>Ga0209506_1000683_pt1 | contig 41711 bp, 32 predicted proteins | sample AD_JPNHG2_MetaG_FD_184409 | JGI IMG/M metagenome (GOLD analysis project Ga0209506, IMG submission 184409) | Active sludge microbial communities of municipal wastewater-treating anaerobic digesters from Japan - AD_JPNHG2_MetaG (SPAdes) (version 2) | ecosystem: Engineered > Bioreactor > Anaerobic...
TGGCGGGCGACCGGTAACGGTTATCCGGACGCGGCGTGCCCGGAGGCCACCGGGTACAGCCATGGAATGATGCCACGGGGCCTGGAATCCCGATGCCCATCGGGGTCCCAGGCCCCGTCTCTATCGGATCAGCAGGGTTTTGCGAAAGGTGCCGATTGTGCTATAATGACACAGTGGTCAGGATCGACACGCAGAACAGGAATGGCGATGATTTCAGTTCATGGAAAGGCCTTGTCCTCGGGGGCGGCGGCGCGATGCCGATTGCGGATTGGCGACTGCGGATTTTGGATTCGCCTCGGCGTGTCAATCCGCCATCCGCGATCCGCAATCCACAACCAAAAGGGGTGGTTGGCGGTGATGGTGCTTCTGTTGTGCGTCGTCGCGCGGCAATCCGCCGGGTCGGTTGTTATCAACGAGATTCACTGCAATCCTGACGACGAGACGGAACGGGTGGAGTTTGTCGAGTTGGTCAACGGCGGTGCCGGCGATGTCGATCTCTCCGGCTGGTGTTTCGCCAAGGGCATATCGTACGTCTTCCCCGAAGGAACCACACTGCCGGCAGGGGGGTACCTGATCGTAAGCGAAAACCCGGCGGCGGTCCACGCCAAGTGGAGCGGCGGCCGATTCAGTCTGCCGTCGCATCTTGTACTGGGTCCCTTTGGAGGCCGGTTGAGCAACGAAGGAGAGAATCTGGTGTTGTGCAATGCCCTGGGCGAGGTCGAAGACGAGGTTGACTACCGAATCGGTTTCCCCTGGCCTACCGTCGGAGACCCTGTTCTGACCAATAGCAGCGGCACAGCGTATTCCATGCAACTGGTCCATCCCGATCTGGACAACCGTATTGCCGGCAACTGGCGTTCGGCAGCTCCCACTCCGACGGCGGTGAATCACGCGGTATATTCTGAGAACGTCGGTCCGTATATCGATGAGGTCCGACACGAGCCCGCCCAGCCGCTTTCCGGCCAGCCTGTAACCGTGACGGTGAGGGTGACTGATCCCGATGGCGTCATCGGTGTTGCCCTGGGGTATCAGGTCGTTGCGCCGGGCAAGTACATCCCGGCGTTTCTGCCGATCTTGCCGGCCGTTCTCGGCGACAACCCGGATGCCCCGCCGGTACCGAATCCTCGGTACCACGACTCCGCCGACTGGATCCAGGTCTTCCTGCGCGACGACGGCACCGATGGCGACGCGGTCCCGCGCGATGAGGTCTACACGGCAACGCTGCCCGGCCGGGCAAACCGCACGTTGGTTCGCTACCGCATCGAGGCGATGGACATGTTGGGCAAAGGCGCCACGGCTCCCCGCGCCGACGATGCGGCACTGAATTTCGCGTACTTCGTCTACGATGGCGTCCCGAACTATGAAGGGTTCTCCTCTGCGATGCTGCAATCGCTGCCGGTGCATCTGCTTCTGACCCGCAGCGAGGACATGCGCCAGGCCTGCGACGAGGAGATTCCGCAATTCACGGCCGGCGGCTCCAATCCGGCCCGGTTCGTTTACAACTGGTGTGGAACATTCATCTACAACGGCATGGTTTACGACAACATCCGCTACCGCCTGCGCGGGGCCAATGGCCGGTATTTGGGCGGCCGCACGAAGCGCAGCATGCGGTTCCGCTTCCATCGCGGCCATTCCTTTCAGGCGCCCGGCGCCAACGGCGAGCCCTACCCCACGAAGTGGCGGACGCTGACCACCGCCAAGGGGTTCGACAACCGCCTGACCCTGACGTATTCGCTCAATGAGCACATCAACTTCCACCTGTTCAACAAGCTCGGTGTGCCCGCTCCCTATTCGTACTATTTCCACTTCCGCGTGGTGGACGGCGCCGAGGAGGCCCCGGATCCGTGGCATGGCGACTTCTGGGGACTGGGGTTTGCACAAGAGGCATACGACAGCGATTTCCTCGATGCACATGGGCTGGCGCGGGGCAACCTCTACAAGCTGATCAACTCCACCACCGATGCCAAGGCCCAGCAGCGCTATCAGGCGCCGGACGCGGTGATGGACGGCTCGGACCACGACAATATCCAGCACAATCTGACTGCCTACAGCACCGTGCCGTTCATCCGCAATCACGTCCGTCTCGACAAGTGGTACGTCTATCACGCGCTGTGTCAGGCGATTCGACACTACGACTACTGGCCCAGCGCCAACAAGAACGCGGCGTGGTACTTTGAGCCGGTTTACACGCCCCAGAACAACTTTCTCGGCCTGATGTGGACGCTGCCCTGGGACACCGACGCGACGTGGGGGCCCACCTGGAACGAGGGTCACGACGTCGTCTACAACAGCGTCTTCGGGTCCGGCGGCGGCCGGGCGGAACTGCAGACGGACTATTTCAACGCGGTCCGCGAGATTCGCGATCTGCTCTGGCAGCCGGATCAGATCGAGCCGCTGATCGATGAACTCGCCGCACCCATTGTCGAGTTCGTGGAGGTTGACCGAAAGCGGTGGCTGAATGCCCCCTCCGATGCGGGTAACTACAACAGCCTGAGCGGTGCGGGCAAGAACGGCATCGCCGCTCTGGTGCGCGACATGAAGAACTTCGCCTTTGAGGGCGGCAATTGGCCCGGCGGGAGCGTCGGTCCGGGTGGCCGGGCTGCTTTTCTCGATTCGCTCGCCGACGGGGCCGAGGGAGGCTTGATTCCTCGCAAGCCGACGGTGACATACGCGGGCGAGCCCGGATTCCCGACCAATGCCTTGCGGTTTCGGACATCCGCCTTCTCCGATCCGCAGGGTGCGCACACGTTTGGCGCCATGAAGTGGCGCATCGCGGAGGTCTCGCCGGCCGCATCGAGGTCCGCGCAGCCGGCCAGTCTGACGCTTGTGCCGGATGGAGCGTCGTGGCGCTATCTCAAGGGCCTGGTCGAGCCGTCGACCACCACAGGCGCCTGGCGTCAAGCCGGCTTCGATGACTCTACCTGGCAGACGGGCGCGGCGCCCATCGGATACGGCGAGGCGTTTATCGCCACGAACCTCAGTGACATGCAGGGGCGTTACACAACGGTGTATGCGCGGAAGCCGTTCAACGTGTCCGACCCCGCCGCGTTCGACAGCCTGCTTCTCGAGGTTCAGTACGACGACGGCATCCTCGTCTGGATCAACGGTCGGCTTGCCGTCGGCGAGAACGTCGCCTCGACCGAACCGCCTCATGATGCTACGGCGGAAAGCGCTATCGACCTGTCTGATTTCGTGTCCTGTCCTCTTGCGGACGCGGGTGCGTATCTGGTCGAGGGCCTGAACACGATTGCGGTTCAAGTGCTCAACTCTTCTCTCGCCAGCAGTTCCGATTGCTTCTTCGATCTGCGTCTGATCGGGCATTTGTGTTTGCAGGAATCGCCTCGGGACGGCGGGGCTGTTGAGACAAGCCCGCGCAAGTATGAGATCGAGGCTGTCTGGGAGAGCGCTGAGTCCGTGATATTTGATCCCGAAGTCACGATTCCGGCCGGTGCGGTCCGCGCCGGACGGACCTATCGGGTCCGTTGCCGGATGAAGGACAACACCGGCCGATGGAGCCACTGGTCCGATCCCGTGCAGTTCGAAGCGGGCGAATCCCTCTCGGTGGATTCGGGGACCGGGCTGCGAATTACCGAGCTGATGTACAATCCGCCGACTCTGGATTCAGAGGCGGACATCGACAACGAGGAGTTCGAGTTCATCGAGCTGAAGAATACCGGCGAGGAGGTCCTGGACCTGTCGGCCGTTTCCTTCGTTGAAGGAGTCGCGTTCGATTTTCGTGATGGGGACATCACCTTGCTGCCGCCGGGGGAGTTCGTCCTGGTCGTCCGAAACCGGGAGGCCTTCCTGTCGCGCTACGGCTCTGCGATGGGAGCCCTGATCGCAGGGCAGTACGAGGGCAAGCTGGCGAACGAGGGGGAGAGCATCCGGCTGGTGGATTTCTGGAGCGGCGCGATTGCCGAGTTCGCCTACGATGACTCTGACGGCTGGCCCGCCCCGGCCGACGGCGAGGGCCATTCGCTGGTGCCGTTGCCTTCTGCCATCCCCGGGCAGTCGGTGGGGGCGAATGACTATTCGCGCCTGCTCCGAGACCCGGTAAACTGGCGCGCCAGCACGCACATCGGCGGCTCGCCGGGAATGGATGATCCTCAGTAGAAGCGCTTTGATGACACTCAGCCCAGGGAAGAGGCGATGCTCATGCAGGAATGGACCAGGCAGGTGGGCGCTCAGACGAGGCCCGACAAGACCGAGACGTTCAACGTGACCGACCACGGCGCGGTCGCCGACGGCCGGACGCTTAACACGACGGCTATTCAGGCCGCCATCGACGCCTGCGCCGCCAAGGGCGGCGGCGTCGTGACGTTTGATCCCGGTGCGTATCTGACCGGCTCGATCTTCGTCAAGCAAGGTGTGACGTTCCGCATCGATAAGGGCGTCGAGATCCTCGGCAGCCAGGACCTGGCGGACTATCCCGATATCGACACGCGCGTCGCCGGTATCGAGATGCGCTGGCCCGCCGCGCTGATCAACGTCTGCGACCAGGACAACGCGGCCATTGTCGGGGAAGGGCTCATCAACGCCCGGGGCAAGCCGTTCTGGGACCAGTACTGGACCATGCGGCGGAAAGAATACGAGCCCAGAGGGCTTCGCTGGATCGTGGATTACGACTGCAAGCGTCCCCGCACGCTCCTGGTGTCGAACAGCTCAAACGTCACCGTGCAGGGCATCACGCTCCGGCAGGCGGGATTCTGGACGGTCCACATCCTCTACTCCAGGCACGTCACCATCGACGGCGTGGTGATCCGCAACAACACGGATGGCCATGGGCCGGGCACCGACGGGATCGATATCGACTCGTCGTCGTTTATTCTGGTGGAGAACTGCGACATCGACTGCAACGACGACAACTTCTGTCTGAAGGCCGGCCGGGACGCCGATGGACTGAGGGTGAACCGGCCCACGGAGTACGTTGTCATTCGCAACTGCGTTTCGCGCGCGGGCGGGGGCCTGATCACCTGCGGCAGCGAGACCTCCGGCGGCATCCGGCACGTCCTGGCTCACCACCTCAAGGCCAAGGGCACCGGCGTCGGCCTGCGATTCAAGTCGGCCCGGACCCGCGGCGGAACGGTTGAGGACATCCACCTTGAGGACATTGAGATGGACGGTGTCGGCACGGTGCTCGAAGTGTCGGTGAACTGGAACCCGAGCTATAGCTACTCGACGCTGCCCGAGGGCTACACGTACGAAACGCTCCCGCCGCATTGGAAGACCATGCTCCAGACGGTCGAACCGCTCGAGCGGGGAATTCCCGAGATCAAAGACGTCCATGTCTCGCGGATCCGCGCATCCGGTGCCCGGCGAGCCATCAGCGCCTCCGGCATGAGGATATCCATTCTGAAGGATTTCCATCTCAAGGATATCCGCATCGAGGCGGACACCGCGGGGCAGATCATGTTCGCGAAAGGCTGGCGCTTCGACGACGTTTCGATCCGGACCAAAGAGGACCGCAAGCTCGACGTCCAGGGCAGCGAGGACATGAACCTTTCGGGGAAGGATGAGTGATTATTGATGGTTGATCATGGGAGCTGCGCGATGCCCTTGGAATCGTCAGTGCCCAATCATCAATCATAAATCGTCAGTAGCCCTCGGCTACCGGGTTCGGCACATCAGCCGGATGACGGTCAGTGAGTACGGGCGGAAGTCGTGGCGAAACTCGGCGGATGGCACCGGGATCTTCGAATCGACGGGAGCCACCTGCTTCGGTGTCTCGAACGAGTTCTCGCTGTTCAGACTGTCCCCCGCCAGAACTGTCACGTCCGCGGAAAGCCCGACCGCTTTGGCGCCCTTGGCCTCAATGGTTGCTCTGACCGGCTCGCCTGTCGCATTGACGACCTTGAGAATCATCTCGTTCGACGTCTCGTCGTAGACGGAGGAGGCGTAGAAGCGCGGCTTGCCGTTCGGCGCGATCGCGGCGTCGGCCACCTCCACGGGCAGGACGCGGTCGCCTCGATGGACGCTGAAGAGCTTCTGCACGTAGTAGTTCGGCGTGCCGAAGACGCGGAGGTTGTCGAACCAGATCAGGTCAGGCTTCCACTGCCAGCCGTCCACGTGGCAAAACAGCGGCGCGTAGCAGCTCATTGTCACGAGGTCGGCATTGCGTTCGAGCCCGGTCATGAAGGCGGCCTCGGCCAGGGCGCAGTGCCAGTTGTTGCGGTTGTCGGGGCTGGCGACTCCGATGCTCTGGGCCCCGTATTCGCCGACGAACAGCTCCGAGTCGCCGCGATCGTAGTTGTCATAGAAGTGGGCGTTGTCGAGGAACCAGTCGGGCCGGCGGTAGAAGTGCTCGTCGACGATCTCGGCCTTGAGCTGGCGGTATTGCGACCAGAGGTAGTCGATCTCCTGCGGGCCATTGGGGAAGATCGTCGCATCGGACCCGGTCCCGGCGATCAACCGGATGTCCGGGTATTTGTCCTTGATCGCCCTGACGAAGACCTTGTAGCGTTCGATGTACTGTGGCCCCCATTGCTCGTTGCCGATGCCCAGCAGCTTCAGCCCGAACGGCTCGGGATGCCCCATCTCCGCTCGCCGCCGGCCCCAGCCGTGGTCGGCCGGACCGTTGGCGAACTCGATCAGATCGAGGGCATCTTGCACATAAGGACCCAGCTCGTCCAGCGGCGCCAGCTCGCCCGTGTTGAACTGGCAGGCCATGCCGCAGTTGAGGATCGGCATCGGCTCGGCCCCGAGGTCCTCGCTGAGCAGGAAGTATTCGTAGAAGCCCAGCCCGAAGCTCTGGTAATAGTCGGGCGTCAGGCGGTGATGAAACTCGGTGTTCCAGCGATTGACGATGAGCTTGCGTTCGGCCGGATCGCCGATGGTGGTCTTCCATTGGTACCGCACGTCGAGGCTGCGGCCCTCCACGATGCACCCGCCGGGGAAACGCAGGAAGCCCGGCTTCAGGTCGGCCAGCATCTGCACCAGATCGGCGCGCAGACCGTTTTCGCGGCCCTTCCACGTATCGACGGGAAACAGCGAGACCATGTCGAGGTCGAGCGTTCCGCTTCCTTCGACGAACAGGTTCAGACGCGCCTTTGGCTCCGTCGCCTCGGCATGCAACACCACCGTGTGCTTGTGCCACTGGGAGCCGAACCCGTCCAGCTTCGCCTCCGCCAGCTTGCGATCGCCGCCGCCGACCAGTTCGACCCGCAGCGTCATGGACGCGCCGTCGGTCAGGCGGGCCAGAACGCTGAAGCGATAGTCCTTGCCCTCCCGGATGCCCATGCCGCGAAAGCCCTCGTTGGAGACCCCGAAGCCCTGTCCGGTCTTGCCCACCCGCATGCGCAGGAAGTGGGCGTTGACCTGTTCCTGCGGATATCGCTCGATGTAGATGTAGCCTTCCGAGCCATCGCGGAGGATGCGGCTCCAGCCCATGATTCCATCGGGGAACTCGAAGGATCGATTCTTCACCAGTTCGGCGTACAGGCCGCCGTCGGCGCCGAAATTGATGTCTTCGAAGAAGATGCCCCACATGGTCGGCCGGATCACTGCTCCCGGCCGGTCGGTCCGCACGGTGATGCGCGTCTGCGCCGGGCAGGTCGTTGCCAGCCCCAGCATCAGAGAACACAAAGCGAGAATCGTCCCACCCATTTTCATGCGACCGTCTCCTAACATCCATTGCACCGGTTTCGGCTTCCGGACATCGTGATACTGCCGTCCCGTTGTTACAGGATGGCCGGCCGTTTGTCAATCCGGCACGCGCGGAGCTTGGGGGTTGCTGCCGGCAGGCCGGCCGATTACCCTGTCAGCGAACATGGAGAACCAGGACCGCAATATCGTTTTGATCGGCATGCCGGGCGTGGGCAAGAGCACCATCGGCGTGCTGCTGGCCAAGGCGCTCGGCTGTCACTTCCTCGACACCGATGTCTTCATGCAGGCCATGCAGGGCCGCTCGTTGCAGGAGATGATTGACCGCGACGGCCTGGCCGCGTTCTGTCAGGCCGAGGAGGATTATGTCCTCTGCCTCGACGTGATGAACACGGTGATCGCCACCGGCGGCAGCGTCGTCTACAGCGAGCACGCGATGCGACATCTGGCCGAGCACGGCGTCATCGTGCACCTCGACCTGCCTGTCGAGCGGATCGAAGAGCGAATCCGCAACCTCCAGACGCGAGGCGTGGTCATGGAGAAGGGCCAGACGATCCGCTCGCTCTACGCCGAACGCGATCCGCTCTACCGCCGGTACGCCCGGATCACCATCGACGGCACCGACAAGAATCACGACCGGATCGTCACCGAAATCCTCGAGGCGCTCAGTCTATAGAGCCGCCGTCCTTCTTGTGAACGATGTCGTGGGGCATACCCGGCGATTCGTGGACGCCCTGTGTTGTCTCGATTGGGACAAGATTTTCCAGACCTCCAAAGCAATGTGTTCTCTTGGGTTGTTATATTGGTGAGACGGGAATGGTCTCGACGTAAGGGTCCTTTCGGTGAAGTGGGAAGAGAGGTTGCTGGTCCGGCGGCTGAATCGCGGGGACGCGACGGCTCTGTCGGAGGTGTACGAGCGGTGCCGGGACGATCTGCTCCGACTGGCCGGGGCGATGCTGCATGACGGTCCGGCGGCCGAGGACATTGTGCAGGACGTCTTCGTCGCCTTTGCGGGCTCGGCCCGGACCTTTCGCCTGACCGGCAGTCTCAAGGGCTATCTCGCCACGTGCGTGGCCAACGCCGCCCGCAACCGGCTCAAGGCAGCGGCGCGGCGCAAGACGACGGACCTCGACGCGGTAACGAACCTGGCATCGCCGGGCGAGCCGCCGGATACCTGGATGGTGTTCAGTGAGCAGTTCGAGCGAGTCGCCGACGCGATGGCGGACCTGCCCGCCGAACAGCGCGAGGTCATTGCTCTGCACGTATACGGCGACATGGCCTTTCGCGAGATCGCCCAATGGCAGCAGGCGTCGATCAAGACGGTGCAAAGCCGGTATCGCTACGGCCTGGACAAGCTCCGGTCGGCTCTGAATGACGAGGTGGCACGATGAAACCCAACGATGAGATCGAGAGGGTGCTGAAAGAGGCGTCGATTGAGATCAACAACGCGGCGGATCAGCGGGTGCGAGACCGGATGCAGCAAGCGTATCAGCATTCCACGCAGGCCGGAGGCTGGAGGCCGAAGACAGTGACGCTTCACGCTTCACGCTTCACGCTTCGGGCCGCGGCGGCAGTCATCCTCCTGGCGTTGGGCGTGCTCGTCGGCCAGTTCGGCTCGATGCTCTCCGGCGGCAGCGTCGCCTGGGCCGAGGTCGCGCAGCGCTTTCAGACGATTCCTTTCTTCAGCGCCACGATCTATATGAAGCAGGACGCCACCGCCGAACCACGACAGATGGAACTGTGGATGAGTCGGGATGGGCGCGCCCGGGCCCGCCTCGGCCGTCAGATCGTCTTCGGGCGACGGGGGCAAGTCATTCAGGCATTCGATGTCGAATCGCGCCGACCGGTGGAGCCCGACGGGGTCGCCGTCTTCTTCTTGCAGAAACTCGGCGAGGCGGAGGTGTTCTCGCTGGAGACGGTGATCCGGGTCATGTTCGGGCGCCAGATGCACGATGTCACGCCGCTGGTCAACCCGGATGCCGTCATCTCCCAGGACGTGGTGGTCTTCGATCTGGACCTGCCCGATACGTCCGAATGGGTTCGCATCTGGGCGCTGCGGGAGAGCCGGCTGCCCATACGCATCCGCGTCTGGGACCCGAGCGATGGCCAGGTGACGGACGCCATTCTGGAGTACTCCACCGAGCAGGCCGCGGAGTTCTTCGACCCCAGTGCGTTTGAGGACCTGGATCAGTAGACTTCCGCGTGCCGGCGAAGCACCGCAGGGGTAGCAGAGATAGAGGGAATCGATCGTGCAGAATAGTAGGGCAACAGGGACAATCGCACGACGCGTGGCATTCGGTGTCTTGGCGGTGGAGATGGTTTTCGGAGGATCGACGGTTATGCACGGACAGGAGCGGACGTATGCGGAGCGGCTGGGATGGCCGGCGGGGACGAAAGCGGTCATCTTCCATGTGGACGACGCGGGCATGTCGCACGATTCCAACATGGGGGCGCGGAAGGCGATCGAGAACGGCATCGCTACGTCGCTGAGTATCATGATGCCCTGTCCGTGGGTGCCGGAATGTGCCGCCTGGCTGAAGGACCATCCGCAGGTGGACGCGGGCGTGCATCTGACCCTGACGAGCGAGTGGAAGAACTACCGCTGGGGGCCGGTCGCGGGCCGGTCGGCCGTGCCGGGTCTGGCGGACGGGCACGGCTATCTCTGGGCCGACGTGGCCGACGTGGTGGTCCACGCCGGTGCCGAGGAATTCGAGGCCGAGATTCGCGCCCAGCTCGACAAGGCCGTGGCCATGGGCATTCCGCCGACGCACCTCGACAGCCACATGGGAACGTGCTTCCAGCCGCAGTTCATCCAGCGCTATGTCGAACTCGGTCTGGAGAAGGGCATTCCGGTCCTGATGTTCGGCGGGCACATGCAGCACATCAGCGCCGAGGCCGGCCAGTTCAAGCCTCTGCTGCGGTCCCTGTCCGAAGAGCTGTGGCGTTCCGGCCTGCCTGTGATCGACGATCTGGTGACGCAGCCGACGAAGGGTCCGGAGTACGAACGGCGAAAGAGCGAATTGATCGCTCTGTTGCGTGACATGAAGCCGGGGGTCACGCAGATCATCGTGCACTGCACCGAGCCGACGGAAGTCTTCTCCTATATCTCCGGCTCGGGCCCCGCCCGTCAGGCGGAGCTGCGCCTGATGACCGATCCCGAAGTCAAGGCGTTCATCGAATCCGACGGCATCGTCCTGACAAACTGGCGCGAACTGAAAGAGCGCCGGCAGCGCATAGAACAGTAGCATCATCAACGACTGACAAACACTCACGCAAGAGAGGGCACGGAATGTCTATCCACAAATACACACAGCCAAGCAGGCAGGGATTCACGCTCATCGAGCTATTGGTGGTCATTTCGATCATTGCCTTGTTGATGGCGATCCTGATGCCGGTGCTGGGCAAAGCGAAGGAGCATGCGCGTCGGGTGGCCTGCCAGAACAACCTGCACCAGGGGTTGCTGGCCGGCCAGATGTACGCGGGCGACTTCGACGGGTTTCTGCCGGAAGGCAACGTCATCGACAAGTCGGCGCCGGGCTACAACAAGGACTGGGACAGCGCCGATCTGCTGACCCTGATCAACTACAAGACGATGATGGCCTTCGGCCGCTACGGACTGACCGAACAGCATGCCACCTGCGAGACGGCGCGGAAGTACTTCGAGAGCCAGGAAGGTTGGCTCAGTCCGTTGCCCTCGCCGCATTCGCTGGTCGAGGCGACGCAGGTCGGCTGGATCTACTGGGGCCATCGAGGCGACTGGACCGACAAGGACACCGGCCGCAAGTACATCACCGCCAAGAAGGCCACGGACAAGGCCACCTCCAACACGCTGGTCACCTGCTTCTGCTACAACCGCTACGATGCGGTCGGCGGCTCGGGCAGTTGGCCCGCCTGGTACGGATCGCACATCCGCGGCACGTTCCGGCACGCGGTCGGCCAACCGATGCACCCGGCCCCCGACGGCCTGGCGGTCGGCTACCTCGACGGCTCGGTCCGCTTCGTTAAGTGGAACGACCTGACCCCCAGCAATCACGAGGGCGACTACCTCGTCTACTACGACGCCGGCACATAGGATTCGGCCCGGACGCTGTTGCCGGACCCGCAGAAGAACGGAGTGTGCGGCTTTATCGCAAACTCACGTCCCCGCTAAGATGACCCGTTCGATGCAGATGTGCCGGTGGTCTGCGTGCGGGGTGCGAAGATGAGCGACAACAGCATGATGGAACCCGAAGCCCGAAATCCGAAACAAATTCAAAACACGAAATGCCGAAGAGCGAAACGCTGTCCCAACCTGGCGGCGTCCGTTTGGGATTTGGAGCCTTTGCGCCATTCGTATTTGTTTCGGATTTCGAGTCTCCGATTTCGAATCTGCCCTGCCGGGCGGGCGCGGCCCATCCGATCACCAGTCGCCGGTTTGGCAGGGCAAAGGCGGCCCTTGGTCACGGCGGACAGACGGGTCCGCAGGCAGTTTTCGGATGTCGCCGTGGGGCTCGATGAATACGTCGGCGGATGAGGCGATACGCTGTCTACAGTTTCCAAGCTTTGGCGAAGGCCTGGAAGCTGCGGTCGTAGGTCCGCTCGACGTCGTCGGGGAAGCAGCAGGCGGGCAGTTGCTTCGAGGCGAGATGATAGCTCAGGCACTGGCAGCAGATGCCCTTGTTGTCACAGCCGGGATAGGAGCAGTTGCAGTTCTTGAGATTCCTGTCCTTCTTGCATTCCATGAGGTTCTGTTCTCCTGATAGAGAAGATCAAAAAATCAAACATCGAAGATCGAAATTGCGGAATCCGCCGAAGGCGGATGACTTCCTCAATTTTGCATTTTGCCCTTTGCACTTTGATTCAGTTTCTTGTGTCGTTTAGTTCTTTCGAGTGGATTGCTCATGATCTTGTACACTTCAGCCCCGCATTCGAGGCACTTCCACGGTCGCGGCCGCCGGACGTCGCGAATCCAGAAGAACACCCAGAAGCCGGTCAGCAGGGTCAGGATCAAATGAGGCCCGTGGCGAATCCCTTGTCGCCCAACGGCCACCTGCTTGAGACACTTGCCGCAATAGCCGCTCGCTTCCTCGAATCGACTGAAGCGCGACCCCATGACCGATCTCCTGTCTCAGCGGACCTCCCATTCAAACAGTCGGACGCTGTAAGCCGGGCAGTCCAGCGTGTCGGACAACCCGGACACCGCGTCTTCGGTAATCGCCACCTTCGGCGTCTGGCCCGGCTCATTGTAGGCCATCGGGTCGTCGTGGGCAATCGTCCAACAGCGTCCTCGGCCGGCCAGCGTCGCTCCTTCCACCATCAGCGTCACATCATACGCCGCTTCCGTGGGGTTCACGATGCCGACGGTGATCGCCTTCTTGTCGGCGGTCCACGCTGCCGCGACATCGAGCCCGTGCAACTTGCCGCTCACGGCAACGGGGATGGTTCCGAAGTGATGGCGATAGAGCTTCAGGACCAGGCCGGTGGTTTCGAACGCCGCCGCCGTCGCGGTCGTCTTGATTGCACCGATGACGTTGACCGTCTGGGCGTAGTTGGCCATGAAGTACAAGTCGCTGTTTCGCGCCATTTCGTGCAGGCCGGCGGCGATGCCCAGCGCATCTTTCATGAAGTACCGCGTGCCCAGTTCGCCGAAGACATGCGGTCCGTACCAGTAGTTCCACTCATCCAGCGCGATGCGGATGTCTTTGCCCGCCAGCGCATCAAGCTGCTCCCGGTATCGCCGATGCGCGTCGGCGATGCTCCGAACGGCGTCGGGAATCTGCTGCACGTGTTCCGCGATCGGCTCGCGCTCCTGCCGATAGAAGTGCTCGCTGATCAGGTCCATGGTCTCGGCGCAGTTTTCGAGCATGCCCCGCGACCAGCTTCCGACGGCGCCGACGCCGATCAGCTTGATGTCGGGGTCCACGGTGCGCATCGCTTTGGCAAACAGGTTGTGCTTGATCACGTACTGCTCCAGAGCCATGTGGCCCAGCTGCCAGGAGCCGTACATCTCGTTGCCGATGCACCACCACGTGACGCCGTAGGGCTCGGGATGGCCGTTCTCCGCCCGCCAGCGACCCATCGGCGTTTCGGCCGAGCCGTTGGCGTATTCGACCTCCTGTGCGGCACAGAAGTCGTCGCCGAAACCGGCGTTGACCGCGATCATCGGCTCGGCGCCGATCTCCTTGCAGAACCGCAGGAACTCGTCGAGCCCGAAGTCGTTGTGCTCGACGCCTTGCCAGGCCGGGTTCTTGCGGGGTGGCCGCTTGTCCCGCGGGCCGACGCCGTCGCGCCAGTTGTAGCCGCTGACGAAATTGCCCCCGGGCCAGCGATAGACCGGCGCGTTCAGCTCCTTGAGCAGCTTGAGCGTGTCGGCTCTCATTCCGTCGATGTTGTCGGCCGGCATCAGGGAGACCGTGCCGATGGACGCAGCGCCGCGCGTAACGCGGATCTCCAGTGCGGCCTCGTTCGTTGAGGCAGCCGGCGTGAAGCGCAGGGGACACTGGATGTATTGCTCTGCGTTGACGGTGAAGAAATTCGTCTCGCGCTGCCCGCGACCGTCGCCCCAGACGAGGCAGACCTCCACGTTGGCGCCGCAGGCCGACTGAGGCTTGATCCAGATATAGCCGTTGTATTGCTTGCCCTCGACGACGCCCAGGTGACGCTGCCGTATTCCGGACGCGGCGTGGATGACCGGCGTGTGCTCACCCACGAACGGATCGGTGCGGTCCATCACGAGCCCGCTGGTCGATCCGGTCGTCTCCCACGCCGACGGCCGACGGCCGACCGGATAGAAGAACTTGCGGTCCTCGAGCATCTCGGCCCAGATGCCGCCGTAGATGCAGCGGCCCAAGTGCTCGATGAACTGGCCGTACACGTACCGGGAGATCGGCGCGCCTTGGGCGTTGGCGTCGATGGTCACCACCGGTTTGATACTCTCCTTGATCCGGAATACGCGACCGTCCTTCGGACGCACTAGCAGCGGAAACCCCGCTTCGTCCCACGCCACCTTCATCTTGGACAAGTACCAGCTCGCGCCGTTGTCGTTGTTGCCCTGGAAGAACAGATAGGTCTGTCCATCTTCGTCCTGAAAGACACCGGGATGGCCCGATTCGCTGGCGTTCCAGTCATTGGCGCCGCCGTTGGGCAGCAGGGGATACCGTGACAGGCGCGTCCAGGAGACGCCGTCGGTGCTCACGGCGCAGCCGATCTGCTGCGGTGCGTTGTTGTAGGCGCCCGCGTAGAACATGTAGAGCTGGCCGTCGCGTTCGATCACGGAGGGCGCCTCGATGCACTGGCCTTCCCAGGGCAGTTGCGGTTCGAGGATGGATGTGTCGCAGAGCTGCGTCCACTTGTCGCGTCCCCAGTCGGAGTCGATGGGTGCGGCGGCGACAACGAGTTTCTGGACCTTCATCGCCGGATCGCGCGTGGCGCAGTAGAGCAGCAGGCAGCCCTTCCATTCGATCGCGTCGGCGTCGATCGCGCGGCCGCAGTTCCAGTCGCCTTCCGGACGGAAGATCGGGTTGCTGGCGTTTCGCGTGAAGTGGAGCCCGTCGTCGGAGACCGCGTGACAGATCGCGTCGTCCCGTCCGTTGCCATAGGTCTGATAGAACAGGTGCACCTTGCCGTCGCGGACCAGCGCGCCGGGGGCGGCCAGACCGTTCCGTTCGTACTCTGCTTCCGGCAGGACCTCGCCGACCTTCTTCCAGTTCGTCAGGTCGTTGCTTTCTGCGATGCCGACGGCGAAGCCGGCCTTGCCCCGATCGATCGAATAGTACATCAGGTAGCGGTTGCCGAATCGCACGACGTCGGGGTCCTTGGCGAATGGTTTTTCGTAAGAGTCATCGGTGTAGTACATCTCGGGCCGGCCCGGCGAATCGGTCGCGTCGCCCAGGCGTTCGAGCTGAATGTCGTCGAACCACGCTGTGCCGGCTGATTGGCCCCAGCCACCGAAGAGACAGTTGATTCCGATTTGGGAATGGGCGTCCGTGTCGAATTCGGTCTCGACCTTCGTCCAGTCGTTGGTTCCCGTCACCGCCTGCGTCCGCACGGTCTGGATGTCGTGGACGTTCAGCAGAGCGCCGCGGCCGGTTCCCGCGTCGAGGTTCTCCGTGCGGATCCAGCCGCTCAGGCGATACCGCGAGAACGGTCGCACGCGAGTCACCGCGAACCATCCCGCGTCGGCGCCCGTGGTGGATTCGATCATCGCACACCACTGGTCCGTTCGTCCCGGCTGAGCGTGACGGAACCGCGCCTGGCCTCCGTAGGTGCGCTGTTCCCAGCCTGCCGGGAGCGCCCCCTCCGGGCGCTCGAACGAGGCGTTGCCCACCATGTCCTCGGGCAGCGTCGGCGCCGCGGCCTCCTCCGTTCGCGCAAGCCAAACGGTCATCTCACCCGGTCCGCGATGGGCCCATGCGTAGTAGGGAATCGCCGTGATGTCCCGCTCGCTTCGCAGCAGGGTCTTTCCATCGCTGGCGTACCGCAGGCTCACGGCCTGGCCCCGGAGGACGGTCACGCCGCCGAGCAGGTCGTCCCGATGCGTCGCCATCAGCGCGGCATCGTCCTCCAGCACGACGTTGAAGACCCCACCCTCGTTGTCGGGCCATTCGAGGCAGTAAACAAGCGGCCCTCTCTCCAGGGCGACCCGACCGGTATCGGCCCGCACCTTCTCATGGGCGATGACCCGGTGGATCGGCATGGGCAGATTCAGTTCGACGACGTCACCGGTCTTCCACTGGCGTTCCAGCCGGACATAGCCCTTGTGGATGTCGATGTCCTGCCGCTTGCCGTCGACCGTCAGGTCCACACGGGGTACGCCGGAGAGCCTGTATCGGTACAAATCACTCGGCACCGGCCGGCCCTGGGCCCAGCCCGGAATGCGAATGCAGACCGCGAATCGGCCGGCCGGCTCGGGGCTGATGGTCAGCTTGATCTTCCCGCTCCAGGGATAGTCGGTCTCCTGCAACACGTACACGGTCCGCTCGCCCAGCTTGATCGTCGCCGGGCCCTGTGCGAACAGGTTCACGTACAGGTCTTCGTCGGTCTGGGCGTAGACGTAGCCCGGTACCGACGCGATGAAGCGGGCGATGTTGCCCGGACAACAGGCGCAGCCGAACCACGGGCTGCGCTCGTGCTGGCCGTGCGAAGCCAGGGGGTTCGGGTAGAAGAACCGGTTGCCTTCGAGCGAGACGCCGGAGATCACGCCGTTGTAGAGGGTCCGCTCCATCACGTCGATGTACTTCGCGTCGCCGTGGAACAGGAACATGCGATGGTTCCAGTACACGTTGCCGATGGCCGCGCAGGTCTCGCAGTAGGCGGTTTCGTTGGGCAGTTCGTACGGCCCGCCGAACGCCTCGCCGTGCCCCGTCGCCCCGATGCCCCCCGTCAGGTACAGCTTCTTCGAGACCACGTCGGCCCAGATGCGGTCGATCGCCTGGAGATAGCGCTCGTCGCCCGTCATCGCCGCGACGTCGGCCATTCCGCTGTACATATAGGCGGCGCGGACCGCGTGGCCCACTGCCTCGCTCTGGTCGTAGGGCTTTTCATGCGACTGGTTGTACGGATCGCCGCCCGGGCCGCGCGTGTCCAGGAAGAACTTCGCTAGGTTCAGGTACTTCTCGTCGCCGGTAATACGGTAGAGCTTGACCAGGCCCATCTCGATGACCTGATGGCCCGGCGCGCTGGTGTTCTTGCCGGGACCGAAGACGGAATCGAGCAATTCGGCGTTCTTCAGCGCGACGTCCAGCAGATTCCGCTTGCCCGTCGCTTGGTAATGGGCGGCGGCCGCCTCGTAGAGATGGCCCATGTTGTAGAGCTCGTGACTGCCGGCCAGCTTCTCCCACCGCTCGTTGCCGAACCAGTTTCGCAGCCGCTCGCAATGGTTGGTCCGGCAGGTGTAGAGGTAACCATCCTGCTCCTGGGCGGCCGCGATCTTGGCGATCAGGTCGTCGACGTACGCGTCCAGTTTCGGATCGGGCTGAACGTTCAGCACATACGCAGCGCCTTCAAGGATCTTGTAAGGGTCGCTGTCGTCGAAGGGAAAGTCGCCCTTGTGCTCGCCCTCGATCTTGCCGGCGGCCAGAAGGAAGTTGTCGACCCGACCGGTTTCTTCGCATTTTCCGAATGCGTAAGGAATGGTCACAGTCCGATTGGTCTCGATGCGCGGCGCCCAGAAGTCGTCGGTCATCTTCACCTCGGTGAACGGCACGGGGCGAATCGGGTAGTCTCGACCTGCGGCGCGACCACAGACCCAACCGGATACGAACGTGCCCGCGAAGGCGATCAGTGCAATCTGCCGAGGTTTCATCACGTCTCCTTTCAACGATCCGTTTCAGAGTGATAGAGGCACAGGGCCTCATTTTACGACAAATGGCGATCAATGCAATCCTTTGCCAAGGCGTCGGCGGACGGAGAATCGAGCCGGGGAGAATGATTCTCGGCTCCGACGGGTTGCCGTCTTGACGAATCGCCGGGATGAGCGGACAATCTCTCTTGTCCGCCGTATGCCGTAGTCCGGCACCAGCGAAGGAGAGTTTCGATGAGGACGGTTTCAGAAGACAGGCTTTCGACTGTTTTGTTGATCGTCGGCCTGATCGGGTGGCTCTTGCTGCCCGGCTGTCACGGACCGCAAAGGTCCATCCGGACCGGCCGGCCCTGTCCGGTCTGCAAGAGGCAGACCCGCTCTGTGCCGGTTACGAGGCTGACCTATACGACCTGCGTCTGTCCGCTGTGCAGGAACGTGACCACGCTCGACGCCTCGACGCGACACGCTGTGGAAACCTATACCGGGGTCGCCCTCGGCGACAGCGTGGAGGTGTGCAGCCACTGCCAGATCATCGCCGAACGCTGTGCCGCCTGTCGCACGACAAAGGGCAAGCCGGCGGGACCCTGACGTCCTTCCGGTCCCTCAGGTCCTTTGGTCCCAGGCGACCGGAGGGATGCAAAGATCCGAACTGACGGTAGTCCTCTAGCGGAGCGACTCTCGAATGAGTGAACAGGCAGGGCGTAGTACGACGCTCTTTTTCGATCTGGACGGGACGCTGACCGACCCGAAGGAGGGGATCACTCGGTGTCTTCAGTACGCCCTGGCCCAGCTCGGCCGTCCGGTTCCGCCGCAGGCCGAACTGGTGCAGTACATCGGCCCTCCTTTGCGATGGACGTTCCCCCGCCTGCTGGCCAGCGACGACAAGGTCCTGGTCGATGCCGCCCTGGAACACTATCGGCGACGCTACGCAGACGTCGGCCTCTTCGAGAACGAACTCTACGCCGGCATTCCGGAATTGCTGCGGACGCTGCGCAATGACGGATTTCGGCTGTTCGTCGTCACGTCCAAACCGGCGGTCTACGCCGAACGGATCATCGATCACTTCGAGCTGACGGAGTACTTCGAAGAGGTGTTCGGTCCCCATCTGGACGGCCGGTTCGACGACAAGAGCGAACTCGTCGCCCACATCCTGCGCGAGCGAGCCATCACGCCGGAGCGAGCGATCATGATCGGCGACCGGGCCCGCGATATTCTCGCCGGCAAGGCCAACGGCACGCGTACCCTTGCGGTGACCTACGGCTTCGGGAGCATGGAGGAACTTGCCGCTGCCAATCCTGATCGCATCTGTCACAGCCCCACGGAGATTCGTGACGCGCTCCGCCGACCTCCCGGCCGGACACCGGCAGGGCATTGACGGGGCCCTTCGTTCATGCTAAGAACGGCGGGGTGACACACTCGATATCCGTGAGCATGAAAGGGGCGAGCGCATGTTTGTGCAGGGCAACGACGAGGGCTACTCGACGCCCATCGAGGGCATTCGGCAGAAGACTCTGGCCTATGGGGCCAGGACGCTGATGACGGAGTTCCGACTGGAGGGCGGACGCGTCCTGCCCCTGCACCAGCATCCCTACGAGCAGACCGGCTATCTCGTGCGCGGAAGACTGCGCCTGACCGTGGGACAGGAGCAGCACGACACACGCCCCGGCGACAGCTGGTGCATCCCGCCCGACGTGATCCACGGCGCCGAAGTGCTCGAAGACAGCGTTGCCATCGAGGTCTTCTCCCCAGTCCGCGAGGACTATCTGCCTCGCGTCCGCCCCGCCGAGGATTGAGTCCTGTCGCCCGTCGCATCGGTGGCGGTGCCTCTGGAGGGGCGTCTACCCGAAGTGGAGTTCGACGATGTCCTTGTCGTGCAGGACGTGGGTGAGGTGGACGTTCTGGCCGTCGTGGACGCCGGTGCCCCAGCACCGGGCGCTCTTGAGCTTCTCAGCCAGTTCGCGGTGGATCGTGCGGGCCAGGTCCTGGACGGTCGAGCCGGCCGGCAGCGTGAAGGGCTCGTTCATGTCGGCGGGCTTGCCCGGCGGCTTGGCGTATACGCGAATGATCCCCAGTGCCTCGAACAGGAATCTCGGAAAGGCGTCCAGACCCTCGCCGGTCTGTGCGGAGATCTTCACGAACTCCAGCGGCTTGGCACACGACTTTTTTGCCAGCTCGAACGCGCCGTCGGTCGCGATGTCGGCCTTCGTGCACAGGCAGAAGGCCTTGCGGCCGAGGGCGTTGCCGTGCCCGTCTGTGGCCGGGGTCTTTTCATCCAGCAGAAGGCTCCGCGATTCGAGGAAGTCCAGCAGGATCAGCAGTTGCTCCTCGACATCCTGCGACAGGTCGACGACGATCGCGATCAGGTCGCTGTTGCGATACGTGCCCACCTGGCCCGGCGCCGCGTAGTCGGCGGTGATCGGCGGCATGTCCACGAGCTGGATCTGCACGTCCTCGTACCGCACCATCCCGGGCACCGGTGCGTGCGTGGCGAACGGAAAATCCGCCACCGTGACCTTGGCGTGGGTCAGGGCCGCGAGGATCGCGCTCTTGCCGGAGTTCGGGGTCCCCAGCAGGACCACCTGCCCGGCCCCGGAACGCGGCACGTGGAAGATGTCCGCGTGCTTGCCCGCCTTCTTCTGCTGCGCGCTGGCGTCCTTGAGCTGGCTGAGCTTTCGCTTCAGGTCCGCCTGGAGATGCTCGGTCCCCTTATGCTTGGGCATCACCGCCAGCATCTGCTCCAGCGCGAGGATCTTCTCCTCGTTCGTCGAGGCGCTGCGATACCACTGCTCCGCTTTGAAGTAGTCTGGTGTCAGGTTCGCCGGCATAGCAACGACACTCACACGCCATGTATTCTCTTGTGTTGCCTCCTCGGCATTATAATAGGAGGGCACCTGGGTGAGAACAGCGGTTTTCCGTGCCGACCGGGGCCCCCTGTTCCTTCACCATCTGCGGACCCGCTGCACGAATCTGTCGTGCAGTCGCGATGGCACCCGATCCTGTCGTTCATCGCTCTGTCGTACTGCTTGACGAAAGCGCTCGACTTCCAAGGTCGAACTGCTCCCACCGCCGCCGGTTGAACTACATCGGACCGTACGCAAGATCTCGCATTGTGCGGACTGTTTCGGACAAGCATACCGGGTTTCTCTCTGCATTATCGCATGCGGCGGAACGTGCTCTCCCCGTCGATTCGGGGGCGGAACAACATGACGTCGTATCACTGAGCCTCTCAGATGTCGGTTAAGTGGAAAACTCACAGGAGATGTGGGGATGCCGGCAGACCGAGAAGAATGTGGAAAAGGAGGCCCCCGGTCCATTGCTCTTGCGTGTAGATCATGCTATAGTACACAACAGGGTGTATCCGCTGCAAGCCTGCGCCGACGGCGTTTGGACTTCGGATGACTGGAAGAGAGGGAAGAGAGAGGAGGGGATGAAGGATGGGGCTGTTTGTCACGCTAGCGGCGGTGAGCCGCAGGGCAAAGCTCCGGATGTTTCGAGAACTGATGGTGCCGACGCCGGAAATGAGGATCCTTGACGTCGGGGCCCAGATCGATCCTGCCTGCCGCGAGACCCTGCAGTTCATCGGCTGTTATGACTGGAAGGACCGGATCACGGCTGTCAACATCTCACCGGAGCATATCGCGTCCATTCAGCAACGGTATCCCCAGATCGAGGCCGTGGTGGGTGATGCCCGAAAGCTACCGTGGCCCGACAAGTACTTCGATATCGTCTATTCGAACGCCGTGATCGAGCACGTCGGCAGTGCCGAAGACCAGAGGCAAATGGACGCGGAAATCATGCGCGTGGGCAAGGCGTGGTTTGTTACAACGCCGAATCGCTGGTATCCCTACGAGTTCCATCTGAGACTGCCCTTCGTGAATTGGCTTCCTTTTCACGGGTATCAGTGGGTCGGAGCCTTCTTTGGCTACGATCACGTGCATCATAGATATGCGCTCGGGCATGGCCGGAGCAGGGTTCAGACTCGACTGCTGTCGTCACGGGAACTGCGTCGGTGTTTCCCCGATAGCCATGTGTACCCCGTCCGAGTGACATTCTGGCCGGAGACTCTGGTGGTAGCCGGTCCGCGGCATCGCCTCCAGCCGGGACGCGCCGTCTCACGTTGGTCGTGGCTCCACGGCCTTCCCGGGATTGCGGACGGGGTGCCTGTCGAATTGCGAACGGCATCAGGACCGGGGTCACATCCTGAGTCGTGAGTGATTTCGTAATGGTTCCGGGCGTCCCCCGGACGGCGAGGTCCGCCTTCGATCGGTGTCTGCTCCAGCGCGAGCATCCTCTCCTCGTTCGTCGAGGCGCTGCGGTACCACTGCTCCGCTTTGAAGTAGTCCGGTGTCAGGTTCGCCGGCATCGTTCTGACAACCTTCAAACAAGAAGACAGAGAGCAAAGGCAGAAGCCGGATTCGATGGCGGCTTCTGCCTTTCCGTATTCCGGTCTATCCGGCGACCTTTTCGGCGACGAGGTCGCCGACCTGGCTGGTGGAGTAGCCCATCTTTCCGGCGGCGAGACTCTTGAGCTTGTTGGCGGTGACGTACATCACCGCCTGCTCGATGGCGTCCGCCGCCTTCTCCTCGCCGAGATCGGCCAGCATCATCTGGGCGGCGCAGATCGCCGCCAGAGGGTTGATCACGCCCTGGCCGGTGTACTTCGGCGCGCTGCCGCCGATCGGCTCGAACATGCTGACGCCCTCGGGGTTGATATTGCCGCCGGCGGCGATGCCCATCCCGCCCTGGATGATGGCGCCCAGGTCCGTGATGATGTCGCCGAACATGTTGCCTGTGACGATCACGTCGAACCACTCGGGGTTCTTCACGAACCACATGCAGGTCGCATCGACATGGTAATACTCGCGAGCGATGTCCGGATACTGCGTGTTGCCCATTTCGTGAAAGGCCCGCTCCCAAAGGTTGTAGAGGTAGGTCAGGACATTCGTCTTGCCGCACAGGGCCAGCGTGTTCTTGGCGCCCCGGCCCCGGGCCTTCTTGCCGTGCTTGCGGGCGTATTCGAAGGCGTACTTCAGGCAGCGATCCACCTGATGCCGGGTGTAGACCGCGGTCTGGACAGCGACCTCGTGGGGCGTGCCCTTCATCGTGACGCCGCCGGTCCCGGTGTAGGCGTCGCCCGTGTTCTCGCGGACCACGACGAAGTCAATATCCTGCGGCCCTTTGTTCTTCAGCGGGCACTCGACACCGGGATAGAGCTTCACCGGTCGCAGGTTGATGTATTGATCCAGCTCGAACCGGGCCTTCAGCAGAATGCCCTTCTCCAAAATGCCCGGCGCGACGTCCGGATGGCCGATCGCGCCCAGCAGAATCGCGTCGAACGTCCGCAGCTCCGCGACGGCGCTGTCGGGCAGCGTCTCGCCCGTCCGCTTGTATCGTTCGCCGCCGAAATCGAATTCGGTCAGATCGACCTGAAAGCCGAACTTCGTCGCGGCGGTCTTGAGCACCTTTACGGCCTCGGCTGTCACTTCCGGCCCCGTCCCGTCTCCGGGTATCACTGCAATCTGGTACACCTTCGGTTCTCCTTCTTTCACGATGTCAAATGTGCTTCGATGAGATTTCAGACCTTATGGTTCGGGTTTACCGTGGGCATGGCCGCCCCGACCTCGTTGCGCCATTCGTGCAGCATCCGGCGAAGCTCGGCGGCCTTCTCGGGCATCGCCCCGGCCAAGTCCTTTTTTTCGCCGAGATCGTCGCGCAGATTATACAGTTCGACGCGATGATCCTCATAGAACTCGATCAACTTATAGTCGCCCAGCCGGACTGCTCCGCCGGGCGAGCCGCCCTGGTTGCCGTAGTGCGGATAGTGCCAGTACAACGCGCGGTCCTTCTGTAGACTTTGCCCGCGCAGCAGCGGGACCATGCTGCGCCCGTCCAGGTGCTGCTGCGGCACCCCGGGCAGACCGGCCATCTCCAGCATCGTCGGATAGAAGTCGGTGCTGATCACCGGCTCGTCGCACACGCGCCCCGCCCGAACGTGGCCGGGCCAGCGAACGATCATGGGCTCGCGAATCCCGCCCTCGTAGAGCCAGCCCTTGCCCGCTCGCAGCGGCAGATTGCACGTCGGATGGCCCTCGGAGGTCGCCAGGCCGCCGTTGTCCGACATGAAAAAGACGACCGTGTCCTTCGCCAGGTCCAGGCGGTCCAGCGCATCGAGCACCTTGCCGACGGCCTGGTCCATCGCCTCGACCATGCCCGCGTAGACCGCGTGATCCTGCACGAGTCGGACCTCGCGGTCGCCTTCCTTGCCCCAGGCCGGGCCATCGTGCGCAACAGTCCTGGCCTTCGCCTCGTACTTGGCCCTGAGGTCCTCACGGGCCATCAAAGGCGTGTGCACAGAGTAGAACGCCAGGTAGGCCAGGAAGGGCCCATCCCGATGGTCTTCGATGAAGCGGCAGGTCTCCGTCGCCAGCCGGTCGGGCAGGTGCTCGCCGTCGGGCCCATCGGGCAGTCGCGGATTGCCATAGGGCGAGAAGTACCGTTTGCCGCCGTAGGGCCCGCCGCGGTCGTGGCCCCCCTTGTTCACGTCGAAGCCCTGGTCCTCCGGCCAGAATCCCTCCGGCCCCAGGTGCCACTTGCCCGCAAAGAAGGTTGCGTATCCATGCTGCTTCAACGTCTCGGCCACGGTCGTTTCTTCCAGCGGGAGTCGGTCGAGATACCGCGCCGGCAGGAGCGGCTTGTTTCGCGTCCAGTGGCTTTGCACCGTGTCCGGCTGCGGCGCGCCGAAATAGTCGGTCGTCCGAAGCCGGGCCGGGTACTTGCCCGTCATGATGCTGGCCCGCGTCGGTGAGCACACCGGGCAGGCGGCGTAGGCGCTCGTGAAGCGCATCCCCTCGGCCGCCAGCCGATCCACGTTCGGCGTTTCATAGAACGTGCTGCCATAGCAGCCCAGATCCGTCCAGCCCAGGTCGTCGACGAGGAAAAACACGAAGTTCGGTCGTCGCGGCCCGCTGCTGTCTGCCGGCGCGCGCGATACGCCGCAGGCCGGCAGCAGTGCGGCCGTTCCCAGCGCTCTCAAAAAATCGCGTCGGTTCATAGGTGTTTGTCGCCCTTACGGAGCGAAGCGGATTCCCTTCGCGCGTTCGATGGTGAAGTGGCCTTCGTCCGGGCTGCGGACGAGCTGGCCGTTGATGCGCAGATCCTCGATCTTGACGTCTTGCACGCTGTGCTCGCCGTTGTCGTAGCCGATCAGGAACGATACGGGCGGCTTCTCGCCTGTTACCTCGATGTCCTTGAAGTGCACGTTGCCGATGCGTCCGCGTTTGGCCGCGTACGTGCTCAGCTCGTCGTCAGCCACAGGCAGCCACTGCCCGAGCGGGCTGCGCTTGCGGTTCGGGTTCTGCCGATGATACTCCTGGGGGCAGTCCCCGCTGTAGATCGACAGGCCGATGCGAAACTCGATCAGCTTGTCACGCGAGTCCTCCACGCGGATGTCCTCGAACCGGATGTTCTCGACGGTGGCCCAGTCCCCGTTGTGGATCGTGAAGGTGCCGCCGCGCTCGACGTGGATGATGTCGCAGTTCTTGAACACGATGTCGCGAACGGACTCGGTCTGCAGCTCAAAGCCGATCTCCATCGCGTTGCCCCACTCGGCGTTCCACAGCACCGAATTGAAGACCGCCACCTTGCGGACGTCGCGCAGCCCGCTCTCGCCGCCCTCGAAATAGGCCGGCGAGGCCTTGACGGAGATGCAGTCGTCTTTCGTTCGCAGGAACGAATCGGAGACCGTCAGGTTGTGGCAACCGACGATATCGACGCCGTCGTCGTTGTCGCGCCAGCCGACGATCTTGACGTTGGCGATCTTGACGTTATCCGATTTGACCGGCACCACGGTCCAGCCATAGCTGCCGAGGATCACGATGCCGCTCACCTCGACGCCGGTGCATTTGGAGAACTTGAGCATCTGGGTCTTGGTGTCGCGATGCGTGCCGTCCAGAACACCGTACCCGGCCACGCGCACATTCCTGGCATTCTCGGCCCGCACGCGGCCGCGTACGACGGCGCCGCCGGCGATGTAGAGCATTTCACCGCTGGTCAGGACGATCTCTCCAGCGTCATAGACCTTGCCCGGCCCGAAGTAGTGCACCCGCTCGTGGTCCGGCCTGGGCTTCCTGGTCTCCGGCGGATTGGCGAACAGAAACAGCGGACGCTCGATGTCCCCATCCAGCTCGATGCTCAGTTGACACGGACGATCCAGGTCGAAATGGATCGTTCCATCCTCGATGGTGAAGGCCACGTTGCGGCTCTTCGGCCGGATGTCCACCCGCGCAAACGCCTTCTGAGGCGTCACGGAAACGTGCACCTTTCCTCTGAACGAGAAGGTGCAGAAGGCCGCAACCGGCGAGTCGTGGACGAACGGCTCCTGGCCGTCGACCTTCACCTGAAAATCTGCGGCCTGCGGCGCTCCCTCCGGCGTCGGATAGGTCGCCACGGCGGCGCGCGCAGGGGTCCAGAGGCCCATCGCCAGCGCTGCGACGACGAGCGCCGCGCATTTCATGGATCGTCCACGTCGTAACGGCATCGATCTTAGCCCTTGAGTTCCGCGGCGATCTTGTTCAGCAGTCCGCCGGCGGCGATGATCTCCCGCGCGAAGTCGGGCAGTGGTTGGAACTGGATCTTGCGCCGGTTCGTCTTGTCGTGGATCACGCCGGCGTCGTAGTCGATCTCGACCTCGTCGCCGTCGGCGATCTTGTTTACCGCCTCCGCCGACTCGATCAGGTAGAACCCGCAGTCGATCGCGTTGCGGTAGAAGATCCGTGCGAACGACCGCGCGATCACCGTCTGAACCTTCGCGCCGCGAATGGCCCAGACGGCGTGCTCGCGGCTGGAGCCGCAGCCGAAGTCGTCGCCGGCCACCACCACGTCGCCCGGCCGGACCTTCTTGACGAAACCCACGTCGAGGTCCTCCAGGCAATGCTGAGCCAGTTCCGCCTCCGCGTCCGTATTCAGATACCGCGCCGGAATGATCTCATCCGTATTGATATGATCCCGCTGGTACACATGCGCCCTTGCCATGACGATTCCTCACCGTTTGAATCCAGAGTCAACATCAAACATCAAACCGCAAAGATCAAAATCACGCGTCCGCAAAATCCGAAATCCGAATATCGAAATCCGAGACAAATCAGAATTCTCAAATATCGAATACGCAAACGCTATTCGCTCTTCCGGATGATCGAGCCGAAGATATTCATCAACTCTGTAGCCTCTTGTATCAACTCTTCCCTTCGGGCATCCAGTTTCCGGTCATCGCAGGTATCGAGGAGTCTGAGCCAGTAGCGGCTCTCCTTGGACTCCTTCCGGCAGATCTTGATTCGCATCATGAAGTCCTTCTTGCTCAGAGCTTCATTCGCCTCGATGTAGTTGGCGCCGACGGAGCCCGACGCTCTGACAAGCTGTTTACCATCTTCCAGGTTGCCGGTTGTTGGCTTCAACTCCCTTGCCAATGTGCGGACATCTCTGGCAAACGCAAGCGTTCGATCCTCCAAGTCATACTGTTTTGAGTTTCGGGCTTCGGTCATTCGAGCTTGTTTCGGATTTCGGTTTTCGATATTCGTATTTTGCTACAGGTACTTGCGTGGGTCGGCGAGCCGGCCTTCGACGGCGCTGGCGGCGACGGTGGCGGGGCTGGCGAGATAGACCTCGCTCTTGGGGCTGCCCATCCGGCCGACGAAGTTGCGGTTCGTCGTGCTGATGCACTTCTCCCCGGCGGCCAGAACGCCCATGAACCCGCCCAGACAGGCCCCGCAGGTGGGCGCCGAGATCACACAGCCGGCGTCGTAGAACACGTCGAAGAGCCCCTCGTCGGCCGCCTGCTTCCAGATGGCGGGCGTGGCCGGCACGACCAGCGTCCGGATCTTCACCTCTTTGCCCTTGAGGATACCGGCGGCGATCCGCAGGTCCTCGATCCGCCCGTTCGTGCAACTGCCGATGTACGCCTGGTCCATCGCCATGCCGGCGCAGTTCCCGATGGCAACCCCGCCGCTGGGTAGGTGCGGCAGGGCCACCATCGGTTCGATCGCCGAGCAGTCGAATTCCTCGACCGCCGCATACTCTGCATCGTCGTCGGAGGCGACGACGGTATAGTCCTGTTTGCCTTTCAGCCGCCCGTCGAGATAGGCCTTCGTGACCTCGTCGACCCCGATGATGCCGTTCTTGGCCCCGGCCTCGATGGCCATGTTCGTGATCGTCATCCGCGCTTCCATCGACATCTCCGCCAGCGCCGGCCCGACGAACTCCATCGCCTTGTAGAGTGCGCCGTCCGTGCCGATCCGCGCGATCACCGCCAGGATCACGTCCTTGCTGTACACGCCGGGCCGCAGCGACCCGTTCAAAACGAACTTCATCGACGCGGGTACGCGGAACCACAGACGGCCCGTCGCGATCGAAGCCGCCAGGTCGGTCGAGCCGATCCCCGTGCTGAAAGCGGCCAGCGCGCCGTAGGTGCACGTGTGCGAATCGCCGCCCACGATGACTTCGCCCGGGCGGATATGGCCCTGCTCGGGCAGCAGCGCATGGCAGACGCCCGCCCGGCCCAGCTTGTAGTAGTACTGGATCCTGTGCTGCCTGGCCCACGTGTCCAGCCGCTTGTGCAACTCGGCGCTCTTGACGTCCTTGGGCGGCTGGAAGTGGTCCGGCGTCACGATGATCTTCTCCCGATCGAACACGCAGTCGATGCCGCGCTCGACCAGCATCGAGATTGCCGGCGGCGTCGTCACATCGTGACACATCACCACGTCGATGTTCGCATCCACCAGTTGTCCGGGCGTCACCTTCTCATGCCCGCTGGCCCGTGCGAGAATCTTCTCCGTTATGGTCATTCCCATGATCTGCTCACCTAATTCCTAACGTCTTCATTTGTTGACGCGCGAATCTTCCCTATGGATGCGAGAACCTCTGAGAGTATCGTGTGCGCCGTCTTCGGGTCGAGATTGGCAGGTTGGGGTCTCCTTGGATTGCGGTGGGCGATCCAATCTCGATACTGCTTAACCTGCTTCACCCACCCGATCAAATCCTGGTTGACTTCGCCTTTCAGAAGATTCAGGGAATCGTCGATTCTCCAGTATTCCACGTCTATTTCGTATTTCTCGTATAGCGGTTGTGCCAGGGACACAGGTTGTACCTCCAACAGTTTGCGTCCCTTTTCCTGCAGGAGGGCAATCAGAGTCCGCTCAAATACGACCCACAGCGACAGAATCGCCGATTCGTCCGCTCTTCTCCGACTCTCCCGAATCTGGATGCCGGCATCCTTCGGCGAATCTCCCATAAACTCCGTATTCTGAAGCAGTCCTCCATGCCCTCTGCGTATTGCTCTTTGGGCGATCTTTAGACAGTCACGTGTTACGACATACGTCTCCCAGATCGATTCAAGCGGGTTCTCAGAGGCCATGGTCGGACACCCCCGCAAGAAGATCCAGAAACAATCGCTTTGTCACCGGATGCGCCCGACCCAGCCGTTTGTCTTCTATCCAATACCACCCGGCTCGCCCAATCCCCTGAAACAGCGGTCTTGACCGACCCTCGGGGTGCCCGGTGGCATCGGCCTCCTTCCTGTCGATATGCGGGCCGCCCCTTCTCAGATAGACCAGACTCGTTCGATCCAACGATCCTACCAGATCGACACGACCTTCCGCACCGATGATCCAGGCACCGAGTGGAAGCAATTCCGCGACCTTCTTGCCCTCGGCGTCGAGAAGCGCAGCCGCTGGAGCTTCATAGGGCCCTGAGATCTCCTCGTTGAGCTCAATCGAACTTCGAGAGACGGTCAGGCCCGTGTTCTCGATCCATTTCTCGACAGCGGAATACAACTCGTCAAGCCGACCGATGTACTCCGCCTGTCTTGATTTGGTCTCGCTTCTCATGCTCCGGTCCTTTCATCGTAGAATGCTGATACAGATACTCCTTCTCTCGGCTGCAATTATGCGTTCGTCGTCGCCTGGCCGTTGGCCTGCTGGACGGCGGTCATCCGGTTGATGGCATCGACGTAGGCTTTGGCGCTGGCTTCGATGATGTCGGTGGAGACGCCGCGGCCGATGAACGTCCGTCCGGCCTCGACGATCCGCACCGTCGCTTCGCCCAGCGCGTCCTTGCCTCCCGTGACGGCGCGGATGGAGTAGTTCTCCAGCTTGGGCGACAGGCCGGTAGCCTCGCGGATCGCCTCGTACGCCGCATCGACCGGGCCGTCGCCGCACGCGGCCGCTTGCCGTTCCTGGCCCGCGATTTTCATCCGCACGCTGGCGGTCGGCAACGTGCCGGTACCGCACGCGACGTGCAGATATTTCAGTTCGTACACCTGCGACACGATGCGGACCTCGTCGTTGATGATCGCGGCAACGTCCTCGTCGAACACTTCCTTCTTCTTGTCCGCGATTTCGAGGAACCGCGCGTAGGCCTGCTCGAGTTCCTCTTTGGTGAGCTTGTAGCCGAGCTGCCGGCAGCGGTCGGCAAACCCGTGCCGGCCGGTGTGACGTCCGAGCACCATGCGCGAGCCGCCCAGCCCGATGGTCTCCGGCGTCATGATCTCATACGTGCTGCGCTCCTTGAGAATCCCGTCCACGTGGATGCCCGACTCGTGCGCGAACGCATTGGCGCCGACGATGGCCTTGTTGGGCTGGATGACGAATCCGGTCAACTGGGACACCAGTTGGCTGGTGCGATAGATTTCCTTTGTGTTGATGTTCGTGGTCAGGCCGGTGGCGCTGCCGTCGGCGAAGAAGTTGGCGCGGGTGTGAATGGCCATGACGACTTCTTCGAGGGCGGCATTGCCCGCCCGCTCGCCGAGCCCGTTGACGGCGACTTCGACCTGCCGGGCGCCGCTGCGCACGCCCGCCAGCGAATTGGCGACCGCCAAGCCGAGGTCGTTGTGACAGTGGGTGCTGATGACGCACTTGTCGATGCCCGGGACCTTGCTCTTGAGCTGGGCGATGAGCTGGCCGTATTCGTACGGCAGCATGTAGCCGACCGTGTCCGGGATGTTCAACGTGGTGGCGCCGGCCTCGATCACGGCGGCCAGGATCTCGATGAGGAAGGGGACTTCGCTGCGGCCGGCGTCTTCCGGCGAGAACTCCACGTCGTCCACGAACTGGCGGGCGTGTTTGACCGCCGCCACCGCCATCTTCACTACCTCGTCGGGCTTCTTGTTGAGCTTGTGCTTCATGTGGATCGGTGAGGTCGCGATGAACGTGTGGATCCGTTTTCTCCTGGCCGGGGCGACGGCCTTGCCCGCCGTCTCGATGTCCACGTCTTTCGCTCTTGCAAGTCCTGCAATCACAGGACCTTGCACCTGCTCGGCCACCAGCCGCGTCGCCTCGAACTGCGCCGGGGAGGAGATCGGGAAGCCCGCCTCGATGATATCGACTCCGAGGGTGGCCAGTTGCTGGGCGATCTCGAGCTTCTGCGGGATCGAGAGCGACGCGCCCGGCGATTGCTCGCCGTCGCGCAACGTCGTGTCGAAGATGAAGACTTTATCGTCAGGCATAGTATTTCTCCGGAAAATCATTTCGAGCCGCCGGCATTATGCCGCAACAGGGACCGAAATGCTACGGTTTTGCGTAAGATTGGGGACGGCAACGAGTTGTGGTGGTTCTGTTATTTGCGCCTTAGCGGCGCAGGATCAGGGCGAGCAGGCCGATGCGGCCGTTGAGGATGGAACGAAATATGCCCTTCGTAGTATCCATAAACCAACCAAATATACATATCGGCCGTCTGAACGCAAGACTTTTCCAGAAAAATCCTGCAATTATCTCCAGATTGGTCCGGGCGGCGCGTTATTGGAGGGATTTCCAGGGGTCTTCGACGTCCACCTGAGCGGTGGCGGCGATGGTCTGGCGCTGCGTGGGCAGGGGAGTCATCGGCACGGTCAGGATCAGCGAGGTCTTGCCCGGTCGGCGCCATTGCCATTTGTCACGCGGCGGGACCACCTCGCCTTCGACGATCATCGTGCCGGCCATCGTCTTGAAGACACTCGGATCGGCCACGCGGATGGGGGCGTTCGATCTCGCCACCGACAGCGTGAAGACCACGCCGGCGGCGGCCATCCTGGTGAAGTCGAACTCCCGCGTCACGCCGTTGTAGAGGACCACGTCGATCCAGGCGCCCTCTTCGTTGCGCCCCGTCTCCATGTGGACGGGCAGTTCGTCGATCTGGGCGGCGTGGACGCAGAATTGGGCCTCGATGCTGCCGGACTCGAAGTCCACCGGCTCGCCGACGCGCGCCCGGACGGGCAGCTTCAGATCGCCGACCGCCCCTTCGAATTGCAGCCGCATCCGCAGGTCCCGGGCCTGGATCGTGCCGTTGGCAATACGATCGAGCGAGATGTGGGTGTCACCCCGGTCGGTGGCGAAGAGAACCGCGCTGAGCAGCTCGGGCCCGTCCTGGATCGTGAAAATGCTCGCGGATGCGTAGTCGTAGCCGTCATGCAGAAAGCGGACGCGCATCGCGGCCGGGCCCGAGGGAGTGTTCCAGTAGGCCACGAGGGGCCTGCGCTGATTCCAGAGGTCGCCGCAGTTGACGGAGCCGATTGTGAAATCCGGATGCAGATATGTCCGGCCGATCACGTCGTGCTGGCCCTGCGGGTTCAGAAGGAACGTCTCGATCTCTTCGCGAGGCTCGGCCAGCGACGTGAAGTAGGGCAGCAGATCCTCAGGACATGCCAGAGGGATGCGGTGCGCGTCGAGGGATTCGTACGCCTGTGCCTCGGACAGGAAGCTCACCTTGCCTTTGGTTCCCCGCTGGATGAAGGCCAGGGCGCTCGGACCCAGCAGCGTCGCATACGATCGGCTGTGCGGCCCGGCCCATTGCTTCGTCGGCGCGTGAAAGCGACGGGCCAGGTGGTACCAGGCGAAGTCGTGGAGGTCCTCCGTCAGACGCCTGCACGCGGGGTCTCTGACATGGGCCAGGATGCGGGTCAGTTCGCTGATGGCCACGATGGTGTACGTGGGGCTGTTGTACTCGCTGAACGAACCCTTCTGCTCGGTGTACTCGTGGAATCGCTGGAGGCGCTGCCGGCCATAGTCAAACAGCTCATTGTCTTTGAATTGCTCGCCGGCAACCAGTGTGACATACGTGCCCATGATCGCGATGTTGGTGTAGCCGGGCTCGACGTTGCGGCGCTGGATGGAGCGGGCGGCGTGCAGGATCGATAGACGCACCTTCTCCTGCAACGGTCCGGGCAGGCGGTCCATATGATCGATCGCCACCTGGAGCAGTTGTGTGCCGCAGAAGTCGGCCCAGTTCCAGTCGGGCGGCGACATCTGGTCGAGCGGCTCTTCGAGAAACCACGACCAGATGCCGTAGGTGTGACTGGCGAGGTCCTGGTCCTGGAGATCGATCACGCGGTCGAGGATCTGCTCGGCCCGCTCCAGACGATTGGGATCGCCGGAATCGAGCAGGGCCACCGCGTAGATGAGCGAATCGCGGGTGCGGTGGACCGTGCCGGACTCGAGCGTCGTGTGATAGCCCGGCGAGGAGAACGGCCCCGCCAGCATCTTGGCGGACCCGTCGTAGCTTTGATCCTGGGCGGCCAAGGCCTTGAGAAAGCCCTCACGGCGCGCCGACGTCGGGAAGAAATCGGCGCCAAGGCACGAAGCCAGATGCGTTGCCACGATCAGCCCGATCCACGCGATTTGTCGGCGGCGTATCATGGAGAAGACTCCTTCCATCGTATGGACAGATTCACCAGGGCCTATGATAAGCCGGTTGGCTCCTGCGATCCAGGCTTTCCCGTGTGGGCGGAGGTCTGTGGCGAACTTGTTCCGTATCGGTCCGGCGCGTATAATGGCGTGCAGGAATGAACGTGTGAATCCAGCCGCACTTAGGGAGATGTGATTTGACGACCGAGCGAATGGAAAATCCGCAAGTGACGCCGCTGAAGCGAAACCTCCAGAGTGTTATCTTCGGCAAGAGCGAGAGCATCGACGTAATGGTCGTGGCACTGCTGGCGGGCGGTTCCGTCCTGATCGAAGACGTGCCGGGGGTGGGCAAGACCACGCTGGCCAAGGCGCTGGCGCGGAGCATCGACGCCAAGTACCGGCGGATTCAGTTCACGCCCGATCTGCTGCCGGCCGATATTCTCGGCTCGTCCATCTACAACCCGGTCAGCGGCGATTTCCGCTTCGATCCCGGCCCGATCTTCTGCAACATCCTGCTGGCTGACGAGATCAACCGCGCCTCGCCGCGAACGCAGTCGGCCCTGCTGGAAGCGATGAACGAGAATCAGACGACCATCGAGGGCCAATGCCGTCCGCTGGCCCGGCCGTTCATGGTCATTGCGACGGAGAACCCCATCGAATTCCACGGAACGTATCCGCTCCCGGAGGCGCAACTGGACCGCTTCCTGGTCCGCCTGGCGATCGGGTATCCGACGGCGGAGGTCGAGGTCGATATTCTCAAGTCGCACGCGAACCGCGAGCCGCTGGAGACCATCGAGCCGGTGATGGACCTGGAGCAGGTCCGCCGGATTCAGGAAGAGGTGGCGAACGTGCACATCGATGAGGCGATTCTCGAATACATCGTCGAGATCGTGCACACGACGCGGAACGACAGCCGGCTCCAGTTGGGTGTCAGCACGCGCGGGACCCTGATGCTCGCTCGCGCCGCCCGCGCCAGGGCCTACGCGCTGAATCGCACGTTTGTGATTCCCGATGACGTATCGTGGAGCCTTCCGCACGTGCTGCCGCATCGCCTGCTGCTGACGGCCAAGGCGCAGCACAGCGGCGCGACCGCCCAGCAGATCGTCACGGAGATCCTCGGGCGGATCAAGGTTCCGGTGTAGGGCAGGTGCTTGATATGACCGCAACCCGGGCGAGAATGCGTCTGGGCGTGACGGAAGCGGGACGGATGCTTCTGATGGGGACGGTGTTCTTCGGCCTGGCGGCGCAGCTTGTTCCGGCGTTCGGCGTTCTATCGGCGCTGATCGTCGTGCTGTTGACGGTTCTGATTGTCGGCTTTGTTCTGCGGCCCCGGATCGAGGTGACCGCGCACCTTCCCGATCATGTCGTGGCAGGTCAGAATGCTCTGTTTCGCTACACGCTCACGAACGTCGCGCGCGTTCCGGCCTATGACCTGCACGTCCGTTTCGTCGGGTTGCCCGAGACGATCGAGCAGGTGGCCGGCGCGGAGACGGTCGCGCGTCTGGGGCCGGGCGAGTCGATCGAGGTGGCCGTCACGATGCGGGCCCGACGACGGGGCCACCATCTGATCCCGTTGCCGATGTGCCAGTCGAGTTTTCCGTTCAACCTGCTGGTGTTCGGCTCGTATCGGAAAGACAAGGGGACGCTCACGGTCTATCCGGTGTTCTACCGGCTCCCGATGCGTCTGTCGCGTCTGAGCGGTCAGGGGCGCAGCGGCGTGGCCGGATTTGCGGGGCGGGCGGAGGTCTCCCCCGAGTACGCGGGCAACCGTCCGTTCCTGCCGGGCGATTCGCCGCGGCGGATCGACACCCGCGCCTGGGCCCGTCTGTCCGTTCCGGCCACCAAGGAGTATCACAACGACGCCGACCGCTGTGCGGCCCTCGTGCTGGACACCCGAATCCGTCCCGACCGCAAGAGGGCAAGCGGTGAGGAGGTTCCCGAACTCGAAGCGGCCGTGTCTCTCTGCGCCTCCGTCGCGTTTACCATCCAGCAGGACTGCCTCGTCGAATGGCTGCTGGCCGGGCCCGAACTGCACGACTTCACGCCGTCGGCAGGCCGTCCTGCCCTCGGTCCGTGGGCGGGACGCGGGCGACAGGGGGCGCGCGTGGACGCGATCCACGAGATCCTGGCGACCGTGGAGCCGGCGGAAGACTACGACCTGGACCAGACCGCGGCCGCACTGACCAGCCGTTTCCATCGTATTTCTGAGGTTGTCTTCATTCTGTTGCGACCGGACCGGGTGTATCAGGAGCTGTTGGGATTGGCCGCCGCATCCCGCTGCCATTGCCGCGTGTATCAGATTGCGGGGGCCGACACCCAGAGCCCCGGGAGCGATGAGCTGCCGAGCGATTCGGTAACGCTGCTGTCGCCCGAGGATGTCCTGGCCGGCCGCCTGGGGCCCTTATGAAGCCGCAGAAGATCATTGCCGTTGTCATGGTCCTGGCCAGCTCGGCGGTCACCGCCTGGGCCTCGGTGGATATCGCCTATCCGGCGATCCTCTGTATGCTGGGTCTGCTGGGTCTGTCGCGGAAGTTCACGTGGAACTTCAAGCCCGAGCGGCGGATTATCACCTCGCTGCTCATGCTGGTTCTGGCGATCTTTTTCGCCCTGCACTACAGCTACACGCGTCCGCACAGTTGGGTGGCTCACGAATTGGCCATGAGTCTGGCCTGGCAGACGGTCGCGCGGTACTTTCTGGCCGGAATGATCCTCATGCTCTTTCTCGGATCGCCTCGACAGCTTCCGCCGTCGCTGGGACTCTTTCACCTGGCCAGCACAATCTGCGCCGGGCAGGTTCTTCTGCTGAACGACCGGTTCATCGCCTTTCGTCTGCTGGAGCTGTTCTCGGCGATTCTTGTGGTTCTCTATGCGGCGACCACGTACGGTCCGGTCCCTCTGGAATCGAATCCCGACGCGCCGCAGCCCCGGGAGGATGCCAGGCTCGTTGTCTCGCGTCGTCGCGCGATGCCGCGGTGGGTCGCCAGCGCGCTGATTCTCGTCGCGGCGGCCAACGTCGGATGGGTCATCAGCTCGCTTCTCTATCGGCACGTCGAGCTGCTCGAGTACCTGCCCGCCTGGTTCGGAAAGCAGGTGATCAACATGGACTCGACGACTGCGGACGCGGCGCGCATCGCGTTCTCGACCACGGGACGCCTGTCGAGCCTGGCGTCGGTCCTCGAGGAGCAGGATACGACGGTGGCCCTGGAGATCGAGAGCGAACAGTCACCCGGCTACCTGCGCGGCCGCGCGTTCGAGGTCTACCGTCAGTCGCAGTGGCACGATCTGTCGTATCAGGAAGCCGTTTTTCCCCAGCCGGGCAACCTGTACATCTCCAGCCGGACGAACATCTTTCGACTGCACGAGGAGGACGCCTCGGCCGCCCAGACCATGGTCATTCGGCACGCGTTTCAGTTTGACGATGCGGCGTTTGCGCCGCTGGGCCTGTCCTATGTCGAGGCGCCATTCAAGCTGTTGCTGCGGGATGACGATGACATCATCTACGCGCCGAAGCTGGCGCGGGGCAAGCGATATCGGGTCGCTTGCCTTCCGGCGCCCCGGGCGGCGCCGCCGCGGGGGATGCAGTTGAGCCGGTCTCTGGATGTGCCCGGGTCGCTCGATCCGCGCATCGAGCGGCTTGCGGATCGGATCTTCTCCGGCTGCAACAGTACGGCCGAAAAGATCGAGGCGGTTGTCCGCCACTTCCAGAAGAACTACACGTACTCCTATGATCCACAGGTTCCCCCGGGCCGGGATAAGCTGACGTATTTCCTGCTCGAAGGCTCCCAGGGCTATTGCGAGTATTTTGCCTCCGGTGCCGCCATCCTGCTGCGTTTGGCGGGTGTGCCCACGCGGTATGTCGTCGGCTTCCTCGTGACGGAGCGGGACAGCCGCACCCATGCCTGGATCGCGCGGAACATGGACGCGCATGCCTGGGTCGAGGCCTGGGACGAGCAGGAGAATCGATGGGTGACGGTTGAAGCGACGGCCCAGAGCAGCGAGGCGGTCGCGACAGACGAAGAACAGGCGAACGCTTCCGACGATGCGGCGAGCGTATGGCTCGGGCGCTTTCTCCACGCCCTGTACGAATACGGCCTCTTCGGCGCGTTGAGCTGGTTGTTCACATACCACGGCGGCTCGATCTCGCTGCTGGCGCTGGCGGTGCTCTCGGCGGTGGCGCTGTGGTGGGGCCTGTCGCGACGCTATCGAAGGGCGGTCGATCGGGGCGCGCCGGGTTGGAGCCGCGACCCTTCGGTTGCGGCGCTGCATCGGATGCTGGCCCGAATGGATCGCAGGCTCAAGGTCCTCGGCGTCCAGCGTCCGCTGACCGAGACGCTGCACGCCTTTGCCGGCCGGCTGCGCCTCGAGGGTTCCGGCAGGGCCAACAGCCATCGGGACTGGGCGGGTGTGTCGGATTGGTACCTCGATTATGCCAACCTGCGCTATGGTGGGGCGGTCCGCTCCGAACACCTCGAATCGCTCCGGCAGCGCGCCCGGGGATTGCAGAAGTCACTGTAGGCGGACCGGTCCGCCCGCGGCGGATCACTTCAGAAACGCCAGGGCGATCGGGTAGCGCCAAAGCTGCCCTTGCTTGGCCTTCAACGCGCCCAGAACGATCAAGACGAGGTGCACGACGATCAGCACCGGAATGAGAAACGCCCCCACGACCGTGACGCCCAAGCCCGCCAGATAGATCAGAAACGAGATCTGGTAGTTCATGGCCTCGCGCCCGTGCTCGTCCACGAACCGGTGCTTGTCTCTTTCGATCAGCCAGATGACCAGCGGGCCGAAGAAGCCGGCGGCGCCGAGGATGTGGCACAACATCGCCATGTTCCGCGCGTCCTGGGAGGTCTCCGTCTGCTGCCCTGTGTCGGTATCGTAGCCGGAAGAGGACGTTGCCTGCGACCATCGCGAACCGCTTTCTTCTGCCATGATTCGACTCCTGCTCTGCATGCCGTGGAAACCGTTACGGCTTTATAGCAAAGGCGTTACGCTCGGTCAAGACGGAAACGTGCATCACCGGTAGCGCGATCTTATGGGCGGGGGCCGGCGCCGCTGACGTCGATCGGCTCGATGCCCAAGGCTCGTGCGGGCGAATCGGCCGCAAGCTCGACCTTGCCTTCGCGAAAGGCGGTCAGCTTCGGGTCCGCCAGCACGTTGGCCTCCTCCGGCTGTATCTGGTACGTGCCGGTCTGTGCGTACTGATCGAGCTTCCTGCACTCTACCTGACCCGCGGCGCTGTAGAGGATGTTGCCCGCCAGGGTGGTGATGCCCTCACGATTGTCGAACACGATCTTGCCACGGGCCCAGAGGATGTTCTTCTCGAAGCGGTAGTCGGACGACCGGGGCCAGGTCAGACGCAGGTCGCCGTTGTTGATGAAAACGTTGTGGCGGATCGTGTTGCCTTTGGCCATGTGGTTGTGGGAGGGACGCACGACGTTGACGGACAGATTGCCCTCGACCAGGCAGCCCTCCGACTGTTCGTCGAGGTAGTAGGCCGAGGCGCCGTAGCCGCCCGTATCGACGATGTCGTGGATGTAGTTGCCGCGCAGGACGAGGTTCTTGCCCCCGAAGCAGTAGATGCCGCCGCCGTCGTGGAGTTCGAGCATGGCGTCGTGGATCCGGTTGGCCTCGATCACGTTGTTCTCGCCGCCGCAGGTGACCGCCGAGTACGGCGCATGGTGCACGTGGTTGTGGGCGAGCAGCGAGTCCCTGCCTCCGCCGGTCAGGGCGATCGCGCTGGGGTATGTCAAGCCCACGTTGTGGATGTGGTTGTCGGATATCTCCAGCTCCGTGCCGTTGAAGCGGACGCCGCAGGCGCCGACGTGGTGGACGTGACATCGTTGGATTCGCAGGTTCGTGCCCGTTGCCTTGATGCCCTGGCCGCCGACGTTGACAATCTCCAGGTCGCGGAAGGTGCAACTCTCCGCTCCGCTGACCGACAGCGCACCGTCGAAGAGGCCCGCGCCGAAGCCGCCGGCCTTGAGCGGCGTGGTCGTCGCCGACAGCGTCAGTCCTTGGAGGGTGATGTCCCGAACGGGATGGTCCCGGCGGCCCTGAATCCGGAGGATCGACTCGACGGCCGGGGCTAAGACGTTCGCCTGGCTCATGTCCTCGCCGGGCAGGGGCCAATAGACTACTTTGCCCGCCGTGCGGTCGAGATACCATTGTCCGGGCTCCGTCATTCCCTCGCGGACATTCCAGACGACGTAGGTCTTGACGCCGAACGCGCCGGCCGGATGCCCCGTCGGGCTGGAGAAGGTCAGCGTATGTGTCTCCGTGTCGATCGCCGCGACGCCCACCAGCGAATCGTCCCACATGTGGTAGACGGTGATCTCGGCATTCCGGATGTCCAGCCATGGGCCCAGGTCCTCGGGTTTGTACTTCATTGTGGTCAGCTCGATCTCGGTGGGCTTGCGTTTCCAGCCGCCGCCGGTGGTACTCATCCAGGGGACGTCGAAAACGCTGAGGTGCTCGAAGCGTCCTTCCTTCGGCAGCCGGGCCCGGGGGCAGTAGCGGCCGTTGACGATCAGCGCGCGGAAATCCCATCGGCCCTCTTTGACGCCGGGCAGCGTCGCGACGTAGAAGTCCGGGCCGTCCTTCTGCCATCCGGTGACCTTGCGACCGCCGTACAGCGTCACGTCGGCGCCGGTCGCCGCCTCAATCGTCAGCTCGTTGTCCTTGTCGGTCAGAACGATAGGTTCATCGATGTAGTACTCGCCCGCCTGGACCACGATCCGCCGTGGCGCCTCGGTCCCCAGCGCACGGGCCGCCCGGCACCCGGCGGCCAGCGTCGCCAGCGGTCCGTCCGTGCGATCCGCGTTGGGCTGCGCCGCCCGGCCCGACCAGCCGTCGTTGCCGTTCGCTGCCACGTACAGCGTCGCGGCTGCCGCATCACAATTTCGACTGGTCACAAGGGCGGATAGCGCGAAGACGGTTGTCAGGGCCACAAGGGTTCTGCTCATCTCTATCACTCCTGTGAGATTAAATCGCCGATACGATGCGGGTCACTGTATCCGGTCATCTTAACCGACTCGACGATCCGACGAAACGCCCTGTTGGGCGTATCGGCGCCGGCGAAAGACGTTTGCCAAACCGGCGGCCGCGCGTCTATAGTGTGGCCATGTCGGCTTCCGGGAACATCGGTGTCGCTCTGGGTTTGACGTTGCTGGCCGGCCTCTCGACCGGGATCGGCAGCGCCATTGCCTATTTCATCAAGCGGCCCAAGATCGTCTACCTCGCCTTCGCGCTGGGGCTGTCGGGCGGCGTGATGATCTACATCTCGTTCATGGAGATGCTGCCCGGTGCGATGGAGACGATGGGCGAAGGATGGGCGGTGCTGGTGTTCTTTCTCGGCATCGGGGTCATGGGGCTGGTCGATCTGGTGATCCCCGAGCCGGAGAACCCCCACAACTTCGACGACATGGACGAGCCGAGGGTCGCTCACGGCAGCCACAAGCTCATGCGCACCGGCGTGTTCACCGCGCTGGCGATCGGCGTGCACAATTTCCCGGAGGGGCTGGCGACGTTCGCGGCGGCGCTGAGCGACGTGAAGCTGGGCGTGTTCATTGCCCTGGCGATCGCGATCCACAACATCCCCGAAGGCATCGCGGTGTCGGTTCCGGTCTTCTATGCGACCGGCAGCCGGAAGAAGGCATTCCTCTACTCCTTTCTTTCCGGCGTTTCCGAGCCGGTCGGCGCGCTGCTGGGCGTGGTCGTGCTCATGCCTGTCCTGACGCCGACGGTGCTGGCCGGCACGCTGGCCTTTGTAGCCGGTGTGATGATCTACATCGCGCTCGACGAGCTGCTGCCCACCGCCCACCGTTACGGTCACGGCCACCTCGTCATCGGCGGCATCGTCTTCGGCATGCTCGTCATGGCCTTGAGCCTGCTGATGCTCTGACGAATTCAATCCGATAGCAAAGGTCAAGAATCAAACCGGCGGACTCCGCCGCAGGCGGATGACTTCAACATCTTTGCATCTTGATCTTTGCACTTTGATATGCTCCTATCCGTACTTGAATCCACAGTTGTCGCAGAACTTGGCATCCGGATCGTTCATTTCGTAACCGTCCGGCGAGGGACATCTTTTCGGTTCTTGCCGGAGCGGGATAATGCTGCCATACGATGGAAAGGAGTTGATCGATGGCAGCCAGCAAGCAGCACCAAGCCCTGACCGAGCGGGGCCGGTT
>Ga0209506_1000689_pt1 | contig 41324 bp, 37 predicted proteins | sample AD_JPNHG2_MetaG_FD_184409 | JGI IMG/M metagenome (GOLD analysis project Ga0209506, IMG submission 184409) | Active sludge microbial communities of municipal wastewater-treating anaerobic digesters from Japan - AD_JPNHG2_MetaG (SPAdes) (version 2) | ecosystem: Engineered > Bioreactor > Anaerobic...
ATCATACGTCCTACGGGCCTGCTCGATCCGGCTGTGGAGATCAGGCCTGTTGAGGGTCAGGTAAGTGACGTGATGGACGAGATCCGCCGGGTTATTGCCGGCGGCGACCGGGCGCTGGTGACAACACTCACCAAGCGCCTGGCAGAGGAGCTGACAGACTATCTGGCCAGAAACGAGATTCGTGCCCGCTATCTGCATTCGGACATAGACACCCTCGAGAGGACTGAGATCATCCGCGAGCTGCGCCTTGGCAAGTTCGATGTGCTGGTAGGAATCAACCTTCTCCGGGAGGGGCTGGACATTCCAGAGGTGGGGTTCATAGGCATCCTCGACGCAGACAAAGAGGGCTTTCTGCGGGATGAGAAGAGCCTCATCCAGACAATAGGGCGGGCCTCCCGGAATGCCGGATCGCGGGTGGTTCTCTATGCCGACAGCATCACCGGCTCCATCCGGGCGGCTATGGAGAAAACCGAGAGGAGGCGCGCCCTGCAGAAGGCCTACAACGATGAGCATGGCATCGTGCCCCGCACCATCAAAAAGCCCATCCGGGACAAGGAGGTGGAGATCACAGACATACGGCACATCCCCAGGTCGGAGATACCGAATGTGATCATACAGATGCAGGCGGAGATGCACGCTGCCGCAGAGCGGCTGGAGTTTGAGAGGGCCATCGATCTGCGGGACACAGTGAAGCGGCTGGAGAGAGTGATGGTGGAGACGAGGGCAAGCTGAAATGCGCGGCCCAAATTCACGAGCTGGATGAAAATGAGATGACCTGAGGCGTTAGCCTGTTGATCGGAGATTCGCCGAATGCGGTCCTCAAGCTCTCTGGCCCATGATCGTGGCCATGATGATCCAGGCCGCCTACAATCTGGTAAATGCGGTCTGGGTGGCTGGCCTGAGCTCTGCCGCCCTGGCTGCGGTGGGATTTGTGATCCCCCTGCTTCGACTTTTAAATAAAATCAAATATAGTCGCTGACGCCCTTTCCCGGCCAATGGATCAGCCCTATCACCGCTCCCTTTCTGGTGGCATTGCTGGCTCCTGCATTGGGATCAGCAGCCCGGAATTCATTGATGCTGCTGGTGTACATATCGGACATCAGGCCACCCGGTGTCATCAGGAAGGCAGGGCTGTCGAATATGGAGGGATTCAAGTTTGTCAGTAACACCGCATTGGGATTGCCCCAGACGTAATTCGGATCATTTGGATCTATCACTGTGCGGGTGGTGATATTGCTGACTGGATCGCGGTTGGCATTTAATGCATCTGAGGGCGTCAGGGCAAGGGCGGTCGCCATCAATGCACAAAGGGCTCCAACAATTAAAATGCTAAAGGTCATCTTCATATCAATCACCGATCATCATCGCATAGATTCCCTGGCAATAAATGCCGTATTTCCCCTACCCCTGGATGCTTTTCGTCATTGAAGATTATATCTCTTGCGGTATGGCCGTGTTTTTTTTTTAAAAAAATATAATATTACTCAATATATTCATAATGTCTATATCCCTGGCCATCCACTCCTGCCAGGATAAACTCTCCCGCAGGCTTCAAAATGCTCCTCTCCGCCTTCCCTTCGTGAAGCCTCTCATAATCGGCGAGGGAGACCTCGCGCCTCTCCTGCAGCCGCTGCAGTAGACCCAGCCCAGCAACCTCCTCAGCCCGCGGCTGGACTGTAGCCGAGAAGAATAGTGCAGAGCAGCCGCTTCCGTACGCAGCAAATCCCAGCCTCTCTCCGGGCATCAGCTTCTGCGCCTCCATGAGGCTTGCGAGGCCCAAATATATCGATCCGGTGTAGATGTTTCCTACCTGGCGGGAGAGGAGGGCCGTATCTTTCACCTTGGCCTCGAACGCCTGCAAAAACGTCCGGCTGCGAGAGAAGCGCCGGGAGTAGTCCGCCTCCGCCGCCTGAAGTTCACCGGTATCCCTGAACTCTTCGGCCAGCGGCTCGTCTCCGATCTCGGCCTCGACTGCTTCCTGCTGCCGGCTTTTCTTTCTCTTACTGCTCCTCTTCCAGTCGTGCCTGAATATGGCAGCAGAGGCGTATTCTATCATGCGTGGATAGGGGATGTGAAAGAGGATGCGGTCCATGAAATCAGTTACGCAGCAGCCCTCCGGCGGGCGGATAATGCCTCGCCTCCCGGCCCTTGCAGCAAATGAGTCGAAGGCCCCCTGTACTGCATCCAGATAGCACTGATTGCTGTGCTTTCCGTTGACCACGGCGGTCGCGCATCCCATAGGCCGGAAGAAGTCATTTTCGTCTCTTGAGAATGCCCCCCAGACCTGCTCGATGGCCAGAAGCCTGGGATCTCTCTTCACAAGCAGGGCGACGCTGCCAGCCCCCTGTGTGTACTCCCCGGAGGATGACAGAGGATACCTGGCTATGTCTGAGGCGATGACAACGCCTGCTTTTTCTCTCTCCAGATCTCCTTCTGCCCCTCCATCCTCCATACGATCCTGGAAGGCCGCCCAGTAGCAGAGGCTCTCCAGGGCGAATGTCGTGCCTATGCAGGCAGCCTTGAACTCAACTGTCTCGCACTCGTGGAAGGAGCCCTTCCCGTAGAGCTGCTCCATCATGCCAATGACATAGGTTCCCAGAGCCTTGGCCTCGTCGGGAGCCGACTCCGTCCCCACATAGATCTTGTCTATATCTTCAGGCCTGAGCCCTGAGCGCCTCATCAGATCGAGCAGGGCATTGGCTGCCATGGTGGCAGCATCCTCATGGGCATCGGCAACCGCCATCTTCTCAATTCCGATTCCCTTGAGCAGCTTGCCAGGATCTATGCCCCTCTGCCTGGAAAACTCCCCCGCCAGGGGAAGATAGAGCCTGGGCACATAGACAGAAATATCGTCGATTCCCACCACCTGTGCGGCCGGCTTAGCTTTTGAATCGAATTTCTTCATACTCCCCTTGGCCTTCTAATTTTTTGCTTGGCATTTCTTGCCGAGCAGTGCAGGCAGAATGTTATTTCAGGTTTGCGCTGCTAGGTAGCGAGTCTCCATATTTAATCGGCCTTGTGCTCATATGCTCCTGCTGGGTGTAGCAATTGGGAAAGAGAGAGCCCAGGCCTCGATTATTGGATATAGCATGCCCCGATGCTTACACCGGGGTGCGCCGCCGCCGTTTGACTATCTCCACCCCGCCCTTACCCCCCAGGTAGAGCTCGTCGAGATTCTCGAATATACCGTGATCAACGGCCCCAGGTATCCTGCTCAGCTTCGCAGCCAGGGCCGGCGGGTCATATATGGTCCCAAAGCCCACATCAAGCACGAAGTTGCCGTTGTCCGTTATCACCGGCCCGTCCTTCATCCTGCCCAGGCGCAGCACCGGCTCGCCACCCAGATCTCGGAGCTGCAGCTCTGCTGGCCGGTAGGCGAAGGGCAGCACCTCCACAGGCACCGCTGCCGTGAGCTTTTTCACATACTTGCTTTCATCTGCCACTATCACAAAGCGCAGTGCAGCGCAGGCCACAACCCTCTCCCTCGCGTGAGCCGCGCCGCCTCCTTTGATGACGAACAGATCTGCATCCACCTGATCGGCGCCATCTATGGCCAGGTCCAGGACCGGGTGCTGGTTGAGGGTGGTCAGATCGATGCCGCACTCGATGGCCAGGCTCTCCGCCTGAAACGATGTGGGAACTCCCAAAAAATCGAGACCTTCCTCCCTGACCCTGGCCCCAAGCCGCCTGATTGTCCAGGCCGCTGTCGAGCCGGTGCCAAGGCCCACCACCATGCCGCTCTTCACCAGATCGGCCGCAGCCTCCCCGGCCAGCCTCTTGGCATCTGCATTGGCATAGACGTCCTTCATTTAAACCATCTATCCGACAATCTCGCTCTTCACAGTGGTGAACACCGGCCCCCTCAGGTCCATCTTGTGCTTGTAGCTGGTGATGTACCTCTCCAGAGCGGGATGGATCTTGATGTTGATGTCCGCAGGCCCTCTCACTATCCTCGCCCGTATCTCAGACCCTCTGCCGGCCATGGCCGCCTCTTCCACATCGAAGGCGGCCTGTGAGGCAAACGAGTCTATGTAGCGGATGCCTGTGGTAACGCCCTCGGAAAAGGCCTCCTCCCAGCGGGCTGTTCTGGGTATGCCCATGATGTTGCCCTTGTATACCACTACCTCATTGAAGGCCGCCGGGCCGCAGAGCTTGGTGTTCTCCTCAGGCTCGACCACAGAGACCCTCACCTTCCTGCCGAAGAGCTCCCCCTCCCAGGCGACAAATGAGCATGGTGACGGAGACTCGCCGTGCTCGGCGCAGACTGCCACCACTGCATCGGCTATGGCCCGACCTGCGAGCGTGGCCGGGACTTTATCGACGCGGATCATCTGCGCCATCTCCCGGGCAGATAGATGCCAGTCGGTCTGGAACTGCGGGTATGAGAGGGCTCGCAGGTCCTGGGCGCTATACAATATCATGGCCAGCCTCTCCACACCCAGCCCCAGGTTCATGACCGGGTAGGGTATGTCATACTGGGAGAGGGCGGTGGGCGAGTAGATGCCGAATGTGGCCACCTCTACCCAGCCGCTCTTGTACTTGGTTGCCGACCCGACCAGGCCGGGATGATAGGCGTAGACCTCGATCTGCGTTCCCGGAGTGTAGTACTTGCTCCTCTTGTCGTCCGGCCGGAACTGAAACTTCTCAAAGCCGAACTGGGAGAGAAGGCCGTCAGCCACCGCCTTTCCGTCCTCGACGCTCACATCCTCATCCATGATCACGCAGCTGGCCGAGTAGTAGCTCATAAGGCGGGCTGCATCCTCAGCCTGCTCTCTTCTAAAGCAGCGGTCCACAGAGAAGAGCCGCAGCGGCAGCTTTGTCCTGTAGTGCAGACTGGATAGCGTCAGAAACCAGCCGGATGTCATGTGGCTTCGCAGTGTGCGGGTGGTGGGTTCGGGCTTCAGCTCCCGGAACTCGGGAAAGACCTTCTCCAGGATCGCCGAGATCAGAGCGTCATTTGCCCCCAGTGCCTTTGAGATCTCAGATACCAGGTCGTCTCCCTCCACCCTTCCCTTCTTGTAGCCGTGCAGTATCTGGCGGAGGGCCTCTGCCTCATCTGCCGACATCTGCCTGCCCAAAAGGGCGCTGACCTGCTCGATCCTCTCATCGGACATGCCGATGTCCGGCCTGGGCAGGCCTGCCAGATAGAAGCAGCGGTCCAGCACAGCGAGCGCCTCGGAGCCGAACTGGCGGTAGACATCAGCAGCATCGACGATCACCGGATTCATGGCCTCTGTGAAGCCCAGGCGGATGTAGGCCTCCCGAAGCCTCTGCACCGTATCGAATATGGGATGCACCACACCGAAGGAGTAGCTGTTTCTGGGGTACATCTCATTGAGTGATGGCCTGCCCAGATACTCCCTTCCCTGCTGCCAGGCCATCTCGAAGTCCTGCCTGGCAGCCTCTTTAATCTGGCTGGGATCAAACTTCATACTCGGTCTCTCCATATTTTAAAGGGCGCTTTATGCTGCCCGGCTCCTGGAAGCGGCTGAGCTGCTCCTGCATCCGGGCCAGCTCAAGGGCACTGGTCAGATCCCCTCTCGTCCTCTCCAGCATCGACCTACTCAGATCGCTCTTGCGCCGCAGGCCGCGGGCAATGGCATCCGGGTAGTCAAAGAGCATGAGCAGGTGATATATCTCCTCCATCACCTCAAGGAAGAACTCGCCTTCAGCCGCCCTGCCCTCTCGAATCAGGTCCAGGATGTGCCGGCGCAGCTCCCCTGTTGCGTCTCCCAGGCCCGCCAGATAATTTACCGGCTCCACACCCACCTCCTCTGGGGCGGGAACGGCATGGCATGTTATGATGCTGTAGACACAGAGGGCTTCAGCATACTCCTGCTCAGCTCCGTCCACAAATCCGGCGTAGCGCACATCCTGGTGCCCGGCCAGTGCCAGCCGGATCTTCTCCAGCCCTGCTGCCGCCTCGGCATTCAGCCTCTCTGCGGAGGCGATCTCTCCCCTGTGCACGGAGCGTATGGATGAGGAGCAGTTGCGGATGGCCTCCCTGCAGAGGCGAATGGCCTCTTCGCGGGCACGGTCCTTGGCATCAAAGCAGGCCAGCATTCTGCCGGAAAGGCTCTCAAGGATTGACAAATCATTCATCTCACTGATGATTTAAAAGCTTCTTCAAGCGGTCCACCGACCGCCTCCCCTCTTCCAGGGAGCGGGACTCGGTCACAATCCGGCCCCTGTAGTCATTGAGGGCCAGGGCAACCTTCTTCCAGGGAACAGTACCGTTTCCCACAGGCAGGTGCTCGTCTCTCTCCCCGTGATTGTCATGGGCATGGATGTGAATCATTTTCTCCTTAAGCTTTAAAAAGCCCTCCACATTTCCGTTGGTATTTGCATGGCCCACATCAAATATGAAGCCCACATTCTCCCTGTCCACAGTCTCTATGATCCCGGAGATCTCCTCAGGCCTGCGTCCCAAAATGGCTGGCATGTTCACCATGTTCTCAACTGCGATCTTCATGTCCAGATCGGAGGCGTGGTCGCAGAGCTGCTGGATGCCGAGGATGCTCTGCGACCAGGCGGCGTCGGGCATCTGCACCCCCAGGGGGGAGAGGTGGCCGGGGTGAAGCACAGCCAGGCGGGAGAAGCCGTATGCCAGATCCAGGCAGCCCTTCATCTGCCGCACGGTCTCCTCCCAGATGGGCTGGTTGAGGGAGGCCAGGTTCAGATCTGAGTAGGGAAGGTGAATGGTGATCACGAGGCCGGTGCTCTCCACGATCTGCCTGGCCTCGTGCAGGTTTTCCCTCGTCAGCCTTTGCCTGCCCTCATTGACTATCTCCCAGCCGCTGTAGCCCAGATCTTTCAGCTCATAGGCCCAGTCGAAGGGACGGTCCACCATCTTGCTGGATGAAAAGCTGAACAGATCAATCTCCTCCAGCGTCCGGCAGGCTCCTGATCTCGCCGGCCAGAAGGTCTATCTCCTGTATCGGCAACCCATCCTTTGTCTGAGGCGCCAGCCAATCGATGACGGTCTGCCCGCCTGTGATCTGCACATGAATCGAGCCCAGCGGCTCCTCTTCGGGAGGAAAGCTGACGTATCCCATCAGTGCGGCCTGCTTTGATAGCAGAAAAGAGACGGTCTCCCCGGCCAGGCCCTGCCGCATCACCGACCTTGCCGAATCGAGAATCCTCTGCCGGCGGAGCTTTTCATGAAATGTCCTCAGCCCGTCCGCCCCGCCGTAGGCCTCGATTTTGTCGGAGCGGATGTCCATGATCAGGCCCGGGAAGATGTTCTCGACTGCGGAGACGACTCTATCCACCCTCTCTGTGGGCCGGACTGGTGAGCAAATGGAGACCTCGATCGTTCTCATCGCCTCTATATGTGGCTCGTCTTGTATCTGAGGATGGCTGCAATGCCTCCGAAGGCTTTGTAGAGCTGCGCTCCTTCTTCGAACTCGGTGGAGATGATTTTAACCTCTGCTCCGCTCTGATCAGCCAGCCTGGAGAGGTCGGATACTATGTCCTCCTCCGCAGCCACTGTCAGGGCGCTGCCGCATTTGGGGCAATTGCCTGGAGGCGGCGAAGAGGCACTGCGTGTCTGGCTCTCAGAAAAGTCGCAGCTCCTGTTGGTGCACTCGATCCTGGCCCGCACCTTGCGCAGGTCCTCGGAGAGGAGCAGAACCTCCACCGCCCCTAGCTCAAGATTGTGGCGAACCTCGCCCTCGCCGTAGGCCGCCAGCCCCCTCTCCGACACAAGCTCCTTCATGAAGCGGCGCATGACCAGCTTGTCCTGGGTGACCTCCAGATCCTGCAGCCGGTCCTGAGCTGCATCCACCAGCTCATACAGGCCCGACTCGTCTGTGTAGGATACATCCAGAGCATCCAGGATCTTCCCCTGCAGCTCATGGTGCAGAAAGCCCCCCTCAACGAACTCCTCCTTGGTGGGGGACGGGCCGCCTACCAGTATGCCCTGCAGGTCTTTGGGATCGATGGGCAGAAACGCATCGTTAGCGGACTCGCCCACCCTGGTGTAAAAGTCGTGAATGGCTATGAGCCGGAGCTGCTGGAAGCGGTGGCTGGACTGGCCGCCCTTCCTCTGCTTGCCGGGAACCGTGGATGTCAGGTGCTTGAGCGGCTCGATGTACTTGCCCTTCAGCACGCCTATGGTGGCCTCCCGCCGGTCGATTACTATCAGCCCGAAGGTCTTCTTGTCGGCGAGCATCTCCTCCAGGGGATCGAGAAGGAATGAGGAATCGCAATGATAGCGGTAGGTCACAATGGGGTCGGGCGGTTCCAGGGCGACATTGTACATCTCGGTGCGGTTGGCTCCGGCATCGACGTTCCCTATGAATATGACGACGCCATTGGCAGGGGGCCTGGGTATCAGCTTGAGGCGGGACATGGCCGACTCCAGTGAGGACTGCACAGATAGCCTGGTGACGCGGGATTTGATGTTGGCTGCCTGGCCGTACTCCTCACGCAACTGGCTCATGACATCTGAAATCTGCTTGTCGGGAGGGATATAGAGGGAGATCAGCTCTGTCCCCCTGCCCGTCTTGCTCCTCAGGCCGTCTAAAAGGCGCTTGAATTCGTATTTTTCCTGTGCCGTAAACTCCATCAGCAATCTCCCAAAAGCACTCACGGACAAGGTATAAAAGGCTTCGTTTCAGCGGCTACAGCCGGTATTCAAAAACTATATAAAGATATAAGTTATCTTATACTCTATGGACCAACTAGTTGTTCTCCAGATGATTTATGAGGCATTTTTCAAAGGCGTTGACGGCCTGCAAAAAATCAATAGCAAATCAATCGAGGGATGCTGCCCGGAGCTGGTAGCAGGTCTGCTGGATGGCATGAAAAAGGGGAGGATCGATGAGGAGATCTGCCGCCAACTATCTAATAAACTGGAGAATATTTACGAGATCAAAAGGGCCGGAGACATAATCCTGCAGGCCGGCTATTTTCGGCTGGCAGTGGAGACATACAGCCGTGCCCTCTCACTCTGCAGCGATCCTGTGATGCTGCCGGTCCTGCAGAACAACCTCGGCAGGGCATATGCCGCCAGCGGGGACCTCGGAAAGGCCGTCTACTACTATGAGAAGGCCGCCGACTGCTTCTCCAGAGAGGACGATAAAGCTGGCCTGGCCCATGTTCTGGGAAACCTGGGCTCCGCCTTCCGCCGCCACGGCGACTATGACAGGGCGGTCGAGTACTGCTATAAGAGCCTCAAGACGTTCGAAGATATATCTGATGCCGAGGGAGTAGCCCAGATGACAGGCAGCCTGGGCCGGATATATGCAGATATGGGGGAGAGGGACCTTGCCGCCCGCTACTTCGAGAAGAGCCTGAATGATTTTGAGGCTCTGGGCGATCAGAAGAGCGCCGCCTGGATTTTGGACAGGATGGGACGGCTGGCGGCTGCGGCCGGGGAGTGGGACACGGCCATATGCCGATATCATCAAAGCCTCTCCATCTTCGAGCATCTGGGGCGGAGCACCAGCCAGGGGATTGTGCTCTCCAACCTGGGCAGGGCCTTTCTGGAGCTTCATGAGCCAGACGCCGCCCGCGAGCCCCTGGAGAGGGCTGTGCGGCTTCTGCCGCGTCATGCAAGGCCAGGCTATCAAAATGCCCTTTCTGCTCTCGCCGCAGCCTACTGCTCTCTCGGCGAGAAGAGCCTGAAGAGGGCGGAGGACATCGAGAGGGCAGCTCTGAAGATGGCGGAGCTGACGCACCAAGATGAGACGGAACTTTCAGGGTATGAGGAGGAGATCTCTTCAGCAGAAAAGGCTAGGCGAAAAGCATCCAGGCTCTTCACTCTGGCAGCAGATCGCTATCAGGAGCTATCTGCATCTCTTCCCGGATCTGCAGAGGGCCGCTCCCAGGTCAAAGCTGAGGCATTGCTGGCCAAAAGCCGGTCCTATCTGGCCCTTCTCGGCGCCAGCACCTCCGATGAGAAGGCGTCCTCCCTGGCAGAAAGGGCTCTCTCAGCTCTGGATGGGGCCGCAGCGCACTCCTCTGCAGAGGGACGGGAGCGCATCCTTGCCCTGCAGAGGGCCGTTTCTGGCATGAAGGAGGCCTACAGTAGCAGCCTTCTCAAGAGCGATCCGGACAGAGCCGCTGGCTCCATCTCACGTGCTGCCGACCATCTTCTGGAGAGCCTTGGCGGTGAAGAGGGACCTGTCACAGGTGGGGGTGGGTCTGTGAGAGGCGGGATCCTCCAGTCGCTAAAGAGCATCGGAGCCGCAGCGCAATGCTGCAAAGCCAAAAATCGCGGGGCGGGCTGGCAGCAGGCTGTAGCGCAGGAGCTGCTGAGTGCAGCAGAGGGCCTCGGCACAGTGAGTGGGGCCGGCGTGCCGGCCAGGATCTCATCCGATCTGTCAATGGCGGCCCGTGCTCTGCAGAATGCTGCCGGAGAAAAGGGAGATCAGATGCAGGAGGATGTGGTGCAGCATGATTTCAGCGGGGTTCTGGATCCGGCAAGAGATGCCCTGATTCTTTTAGGAGGGACAGTAGTAAGGCACTTTCTGGGCGGCATCAGAGGCCTCGAGGCCCTTCCCGTCTGGGATGAAAGCATGCGCCTTCTAACCTCTTCTGGAAGGCCAAACTTGGCGGTTTTGGAAGGCAGGAGCAAAGAAGAGGAGTCCCATGAAGTGAGTGAGAGGGGAGAGGTGAGGGTGAAGAAGCTGATCCTCGCCGACGGCACTGTGGAGGAGCCTGAGGCATTTCCATCTGAGAACGCAGATCCTGAAGAGGGCTGGCTGGTCCCAATGAGGCTGGAGGTGGCAGGTCGGGATGGCGACGGGGCCCTTCTGAGGGATGAGGACCGCCTACTGCAGGAGACGGGCTGTTCAGAATATGAGGGTGAGGCTGTGGCGGAGGGGGACGAAAGGGCTCGGGCGCAGAGCGGCGGGCCGCAGGAGCACGTCTCTCCGGGGGATGAAGGCGGAGATAAGCCCGAGGGCAGGGATCTGCCGGCAGGTGATGACTGGCAGAGCGGAGAAAGCATGCCGGACAGCCTTATCAGCGCAAATGAGGGAAGCAGCCTGCAGGCAGAGGATGGCACAGAGCTGGAGGAGCCGGCCGCAGGGGGGGATGAGTTTTGGCTGCATTCAGAGGGCGGCCTGGATAGAACCGAGTCTGCTTCCTCTGACCTGGAGACGGAGAGAGAGCCTCAGTTCGGCCCCTTCAATCTAAGCCAGGGCATTGCAGCCCTCAAGGGGCTCACCATCATTGTGGTCATGCTCCTGGCTGTGGAGGCAGTCCTTCATCTGATATAGGATAATTGATATAGACCGGATGAACTGACAGTCCTCTGCCGGTATGAAAAAGAAGCAGCTTGAGATGATGCTGGAGCGGCTGGAGGGCTTCTCGCGGCCGTCCTTTCAGAGGGAGCAGTATAGCACGCCTGCCGCGGTGGCAGCGGAGATGCTATATCTCGCGGCCATTCGCGGAGACCTGGAGGGCTGCACCGTCTGCGACCTCGGCTGCGGCACTGGCATTTTAGCCATCGGCGCCTCACTGATGGGAGCGAGGGCAGTGGGCGTGGAGACCGACCCGGAGGCACTGGCTGCAGCGAAGAGAAACGCAGAGCGGCTGGGGGCCACAGTGCACCTCCTGCGCGCCGATGTCAGGTCCATAGAACTCCGGCATATTGATACAGTGATTATGAACCCTCCCTTCGGGGCCCAGAAGGCAAGCGAGGGGGACCGGGCCTTTCTCAGCCGGGCCCTGCGGACGGCGGGGGTGGTATACTCCCTGCACAACCGGGGAAGCGCTGGATTCATCAGAGGCTTTGTGAAACCAGCTGCCATATGGGAGATGTATCGCATACCCTATCCTTTGAAGAGATGCTTTGACTTTCACAGCAAAAGCGTAAAGACGATCGATGTCGAACTTTACAGAATCGTCAGAGCCGGCCCGCAAGAGATTACGAAAGAAAACAACTGGGGAGAAGACCGTACGCGTAGTTCAATGGTATAAATACTAGTAGTTACGAACCGAAATGTTGCTGATAGATGAATTTACGGAGATATAGAGGAGTTATTAGATGGACGGCAGCTTTGTGCTTCCTGGAGATGTGGTGGGCTCAACAGAGGAGTTTGTGCCCGGCGACTACACCTATGCCAGAGGTGGAATGATCTATGCTACCACGGCCGGACTGGTCAAGATCGATGCCAAGTCTAGGTCGGCTAGCGTCATACCCAAGACCAATGCCCCGGTCAAGCTAAGACAGGGCGATATCGTAGTAGGAGAGGTGATCGACCTCAAAGACAGCCTGGTAATCGTATCCCTGGCCTTCAAGAAGGGGCATGAGGACAGGCCTCTCCCAGATGAGGAGGCGACGATTCACATATCAAATGTGAGAAACTCATATGTCAAGGACCTGCGCCAGCTTTTTTCCCTGCGCGACATAATCAAGGCCAGGATCATAGATGACCGGCAGATGAGGCTGACCACAAGTGACGAGGACCTGGGGGTCATCAAAGCCTACTGCAACCGCTGCCTGACAGCCCTCGTCAGGAAGGACAGCAAACTGGCCTGCCCGAATTGCGGATCCACCGAGACGCGAAAGATGAGCTCCAGCTATGGTTTGGGTGTGGTCTAAATGAATTTGAAGATCATCAACAAAACCGACAGCGAGGCCGTAATCGAGTTTGTGGGCGAGGGGCATACCATCTTAAATCTCCTGCGGACTGAGCTCTTAGCGGATGATAGGGTGCTGATGGCCACATATGACACCAAGTTTCCCGTCATGAACAATCCCGTCTTCCGGCTGACGACCAGAGGCGCAGATCCCATTGTGGTGCTGAGAGAGGCTGCCGGCCGCATAGTCAGCCAGTGCCAGGAGTTCTCAGGCCTGTATGCAGAGGCAGTGAAATAGTGTTTTAGATAAGCGTTACCTTTAACTACAATTGCCGTAGTCCTCCATATTCCACATGTGAGGCTTGATACGTGAAATGGCACTCGATGACACCAGATGAAGTCCTGGCCAGCCTTAGGTCAGGGCACAGCGGCCTGGACAGCAGCGATGCAGCGCAAAGGCTCGCCGAGCATGGACCCAATCAACTGGAAAGCCCCTCCAAACCCTCTCCACTGAGGATCTTTCTCTCCAAATTCAAGGACTACATGGTCCTCGTTCTGATCTTTGCGGCAATCGTCTCTTACATCGCAGGCGAAGGCACCAACTCCCTCGTCATCCTGGGAATTGTGGTACTGGTGGCCATAATCGGATTTGTGCAGGAGTACAAGGCAGAGAGGGCTATGGAGGCCCTCAGGGAGATGGTGGCTCCGGAGGCAGACGTAATGAGGGACGGCAGGATGAGCACCATTCCCGCCGCAGAACTCGTTCCGGGCGATATAGTCTTCCTGGAGGCGGGTGACAAGGTGCCGGCAGATGCCCGCATCCTGGAGGCGACAGCCCTGGAGGTTATCGAGGCCTCGCTGACAGGAGAGTCGGTGCCGGTTAAAAAAAGCCCTGAGCCCATTGCAGAGGATGCAGCTCTTGCTGACAGAAGGAGCATGCTCTTCATGGGCACCATTATCTCCTACGGCAACTGCCGTGCGGTGGTAACGGCCACCGGGCTGTCTACCGAACTGGGCCGGATATCGGGCATGATCAGGCAGAAGCCTGTCGAGCCTCCACTTAAAATCAAGCTGGAGGGGCTGGCCAAGAGGCAGGCCTATCTGGTATTCGCCATAGCCGCCACTGTATTCATCATTGATTATAGCCGCGGCTCGCCCATCATGGACTCGCTCATCGCCTCCATCGCCCTGGCCGTAGCCGGAGTTCCTGAGGCCCTTCCTTTCATTGTCACCCTGGCTTTAGCCTTCGGGACCCAGGCCATGGCCAGGAAGAACGCCATTATCAGACGCCTGCCTGCTGTGGAGACCCTGGGATCGACCACAGTGATCTGCACAGACAAGACAGGAACCCTCACCACTGGAGAGATGACACTGCGGGAGATTCACACCTACAGGAGGATCGATGTGGATGGCTCGGGCTACAGCCCTGATGGCTCCTTCTTTGATGACGGAAAGAAGGTCAGCGCTCAGGATGAGGATCTGGTCCGGCTGCTCACCATCGGCGCTCTGGCCAATAACGCGGACATGGAGAAGGCCAACGGCTCGTGGCGCATTGTGGGCGATCCCACTGAAGGGGCTCTCATTGTGGCTGCAGAGAAGGCGGGCATACTTGAAGGCATTCGCAAGAGATATGTCAGGCTTGCAGAGTATCCCTTCGACTCCGACCGGCGGAGGATGACCACGGTAGATGAAATTGCAGATGGAGGGCTCAGGGTCTCCATGAAGGGCGCCCCAGAGGCGGTCCTCAGCCGATGCAGCCGAAAAGCTGCACCGGGAGGAGCAGACTTGCCCCTCACAGATCAAGACAGGAAGGCCATCGCCTCCCTGGCGGACGAGATGGCCAGCCGCGCCATGAGGGTGCTGGCCTTCGCAGAGAAGCCTCTTTTTGCAGGAGAGTGTCTTCATGGGTCGATTACCGTCGACGAGCTCGAATCTGACCTGATATTCGTTGGCCTCGCCGGAATGATGGACCCGCCCAGAAAAGAGGTGATGCAGGCAATAGCCATCAGTAAGGGTGCCGGCATTCGCACAGTCATGATCACGGGCGACCACCGCCTCACAGCCTTGGCCATAGCCAGGGAGCTTCAGATCGGCAATGGCGATGTCATTGAGGGCATAGAGCTGGACGGCATGAGCGATGAGGAGCTGGCTGACAGGATAGAGCACGTATCCGTATTTGCCAGGGTCACTGCCGAGCATAAGGTCCGCATAGTCAAGGCCCTGCAAAAGAAAGGAAATATCGTGGCCATGACCGGAGACGGGGTTAACGACGCCCCCGCCCTGAAGGCGGCGGACATCGGGGTGGCTATGGGAAGGACAGGCACTGAGGTCACCAAAGAGGCATCGGATATGGTCATAGCCGATGACAACTTCGCGACCATTGTGGGTGCAGTGGAAGAGGGGAGAAGGATCTACGACAACATCAGAAAGGGATCGTCATACCTTCTGGCAGTCAGCTTCGCAGAGCTTGCCACCATATTCGTGGCCGTCCTCCTCGGCTATCCTATCCCACTCCTGGCCGCCCAGATCCTATGGATAAACGTGGTGGCCGAAGAGTTTCCAGCCATCGGCCTGGCCCTTGAGCCGGCTCATGCCGAAACCATGAGGAGAATGCCCCGCGATCCAAAAGAGCCCATGCCATCGAGAAGCCTTATGATCTATACCCTGGCCATAGCGGCTGCCATTGTGGCCGGCACGCTGGGGCTTTACATCCACTCTATTCAGATGGGAGAGGAGACGAAATACGCAAGGACTGTGGCCTTTGTGGCCCTGGGCTTCTTTACAGTATACAATGCCTATAGCAGCCGGTCGCTCGAGGAATCGGTATTGAGGATGAATCCCCTGGGCAACAAAACCCTGCTCATGGGAATAGCCGCATCAATCGGTACGATTCTGGCAGTGGTGTACATCCCCTTCATGCAGTCCATATTCCAGACCAGCCCTCTGTCTTACCAGAGCTGGATACTCGTACTGGCCGTGGGCCTGCTGGTGGTCATAGCGGCTGAGGTCATGAAGAGGTTTCTGCCGGAACTGAAATGAGGATTAGGAGGGAGGCAAAAGTCTTCTTTCTAGGAGGAAAAATAATGGTCGTCGACCTTTGCCATTATCCTCTCGGCAATCGACGTATTTAAGTCTTTCGTCCCCTGATAAGGGACTGCACCTTCTGCGGTTCGATGGCCTGTGAGATGGAATTCTCTTTGTCCTGGCGCATCAACTGATAGGCTATCTCAGGATCGATAAAGTACCTGTCAAGATACTCCTCGCGGGTGAAATTGCCCCCCAGACTGGAGACATAGAGCGGGCTGCCCACAACCGGGGTGATCTTTCCCACAGGCAGTATCCATTCAAAGCCCATGGGAAGATCGCACAGCCAGTCCTCCTGGCTGTAATCCGGATCTGTCAGCACATCCTTCTCTTTTTCATTTACTGAGCCGCAATTTTTGCATATGAACCTTATCTTCATATTCCGCCACATCCTTCCTGTTCATGCCCAGGCAGATTAAGAGAGATTATTGGATTACAGTATATATAATTTACTAACAAAATACATTGCATAAACCTTTTGATATATCGGCGTAAAGAGGCGATAATCGACCGACGGCAGAAAGGTGGCAAATAGATATATGATCGATGATGAAATGAGGAGTACTTTATGATGAAAAAAGCGAAGCTGTCCTTGATTATCCTTGGACTCATAGCCATTCTCACATCCGCAGCACCAGCCCTGAGCGACTACCAGCAGGGCGTGCTGGACGGCCTCAAACGGGGATGGTTCATGGCCCAGAGATACGACCAGGCACTGCAGGGAGATGCAAATGCCTACAACCAGGCTGTACCAGATTACAACGCCTGGATCAGATCTGTATTCGGAGAAAACCAGTCTCTGCTCCTCCAGCCCTTCACTATGGGGGCAGGGGCGGCCGACTACTCGGTAAGCAGGACGATAAAGCCGGTGCACAGCATCGATGCAAGCTGGAACCAGTCCGGATCGCTGCTGGAACAGCCCGATGCCAGCGGCCTGATCAAAGGGGTGCCTGCCGAAGCCTACTACTCCATTGGCCCTGCCCTGATCGGCTTTTGAGCGGATGGCATTTATACCGGCAGAGGCGATAAAAGGCCGTGAGCAGGTGAGAGTTTGGGCGGTGCGTTGAGAATGAGGGGAAGTATCTTTGCGATAATGATGGCGCTCCAGGCGCTGCTTTTCTTTGCGCCCGTAGCCGATGTGGCCCACGCCGTAGACACGCTGGCCCAGAACTACACAGAGCACTCCTGGGTTTTCGTGAACGGCTATATGGAGGAGTCCAGAATCCTTCAGACCCAGACAGGGTATAACGGACAGAAGATGGTTCTGGGCACCAGCGGCAGCGGCATTGCCACGAGGACCATCGACTCTGAGGTCTATCGCGACTCAAATGAGGATAGCGCATCTATCATCATCTCCTCAAATTACGATTACCACCCATATGTTCCTCCCCTGACCCAGAGCGACCTGAAAAACGCCCTCTGTGCCAAGAACTACGAGGTGGGCTCAGTTATGTCCGAGACATACCAGATCGACAAAGACCTCATAAAGGACACCCGGATCTACCAGAACGACAGCTTCTCCATCTACGAGATCAGCTCAGAGGTGCAGGGCACTGCCAGGATCGGAGGGAGGGTGCAGAAGAACGCCCAGACTGTTCCATCCCTGATGATGAACGGAATTTACATGGGGTATGCGCAGATCAGGTCGGAGACCATTGTGGGAAATACGTCGGTGCTCAACCTGCCCTGCCCGTAGGCAGTTCGCAGGCGCTCGCCTGAAAACTTGTGGAAAATGATGGGGGAAACGCCCTAATTTTTTAGACTTTTGCTGCGGCATGGGCCAGGCCCACGGCGTTCCGCATCGCGAACGGGTCACGTGAGTAGTGCAGATGGCCGGGGCAGCGGCAGTCGGTACACCCGAAGCCCGAAACGGGTGAGATCTCACATCCTATGGCAGACGCTATCCGGCATTCCAGGTCCTCTGCCGTCCGGGTGATATAGACCTCTAAAACTGTCGCCCAGGGCAGCAGGTAGTCGATGTGCCACCTTCGCGTCCTCTTCCTGTCCCGGGAGAGGAGGATGTGCCTGTCGACTCTCTTCAGGCCGCCGGGGCCGCGCGCCGAACCGGTATAGCAGTAATAGCCGGCAGGATATCTGCGGGCCCCCAGGGATCCGACCTCAATCTGCAAAGCCCCCGGGACAGAGAGCATGAGGGTGTAGATGCCAGGCTCGCTCATGCAGAGGAGACGTCCGGGCGAAATGACAATATGCATCCCCTGCTAGTTGCATCTGATCAGCTATAAGAGTATGGCGTAGGTGTAGGCATTATGGAGAGGCCATACGAGATGCATATTAAAGCAATACTTTTCTATGATGAGAAAGCATAAGGCTTTGGGGTGAAATTAAGTGAAGTTATTACTGGCAGCAACTGTGATGCTGGTGCTCTCCTCCGCAGCCCTGGCTGCTACTGAGAGCCAGCAGCTCGGCCCTTATGCAGTGTCATTTGATATGAATACAGATCTATCTCATCAGATAATGGTTGCAGAGCCGATTGAGGCACCAACTGCCACCATTTACAATATGCAGATATTTTCAGATAACTCCACCAAGGCAGTGATCACAATCAGCAAGTATGACAGTCCCATTGACTCAACACTGGAACTGTACAAGCAGATTCATGCCATGAATATGGTGATCACCAATGCCTTCAATACGACCAGTGCTGAAGACAGGACGATTGACGGAAAGGATGGCTTCCTGTTGACCTGCGTGCCGCTACAATACAACACAGCAGCCCCCGCGGACGCAGTGCTTTACGACGCCTCCTTCTGGCTGGACAGCCAGGGCTGCGAGTGCGGACCCGTCTCCGTGGGTACAACCAGTGTGGATATAATATCCTCATACCCGCAGGAGGTAACTGAGAGCCTGCTCTCCAGCCTGCATGTGGCGGAGGGGCAGGCAGCGGCAGCCTCCGGCGGACAGGTTCTGCCTCCGGAATGAGCAGCCATAAAACCAAAACCTCTTTTTTTGCCTCTCCTTTTATCCTTCGCCGGACGAAGAGCGAAAACTATTTATCGTCAAAAGTCTACTTTGCAAACGGCAAAAGTCGAGAAAGACCTCTTTTCCCTCCTATCCCTGGACTTTTGCCTCCCTCCTACCTCCTGGCGTGAATGCCAGGGTATCTATCATGGCACATCCTCAAATACAGATCATGAAGAGCATTTTCTTTTTCGATACAGCTCTTGGAAAAATAGCCATAGCGGAGGACGGCCAGGCCGTCACCCGCCTCTTTCTTCCAGGAGAGGTGCCGCCGGCAGACGCATCCCTGCAGAAGACAGATCTGCTCTGTGAGGCGAAAGAGCAGCTCGATAGCTACCTCCTGGGAGGGAGGAAGGCCTTTGACCTGCCCCTCGACCTGTCGGGAACCGAGTTCATGAGGGCAGTCTGGCAGGCCCTGCTGGCCATACCCTACGGAGAGACGAGAAGCTACAAAGATGTGGCTGAGAGCCTGAACAGGCCGCGTGCCTTCAGGGCTGTGGGAGCGGCCTGCCGGGCAAATCCCCTGCCGGTCTTCATTCCCTGCCACCGGGTGATAGGCAGGGACGGCAGCCTGAGCGGATACCGGGGCGGCCTGCAGATCAAGAGGCATCTTCTGGAGCTGGAAGGATGTGGCAGGAGATGACGCGATTGGCTCGCAGAGTTCCCGCCCGGATGGAGGCCTGTCAAGGAACATTTTATATGGTTTGCCGCAGCCTAAATGCTTGAAGCTCTATGGTCCTGGAAAACTTAGGCGGGTCGCTGCGCAATGCCTTAAAGAAGATTGCGTCTGCGAATAAGATCGACAAGGCGCTGGTGGATGATGCCGTGCGCGAGATTCAGCGCGCACTACTGCAGGCCGATGTTAATGTAAAGCTGGTGATGCAGCTCTCCAATACGATCAAGGAGAGGGCCTTAAACGAGAAGCCTGCCGCAGGCATGAATCCGCGCGAGCATGTCATAAACATAGTATACCAGGAGCTGATCAATCTGGTGGGAAGGGGAAGCGACATTGCCCTCAAGAAACAAAATATCATGCTGGTAGGGCTGCAGGGCTCTGGAAAGACCACAACCGCTGCCAAGCTTGCCACCTTCTTTCAAAGGAAGGGGCTGCGCGCAGCCGTCATCTGCGCCGATACATTCAGGGCGGGAGCCTACGACCAGCTCAAGGCGCTCTGCGAAAAGCAGGGCGTATTCTTTTACGGCGAGAAGGGAAACCCCGATGCTCCGGCTGTGGCCAGGGCCGGCCTTGAGGCCGCGAGGAAGTATGATGTGAGAATTGTCGACACTGCCGGCAGACACGCCCTGGAGGACGACCTGATCCAGGAGATGAAGGACATTCACGCCGTGGTCAATGCCGAGCAGAAGCTGCTGGTGATGGACGCGGCACTCGGCCAGCAGGCGGCAGAGCAGGCCCGCGCCTTCGACCAGGCGATATCCATCACCGGCGTCATCATCACAAAGCTGGATGGAACAGCCAAGGGAGGCGGGGCCCTATCTGCTGTGGCCGAGACAAAGACATCGGTGGCCTTCATCGGCGTGGGCGAGACGCCAGCAGACCTCGAGAAGTTCGAAGCCGACCGCTTCATATCCCGTATGCTGGGGATGGGAGACATCAAGACGCTCATCGAGAGGGCCCAGGAGGTGCAGACAGAGCAGCAGGTCGACATGGACTCCCTCATGCGGGGAAAGTTCTCCCTCAAGGACATGTACCAGCAGATGGAGGCCATGAACAGGATGGGGCCCCTCAAGCAGATCATGCAGATGCTCCCCCTGGGCGGCCTGGGCGTGGAGCTGTCCGACAGGGAGTTTCAGATGACCAAGGAGCGGCTGGATAAGTACCGGGTGGTCATGGACTCCATGACAGATGCCGAGCTTGAGGATCCGAGGATCATCACAGCTTCGCGAATCAAGCGCATATCCAGGGGCAGCGGAGCCTCCCCAGACCTCGTGCGCGAGCTTTTAAAATCCCATCAGGCCATGCAGAAGGCCATCAAAGGCATGCGCGGAGGGGCGGGAAAGGCGAATATGAAGCGGCTCATGAAGAGGTTCTCGCCTGGTGCCAGACAATAGCTTACTGCTCCCACCTGCCCTCTGCCGTCCCCATGAGGCCGATCTGCCCGGGCACAGCCCTGCTCCGTCTCACAAAGCTGCCGATAAGGCCGCCGTTTCCTTCTGCTCCAGCCAGCTCGAGCGTGAAGATGCCTCCTGAGTATGCTGTCACATTCAAAGTGAGATTGCCTCCAACGAGGCGGCCGTCGGCTGATACCGGCTCGCCGCCCTGGGAGGATGTCATATTGCCCGCTCCGGACAGGCCTGACCCTTTTGCGGATAGCCGAAGGTCAAAGCTCGCATTTTCCGCGCTGTCGTTGAGGTGGATTATCAGGCGGCGGGGCTGAGCCTCGTCTCCGGCAGAGACGCTATCCTTCCCGTAATCTCGCAGAAACTCATCATAGCTGGACATATCCATGCTCATGGCCGGATCTCCCAGGAAGTCGTAGGAGGCCCCGCCCCCTAAAGAGCAGCACCTTCCCGCTGCCGGCGAGCCTGCGGACAGTATGAGGGCAGCTACTGCTATGAGATTAATAAGGCGCATCATTCCTGCTCCTGAATGCTCTGCACTGCGCTTCCCACAAAAGCTCCGGTTCCTGCCCCGCTATTAGCACTGGTGCCCGCAGATGTCCTTGAGCTGCCGCCCAGAGGTGTAACATGGCGCAGCTGGACGGAGGGGTTCATGCTTCCTGTGACAGTTCCAGATGCGTACGGCCCATCAGCCGAGAGGAGGTCGTACTCTCCGGCAAGGGATGTGCCTGAGACTGTGAGGTAGAGCCGCAGTGCCATCCCGCCGTCTGCCTGGCAGACGAATAGCGTTGTACCCCCGGCAGCCACAGAGCCGGCGGCAGTCACAGATGTCGTGCCTTTATCCATAAGGCCGGTGCCCATTATGAAATCGCCCTTCTGAATGGCCTGCAGGTCGATATGCCTGATGAACGGGCCATTCAGGTCGAGAGACCACGTTCCCGTCAGGTTGGGCTGACCTGATAGCGCGCCAAGCTCAGATGTCGATATCGAGCTCTTGCCCACGGTTAGAGCCGGAACCGTCCCCGTGCCAGTGGCTACTGTGCCCATGTAGCCCTGCGAGGACGCATTTGCAGCAAAACATATGAGTAAAATTAAAGATATGGGAATTGTCTTTTCTGCCATGCCGGATGGTATGGATGACGTCGTTAATAACGCTGATGCCCTCATGCTGCGCCATTTCTCGGCGAGGAGCCATAAAATGTGTTCCGGGCTTGCTGGCCCGGAGCAAACCCGATCGACTTATGATGCCAGGACTAGGCAGACTGATTGGCCGGCAGTGCCGGTGCAGGCTGCATGGCTGCTGTGCCCTGCGATGAGAGCAGGCTGCCGAAGGCCAGGCCAGGCTGGGTCACCCCAGTTGCTGTGAGGATATAATCTCCGTCCATTGAGCCCTGCCTGATGGTCAGGCTCATTCTGTAGAGCGTGCTGCTTTTCACCGGCGTCACGAAAAGGGCCAGGCGGTCTCCCAGAACTGTGCCCGCCGCTGTGACCGCGGTGGTCACACCGTTTTCAGTCAGCTCACCTGAGCCATATACGGCATCAGAGGTCTGAGATAGATCCAGCTTGAGGAATCTGGTTGCCACATCGGTCAGAGTGAATGCCCAGCTTCCTGCGACAGGAGCTGCTCCGAATCCTATAACCGGCGGAGTCCTTACCCCTTTATCTGCAGGAACATGAGGGCTCATGCCCGTATCCGCTCTTATGATAAAAAGGCTCTCATTTCGGAATGATAGTGCTGAGTCATTTATATCCTTATATACTGTGTCGGCTCCCTCCCTGACCTCCTGGTAGATCTCGCTTCCTGAGGCGTTTACGGGCGGAAAAGCCGGCTCGACGATCTCATTCTTCGGGCCCTGGGCAAAGGCTGCCATGGACAGAGATGCCACAAGTGCCACAGCTATAATCACACTAAATTTTCCCATTCTCCTGATACCTCCATAACTGAAAATCCCTGCCAACGTATTAAAGTTAACCCTTCAGCCCCGGATCGAATATCTATCGTGCGGCTCAATCAATGGCCTGTCATCCACGTCCGGGCCGATATTATGCGGACTGTCGCAGATGCCATCGTTATCTTGATCATTCATCTGGACTGCTGCCCAGTAGTTTCCCAGGCGGCTGCTATAGGACCTTCCCTTGTATTGGTACGGTATAGCCTCGGGGCTGATCCAGGAGTTGCTGGATATGAATGAATAGACATCGCGAGAATTTCCCATAAATGAATTCAAATAGATCTCATTGCTGCTGGAGTGCTGGGGTATACGCCTTCATCCAGATAGAGGCCCTCAAAATTGCCGCTGATATTATTATAGCACAGACGGTTATGGCTGCTGCCCACCAGCTTTACGCCCTGATGGCAGCCCTTCACGATGTTTGCCATTATGCTGCAGCCGGAGGATGAGATAAGTGCGATGCCGGCATCTTTGACCTCGACTGTGTTGTTAATAAGATTGTTTTGCGAGGAGCCCTCGAGAACCATTCCACCGGCATCTCCAGAGAGCGCATTGGACTGTATGCTATTGCCTGACGATCCGGCCATGCGGATGGCCGAGTTACAATTCCAGAAGGAGTTTGCCTCCAGGCTGTTTCCGCTCGAGTTTCGAAGCAAAATGGCACTGGCGCTGTTTGAGAGATTATTCGCAGAGAGGCGGCAGTCACGGCAGCTCTCCAGGAGCAGGCCGGCAGGGCATTGCCGGATATCATTTCCATTGATGCTGATATTCCTGGACGAATTGAGGTGGATTGCTGCCGCTTTATTTCTGAGGAGCGCGTTGTCGGATACAGTGCTGTTGCCGGCTCCAGAGATGGAGACTCCGAAGTCTCCACCTTCAATATGATTTGCTGAGATGGTGTTGTCTTCGCTGAGGCCTGAAATCACCACTGCCTCCGGATTTTCGCAGATGGTATTACTTGCGATGGCATTTCTGCGGCCATTTACGAGCAGCACGCCCTGCTCTGAGTTTGCGTTCACGTGATTGAATGAGAAGACGTTGGCGGAGGAGTCCTCGAAGCATGCGCCGCTGCCAGCGGAGATATTGCTGAACAGGTTTCTTGATATGATATTTCCACTGGAGGAGATGAGATGTATCCCATATTGGTCATTGTGGCGGGCATCGTTTCCCTCAAAGCGATTTTCATCAGAGAAGAACAGTGTAATTCCGCATCCATCATTGCTTTGCAGGTCATTATCGGATATGATGTTGTCATGAGCGTCCCAAAGGTAGACTGCATAATCGTTTTTCGATGCGGTATTGTTGGCTATGGCATTTCCACTGGACATATACGGATAAAATCCATAATCGTTGTTGACGGCTGAATTGTTGTATATGCTATTATTATTTGAATTTGATAAGACTACACCATAGTCATTGGTGACCATCGAATTGTCTCTGATGATGGTATGACTGGATTGGTAGAGCTTTATGCCTATGCCCATATTCTCGCTGGCGTTATTGCAGGCAATGGTATTATCTTCTGAATCTATGACCATGATGCCAGCCTGGTTATTCCAGCACAGGGAATTATTGAATATATGATTATCCCTGGCTGAGAATATGACCAGCCCGGCCAGATAATTATCATTCACATCATTGCCTGCTATGGTGTTGCTGTCATTGGAGACTAGAATGCCTATGGCATTGCCTTGCATTGTATTATTGGCTATGATGCATCTTTGGGCCATCACATTTACCGCCGCGCCGCACCATCCCGTGGCACCGCTCAGGTTCAGGCCTTCCACACAGACTCCATCCGCCGAGATCAGGATGATGTCCTCTCCATCACCAGCCAGGATAAGGGGCCTCTCTGTCATGGCAGTCTGCCCGGTTATCCCCCGCAGTGTGATGCTCTTGTTGATGATGATGCTCTCCCTGTAGACGCCGGGCTGAATTTCGATGGTATCTCCGGGAAAGGCGGCATCGATCGCCTTCTGGATGCTCCCGCCATGCCCAATGGAGATGGCCGCCGCACCGGAGACATATGATATATTAATCAAAATGATCAAAATCGCCGGCCCGAAATGCCCTCGCCTATCCATCATTCCACATCTTCCCTGATGCGGCTTAAATCGGCTCTCAGATCGCCTGAGATCTTTGCTCCCTCCAGGTTGGCGCTGTAGAGGGAGTGGAGGGTGAACTGGTCGTACTTGATCTTCTCCAGGTTTGCACCGGATAGGTCGGCGCCTGTCATCTCCACCCGGTCGAGGCTGGCATCACTCAGATCCACACCGCGCAGGTCGGCATTGGCCAGATAGACCCGCACCAGGTCCGATCCGCGCAGGGACGATCCGGAGAGATCCACACCGCGCAGGTCCATCTCGCACAGCCTTACCCTGTCCAGAACCGCCAGGCGAAGGGTGCAGCCAGCCAGCCGGGCCGAGTTGAGGTCCGCATCGGATAGATCGGCACCCGTGAGGTTGGCTCGGGTAAGGTCGCCATAGGGGATCTTGGCTGAGTTCATTCTGGCACCCATGAGCCTCGCCTCAGTCAAATCGGCATAATCAAGGCTGGCTCCGGTCAAAATAGCGTCCGTCAGGTTCGCGCCCATGAGATAGGCCCTGGTAAAGTCCGCCCCTGAGAGGTCTGCACCATTGAGGTTGGTATTGTACATCTCAGCCCTGGAGAACTGGCCGCGAGAGAGGTGGCTGCTGGACAGGTCGGCCCAGCTCACATGGGCGCCGATGAGGTTGGCGCTGATCAGATATATGCCCCGCAGATACGCTCCGGAGAGATCCGTTCGAAAGAGGCGGGCATCTGTCAGATCGGCATCGAAGAGACGGGCATCGGAGAGGTCCGCCTCAGTCAGATCCGCCTCCCTTAAAACAGCGTCACTGAGATTGGCGCCTGCCATCTTGGCATTGGCAAGGCAGGCCCATGAGAGATTGGACCCCTGCAAGTCCGCGGAGCTGAGGTCGGCCATTGACAAATCGGCCCCAGCCATCTCAGCTCTCCTGAGAACGGAATTGCCGAGCCAGGCGGAACGCAAAAACGCGCCCCTCAGGTTGCAGTTGCTGAGATTCGAGCCGGATATGTCCGACTGATTGAGGTGCTTGCCACTCATATTGATATTGGAGAGGTCGATGCCGGCAAGGCCGGCGCGGTCCGTCATATTGGCGCTCAGGTCGGCAGGGGGCTCTCTGAGAGGGATGCATGCGGCAGTTGGTGTGCCGGCCGCCAGCGATCCCAGAATCAATAAAGCCAGCGCCAGCAGCCTGGAATAGCGAATTCTCATAGGTCCTCAGTATTTCCGATTCTTAAATCATATCCTTTTAACATTTTAAGTTTCTGGTAAACCTCTATTCCCCTTTCATCCCGGCCATCGCCGCAGCCAGCATCACCGGGCCGTCGAAGCTGCCCCGCGCCCGGCTGGAGTCGATGAAGATCCGGTCCATAAGCACAGGCGCGCCGTAGGAATTGACGCCGCAGAGCAGCAGCAGGGTACGAAAGATCAGATTTCCTGAGACGCCCTCAGGGGCTATTATGATATCGTCTCCCCGGCAGCTCTCAATTAAAATCCCCTTATGCCGGGTCAGCACGCCAGCGCGGCGGGCCTTTTCTGCCATCTCCTCGCCCTCGGCCAGGCTGATGTCCACCCGCCGGGAGCGGCCCGCGTCCTCCATCCGGCCGCCGGAGAGGACGGCGGCGCGGGGCGTGACGCCCATGCTCTGCAAAAGCCCCGCCCCGCCCAGCAGAAGCTGCAACCGGTCGTCCAGCGTCTCGCCCTCATCGATTCCCACCGGCCCCAGCAGGAATGCCCAGCCTTCCAGCTCAAGGAGGGCCAGCCGGCGCACGCGTACGGAAAATTGGCTGGCCAGGGCGCGCATGGTCCTGCCTGCTGGCAGGTTCCCTCTCACTGCACCATCGATATCGCCGTCTGCAAGCTGGCGCACCAGCTCCATCCATGGCTCCTCTGCCGGGCGGAACTCAAATTCGGGAGCGGAGAGCCCATCAAATAGCGGCTTGCATCCCGGCTCGCCCACTATGACCAGGTCTGCATACCTGCGGGCTGGCTGCAGAGAGGCGATCAGATCTGCATCGGCGTTCCATATCCCGATGCCGATTCTGGCGCGCCTGGATCCGGCTCTCTCCCGCAAAGAGTGAACGAAATCCGAGTTCAATTCAATCAATCCCCGTCACACACTCCTTCTCCAGGTCGAAGAGCACGGCCTCCTCTTTGCCGCTGCGGATGAGAAGCCTCCTCTCATCCGTCACCCGGCCGATGACCCTGGCGGAGAGCCCCCGGACTTCGAATACCTCCAAGACCCTCTCCGCGTTCTCCGGCCTGGCAGTTACCACGAAGCCCATTCCCGGATACATCTTGAGCCATGCGGCCGTGTCCAGGCATGATGGAACTGCGATGGAATCAACATCCACCACTGCACCCGCCTGGCTTGTCTCTAAAAGCATGGCCAGTGTCCCAAGGAGTCCCGGATTGCTGATGTCCTTTCCCGCGCTGACAAGGCCCCTCTCCCCCAGCTCCTGCATGCAGGATAGCTGCCTTCTCAGGACCTCTCCATCCTTGAAGCTTGTGGAGTCGAAGTTGATGGCAAAATTGGGATGGGGCCGGCCGTCCATATCGGCTGCGGCGATCACCACATCCCCAGGCCGGGCTGTGCTGCTCAGTATGACGCCGCTCTTCTTTGCCTTGCCAAGTATGGCCACATCCAGGGCGCTGTAGGGGGTGTCGGGGTGCAGGTGGCCGCCGATGATGGGCACCTGGAACTTCTCAATAGCCTTCTTCATGCCACCCAGGACCTTCGCCGCCACATCCTGATCGGCCACGGAGAGCACATCCACCATTGCCACCGGCCAGCCGCCCATGGCCGCTATGTCATGCACATTGACCAGCACTGAGCAGTAGCCGGACCACTCCGGATCGGCCTCCATCAGCTGCGACCAGATTCCGTCTGCTGCGAAGAGCATGACCTCCTCGCCGTCATCGATCACGGCGGCATCCTCTCCAAAGGAGGCAATGATGCGATCCGATTCTATGGGAAAGAATTGCATGAGATCTCCTATCTGCCTTTTGCGGGTGATGCCCACAAATCCCCGCAGCTGTGATGCCAGAGAGTCAAGTTTCATCTGAGAGGAGTACGGCTCCGATCAAAAATAGATAACGCCTGCAATTATGCATAAATGGCGTTCGGTCCGGAGGGGCAAGATTTAGCTTCGACCGGGCTGGCAAGCCCGCCACGCCAGAGATATTCTAGATTAGGCCTTACTAGAGGAGGATCGCAGGGAAATATCTCAGGGCCTCGTCTCTACTGGAAAGATGTCACAGTCAAACAGCACACCTCGCTGCAAACTGCAGGTCATTCATTAAAATTTGTGTATGTGTTTAGGTGCTTGAGAGTAGGTCGATAGATGCTGATTCAGTCCGGGCGTGCTTAATATAAATTGACATGCATCTAACAAGCAAACGATATCGGTAAACTATGCTCACCAAAAAGGCTCTAAATGAAAAGGCAACAGAGAATGGCACGAAATTGGCCGATAGATACTGAATTCATGGACCTAAACACATACAAATTTGTCAACGTAGCAACGCAACCAAAATGTTATATCATATTAAATCATTATATTATCCAAATCAATCGAAAACGAGGTGAAGACACTATGAAGTTAAGTATAAGCTGTGTTCTGATATGCTTGACTGTTGTCCTAACAGGGATCGCATGCGCGGCTATCTCCACGGGTAATGTCTCCCGTTCTGTGGCTATCCAACCAATGGTCACTGTCGATCAAAATTTGACTGCTCCAAGTATGCTTAAATCAACAGATATCGCTCTAAGTCAGGCAGATGCAGAACCGGATACCAGTTTAACTCTGATAAATGCGGAGGTTACGAGCAAGTCTAAATTAGTTTCGGATTTTGCCAATCAGAAAAGAACTGACAAATTGCTTGCACTAGCTGATGAAGACCTCGTGAAAAGAGGTTTCGAAGCGCAGACAAAGGATGAAAATTTCTTTGGATTTACCGAAGTCTACAAAGTAAGGTCCAAGACAACGGGTAAAGAAACACAACAAAAAGTAACTATGAGTGTCCAGGATTACTTTGGCAAGAGTATGGAGGATGACAAGGGCAAGCCGCCAAAGCAAGATCTCGGGGCGTTAGTCAGAATTACGCTAGAAGCAGAAGGCCAAAGGGAGACATATACATTCAACGTCGTAGCTGTTGGCGGCAACTTTGACAACGTCGTTGAGTATGCAGCAGTGGAAACACCTGGCGAGAAGACGGCTACTGGAGGGATTCAACCGACTCGCCTGAAAATGCTCAAAACAAATAGCTGGTGGTCTTGTGTAAGGGGGCAAATACAAGCGCACTGTAGTTGTAGAAACGCTCTGACTGAATGCGACGGCGGGTGGGCTTCATATATTGGTTGCGTAGCTTGGAGATGCGGCGGCTGCTACGTGGCGAAAACGGCCTGTTGCACATGTAACTGCAAATGGTGGTGCAAGTGGGCTACTGGGTGTTGCCATAGATAACTATTATCCCCTCTAAATTTTTTAGTCGCGTATGTGAGTTACCGAAAATAGCTAACATTTGGCACAATGTACACTTGCTGTTAAAAGGAGACTCACGTATCCGATTTCGGCAAAGATTTTTCAGTAATTTGCACCCACGTCCCGATCTCTTTTGTACTCAGATGATTGCGGTTTTGACGAAGAATGCATCGAATCTCCGTCTTGTTGAGTTTCATATCCTGGAGTATGCGCCCAAGCTTAGATGGTAATAATTTCGGTGCTCCACAGCCCAGAAGGGCAGGCGAAAGCCTCTTAAATTTCTGCTTCATCCAGCAGGCAAGCCTTCTCAGCCAGAGACATTTCTAAATCCCTTCTGTTCAGGCAGGCCGCAAGAGATGCGGTCTACAGGATCGGGTTTCCACCGGAAAAATGTCATAATAAATTATTGAGAGTTTCTGCAGATGACGAAAAGTCATTACTTACTAAATAATATTAATATATAAATCAATCTTTTCTCTTTAAAAATGCAATACATAAGAGCATAGACGCATGAGAAATAAAGGGGTTAACTTATAATTTATATAACTAAGTTTGCCGTTTCGGATGCTCTCGGGCCTGTTGACAGATAGAGACATCTCCTAGAAAGCTGCTAAAAGGGATATATCGCCTTTAAATATTTTTCATATGCTTGAATTGCAGCATCGATGTCTTCCGATACTTTTTTCCGGACGATTCGTCCATGACAGAAAAACTTTATCATCAGGCGATCCGATCAGGTAAGGTAAGGTGCAGGCAATGTTGATGAAGGACTTCAGGCAGGGGCGCATCTTTTTGGCCAGCCTCGACCACGGTGCTGATATCATCGGCCAGATTTCTTACCTCATAGAGAAGAAAGGGATCAAAACAGGATTGGTGAGTGGAATTGGTGCCCTATCATGGGCAGAGCTCTCCTGCTACGATCAGGCCGCCCGCAGATACGGCAGCATTCGCATAGACCATCCGGTAGAGCTGGCCCAGCTCTCCGGAAACATATCCCTTCTGGGCGAAAAGGCCTTCCTTCACACCCATGCAGTGCTATCCGATGAATCGGGAAGAACCTGGGCCGGACACCTTGTCTCCGGAACCATATTCGCAGCAGAGGTCTGCCTGCAGGAGCTGCTGGGCCTGCCCCTCAAGAGGTCTGCCGACACTGTCACAGGCCTTAACCTGTGGGGCGAATAAGGCGAAAGCGATTGCGGGAAAAAAGATGAAAACCCCGGAATATTTTGACCTTCTGGAGAAGGGCCTGCAAGATGCCATGAATATAGCCCGGGCGGCCAGAAGCCTCGGCCTTGATCCCACCACTGAGGTGGAGGTGCCCCTGGCCGTCGACCTGGCGGAGCGGGTGGAAAAGCTCATTGGCATCCCCGGCATTGCTGCACGCATCAGGGAGATGGAAGCCGAGGGAATGAGCCGGGAGGAGTCAGCTTTGGCCATCGGCGTCGACTTCGCAGAGGGGCGACTGGGCAGAGGCCTCTCCAGGATCGAGTCGGTGGAGAATGCCATTCGAACATCGGTGGCCATTCTCACTGAAGGAGTGGTGGCTGCGCCTATCGAGGGGATCGCCAGAGTGGACATAGGAAAGAACGACGACGGCACAGACTACCTTAAGGTCTACTACGCCGGGCCCATTCGATCTGCGGGAGGGACTGCCCAGGCCCTCTCTGTGCTGGTGGCCGATTATGTGCGAAGAGCTGTGGGAATTGCACCGTGGCAGCCGAGACCGGAGGAGGTGGAGCGCTATGTGGAGGAGATCGGCCTGTACAAGCGTGTGGCTGGACTGCAGTACTCCCCCTCGGACGACGAGATCAGGACAATAGTCAGGAACTGTCCGATCTGCATCGAGGGAGAGCCCACAGAGGAGGAGGAGGTATCTGGATACAGGGACCTGCCAAGGATCGAGACCAACCGGGTGAGAGGCGGCATCGCCCTCGTCTCTGCAGAGGGCATAGCCCTCAAGCGGCCCAAGCTCAAGAAGCATGTCTCCAAGCTCAATATCTCCGGCTGGGAGTGGCTGGACTCCCTGGCTGACGGCAAGAAGGATGGCGAAGACTCCACGCCCAAGTTTCTCCGGGACCTGATCGCAGGCAGGCCCGTCTTCTCCCACCCGTCCAGGCCTGGCGGTTTCCGGCTGCGCTACGGCCGGGCCAGGAATACCGGCCTTGCCGCCGCAGGCATCAACCCGGCAGCCATGCTGCTACTGGGCGAGTTCATGGCAGCCGGAACCCAGATCAAGGTGGAGCAGCCGGGAAAGGCTGCTGCCGTGGCTCCGGTCAGCTCCATTGAGGGGCCGACTGTGCGGCTTGTTGGCGGCGACGTGGTGCGCTTCGACTCGGACAGGGATATCCTGGAATGGATGCCTGTAAGCTGCAAGGATCCAAAGACCATTCAGGCCGCCCTGAAGGCCCATGTCTCCGAGATCCTTGACCTGGGCGAGATCCTGATCAGCTTCGGCGAGTTTTTGGAGAATAACCGCCCGCTGGCTCCATCCTCATATGTCTTCGAGTGGTGGGCTGGGGAGCTGGCCGCTGCCGGAGGCGATCCGGCTGGCAAGGAGAGGATCGGAGGGGAGGAGGCTATAGCCCTAAGCCGCAGATTCGGCGTGCCTCTGCATCCGGCTCACACATATCTCTGGCATGATCTATCTGTGGAGGAGTACGAGCGCCTGGCGGCAATCGCTCTGGAGGATGGACGGCTTGAGAGGCAGACGGGAAGGCTGATCCTCCCCCTATCTGCCAAAGAGCCCCTCGAGACCCTCCTCGTCCTGCACAAGGTGCGGATGGGCGGGATCATCGTCGAGGACCCCCTGCCTCTGCTGCTCTGCCTGGGGCTGGAGCCGGGCGTTCAGGAAAAGGATTTTGGTATCGTCAGGCGCCGCAAGAGAATCTCCCTTCAGACGGAGGCTGTCGCAAATAGCGAATCCGGAGAGGATGCTGAAGAAGCCGAACCAACCGAGGCAGGCCCCGGCTCACTTGAGCTGGCGAACAGGCGCTCCGGCCTTCGTGTCTGCGCAAGGGCGCCCACCCGCATCGGCGCGCGTATGGGCCGGCCGGAGAAGTCTGACGTGAGGCTGATGCGCCCTCCACCCCATGTGCTCTTCCCTGCGGGCGAGGAGGGGGGGAAGTCCCGCTCCATTCAGGAGGCAGCCAGGCACTCCAGGAATAACGGCCAGAGCACTGGCGTCATCAACGTCGAGATCGAGCGGCGCGTCTGCCGGCAGTGCGGCAAAGAGGGCTTTGCATTCCGGTGCGAGTGCGGAGGCATCACTGAAAAGAAGAGGGTCTGCCCGGTCTGCCGCATTCCGGCTCAGGAGAAATGCCCGAGATGCGGGGGGAAGACCACGGCAGCAGACAGAATGCAAATCGATGTCAAGAAGCTGTATCATCGGGCTCTGGAAAAGCTGGGCGAGCGGGAGCCCGAGTCCCTCAAGGGCGTTCTCGGCCTCTCATCCAGGGACAAAACGCCTGAGCCGCTGGAGAAGGGGATCCTCCGCGCCAAGCACAGCATCAACATATTCAAGGACGGAACAGTCCGGTACGACCTGACAGACCTGCCCCTCACACACTTCAGGCCGGACGAGATCGGCACACCCGTTGAGAAGCTGCGGGAGATGGGCTACACAGAGGACATGTCCGGCCGGCCCCTCCAGGAGGCGGATCAGGTCTGCGAGCTGCTGGTGCAGGACATAATCCTGGCAAAAGATGCAGGGGAGTATCTTCTCAGGGTGGCCCAGTTCATGGACGAGCTTCTCGTCAAGTTCTACGGACTGCAGCCCTACTACAATGCCCGCACTCCTGCCGATCTGATAGGCAGGCTCATGGTGGGCCTGGCCCCCCACACCTCGGCGGGGGTGCTATGTCGGCTCATAGGCTACACCCAGGCCTCTGCAGGATTTGGCCATCCATTCTTCCACGCTGCCAAGAGGCGCAACTGCGACGGGGACGAGGACTGCGTGATGCTGCTCTTGGACGCTCTCATCAACTTCTCCATGTCTTATCTGCCTGAGAAGAGGGGCGGAAAGATGGATGCATGTCTGGTCATGACCACACTCTTAAATCCGGCAGAGGTGGATAAAGAGGCCCACAACCTGGATCTGACGCCCGTCTATCCCATGGAGTTCTACCAGGCCACACTGAGGAATGCCAGCCCCAAGGAGCTGGAGGGCAGGTTCGACCTTGTATCCAGGCGTCTGGGGTCGGATGCCCAGTACTGCGGCTTCAACTTCAGCCACAGCACCACGGACATCGCCGCCGGGCCCAGGCACAGCGCCTACAAGACCCTCGAGACCATGGTGGACAAGATGGACGCCCAGCTGGAGCTGGCCCGCATGATCAGGGCTGTGGACGAGCAGGACGTGGCTGAGCGGGTGATCAACTCCCATTTCCTGCCAGACCTCATCGGCAACCTGCATGCATTCTCCAAGCAGAAGGTGCGCTGCGTCAAGTGCGGGACCAAATTTCGAAGGCCGCCGCTCAAGGAGAGCTGCCCCAGGTGCGGAGGCAGGATAATCCTCACTGTGCACGAGGGCAGCGTTAGAAAGTACCTGGACGTCTCCATAAAGGTGGCAGAGGAGTACGGGGTCAGCTCCTACACCCGGCAGAGGCTGCAGCTTCTCAAGATCGAGATCGACTCCCTCTTCAAGAACGACAAGGCCAGGCAGACGGGGCTGGCAGATTTCATGTAGATAGATAGCTCAAGTTATAAATATGATTGAACATCAGATAGAGTCTTGAATGTCGAAAGGGATGAAAATATGCTCACGAGGGGGATTGTGCTTCTGCTGCTGGCTGCGATGCTGGCAGGCCAGGCGCTGGGCGATGGCGGTGTGACGGTCGTTCCTGCTTCGCAGGATGTCTACGTCAGCATGGGGGGCAGCAGGGTATCGGTTTACAATCAGACAGACTACCTGCTCTGCGCTGTGGATGTGTCGGAGGAGAACGGCACAGAGATCGTCAGCTATCCAGGCGAGCCGGTGATCCAGTTTGATATATCTGATGTGAATATCTCAGAGGAGGATGTGGCTGTGCTGGTGCTTAAGGCCGAGGCCATGCAGGCCTCCGAGGATCCTGTCGCTGTGGCGATGACAGCCATCGGCTCGGATTGGGATGAGGCATCCGACTACACCACGTTTCTGGTCAACATACTGCCGGCCAGAAACAAACTAATCAGGAACGACTACACGATTCTGAGCGGAAATACCGACGGCGATCTGATATTTGCCTTCGATGTCTCGAGGAAGCTCCTGGATGCGAGGGACGAGGGAACGATTTCATTCCTGCTCCAGGCGGCCAGCAACAGCAGCTCTGAGATAACATTCCTCTCCCGGGAGAGCGGTCAGGGTCCGGCTCTGCTGATCATGCCCTATCCGGCAACATGCGAGGGTCTGGCGGCAGAGGCGGCGGAGACAGCCGAGGATACCGGGTCGGCTGATATCGCCACTGAGAACCTGTCCGCCCCTGAGGGCTGGCAGGAGCTTCAGAACATATCAGCCTCAGGCGGATCCGCACCGCCGCTTGCCTTCCAGGGGCTGCTGCCCGAGGCCCCATTCAGGCCCTCTGTGAATCTGAACGTGACCGGCGGCAGCGCAGGGGCAGCGGCCGGGCCGCAGATCACGGCTGGAGGCGAGGAGGCTGTGATGGAGCTGATGATGTAAACGGATGAGGTGGCTTCCGGCTGACTGCATGGGCGACTAGTTTTCCGGGACTCGATTCATTCCACAAGGGACAAATAAGGGGAGCACGCAAAGTTCAGCCTAATGGACTTTTTCTTCCATGCCATTCTGCCCTACTTTCTGGGGGGCTTCTTCAATCTCGAAAGAAAGCTCATAGCAGCCCTCGTGCTGGGCAGCATAGCTCCGGACCTGGATGCATTCATCTCCTGGATCGATTATGTCCGTCCGACGGAGATCCTACTGGTGCACCGGGGGCTCACCCACACCCTATTCTTCGGCTTCTTCTTCGCCCTGATGCTGCTCTACATCTGCACTCGCGATCCGGTGAAAAGCCGCCTCACAGGGCTGCTCAAATTCGATCTGGAGTTTTCAGCCAGGAGCACTGCCTTTGTCTACGCAGGAGTGCTCCTGCACCTGGCAGTGGACTGCACCACAACCCGGGGGGTGCCACTCTTCTATCCATGGCAGGCGGCGCGCTACTCTGCGGATATCTTCTCCCAGATGGAGATAGCGGTGCTGGCTGTCAGCCTGGCCGCCCTGGTGGTGCTGTGGCTGCAGAGATCCCAGCCAAAATTTAATAAGAAATTGTTTATAACATTTTTGGCCTGTCTGCTGATTGTGGGCGGGATAAGGATTGAGGGAAAGGAGGCGGCGGAGGGCCTCTTTGATGAGGCGGGGGCGGATGTGCAGGTGCACCCGGACCTCGACCTCTTCTCCTGGATTGCCCTGGGAGCCGGCGGCCAGGAGTTTGAGGTTTACAGGTACAGCCTCCTGCACGGGAATCTGACCGGGCGGGCAGAGTATCCCAGGCTGGCTGTCGCGTCGAGCCGGGAGGAGGCCGAAGAGGCTATGGCGCTCGCGGAGGAGCTTCCCGAGGTCAAGACCTTCTGCTGGAGGGCCTATGCCGTGGCGGTGAATGCCACATCGAGGGGCAACGGCTCCTGGGAGATAGAGTACTACGACCCGCTCGTCAAGATGCAGATGGGCTGCTATGATAGGTACCGGCCGCTTCCGGCGGGGTACGGATCGGTGAAGGTGGCGGTGGAGGGGAGAGAGGCGAGGGTGGAATGAGTGTGAAGTTGCCCCGAGAATTTTCGAAAACTATTTATCCAATTAAATCACAATTAATAATGAGGAATTTTCTTGGAGCCGATGGCCATGGCAGTGGTTGTGCTCTGGGGTCTGGCTTTCTGGATAATGTCCGGGCTGAAGGGGCTTGAGAAAAAGAGTTGATTTTTCTTTATTTCATTTTCTGGTGGTCTACCTAGATTAGGTTGATATATATCCTGCTCACAATGATATCGTCGGGAGATAGCAAATGAAGACTACCCGGCTGGTCCGAGCCAGCTCATTCTTGCTGGAACAAAGAGTGTCCCGACTATGGCAAAGTTGATCATGGGAATATAGTCAAGTTCGGCCACACTGGCAGGGGGTACACAGCGTTACCAGTGTAAAACCTGCAAGACTTCGTAGAGAACATAGGCACTGTCTTCTATGGCCGTCATCATAGTCAAGAGGCGATCCTGGAATGTCTTGCTCTTCTGGGCGAGAGGGTCAGCCTGGCATCCATTCACCGTGCCAAAGGGATCAAGGAGGATACCGTTTTGGCCTGGCTGCACGTGGCTGCGGATCATGTCGAAGAGATAGAGGCATTGATGCTGGCCAACTACAAGATGACTCGTATTCAAATGGATGCCATGTGGTCTTACATAGGCCACAAAGGTGAAAAAGTGGGCGTCCCGAGGAGGCCTGTCGAGGCACTTTCTGGCGAGGCACTTCGATAGATATGGATACCCGGATTAGAGTGGGGTGGTCCATCGAGAAGACTGAAGATGAAGTTGCTATGGAACTGATGGGTCAGCTCAAGGCCCGCGGTCACCCCGACAATCCACAGGTGTAGCCACCGATGGCAATGACAGCTATCGCGTGGCCATGGTCGAAACCCGGGGAGAGGTTCCTGAGTACTCGGGCCGGGGAAGGCCGCCTACAGCCAAGAAGGCTCAGCCTCAATGGAATCTTATTCAGGTAATCAAGCACCGGTCTGGCGGCCGTCTCACGGATGTCACCTATAAAGTGATCTACGGAGATCCGGAGGAGGTGTGCAACCTCATATGGGAAAGCATACATCCTATATTGAGAGGACGCACCTGACATCTCGTCAGATGAACGGCAGGCTGGTTCGAAAGACCTTATCATTCTCCAAAGAGCTCGAGATGCTCCGTGATTCATGTGCCTGGGAGGATTGGATCCATAGTCTGACCAGACCACTCAAGTCGCTGAGAATCGAGGTTAACGATGACCAGCGCCGCTGGGAGCAAAGGTCGCCGGCCATGGTTGCGGGTTTGACTGATCATATCTGGTCCATAGAAGAATTGCTCATGAATATTGTGGCACCAGAATGTGCGAGCTCGTCAACATGTGAGAGGTAGACCACCCGTTTTCATGGCAATCGTCCCCCGTTTAACCTTTAATCCCCTGGCATCCAACTGCCTTTGAAGCTCCGCCCATACGGTTTTGTCCATTCCGGATTTCGCCATTCGCTCCCTAAACAGCCATATCGTTCTGGAATCGGGAAACGGATCCGGATAGCCGAGAAATTCCATAAACGATAAGCGATCAGATATCTGTCGTTCAACCTCAAGATCGCTCAGACCATACCATTGCTGAAGTATGAGGATCTTGAACATCACAATGACATCGCAGTTAGGACGCCCACCTCTCTCGGTTTTGTTTTTATACATCTCATCAAGACGCTTCCGGATTGGGGACCAATCGATCAGATCCGATATCTGCAATAGCCTATTCTCAGGCATCTTCTTATTCTCTCTTACCGTTTTAAATGCTCATCCAACAAAATAATTCATAATAGTTAATAGTATTATTAGTATATACACTTTTCGATAGTTTTAGAGCAGGGGTTTATAGGAATCCTCTGGCATCAAAGCTGATAAAATGATTCGGAGGCAATGATTCTTCAGGTTCTCAGCAGGAGGGCATTCCAGAACTCCAGACTCAAGAATCAGATCCCAAAGCTGCGAATCCGAAATCTATCTCCTCCACGTGGCCGCGGCTCAGCTCGACCCTTTGCGTCTCTCTTTCCGGATTTGTGGCAGTCCATCCGCTCTGCGGCACTGCCGCAACGCTGTAGTCTCCGTCAGCCAGGCCTGTGAAGCTGTAATACCCGTCTCTATCCGTAATCGTGGTTGTTCCGTATCCGTCAGGTCCATCCAGCAGCCGGACCTTCCAGCCCTCCAGGCCCTGCTCATGGCTGTCCATAAATCCGTTGTCGTTGCTGTCCCAGAAGACCCGGCCGGAGATGGAGAGCTCGAGGAGCTTGCGGGAGGGATGTGGGACGGCTGGGCTTCCCGGAGAAATATAGGAGCCATTGGCGCTGCCCTTCACGCACCCCTGCCGGTCTGCTGTGATCTGGACCGTCCGGTTCTGGCCGGGCGTCCTGTCCGGGGATGTGTACTCTATCACATATGTCCCTGTGAGCATCCCTTTAATTCTCTCAAGTATTGCTGAGAGCTCAGCAGAGTTGATATCCATCCAGACCCCGTGGGTGTCACTGGCCACCCTCCTCAGGTCCACGTAATTGCTGGGACTCTCAAATACGGGAGAGACCAGTATGAAAATGGCACCGGACTGCCTCAGCCCTTCTTTTATATCCTCCTCTGCGTACATGGAGGATGAAGTGCCGTCATTCTGATAGTGGGCGTGAGCATCGGTTATTGCCAGGATGATCTTCCGGGAGCCGGCTCTGCCGCCCATTTCCAGCACATAGGCTATTGCATCCAGTGAGGCTTCAGGCTCGTCGCCGCCTCCCCCGGCCTGCAGGGAATTTACCTCTCTCTCAAACAGGTCGGCATCACCGGTCCATTCGGTCTTCACTGAGACGCTGTCCTTGAACGATACCAGTGCGTAAGATGCATTTATCCCAGAATCCTCGATGGCACCTGTCAGCTCTTTGACCTTCGATTTCAAGGCTGCTATCTCCTCGCTCATGCTGCCAGTATCATCGAAGACCACGGCAAAGTCGAGCCTCTCTCCGGATGCATTTCCGGTGAAGTAGAGGTTATCGACCGCCTGCCGGCTGCCTTCTTCCATGACACTGAAGTCCTCAGGCTCGAGCCTGCCGGTCAGTGCACAGAATTTATCGATGAAGATATTGGCCTTTATCTTGGGAAAGGAGGAGGCATCTATTCCCTGGATCTGCATCGTGCCGCTCTGATGGGATGCAGTTGCGCTGTCAGAGGCGCTCGCAGGTGATAGCGCAATTAAAGCCGCATAAACCAGAAGCAAAAATATAATGCATTTGGACATATCAAAAGTTTAGGCCTTCGACTCCAGCCTCCTCCGAACCGACTCAGCATGAGCCCTGAGCCCCTCCGCCTCTGCCAGGGCCGTTATGGTCTCCTCCAGCCCCAGCAGGCCCTCATCTGTGATCATCTGCACGGATATCTTTTTGGTGAAGTGGTCGACGTTCAGGCCCGAAAAGGCTCTGGCATAGCCGGATGTGGGAAGAACGTGGTTGGTTCCGCTGGCATAGTCTCCCGCCGCCACCGGGGTGTACCTGCCCAAAAAGACGCTTCCTGCATGGCGAATGGCTCTCAATGCCTCCATGGGATCTGCGGTGATGATCTCGAGGTGCTCCGGGGCGAAGGCATTGCAGAAGTCCAGGGCCTCATCCAGGTCAGCTGCCAGCAGCACTGCGCTGTGATCCAGGCTCTGCTGCACTATATCCATTCGCGCTGCGCTTGCCGCCTGAATCTTCAGCTCCTCGACGACGGCACTGGCAAGCAAGTCGTCCAGGGCAACCAGAACGGATATTGATTTGGGGTCATGCTCGCCCTGGGCGATCATGTCGGCAGCGATAACACCCGGGTCCGCCGTCCTGTCAGCAAGGATGAGAACCTCGCTCGGTCCAGCAGGAAAGTCGATCTCCACACTGCCTCTCATCAGCATCTTGGCTGCAGTGACATAGACATTTCCCGGCCCCACGATCTTCTGCACCCTCTCTATCGATTCGGTGCCAAGGCCCATCGCAGCGATGGCCTGGGCTCCACCCAGCTTGTAGATCTCGTCGGCTCCAGCCATATCTGCAGCCGCCAGGGTGAGGGGCGTGATCGAGCCGTCCGCCTTTGGAGGCGTGCAGACGGCTATCCTGGAGACCCCGGCCACGCGGGCGGGAATGATGTTCATGAGGGCAGAGCTCGGATAGGAGGCCCTGCCGCCGGGAACGTATGCGCCCACGCTGTCGAGGGGCACCACCTTCTGGCCCACTGAGACTCCAGGGGCAATCTCAGTCAGCCAGAGATCCCTCTCCCTCTGCTGACTGTGAAACTGGAGGATGTTGTCAGCAGCCTGGGAGAGGGCCTCCAGCAGCCTGTCCTCCGCCAGATCGTAGGCGACCTCTATCTCCTCGTCGCTCACCCGCAGGTCATCTAGGCGGGCGCCCTCGAACTTCTCAGTGTACTTGAATAGCGCCTCGTCTCCCTTCTCCCCGATCTCCATGATGATATCATTTACCGCGGGAAGGACATCCGAAATGCCCACATCCCGGGAGAGAAGGAGCCGCAGATCCTCGTCCTTCAACTCGCTCAACATCTTTTCCATCATCGTCAAATCCTCCTATTATCCGCTTTTCCGCTGCTGGCCATCTGAAGAGCCGAAGCCGCCTCTGCCTCTCTGTCCCCGGTAGAGGGAGATTATGCGCTGCAGGCCGTCCGCCTCGTCCAGAGATTTGTCGTCCCGGACTCTCACGAGCCTGGGAAAGCGCAGGGCGTAGCCCGATGAGTAGTTAGGGCTCTTCTGGATCTCCTCGTAGGCCACCTCGAAGATCACAGCCGGCTTGATCTCCATCTCCAGCTCCTTCTCGGCAATCACCAGCTCCCGGAACATCTCCGTCAGCTCGGATAGAGCCTCATCGGTCAGGCCCGTGGCCACCCAGCCCACATCCAGGAGGTCGCCGGTCTCTTCATCCCGGCAGGCCAGGCGGTAGGAGCCGAAGAGGCTCGCCCTCCTGCCTTCGCCCCATTTGGCTCCGATCACCACCAGGTCCAGGGTCTCCATGACAGGCTTGATCTTCAGCCAGTTCTTGCCCCTCTTGCCCGGCGTATAAACCGAGAGGGGATTTTTGAGTATCAGCCCCTCGTGTCCGGCATCAAGCGCCTGCCGGTAGGCCCTCTCCGCCTCCTCGGCGCTGGCTGAGAGGATCTGGCCGGCCAGCATCTCCTGCCCTGCGACCCTCTCCAGGCGGGCTCTTCTCTCCATGAGTGGCAGGTCCACCAGGCTCTCTCCGTCCAGGTAGATCAGGTCGAAGAGGAAGAGCCGCAGGGGGATTTCTGCAGCCAGCTTTTGCACATTGTACTTTCTTCTAAAGCGCTTCAGTATCTGCTGGAAGGCCAGGGGCCGGCCGTCGCCTCCTACGGCCACCGCCTCACCGTCCAGTATGGCGCTCTCTGCCCGGATGGACA
>Ga0209506_1000692_pt1 | contig 41247 bp, 34 predicted proteins | sample AD_JPNHG2_MetaG_FD_184409 | JGI IMG/M metagenome (GOLD analysis project Ga0209506, IMG submission 184409) | Active sludge microbial communities of municipal wastewater-treating anaerobic digesters from Japan - AD_JPNHG2_MetaG (SPAdes) (version 2) | ecosystem: Engineered > Bioreactor > Anaerobic...
CAAAGACCCGCCAGACTGCCACCCCCTCACATGCCCGAACCCTCCCACTCCCCAGACCCCCGCGACTTTGACGGGAACCTGTTCTCGGCGGCGCGACACCTTGACGCCGGAGTGTTTCTCGTCTAACTTGTGAAGAAGGGAGGTCCGCCGATGAATGGGGGGGTCACCAGATCGCAATCCGTGCGTGCAGCCGTGGTCCTGAGCGTGCTGGCAGTGCTGCTCGGCTCCGTGCTCGCGGCGAACGCTGAACCGTCCATCGACGCGACATTCCCGAGCTGCGTGCCGAGCAAGGACAACTCTGCCGTCAGAGTTTCGCTCAAGCCCGAGACGGGATGGGCGCTGGTGCGCGTGTTTTTCCGCGCCGCCGGCAAGCCGGGCGAGTACTACATGGAGATGCGCGCGGTGGGCGACGGCAGCTACTTCGCCGTGTTGCCGAAACCCGAGCCGGGAGTGTCGGCGATCGAGATGTACGTCTTGGCGCGCGATGCCGACGGCACGCCGATCAAGACCGCGCCGACACTCGTCAACGTCACCGGGAGCTGCAAGGTGACGCTTTCGCCCGAGGAGCGGTCCTACGCCCAGAACCTCGTCGTCGGCAACACGGTGGCGGACCAGGAAGGCAAGACCGTGCAGGGGTTCCTGTGCGACGGCATCGTGTCGCGCATCGACCTGCGCGGGGCGCTGCGCCCGGACGAGGAGTGCCGCAAGGTGCTGATCGCGGCCGCGGCGGGCGGCAACATCCTGATCCCGGCGCTGGCCGTCGGGGCGGCGGGAGCGGGCGCGGTCATCATCGACAAGGACGACAAGGAGATCAACTCCCCGTCACGGTAGTTGTTCGAGACCTGTCGCGAGAACAAGGAGACTAGGAGCGTGTGGCTGGACATGGACAGTGCCGTGCGCGAGCTGTGCGCGCTCGCCACGGAAAAGCGCTCGCGCAGGCGGGCGCGATGATTGACGCGCCGCTGGTCGCTTCCCATAATCGCAGGGAGGTTGGATGCTGATTCCGCCGACCCAATCGTCGCCGGTCTGGCTGCTCGTAAGGTCGAAGCCCAAGCAGGAGGGGGTCGTGGCCGCGGCCCTTGCTGGGCGCGGGATCGAGAGCTACGTGCCGCGGGTGCTCGAGCCGCGCCTTCACGTGCGGGCCCCGCAAGGGCCGGTGCCGCTGTTTCCCTCGTACGTCTTCGCGCGCTGCGCGCCGCGCGAGCGCTTCGCCGCCGCCCACTACTGCCCGGGCGGGCTCGGGATCGTCCGTTTCGGCGAGCTGCTGGCCGCGGTCGAGGACGCCCAGGTCGAGGTGCTGAGGAGCAGAGAAGGGGAGCGCGGCTACCTCGTGTTCGGCGACGTGCGGCGCCGGCTCGAGCCGGGCGCGCGCGCGCGGCTCGTCGGCGGCCCCCTGAAGGGGTTCGAGGGCATTGTCGAGAGGTACCTTCCCGCGCGCGATCGCGTGCGGATGCTGTTGACGTTGATCGGAGGCGTGCGGCGTGTCGAGGTCGACGCCCGCCACCTGAGGTGTGCATAGCCGGGCTGTGCGCAACAAAGTCTTTCTTTTCAGTGGTTTGCATTTGCAAACAAAGGGCGGCAGCCTGCCTGCGGTAGCGAGCGAGCGGTGATCGGTTCTCTCCCCGGTCCTCATCCGGTGCGGTCTCCGTCCCGCCCTCGCCAGGCACCCCGGCGCCGCGAGCCGTCGGCCGCCACGGCGGCGGCTTCACCGAGCGCGTGGCTTCACGCGCCCACGGAGCGGGAAGAGCGGCGAAGCGGTTCCGGGGCGGGGTGCCGGAGGTTGCCGTGACCGCACCTGCGCTCCCGCTCGATGCGCGAATCTTCGTGGCGGGGCATGCGGGCCTGGTCGGCTCCGCGCTCGTCCGCCTCCTCGAGGCGAGAGGCCACCGCGGCCTGCTGACCGCCAGCCGCCGACAGCTCGACCTCAGGGATCAGGCGGCGGTGACCGACTGGTTCCGGGCCAACCGGCCTGAGTACGTGTTCCTGGCGGCCGGCACGGTCGGCGGCATCTGGGCCAACTCGACCCGGCCGGCGGAGTTCATCCGCGACAACCTCATGATCGAGACCGCGGTGGTCCACGCCGCGTACCTCTGCTCGGTCCGCAAGCTCCTCTGTCTCGGAAGCTCTTGCATCTACCCGCGCGACTGCCCGCAGCCGATCCGCGAGGAGTACCTGCTGGGCGGCGCGCTCGAACCGACCAACGAGCCGTACGCGGTGGCTAAGATCGCCGGCATCGAGCTCTGCCGGGCGTACCGGCGCCAGTACGGGTGCCACTTCATCTCGGTGGTGCCGACCAACCTCTACGGTCCGAATGACAGCTTCGACTCCCAGTCGTCGCACGTTCTCCCCGCGCTCATCCGCCGCTTTCACGAGGCCAGGCGCGCGGGCCGCCGAGAGGTCGTGGTGTGGGGGACCGGCACGCCTCGCCGCGAGTTCATGCACGTCGACGACCTCGCCGGGGCGTGCGTGTTCCTCATGGAGCGGTACGACGAAGAAACGCACATCAACGTGGGAACGGGCGAGGACGTGACAATCGCGGAGCTGGCGGAGCTGGTGAGAGAGATCGTGCACCCGGACGCCGACATCGTGTTCGACCCCTCCAGGCCCGACGGCATGCCCTGCAAGCGGCTGGATGTGAGCCGGCTGCACGCCCTCGGGTGGCGTCACTCGATCGGTCTGCGGGAGGGCGTCGAGCAGACGTACCGCTGGTTCGCCGAGCGCGGCGCGGCGGCCCGCGGCATGCAGGGAGCGCTGGCATGACCCATTCATGGCCGCCGCGCATCGGCCGCAAGGCCCTGATCACCGGCATCACCGGGCAGGACGGCTCGTACCTGGCGGAGCTGCTGCTCGGCAAAGGCTACGACGTCTGGGGCGTGATCCGGCGCTCCTCGACGTTCAACACCGACCGCATCGACCACCTGTACCAGGACCCCCACGACCCCGACGTCCGGCTGCGCCTGGTCTTCGGCGACCTCAACGATGCCTCGTCGCTCAACCGCATCCTGAAGACCGTGCGGCCTGACGAGGTGTACAACCTGGGCGCCCAGTCGCACGTCAAGGTGTCGTTCGAGATCCCCGAGTACACCGGCGAGGTGACCGGGCTCGGGGCGGTCCGCCTGCTCGAGGCGATGCGGGAGCTCGGTCTCGAGACCACCCGCTTTTACCAGGCCTCGTCCTCCGAGCTGTTCGGCAAGGCGGTCGAGACCCCGCAGCGCGAGACCACCCCGTTCTACCCGCGCAGCCCGTACGGCGCCGCCAAGGCGTACGCCTTCCACGTCGCCCGCAACTACCGCGAGGCGTACGGCATGTACGTCGTCAACGGGATCCTCTTCAACCACGAGTCGCCGCGGCGAGGGGTGACGTTCGTGACGCGCAAGATCACGGTGGCGGCGGCTCGCATCGTGGCCGGGCTGCAGTCGCGACTGTTCCTCGGCAACCTCGATGCCCGCCGGGACTGGGGGTACGCCGGCGACTACGTCGAGGCCATGTGGCGCATGCTGCAGGCCGCCGAGCCGGACGACTACGTCGTCGCGACCGGGGAGACCCACTCCGTGAGGGAGTTTTGCGAGCTGGCGTTCGCGCGCGTGGGGCTGCCGCTGCGCTGGGAGGGCGAGGGCCTGGGCGAGAAGGGCCTCGGCCCCGGCGGCCGGGTCCTGGTGGAGGTCGACCCCCGCTACTTCCGCCCGACCGAAGTCGAACTGCTGCTGGGCGACGCCACGAAAGCCCGCGAGCGCCTCGGCTGGCGCCCCCGCGTGGGGTTCCGCCAGCTCGTCGAGATGATGGTCGACGCCGACCTCGAGGCCGTGCGCAAGCCATAGCAGACAGAGGAGCACAACACCACATGACCGAGACCAGCCCCGCCGCCGTGCTGGCGGACAAGATTCGCGACCATTCGGTCAGGGTCGGCATCATCGGCCTCGGCTACGTCGGGCTGCCGCTGGCCATGGCGTTCGTCGAGAAGGGGATCCGCGTCCTCGGGTTCGACGTCGACCCCGACAAGCCCGCCAGGCTCGCCCGCGGCGAGAGCTACATCCAGCACCTCGGTTCCGACCGCGTCGCCGCCATGGCGCGCTCCGGGCGCTTCGAGGCGACCACCGACTTTTTGCGCCTGCACGAGCCGGATGCCATCCTCATTTGCGTCCCGACCCCGCTCACCCCGCAGCGCGAGCCCGACATGTCGTACGTCGAGAGGTCGGCGCGGCAGATCAAGGCGTGCCTGCGCCCGGGTCAGCTCGTGATCCTGGAGTCCACGACCTACCCCGGCACCACCGACGAGCTGCTGAAGGGGATCCTCGAGGAGACGGGCCTGCGCTCCGGCGTGGACTTCTTCCTCGCCTTCTCGCCCGAGCGCGAGGACCCCGGCCGGAAGGACTTCACGACCACCACCACACCCAAGGTCGTGGGCGGCGTCGACCCGATCGCCGGCGACCTCGCGCAGGCGCTGTACGACCTCATCGTCGCGAGGACCGTGCGTGTCTCGACCGCGCGCGTCGCCGAGGCCTCCAAGCTCACCGAGAACATCTTCCGCGCCGTCAACATCGCTCTCGTCAACGAGCTGAAGATGGTCTACGACCGCATGGGCATCGACATCTGGGAAGTGCTCGACGGGGCCGAGACCAAGCCGTTCGGCTTCATGCGCTTCAACCCCGGCCCCGGCTGGGGTGGCCACTGCATCCCTCTCGATCCTTTTTACCTGGCGTGGAAGGCGCGGGAGTTCGGCGAGGCGCCCAAGTTCATCGAGCTGGCCGGCGACATCAACGTGCGCATGCCGCACTACGTGGTCCAGAAGCTGCTGCTGGCGCTCAACGAGCGCGGCAAGGCGGTCAAGGGCAGCCAGGTCCTGATCCTCGGCATCGCCTACAAGAAGGACATCGACGACCCGCGCGAGAGCCCGGCGTTCGAGATCATCCACCTGCTGCTCGGCCTCGGCGCCGAGGTGAGCTACCACGACCCCCACATCCCGGTGGCGCCGCGCATGCGCACCTGGCCGCACCTTCCCCCCATGCGCTCGCGTCCGCTGACCCCCGAGACCCTGCGCGCGGCCGACGCCGTCCTCATCGTCACCGACCACACCGCGGTCGACTACGACGCCGTCGCCGAGCACGCGCACCTCGTCGTCGACACCCGCGGCCGGCTCGATCCCCGGCGCCCGAACATCGTTCGAGCATGACAGGCCGTCACCACCGACGCGGGCGGCAGGGGACCGCCGCCCCGCAGGGTGGGTGGGGGCCGGACCCGGAGGTGGGCCTGCCGGCCCGCGGTCCAGAGGCAACCCCGGTGGTCAGCAGGCAAAGCCGATGCGGGCGGGGGAAACTGGCCCCCCACAAAGCCTCCCGGCCTTGGCGGCCGCACCACCGGACGGCGGGGCAGGCACCGAAACCAACAATGACCTGAGGAAGAACCGCCCATGACCGCACCCTGCTTCGTTCACCCCACCGCCGTCGTCGACGAGCCGTGCGAGATCGGCGAGGGCACCAAGATCTGGCATTTCAGCCATGTCCTCCCCGGCGCCCGCATCGGCCGCAGGTGCGTTTTCGGCCAGAACTGCCACGTCGCCAACGACGTCGTCATCGGCAACAACGTGAAGGTCCAGAACAACGTCTCGATCTACACCGGCACCGTCATCGAGGACGACGTCTTTCTCGGCCCCTCGTGCGTGCTCACCAACGTCACCAACCCCCGTTCCCAGGTCAACCGGCACGCCTTGTACGAGCGCACCCTCCTGCGCCGCGGATGCACGGTGGGCGCCAACGCCACCGTCGTCTGCGGCACCACGATCGGCCGCTACGCCTTCATCGCCGCCGGCGCGGTGGTGACCAGAGACGTCCCCGACTACGCCCTGATGGCCGGTGTCCCGGCCCGGCACATCGGCTGGATGAGCCGCCACGGCCACCGACTCCGGTTCGGCGAGGACGGCCTCGCCACCTGCCCCGAGAGCGGCTTCCGCTACCGGCTCGCGGAAGGCGCCGTCACCTGTCTCGACCTGGACGAGGAAAGCCCCCTGCCGGAACCCTTGACGGTCGGGACCGCCGAATACCGCAGCTTCAAGTAGCGACCGGCGGGCCAGGGGCCGCCAAATGGACTCCGCCCCCTCCGGCGACCGGCAGCTCCCCTCATGAACCCTGCGTCCTCCCCCCACCCCCTCGTCGCCACGGTTCTCGGCGCCCGCCCGCAGTTCGTGAAGGCGGCCCCTGTCTGCACCGCGCTTCGGCGCGCCGGTCTCGCCGAACGCCTCGTCCACACCGGCCAGCACTACGACGCCGCGATGTCGGACGTCTTCTTCCAGGCCCTCGGCCTCCCCGAGCCGGCCGTGCACCTCGGCATCGGCTCCGCCACCCACGGCGCCCAGACCGGCCGCATGCTCGAGGCCGTCGAGCGCGTGCTCCTCGACTGGCACCCCGACCTCGTGCTCGTGTACGGCGACACCAACTCCACCCTGGCCGGGGCCCTCGCCTCCGCGAAGCTCCACATTCCGGTCGCGCACATCGAGGCCGGGCTGCGCTCGTTCAACCAGCACATGCCAGAGGAGATCAACCGCGTCCTCACCGACCACGTCGCCCGTCTGCTCTTCGCCCCGACGGCCGTCGCCGTGGCCAACCTCGCGCGGGAGGGCATCACGGAAGGCGTCGTCCGGACCGGCGACGTCATGCTCGACGCCGTGCTGCGCTTCCGCAGCGCGTTCGCCCCGGCATCGGCCGACGTCGTGGCGCGACACGGCCTCGTCCCGCGAGGCTACGCCCTCGTCACCATCCATCGCGCCGAGAACACCGACGACCCCGAGCGCTGGAACGGCATCCTCGAGGGCGTCCGCCGGCTCGGCGCCGACGGCCTGGCCGTCCTGTGGCCCGTCCACCCCCGCGTAGGCGAGCGCGCACAAGCCCTCGCCTCCGCGAGCATCCGCCTTTCGCCGCCTCTTTCGTACTTCGACACCCAGGCGCTCCTCATGCACGCCAGGGTCGTTGTCACGGACTCCGGCGGGCTTCAGAAGGAAGCGGCGTTCCACGGCGTCCCGTGCGTGACCGTGCGCGACGAGACCGAGTGGGTCGAGCTCGTCGAAGCCGGCGTCAACGTGCTGGCCGGCGCCGATCCCGCCCGGATCGCGTACGCGGCGCGCGAGGCCGCCTGGCCCGCGGCCGGCCTGCCGCCCGACCTCTACGGCCGCGGCGACACGGCCGGGGCCATTGCGGAGCACCTGCGGGCGTTCCTCGGGGGAGCGACGGCGACATGAGCGACCCCGGACGCATCGATTGCGCGACGCGCTGGGTCCTGGCGCGCGCGCTCTTCCCACCAGACTTCCCGGTGGGCCTGCCAGAGGACAAGGCGACCGTGTGGGCCGAGGCACATCGCCTGCGGCTGGCAGCACGCATTGCCTCGCGCTGTGGTCGAATCAGGCTTGCAAGCGAATTGGGTGAGCTTCTGGCCGAACGGTTCCAGAGGGCGTCGCACCACGCGGCACTCGGGGCGATCAAGGCAGAAGGACAGGTGCGCTACCTCGCTCACATAGCCGAGGAGAACGGACTCGAGTTCGCACTTCTCAAGGGTGGAGCGCTTCATGTCCTCCGGCTCGCTTCTCTTGGTGCACGCCCGCTCCTTGACCTCGACATCCTCATGGAGGCAAAAGCGGCGAGGAAGATGCAGCGACTGCTGAAGAGCGAGGGCTGGGTCGAGCATGGGTCGTTCCGCACGGACTTTCACCTCCCTCCGCTGCGCCATCCGGCATGGCTCCCGCTCGAAATCCACGACCTCATTCCCCGCGTCAGCCTGGACGGTCGGCTATGGAGTGGCTTTGAAGAGGTCCGATCCGCCGGCTTGATGGAGCCCTGCCGGGCTGTCTCGGTGTGTGTTCACGCACCGGCAAGGGAGCTTCTTGCGGCGCACGCACTCGTCGCCAGGGAGGTCCTGACCGTTCCGGGCCTGGTCGATTTCCTCGACCTGCGGCTTGCGCAGCATGCCGGCGGCACTACCGTGCACGTGGAGCACGCATGGGTGGCCACTCAACTGTCCGCCAGCAAGTTCCAGGAGGCCACCTCAGCCGCGGGAGCGCTTGCGTGTGCCTTGCGTGCAGAGGTGGAACCTCACGACACGGCAATGCTGGCCATGGAGGAAGCAGCCCGCGTGTTCGACGAGAGGCTTCGCCCTACCTGGGTCTCGGCGCTGCGCCCTAAGAAGGGCAGCCCTACCCCCTGGCGTGGGGCGGTGCTCCGCATCCTCGGTCGCGCCTTTCCGCCGGCATCAGAGCTGGACCACCGATACGGTCGGCCAGCTCTGCGTGTGGCCTACTCTTGGCTCTATGCCAGGCGTCTCGTTGCGATCCTCTGGCGCTTGACCGGGGGCAGGCTGGTTCACCGGGCTTGGGGACCGACCACCGCTCGGCATGCCCAGGTATGCGGCGCCCGGGAGCCGCTGTCAAGCACCTGTGCCGAGCGTGGCGCTGGCGAGCCGTCGTCCCACCCTCACCTGATCGCAATGGAGGGCTCTCCGAGCGGCGATTGCGGTATTCACGGTCCCAGACCAGAGTCAACCACAACGGCCGGCCCTTGGATAGGGCGGAGCAACTAGCCCCATGCCTCTCAACTTCGCCCTCATCGGTGCGGCCGGCTACATCGCCCCGCGGCACATGAAGGCCATTGCCGACACCGGCAACCGCCTGGTCGCGGCCACGGACCCTCACGACGCCGTCGGGATCCTCGACCGCTACTCGTTCGAGACCCGCTTCTTCCCGGAAATCGAGCGGTTCGACCGCCACCTCGAGAAGCTCCGGCGCGGCCCGGAGGAAAACCGCGTTCACTACGTCTCCATCTGCTCCCCGAACTACCTCCACGACGCGCACATCCGGCTCGCCCTGCGGGTCGGCGCCGACGCCATCTGCGAAAAGCCCCTCGTCATCAACCCGTGGAACCTCGACGCCCTCGAAGAGCTCGAGAGCGAGACCGGCCGCCGCGTGTACACGATCCTCCAGCTCCGCGTGCACCCGGCGCTCGTCGCGCTCAAGCAGTCCTTGTCGAGCGAGCGTAACGCTCCCCGGCGGCACGTGAAGCTCACGTACATCACCAGCCGCGGCCCCTGGTACAGCGTGTCGTGGAAGGGCTCCGAGGAGCGCTCCGGAGGCGTCGCGACCAACATCGGCATCCACTTCTTCGACCTCGTCATGTGGCTGTTCGGCGACGTCCAGGGAGTGGGGGTCCACCTTCGTGAGCCACGGCGCATGGCCGGAACGCTCGAACTCGAGCGCGCCGACGTCGAGTGGTTCCTTTCGGTGGACCGCGCCGACCTGCCGTTCGAGCCGCAGCCCGGCAAGGCCACCACGCACCGCTCGATCACCGTGGACGGCAAGGAAATCGAGTTCACGGAAGGCTTCACCGAGCTGCACACCAGGGTGTACGAGCAGACCTTGGCCGGCAGCGGCTTCGGCATCGCCGACGCCCGCCCTTCGATCGAGCTGGTGCACCGGATTCGGACAGTACCGGTTGCAGTCGGCATGCGCTCCGGAGCTGCTGTATGAGCTCTCTCACGAGAGGCCGAGAGGAGAGAGGCGGTTTGCAGGCACTCGCCAGAGACTGGGGAGTCCCCTGCCGTGTCTGGCCCTTCGCCAGGGGCGACAACGTGCTCCTGTCCGTGGCCGCCGGGCGACCTCACGATATGAAAAGGTGCGAGGTCCTCGTGTCCCGAGACGGCTCGAGCTGGGAGGTCGCCGGGGAGTTCTTCACGGGAGATCACAGGCAGAGCACCACGGGGCAGCCCTTCCTGACGTCGATGGGCACGATCCTCGTCCCCGTGTGGGACGTCGACTTCTACACGCACGGCAGGACCTACTTCAGTATTCAGCGCCGTGGGGCGGCGGAGTCCAGGTTCGAGAAGGTGTACGAGGACACGGATGGGACCTACGCGAACCACTTCCTCGAGACGGAGGGCGGAGCGGAGGTCTTCATCGGCGTCGGCGTGAAAGGCGGCGGCGCCGAGGGCAAGGTGAGGTTCACACCCGGGTCCGGCTACATCCTGCGGTCCAAAGACGATGGTCGCACCTTCGAGGAGGTCCTCAGGTACGACAAGCCCTGCTCTCTGTACCAGGGAGTTCAGACTCGGAACGGCGGTGTTTTCTGGTCGACCCGAGGCCAGAAATCGCTCATCGATCTGGAGAGAGGCACGGAGGTCGCTGTCGGCGACGCCACGCGGTGCCTGGCTTTCGTCGAGGCCCTGGACACGTTCGTGATGACGAGCAACTCGGCCATCTTCTTGTCGTCGGATGCGGCGGATTGGCGGAAAGTTCCCTTTCCCTTGCCAGGCTACGCGTTGAGATACCCGACCATGGTCGGGGGCCGACTGCTTTTCACGGCGGTTGGCTGGCGCTCCCTGCTGGTTGCGTACGAAGGTGGCAGGTGGTTCCTGGTCAACGAGCTCAGCGGTGCCACGCGATCGACGTTCGCGAGGATGGCGCGGTTCAAGGACGTGGTCCTGTGTGGAAGCGAGTTCGACGGCAAGCTTCTCAAGTTCTCGGCAGTCGACCTGGCCGGAATGGGAAGGCGCATCGGGCGCCTTTCCGGGTTGGTCGACAAGGTCGCGTCCAGAGTGAATCGCAGCATTACGCGCCGGTCGCGGATGCTGCTCCAGCCGGAAACCACAGGGTGAGGGATCTGGAATGACGAAGTGCATACACGTGGTTGGGGCGCGGCCCAACTTCATGAAGTGCGCACCCCTGGTGGCCGCGCTCCGTGAGTTTGACGTGGACCAGAAGCTCGTGCACACCGGCCAGCACTACGACCGCAACATGTCGGAGCTGTTTTTCTCGCAGCTCGGCCTCCCCGAGCCGGACTACAACCTCGGCGTCGGCTCGGGCAGCCACGCGTCGCAGACAGGGCGCATCATGATGGGGCTCGAGGAGGTTCTGCTCGCCGAGCGACCGGAGTGGGTGATCGTCTACGGCGACGTGAACTCCACGGCCGCCGCGGCCCTCGTGGCGACGAAGCTGGGAATCAAGCTTGCGCACGTGGAGGCCGGCCTGCGCTCGTTCGACCGGACGATGCCGGAGGAGATCAACCGGCTGGTGACCGATGTCCTCGCCGACCTACTACTCACCCCGAGCCAGGACGGCAACCGCAACCTGGCAAGCGAGGGCATCGCACCAGAGAAGGTCGTCCTGGTTGGTAACCTGATGATCGACACGCTGGTACGCCTGCAGCCGATCGCTCGTCGGCCGGAGGGCCTTCAGGTCGGCTCGCGGTTTGTCCTCGTGACGCTCCACCGTCCCTCCAACGTCGATGCGCCGGACACGCTCAAGGCGCTTCTCGTGACACTGGGCGAGCTTGCCCGGGAGGTGCCCGTCGTATTTCCGGTCCATCCGCGCACGCGTTCGCTCATCGACGCCAACGGGATGGCTGGCGACGCGCGGCGCCTCCTGCTGACCGAACCACTCGGTTACCTGGAGTTCCTGGCGCTGCAGCGCGACGCCACCCTCGTCATCACGGACTCCGGCGGGGTACAGGAGGAGACCACGTTCCTCGGGGTGCCATGCATCACCGTCCGCGCGAACACCGAGCGCCCGGTGACTGTGGAGTTGGGGACCAACGTGCTGGTCGGGCAGGATCGCCAAGCCCTCCGGGAGCACGCCCGGCTGGCGATCGATGGCCGGTGGAAGCGTGGCGCAGTCCCGCCGCTCTGGGATGGCAACGCGGGCCGAAGGGCGGCGGAGGTGATCGTGGCCAGGAGCAGGCCATGAGCAGCCGGCGAGGTCTACCCGGTGATTATTGAGGATGGGAACAACCCGGCGCGGCGGGCGACGGCGGGGGACGACGGAGAATCCGCGGTGAACCCTGTCGGGACACCCTCAGGAGAGGTTGGGAGCGATCGGCTCGCCTCGCCTGCCGACGGTAGCTCCGGCACTGGTGTCGCCCCCGCGGCTGGCGGCACGGACCGCCTGTCTGGGAGTGCGTGGGGTGGGCAGTCGGTTGCGGGCTTCCTCAGGAGCATTGTCAGCGGCGGAGGGTTGCGCTCGCAGACGGCCTGGGTCGTGCTCGGCGACGGGGTCACGCTGGTGGCTCTCATGGGCACCGCCATGGTGCTGGCTCGCATCATCCAGCCGGGCGACATGGCCACCTTCAAGCAGGTCACGTACCTCGGCATGATGGCGGTCGCGTTCACCGAGATCGGGCTGCCGGCCGCGCTGTACCGGTACTACCGGATCCTCCAACCGGCTGACCGCGTCTGTTTCCTGTGGAAGATCACGCTGGCAATGCTGGGCCTCGGCGTGATCGGAGCGCTTGGTCTTCTGGCGCTCTCCGGGCCTCTCGCAGCGGTATACCACAACGAGGGGCTGCGCACTGCGCTGCGGATCGGTGCAGCCTACCCGGCGGTCATGCTGCCCTTCGGGATCGTCCGGCCCCTTCTGATTTGCAGGGGTCACTCTCTGAGGGCGACGACGCTCGAGACCGCTTTCGCGCTGGGCACTGCCTTCTCGATCATTGTTCCCCTGTGGCTCGGCTGGACGCTCGACGAGGCACTGGTTGTCTGGATCTCCATGAATGCCTTTAGGCTGGCCGTGCTGGCCTTCTATCTGGTGCCGGAGCTGAGAAGGGCTCCGCCCCGCTGGCAGCCGGATCTGGCCCGGGAGGTCTGGAGGTACACCTGGCCCATCCAGGTCAGCCGCCTGCCCTCGATGGCGATGGTCTATCTCGACAAGGTGATCACGTCGCTCTTCATGACGAAGGAGATGTTCGCGTCATATGCGCTGGGCGCCCGGGAGCTGCCGTATCTCAACAAGATCCCCTTCTCGATGTCCTCGGTGCTACTGCCCCGCATGGTGGAGGCTGTCAAGAGCGGAAGCATCGACCGGGTCTGCGCGCTCTGGCGCAAGGCATGCCTCTCGACGGCGGTAGTGACGTATCCCTTTGCCGCGTTTTGCGTCTGGCAGGCCAGGCCGATCATGAGGGCGCTCTTCACCGCGACCTACGAGGCAGGCGCCATCCCGTTCGCAGCCTGCGCCGCGATCACGTTCGTTCGCGTCGTCGAGTATGCCAGTCTGGCCAAGGCATTGGGAGACAGCAAGATCATCCTCAGGGTTGCGTCCCTGTCCGCGGCGACCAGCCTGCCGCTCGCCCTCGGGCTCACCTACTTCTGGGGCATTTGGGGCATCAGCGTTTTCCTGATGCTTTCCCAGTTGATCATCGCCGTCTACTACGTTGCTCACTACAAACGGCTGCTGCAAAGGTCGGTTCACCAGTTCTTCCCCTGGGTCAGCCTGCTTGCGATCGGGTTGCTTGCCTTTCTCTCCGTCGTGGCTACGGATGTCGTGCTGCAGGGCGTTCTCCATCTCGCGTCGAGGACGGGGGCCTTTGACCTCACGGTTGGGCTGGGCGCGGTCCTCATCGCGAGTGCGGTGGCCTACGCAGGGGCCCTGACTCTTTTCGGTCGGCTGATGCCCACGAGCCTTTCAGATGGCCCGCTCGGGAGTCTGAGGTCATGGAATGCCTAAGGTCCTTCTCGTCACGACAGCGTATCCACCCCCATCGCTCGGTGGTACGGCCAGGATAACCAAGCTCCTGCGATGGCTCCAAAGGTACGGATGGGAGCCAACCGTGCTCACGGTATCCAGACTCCCACTGGCCCGTGGCACATGTCGATTGCCGGAGGACCCGCTCAGTGTCTGGCGCATCCCAGTGAGCCCGTGGCGGCGTCGGGTGAGCGAGGGGGCTGTCGTGTCGCGTGCTGGCGCCGGCTCTCGGGTGTATGGGTCGGCGAGCTGGGCCAGATGGCTCAGGAGGATGCTCCGCAGGCCGTACGCGAATCTACTTGAGTTTCCTGACGATATGTGGCAGTGGATTCGCCCAGGGGCTCGGCTGGGGACGAGGCTTCTCATGTCCGGTCGTTTCGACTTGATCTACTCCTCCGCTGGGGCGGGTGTGAGCGGGCATTTCGTGGCAAGGCGGATCCAGCGACGAACCGGAGTCCCCTGGGTTCACGAGTACAGAGACCTCTGGGCCAGAAACCCGTGGCGCCTCACAAAGGCGTACTGGTGGCGGGAGTGGCTCGAACTCTACTGGGAACGCAAGTTCGTCACGGCGAGCTACGCGGTTGTGGTGATGCACGGGCGCATTGCCGAGATCCTGCGCGCCCGCCTGCCGGTGGGCCTGCGCGAGCGCGTCACGGTGATCCCTAACGGGTTCGACCCGGCGGAGTTTGGCGGCGGCTCCCCGCCGCCAGTAGACCTGCCTCTCCGCCTCTGCTACACCGGCGTGCTGTACGGCGGGAAACGGGATCTTTCCGGGCTCTTTCGCGCCATCCAGATGCTGCTGCAATCGGGAAAGGCGAAGCAGGGGGATCTGGAGTTTGTCTACGCAGGCTCCGACGCGGATGTCGTTCACGCGGTGGCGAGTCGGTTTGGCCAAGTGGACATGGTGCGAGTCCTGGGAAGGGTGCCAACTGACGAGGCTAAGCGTGTGCAGCTCTCATCACACGTTCTCGTGCTCGTGGAGGCCGCCGAGGACGACCCATGGGTTCGTGGCAACATGCCGGGCAAGGCCTACGAGTACCTTGGTGCCGAGCGGCCGGTGCTTGCCCTCGCTCACCCAGAAGGCAGCATCGCCGAGCTATACGCGGCCACGCGGGCCGGTGTGACGTTGCACCCGAACAACAGCGAGGGCATCGCGCAGTTCCTGCAGAACGCCCTGGAGGCCATCAAAGCGGGGAAGCTGGTTCCGTACGAGCCCGATCGTAGTGCCGTGAAGGCTTCGAGCTGGGAGGTGATCGGCGCGAGGCTGGCGTCGTTGTTCGACGACGCGGTTCGCGGCCACGCGCCCCGAGGGGCCAGAGCTTGAGTAGCTCACGGCGACAGCCTGGCGAGCGGCACCCGTGAACCTCCTGTTGCCCAGCGATGGTGAGCTCTCAGAACCCTCTCGACAGGGTCCCACAGCGTGCAGGTGCTCCGTCATGAGCTGCAAAGGCGAGCCGGCAGGGTAAGCTGGGGAGTGATGGCCAGCATGCCTGCGCTCGGGTCCCTCAGGGTTCTCTTCGTCAGTCACATGTTTCCCTCCGGTGAGCGGCCTGGATACGGGCGGTTCATTTATGAGCACGTGACAGCGTTGCAGAGGCTGGGCGTCGAGGTGCGTGTGCTCCAGCCGGTGCCATGGGCCCCTGCGATGTTGGGATTCAACCGGCGATGGCGCTCCTATCGCCGCCTTGCCAGAGAGCAATCTGCCGGCTCGTTGAACGTGGTTCGAGTGCCCTACTTGACTCCACCTTGTCCGAATCTTCAACCGGTGGGCTCGGCAGCACTCGTCCTACCGCTGTTCTTCGCGATGAGGAAAGCCCAACGGGACTTCGCGTTCGAGATCGTGCACGTTCATTCGGTCACCCCCGATGGGTTTGCTGCAGTTGTTGCCGCGAGGTACCTGCGCAAGCCTGTGGTTGTGTCTGGTCGAGGAAGCGACGTCAACGAGTACCCGCGCCGCAACTACTTCTCTCGGGAGAGCGCTCGGCTCGCGATTGGGCGGTGTGACCGGTTCGTGGGCGTGAGCAGGGCACTCGTCGCGGAGGCAATATCGTTGGTCGACTGTAGTGGGAAGTCGACCGTCATCTACAACGGGGTCGACTTCACCCGTTTCTCACCGCCGGTTGACCGGACGGCAGCGCGCAGGGCTTCTGGCCTCCCTGAGGGCGTCCCGCTACTCCTTTTCGTCGGGTCACTCGAGAAAGACAAGGGGGTTCACGAGCTCGTCCACGCGGTGGAGCGGATGGCTGGTTCCTTGCGGCAGCTCGCCTTGGTCGTTGTGGGTCACGGGCCTTTGCGGCCTTTCCTGGAGCGCTTCGGGGGGCGGCTCCCGGGCGGGTGCCGAGTCCTGTTGGCCGGTTCAGTGGCGCCAGAGAGGGTCGCCGACTTCATGCGCGCGGCGGACGTCCTTGTCCATCCGTCCCATGCGGAGGGCCTGCCCAACGTGGTGCTCGAGGCGATGGCGTCCGGGCTTCCAGTCGTGGCCACATCCGTTGGCGGCATTCCTGAAGTGGTCGGGCATGAGCGGACGGGGCTTCTCGTTCCGCCGCGCGATGCGCAGGCGCTCGAAGGGGCGCTGATGAGGGTCATCGCTGACCCCGAGTGGGCCCGGGATCTCGGTCGAGCCGGCCGGGCGCTCGTCGTTGACCGGCACTCCTGGGAGCGGAACGCCAGAGAGCACATTGCCGTGTACTCCGAGGTACTGGCGAGAGCAGGCCAGATGCCGCAGGGGATGGCCCGGAGCTGCTAGTGGGCGCCTTCTCGCTCTTTCGCTCTGATCCTGATGGCGCGACTGAGGGCGGCGTGCTGAGGCTCTTCGAGGACCGCGGTTTCCGCGCGCCGCAGCGGTTCATCCTCGGTGATCGGGTCTGCCTTCTCTGGAGGAAGCAGCTCGATGGACCGGCGAACTTCGTCTCCTCCGATGACGGCCGCCACCTGATGGCTGTGGGCACTCCGATCTACCGGAGGCTCGGGTATCGCCAGGGCCTGGTCCGGCTGCACAAGGACCTTGTCGAAGGCTGTCTCGACCGGGACGAGCTTCGCGGCGCGTACTGCATTCTGTTCTGGGACGGCGCGGAGACGACGGTCATGTCGGATCCGGCAAACATGTACCACGTGTTTGCCCTTGAGGATGGCTCGCATCTCTCCTCCTCACAGTTGGCTGTCGTGAGGTCGGCGGGACGGTCGGTCGAAATCGATGGGTTGGTCCTCATGGAGCAGCTCATCACCGGCTTCATCACGCCGCCGACGACTCCGTATCGGGGCGTGGTCCTGGTCGACCAGGTCATGCAGCGCGCTGTTCGCTGGCCGGGTATCCAGTTTCGCGCCCCACAACTGGCTCCAGATCCCGAGCCGTGGACGGGGAATGCCGCAGAGTGCCTGTCACTCCAGATCGAGACGCTCCGCGAGCACGTGGCGACGATGCGGTGTCTCGCGGAGGATGCGGGTGTTTCCATCGGGCTGTCCGGCGGGTACGACAGCCGCCTCGTGCTGGCGCTGCTCCTCGACCGGAAAGTTCCTTGCGACGCCCACACGTGGTCGAGCGGCGCGCACGGTCCCGAGGCCCGCATCGCCACCCAGCTCGCCAGAACGGCAGGGATTGAGCTGCGAGAGGTAGGAGTGCGCATTTGGGAGAAGCTGACCCCCGAGGAGCTGGGGTCGATCACGAGAGACGTCATCGGCTACTGGGACGGGCGAAGCAACAACACGCAGGGGAGCTTCAACGAGGTGCATTCGCGGCGGGCCAGGGTTGCGGCCCTGGGTCGAGCGAGGCTCGGCCTATCCGGCCACGGTGGCGAGCTGTACCGCAATCGCGAGCACCTGCCTCCCTGGCAGTTCTCGCTGAGGGATTGGCTGCGATTCTTCGTGATCAATCCAGTCGGCGTGGCAGCGCTTCGAGATGCACGATCCAAGTACGAGCTTGAGGAGCACCTCCTCGGCAAGTACGAACGCCTGCTCGGGAGCTGGACCGCGGGTCGGATCGACCGCCATCAAGCCAGGCGCTGGTACGCGCGCGTGTGGCTGCCGTTTGCCGCTGGCCCAAAGCTCTCTGCCGAGAACCAACTGTCATTCTCGTTGATCGTCTTTGCCGAAGAGAAGGTGCTCCGTCAGGCCCTCCGTTGTACCTCGGTGATCGGGCTCGACGGGCGTTTCGAAGCGACGATGATCAAGAGCCTGAGCCCATCGCTCGCGAGCGTCCAGTCGAACTACGGGCACCCGCTCGACCGGTCGTCACTGAACGCGGTCGCTACTGCGACTGCGTTGGCGCTGATACCCCATCGGGTGCGGCTCGGTGCCAGTCTCGCAAAGCAGCGCGCTGCACGCCTATCGACCCGCAACCGCAGGTTTTGGCCTTCGGATGCCAATACTGCCCGTGGGGCAGGTGCCCAACTCGGCGACATCGGTCTCCCTGTCAATTGGGGGAGACTCCTTGTTAACCGCGTTTTCCGCGATCGTGCGCAGTATCTTGCCAAGGTGATCGACTCCGTGACCAAGAGGCAGTGGTGAACAGTAGGAAGGGGATTTGGATGGATCCAGCGAGAGCGCTGTACGCTCTTCTACCCTCTGGTCGCCTCAAGGCGTCGATCAGGAAAGCGTTCTTGACCACGCAGCGAAAGGCGGCGGAGTGTCGGCGGCTGGCCGAGGAGTCTTACGGCGGCCGAATTCCCGAGGAGTCTGACTACCCGAGTCGAGTCGGCGTCCGGGTCGGCATCATCAAGGACCACATGTGGTACTTCGTGCACAACGTGAAAGCATGCAGGGAGCTGGGGATTCCATACAGGCTGATCGACATCACGAGAGACGACTGGAATCGCCGTTCCTTTTACGAGGGCTACAATGCCATCCTTGCCTGGCCTTCGGTCAACCACTCATCTTGGAAACCCCTCTTCGACGAGCGTTTGCACATTCTCGTGGCGCACTACGGCGTGAGGCTGATCCCACGCATCGACGAGCTCTGGCTGCAGGACAGCAAGCGACGCGTGGCATACTGGCTCGAGAGCCACGGTGTCCCGGCACCGCGGTCCTGGGTCTTCTACGACCGAGAGCGGGCCATGGAGTTTGCCGATGAGACCGACTACCCGGTCGTGTGCAAGACGGACACCGGCGCCGCGTCGGCTGGTGTCACGATTGTCAGGTCGAGACGCATGGCCAGGCGTCTCATCAGGAAAGCCTTCGGGCGTGGGTTGAGTGCGCGCGGGAGCGATTCGAACGACCGGCAGGTCGGGAGCGTCCTGTTCCAGGAGTACATTCATCACGATTTCGAATGGCGGGTGGCCCGAATTGGTCCATACTACCTGTGTCGCAGGAAGACCCGGGTTGGAGACTACGCCAGTGGGTCGGGTGCGATTGGGTGGGCGACCCCACCGCCCGGCATGCTTGACTTCGTTCGCGAGGTGACGGAGCGCGGCAGGTTCTCGAGTATGGTCCTCGACCTCTTTGATGCCCCGGCCGGGGACCCAAGAGGGCAATACCTGGTCAACGAGATGCAGTGTCTCGTAGGTGCCATCAAGCAGGAGAGCAATATGAACGAGGCCACGGGCCGCTGGTCTCTTGGCGAGCACGGCGACTGGAGTTTCGAACCGGGCTTCTTCTACCAGAATGCATGCGCGAATCTCAGGCTTGGTCTGTTCCTGTCGGAGCAGGAAGCAGGGGGAAGAGCACATCAATGAGCACGCCTGGGGTGTTTCGCTCATGACGGTCGACCAGTACATCTCCCAGAAGCGCCAGCTCGGCCTGCCGATCCACCAGTGGCGTGGCGTTTGGTGGGAGCGGCACAAGCCTTTCTACTACAAGCCCGCCTTTGCTAGAACCGTGCTGGCAAAGGGGTCCGCAAATCCAATGCCCGCTAGAGCTCTCGTCGGCTACAGCCACGTTGTAGCGAGTGCGACAGAAGCCAACGCCGTATGGAGGTTCATGGAGCGGCGGTGGGACCAAGAGAAGGCGTTCGACTTGGCTGACATCACCTCGAAGAAGCGCAATCAGGTTCGCAAAGGCCTCAAGATATGTGAAGTCAAGCCAATCGAATGTCTCGACGGGCTCTGGCTGGACATGCAACGGGTCAACATCTCCCACAGCAAGCGAACGGGCTGTGGGAAGCCAGCCAAGTACCATACGGATCGCTACCGCGAGTGGAGTTCATACATCGCGCGACTCCATGCGCTTCAATCGCGGCAGTGGTTCGGAGCATTTGTTGAAGGGAGGCTTGCATCGTACTTCTATGGGTATGCGGTCGGGTGGACCTACATCATCGACGCTGCCAAGACCGACTCGGACTTCCTGTGGGCGAACCCGAACGACGCGCTCCTCTTCACTATGCTGGAACACGCGTACAACAAAGAAGGATGCGATCTGGTTGTGTACGGGGGACACGCGCCGGGGGATGATTCTCTTGCGGCCTTCAAGATGAAGTACGGATTTGAGATCAGTGCTTACCCAGTCAATCTTTGCCTCCGACTGCCGTTTCGCCAACTTGCGCGGTTCCTCGGGAGGCCGGGCGGATCTCGGGTGGGTCGTGAGCTTCATGTCCCCGGTCTTGGGGCGTGACTACCAGGTACCGCTTCGTCTTGGCCATGCTTCCCACGCGTTCGAGCACCGCTTCAAGACATCCCCAGGGAAGTGGGGCAGGGGAGCCCACTGATCCGCACGATCAAGGGGTGTGCAAGTGAGCGAGCTTGCTGGGCTGGGTGTGTGCATGGCGACGAGCTCACACCCGCCGGGAGATGATCGCATCTTCTTCAAGGAGGCGCGGTCGCTGGCAGAGGCGGGAGCGAGGGTCATGATCGTCCACTCAGACCGCTTCAGGGCCCCCGCTGACCGATCGGGTATCGAGTTCGTCGGCTACGCCGGGGGTGGAACTCTTCGCCGCAGGGCCGTGACGCTCGATCGCCTCGAAACAGCGATTGCCCGGTCCGGTTGTCGGGTCGTCCACTGCCACGAACCCGACGCGCTGGTGGCCGCTTTGCGCGTGAAGAGAGAGACCGGAGCGAAGATCATCTTCGATAGCCACGAGATGTGGGGGGCGGTCCTTGCCGGACGGTTTCCCAGGCCAGCGTGGGGGATGGCGGAACGTGCTTTCAAGATGCTCGAACGACGATGGCTGGCCCGGTGCGACGCGGCGATCGGGGCGAGCTGGGCGATCAGCGAGTACCTGACGACCGTTGTGCCCGATGACCGGGTCGCGACCGTGCTGAACGTCCCGGTGGTCGATGTCTTCGGCGAAGGGGGCGAGAAGGTCTGGGGCGAGGAGACCATCTTGTGCCACGACGGGTACCTGACGTTCGACCGGGGCCTGAAGACGCTGGCCGAGGCGGTGAGGTTGCTGGCCGACCGCCACAAGGTCAGGTTCAGGATCGTGGGTGATGTGTTCGGCCGCGAAAGATCGTGGCTCGATCGGTTCGTCCAGCGCCATCAGCTCGTCGGCGTCATCGAGCGCACGGGGTGGCTCCCGTACGCTGAGGTTGGAAAGGCGCTGGCGCCGTGCCACATCGGCCTCATCGGCTTTCAAGAGACGCCCAACAATGTCGTCACGTCGTCAAACAAGGTCTTCAACTACATGCTTTACGGGATCCCCTTCGTGGGACCGGACTTCCGTCTTGCCAAGCAAAGGCTCGTGCGAGAGGAAAGATGTGGGGTCCTGGCGGACCCAGCATCCCCTCAAGCCTACGCTGTGGGGATCGAGCGCCTGATCCAGGATCGAGAAGGCACGCAGAGGATGGCCCACCGCGCCCTCGAGGCTTCCCGCCAGCGGTACCGCTGGGAGCACATGGAGCCGGTGTTGCTGCGACTCTACGAGCGAGTGCTCGCAGGATAGACTCGGTGGCAAAGAAGGGTTTCCACGCAGCGCCGGTCGATGCATCGCAGCTCGCCGAGTGGGACCGGCTGGCGGCGGCGCACGGGTGCCTGTTCGATTCGGTGCGCTGGACGCGCCTGTTCGAGCCGCGGATTCGGCGGGTGGGGTTGTTCGATGCGGGCGGCGCCCTGCGCGGCGGTTTTTGCGTCTGGGAGCAGCGCAAGCTCGGGCTGCGAATCCTGCGCAACCCGCCGTTTACCCCGCATATCGGCCCCTTCTTCGAGTACCGCGCGTCCAACGCCGCAGCCCGCACCAACGAGGAAAGAGACGTCATGGAGGCGATGGCCGCCTGGCTCGAAAGCCAGCAAGCCGCCGTCGTCTCCCTCGGCCTCGCGCTGAACGCGAAGGACTGCCTGCCGTGCTCCTGGGGAGGGTTCAAGGTCATCCCACACTACACGTACCTGCTGGACCTGAATCAGTCTGGCGAAGATCTCCTGGCTGGTTTGTCTTCAGAGCGACGCAAGAACCTGCGCAAGGCCGACGCCGAGGGCATCGTTATCCGGGACTGCACCGACCCTGAGTTGATCGGCGATCTCGTGCGGGGCACTTTCCGGAGGAACGGGAAGCGTTTCGCGGACCGCGCAATGGGCGCCATTCTCGATGCCATCCCCCCTTCGAACGGTAGCATCTGCAAGGTCGCCTGGGAGGATGGCGGAGCTGTGGCCGGAGTGTACATCGTCTCCGACGCGCGGTCGGCCTACTACCTGATGGGCGGCCATGCCGAGCATGCGCACCACGGTGCCGGTGCGCTGGCCATGTGGCACGCGATCCTCAAGGCCAAGGAAGTGGGGCTGCAGGTCTTCGACTTCGAAGGCTCGGTGATCCCGCCCATCGAGCGCTACTTCCGCGGCTTTGGAGGCAAGCTGACCCCCTGTTTTGGAGTGCACAGGGCATGGCTACCTGTGGAGATGGCGCTCAAGCTTGTGCGGAGGCACCTGTTTTGAGGTCCGGCGGCGCCTTCTCGTGGGTACGCCGGATCGATGGCTGGGCGGTATTCGCCTTCGCGTGCGGCGTCAACGTCTTCTTCGGCTACGGGCAGCAGCGCTTGCTTGGGCTGGCGATGGCCGGCGCCGCGGCGGTCGTGGCGCTTACCCACCCGCGCAGGACGGCCCGGATGGCCTTTCCCGTTCCGCCGGAGCTCTGGGCCTACACGGCCTGGGTCGTCTGGGCTGCAGCCACGGGGTTCTTCGTCTCTCAGAATCTATTCGCCTACTGGAGCGCTCTCAGGGTCACAGTACAGGTGTTGGCCATGGTCTGGATCGTACACCTTGTGCTGCGGACTCTGGGGAGAGTGGACGTGGTGTTCCTTGCCCTGCTGGCCGGGGGGCTGCTGCAGATCGGGATGGTCGCCACTGGTCAGTCAGTGGGGGGCGAAGCTCCGCTGGCCGATCCCACGGTGCGGCTCGCAGGCACGATGCGAAACCCCAACGGGCTTGGCTTTCTGATGATCTGGAGCGTCTTGTGCGCCTTCTTCTTCTGGAAAGGGAGGCGGAGGTCGGTCAAGATCCACCGGCTCCTGATCCTCGCGCTTGTTCCAGTCGCCGGCCTCGTGGTGCTGGTGTCTGGTTCGAGGAAGTCGGCGATCGCGTTCGCAATCATGCTCTATACCTGGGTCGTATTCGCGCGTCGGGTCGTGCGGGGCCCGGGGGGCGTGGTCGTATCCATAGGCATGGCCCTCCTGGTTCTTGTCGCGAGCGCCGCGTGGCTCCCGGATGTCGTTGCAGACACGTCTGTGGGACGGCGGTTCGACCAGTTCATGGAAGGAGGAGGGGGTGAGCTCGGCGAGGCGATTGCGGCGAACCCGAGGTCGTCGATGTACGTTGAAGGTCTGAAGCTCTTCCTCAACTACCCGCTCTTCGGCGTCGGGCTCAACAACTTCGGCGTCTACTTCTATTCGGGGCAGTATTCCCATTCAGATCTTATCGAGCCGCTAGCCACTACTGGGTTGCCCGGGTTCTTGCTCTACGAGTCGTTCTACCTGCTTCTGATCCTGCGCGTGCGGCGGCTCCTCAAGGTGGTAAGAGATCAGGAACAACGGTACCGCCTCAAGATGGTCCTGCTGGGCGTCATGTCCATTCTGGTCATCGGTCTGGGAGCACCGCACTACACGACAGCACCTGTCTTCTTGCTTCTCACCGCTTTCTCGGTCTTCACGTTCCAGTTGGAGAGGCAGCTCTCGGTGCAACGAGCGGTGGCCCGCGTCGCTTCGGTCGGGTCCCCGCGGCGTCCCCTGGTTGGCCAGGGGATCCTGCGGGCCGGTAGGTGGTGGATGGGCCCGCGCGGCCCAGCCGCGCCGTCGGCCGCCGGCCCGAACGTCGGCTCAACGCGGCTTGCTGCAGACATCAGTCTGGTCGAGGCCCCTTGATGCGAGGCAGTGATCTCGCGATGACGCTGAAGGGTAACCGGCATGGGTCGGAACCGGGCAAGCCTGAGTGGCCGAACGGCGCCCCGTTCGCGCTCTTCCTGTCCCACGACATCGACCAGATCCACGACCGCGAGATGTGGCGGATCCTGGCGGATGTCAATCACATCCGGCGAATTGTCGTCGGCGGCGAGACCGGGAGTGCGCGGTTGGCGGCCTGTCGGGTAGCGCGCGCCCTCTTCGAGCCCAAACCCGCGACGCAGGACTTTGCGACGATCCTGGAGATCGAGGCCAGGTGGGGTTTCAGGTCGACCTTTTTCGTCTTGCACGATCACTACTGGAAGAGGTACGGGGCGCGGTTCCGGATCCACCACCCGGAGATGCGGCAGATCGCGCAGATGATCCTCGAGGCCGGGTGCGAAATCGCGTTGCACGGGGGGTTCTACAGGTTCAACGACCCCGATGGCTACCGCGAGAGCCGCTTGGCACTCGAAGAGGCTTTCGGCACGAGGGTGGTCGGCATCCGGAACCACCTGCTTCGCTGGACCGAGCGGGAGACCTGGGCCGCCCAGGCCGCCGCGGGTTTTTCGTACGATGCAACGTTCGGGCGCAACGACACTCTCGGCCCGCGCGACGGCGCCTGGCGGCCGTTCTGGGCGGTGGCGCCCACGCCGTCCGGCGGCGACGGCCTCGTGGAGCTCCCGCTCACGGTGATGGATTCGACGCTCTTTCGACACCTCGGGCTCGGTGGCGAGGCCGCTCTCGATCGAGCATGGGCGTCCATCGTGCCGGTCATCGAGTCCGGCGGCCTGGTGACGCTCTCGTGGCACAACAACTACTTCAACGAGCCCGAGTACTGGGACTGGCAGTGGGTGTACGAACGGTTGCTGGAACGGCTGGCGGCTCTCGACCCGTGGTGTGAAACAGGCGCCGAGATCAGTCGGTGGTGGAAGTCAGATTGGCCAAGTCTCATGAGAGTAGGCAAAGTGGTCCAAGGTGCCGTTGATGACGCGTAGCTTCTAGACCATGCGCGTGCTCTATGTGCAGCAGTTCTTCCCCGGCCAAGGTTCGCCAGGGACTCAGCAGCCGTTCGCCCTGGTGAGGGAGCTCGCCAGGCGAGGGCACCGCGTTGACGTCCTGTCGGCGGACTACAACATCGACTCTTCCGCACCTGAACCTGAAGTCTTCGCAGACACTGACGGCGGCGGTTTCCATGTGCACCGACTGGCGTGCGCACGCGGCGGGCGCGGATCAAACGCGCAGCGCATGAAGGCCTACTTGCACTTCATGTTCTCCGCGGTCCGGGCGGGGTGGAGTCTCCCGCGTCCTGACATCGTAGTCGGCAGCATTCAGCCGATGTTCGCGGGCGTCGCGGCCTACGCGGTGGCCCGGCGGGTGCGCGCCCCTTTCTTGCTCGAGGTCCGAGACCTTTGGCCTGACGCCTTGGTCGTGAAGGGGGCGGTTTCCTCCCGCCAGGCGAAACCGCTTCATGCGATAGTAGGACTCTTGTACCGCAGGTCATGCCGGATCGTGAGTCTTACTCCTGGTATCAAGAAAGAGCTGGTCAAGAAGGGCATCCCACCTGACAGGATCGACGTTTTCCCAAACGGGTGGGACTCAACACTGTTTGCAGACGAGAATAGTGCCGCGCGCGAAGAAACGAGGGGTCGTCTTGGGTGGGGTGACGAGATCGTTGCGATCTACGCAGGCTCGTTTCAGGAGGTCACCTCCGTCGAGACGCACGTACTCGCTGCCAAGAGGCTCGAGGGGAATGCGGGGCTTCGAATGGTGTTCTTCGGCAGCGGCCCGACACGCAACAAGGTCGAGTCATTGGCGAAGGGCATCGGGGTCCGGAATGTCTCCTTCTATGATCCCGTGCCGAAGCGAGATGTACCCGCCCTCCTGAGGGCGTCCGACCTCGGCCTCATGGCTCTGTTCAAGACGCCTCTTGCTCACATCTACTTCGAGAATAAGTTGATGGACTACATGGGGGCAGGTCTGCCGATCGCTGCGGCACTGGATGGAGAGCAAGCGCGGGTGATCCGGGATGTCGGTTGTGGAATTGTGGTACCTCCCTTGGATCACGAGGGTCTGGCGGGGGCAATCGCCCGGCTTGCAAGCGATGCACGTACGCGGCACGAGATGGGCAAGCGCGGCAAGGAGTTCGTGAGTAGGACGCTGAGGCTGCCTGACATCCTGTCTCGATACGCTGGCGTCGTTGAGTCTTGTGCACAAGGTATCTATGACCTGCCAGCGTGGGAGCCCCTGTGACGCTATTCGAATGGCTTTGCGTAAGCGCTTTTTGCGCCGTAGTGCTGATTCTGATTCTTGTGCGGTGTTGGTTTCTCGCGCCCACCAGACTGGGTTGGCTTTTCTACTTCCCCAACCTTGTCCATGACTACGTGTGGAGGAGATGGGGTCGCCCCCGGGTTCTAGTCGACGTTGCCTTGGCGCTCGTGGCGGTCGCGAGTGCGGGCGCGTGCCATGCGGCGGGGGCTATTGTCCTGGCGGTACTGGGGGGCTTCTTGGTTCTCACCTTGGAACTTGTCGGCAGGGTGCAAGAGCGGCACATCGCTCTTGCGTCGTGGGCTCTGCCGACGCCCCGTTGCCCCGTGGGCACGACAGCCGACAGCCCTGCTGTACGGGGCTCAGTGCCTAGCCCCTCCTGGCATCCGCTGCTGACTGCAAACCTCGAAGGCCCCTTTGTCTCCCGGATGCCTCACTATGACCTCGGGACTCTGGTTCCGGGGAGACGCGTGTCCCTCAAGGTGATCGTGGCGAACCATTCGACAGTGCCGGCTCAGCTTCCCGTCGCGCTCGTCTGCACAGTCGACAAGGGTCTCCGGGTTGAAGGGGCGCAGAATGCCGAGGGACCGGTACTGCGCAGCGGCGATGTGTGGCGGCTGGTGTTCGAGCTGCTCGTCGTGGAGCCGTGCAAGGCCGGGCAGGTGAGCATAGAGGTGCGGTATGGCCGGTTCAGACGGACGTTGCGGGTCAGGTTTTCCTGCGCGGTCGAGGCCCGGCAAGTCGCCACAGCGAGCGTTAGCAGGTACCCCGGCGGACGCCGAGGCGCTTTTGCGTGGCGAGGCGACATGGATCACTACGACACGGTGACGTTTCAGAGCATGGAAGGTTTGGCGGCCAGCCTTGGGTTGGCGGCACGCTACCGCGTGCCTCAAACGATGTTCCTCTCGTCCCGGCTCACGCTTGACACAACCGAGATCGAGCGGTTCTACGGTCACTTTGGGGTGGACCGCGGGCAGTCCGAGGCAGGCAGGTTCGTGGAGTGGCTTCGAGAAAACGTGGACTTCTGTCATCGCGCCAGCTACCCGTTTGAGAGCTCCAAACCGTTCTTGCTGGAACTCGGCAACCATATGCACCTCCACTACGGTACCGACGCTGCGGCCGACGAGGGCAACGGCTGGCGCAGATGCGCTGCCATTTCGCAGGGCGACTACCCATGGCAAGGCGTCGAGCGCGGGTCGTTCGCCGAGCAGCGGGACAACGCGCTCGAGGCCCGGCGCTGGATGGAGAAACTCTTTGGCTTCACCCCGAGAAGCTGGGCAATGCCGGACAGCACCCGCGATGAGAACACGCCACGCGCTGTGGAGGCGGCCGGTTGTGAAGTACTCAGCGACTCCGACGCTCGCCCCTTGGACACCGTGGTTTTCCAGCCTCCGCCTCATCATCCGGCAGGCTCCCACGCGGTCGAGCTCACCAAGCGGTATCCCGGCGACCCTGAGAGTCTCACACATGCCAGCATGTTCGTCTACTGGCTCCACCGGGCACGTCGCCGCGGAATACCGGTCATCTTCATGTGTCACCAACACATGAGACAGTTTGCCGGGCACGCGTGTACGCGGTTCACGGAGTATGTCCTTCGCCACGTGCTCACCCGCCTGAACGGGGATCTGCACGTCAATACTGTGTATGGAATCGGTCGCTATTGGGAACAGGTCCTGTGCCCTGAGCACAAGGTCGTGGAGGTAGGCCTTAGAGATGGACGCGTCACAGTCACCAACAAGAGCGGTGACGCGCTCGAGCAGGTCCCCGTTGATGTGCGTTTCAAGGGTGGCGGCGCGGCAGCCTACTTGGTGGATCTTCCTCCGAAGGCCGTTGTTCAGATCGAGGTGCCCAGCAACACGCACTCGGTGCAGGTTTCCGCATGAGAACCGCCAGTGGTTTCGACATCGGCGCCATCGAATCGGATGACTTGGATGGGATCATTCCACTCCTGAAAGCATGCTACGGGCGGAGGGCGGAGCCTCTGGAATGGTGGCGCTGGTACCACTTCGGGAACCCCACCGCTCGGACCGTCTTTCTCGTGGCGCGATCTGGCGGAAGAATCGTCGGAATGCAGCCTATGGCCATTGCTCCTGCGAGGCGCGGGCATGAACGCGTCACGGGCGGCATGCTTTCGGGGGCCATGGTGCACCCGGAGCACCGCGGAAAGGGGGTATTCCGGTCGCTCGTTGAGGTCTGCTGTGCGACCGCCTGGGAACAGGGCTTGGCATGGCTGGCCACCATGCCGAACGACACGTCTCTCAGGGCATTCAGAGCAATGGGGTGGACCGATCCGGGTGAACGCGCGCTGCTTGTCAGGCCTATCATGGTCGCACGCTCCGTGAATCCTTCAAGGGAGCACACAGTCTCTGAGGTCGCGCACTATCACGAGACGCTTGATGACGTGTTGAGAAGTGATGGACTTCCCTCGGGCTGGGCAGGGTTTGACCGAAACACTCGGTGGCTCAACTGGAGATTCGGGAGAAATCCGCTCCGCTCCTACCGGCGTCTCTTCTGCCGGCATGATGAGACACCGGCCGGCTATGCCGTGACGACGACCGCGCGGGTACGTGGGGTCAACGTGGGTTTTTTCATGGACTTCTGGGCTACAGGTGATGAGGCAGCCGTGGCGCTCGGGCGCGCTTCCATCTGGCGCCTCGCCATGGAGGGAGCGCGCCTGGCGGTGACTGTGGTTTCCTCGCCAAAGTCGATCGAGCAGTATCGGATGTTCGGGTTCATCCCTTGGCCCCGGAAGCTGTCGCCAAAGCGGTTCCACTTCGCCTTCGTGTCCAACCCGACGGCAGCCCCTGGGACGGAGATACCGGTCAGTATCTCCCGGTGGCACCTCTCGCTTGGCGACTGGGATGGGCTTTAGTCACAAAGGGGATCGGCATGCCCTCACGGTCGATGTCGAGGACTGGCACAACGCCACGATCCTCCAGTGCACCGGCCGGGTCGAGCCGCCCACCACGTCAGTCGTGCGCAACACCCTTGCGCTTCTCGAGCTTTTGGGACAGCATCAGGCCAAGGCAACGTGGTTCTTCCTCGGTGAGGTGGCGGAGGCATTCCCTGAGCTGGTCCGTAAGGTGGCAGAGGCGGGCCACGAGGTCGGTGTCCACGGGTTCCATCATCACCCTCTCCATAAGTTCGATGCCCCAGCATTCAAGGCGCAGATCGCACGGGCTCGTACCGCCGTGGAACAGAGTGCCGGGAAGAGGGTGCTTGGTCACAGAGGGGTGGACTTCAGTCTGCGGAAGGAGACCGAATGGGCATTGGATGTCTTGGCGGAACTGGGCTTCCTCTATGACGCGACGCTCTTTCCGGTTCGGACGCCCCGGTACGGAGTGAGCGGGGCTCCCCTTGATGCGCACCGGGTTGCCCTCCGTGACGGTCGTCATATCCTGGAGATTCCGGTCTCCGTGGCTGATCCCTGTGGCGTGCGGATTCCGTTTGCCGGCGGCGGATACTTCCGGATGCTTCCGCTCGCGGTGACGCGTAGCCTGTTCTCACTGACGGCACGGCGACGACCGGTGGTCTTCTACCTACACCCGTGCGAGATCGAGCCGGAGAGCGAGCTGGGATACCTGCCGGACGAGCTGTCCGAGCAGGAGAAGGGCATGATCCGGCGGTGTTTCAGGTCTGAGAGCCGAGGACGAGCACAGGGAGCGCGCAAGCTCCGAGTACTCCTTTCCAAGTACCGGTTTGACACCATTGAGAATGTGTTTCTGGGCGGCGGAATGGGGGAGTTGACGGTGACGACTCGGAAAGAGGACAGAACCGGGCATAAGTGATGGGTTTGCCATCCCTACGCGACGGTCTGCGGGCGGGCGGTGCGCCGCTCATGTGGGAGCGTGTCATCGGTGCGGTACTGCCGACGATCAAGAGCCTACTGCCTCCAGGCAGTTCGGTCCTTGAGGTCGGATATGGCGATGGATTGCTGACGTGCTGGCTCGCCCACGAACTCGGCTGGAGCATCGCTGGTCTGGATATTGAGGATGCAACGTGCCGCGAGGCTACCCGTCACGCAGAACGGTTCGGGCTTGCTTCCCGCGTTGCATTCATGCTGGTGGAACCTGAGCAGACCTGGTCGCACGAGGGTTCCTACGACGGGGTGTTCATCAAGACGGTGCTGTATGGCTCAGGGGATCCGGATGAGTATGCCCGCCGGCTTGACTGGGTAGCGGGAGTGCTCAAGCCGGGAGGTATCTTTATCAACTTCGAGACGGGGCGTGCCAACAGCTTCACGCAGGCATACCGCAGGATCAGGCGCCGCGAATACACCGACCTGTGCCTTTACACACGTGCGATCGAGCGCCTGTACGATGAACGGTTTGAGATCATCGAACGGCGGTATTACGGAGGACTGAGCCAGTTTCTGGCTCCCGTGCCAGGTTTGTACGAACTGGGGGCGACCATGGAACGCGCCTTGGCGAGGCGGTCCGCTGACAACTGCTTCGTCGTCTCCTTCGTGGGAAGGCCGAAACACCACGAGGCGCGCGACGCCGGGGAGCGTACCAGGTGAAACGACTTCTGGACGTCCTTGCCTCCATGGCTGGGCTCGTCATGCTCTTTCCCCTGCTGGCGGTGCTGGCAACCCTGGTAAAAGTGTCATCGCCAGGCCCGATTCTGTATCGGGGCGTACGTGCGGGAAGAGGCGGGAGGCCGTTTCGGATCAGGAAGTTCCGGACGATGATCGTCGATGCCGAAGCACGAGGTGGCCCCTCGACTTCCGGCGATGATCCCCGCGTCACCCGGATTGGGGCCTTCATGCGGCGCCACAAACTGGACGAGCTCCCCCAGCTCATCAGCGTTCTGGTGGGAGAAATGTCGTTGGTGGGGCCCCGGCCAGAGGTCTTGTCCGAGCTCGCCGAGTACCAGGGTGAGTACGCGAAAATTCTCGAACTGAGGCCTGGCGTCACCGATTACGCGTCCCTCTGGAATGCCGACGAGGGTGCCGTGCTCGCTGGTGCCGCGGATCCGCATCAGGCCTACAAGAAACACATCCAGCCAACGAAGTTGGAGCTTCAGTTGAAGTACTGCCGTGAGCGATCAATGTGGCTTGACTTCAAGCTGATCTTCTACACTCTCTACAAGATCGTCCGAAAGGGATGGGTGCCACCGGAGCTACGAGACTACCCGCCGCCTGTGGTTCCTGATGAAGAGAAGGGTCTTGACACCTCTGCCGCGAGGGAGGCGTGATGGCATATAGAGTTCGTTTCGTGAACCCCGCCAAGAACTACCGGATGATCAAGGACGAGATCGATGCGGCGTACTTCGACGTCGTATCCAACGGCGAGCTCATTGATCGCCGGCATCTGCGTCGGTTCGAGGAGAATCTGGCGAAGTTCGTCGGGACCAAGTACGCCGTGGGGCTCAACTCTGGTTACGACGCGCTGCACATGTCGTTGCGCGCGGCGGGCATCGGTCCTGGCGACGAGGTCATCGTGCCGGCGCACACGTTCGTGGCGACCTGCTCGGCCGTGGTCAATGTGGGAGCGAAGCCCGTTCTCGTTGATGTCGCGAAGGACTTCAACATCAACTGCGACTTGATAGAGGAAGCGATTTCTTCTCGAACGCGGGCGATCATTCCGGTCCATCTGAGCGGCTGGATGGCGGACATGCCACGGGTGATGGACATCGCCCAACGCCACAACCTTGTCGTGGTAGAGGATGCGTGCCAGAGCCTGGGGTCGAGTATCAACGGCAAGCGTGCCGGGTCGTGGGGGCTCACGGGGTGCTGGAGTTTCTACCCGTTCAAGATCCTCGGCGGGTACGGGGATGGGGGTGCGATCACCACCGACGATCCCGATGTCGCATTGTTCGCGCGGCGGATGCGGTACAACGGCGAGGATCGCGAGACCGGGGAGTACCACGGCCATGGCTTCACCTGCTTGCTCGACAACCTCCAGGCCGCATTTCTCGATGTGAAGCTGAGGCACTTGCCGGCGTGGATCGTGCGGCGGAAGCAGATCGCGGAACGGTACAGGGAGGCGCTGAGCGACTTGCCCGATCTGTTGTTGCCCCACTACGATCGGCCGGGGTTTGATCACGTGTATCAGAACTACACCGTGCGCTCAAAGCAGGGTAACGAGTTCTCGGAGTATTTGAAGGCGAACGGAGTGGAGGTGCTGACGCAGTTCCGGAAACCCTACTACCGCCATGAGGCTTTGCGACTCGTTGACCGTGGTTTCCCAGAGACGGAGGCGTTGAGCCGAGAGGTCTGTTCGCTGCCGATGAACGTGGAGCTGGATGACGAAGAAGTCGATTACGTGATCGAGGTCGTGAGGTCGTTCTACTTGGAACGCTGAGACCGTTTCGGGTGAACAAGGAAGGACAAAATGCGCAGGACGGCCGACGAAAGGATGCTCCTCGAACTCTTTCGAACGATGGTGAGGATCAGGCTGGCAGAGGAGAGTCTCGTCGATCCCATTCTCTCCGGCGAGGTGAAGTGCCCGGTGCACCTCTACTCGGGAGAGGAGGCCATCGCAGCGGGCGTTTGTGCGGCACTCCGTACGGATGACTACGTCTTTGGCACGCACAGGTCCCATGGCCACTACCTCGCTAAGGGCGGCTCGATGAGAAGAATGATCGCCGAGATCTTCTGCCGCAAGACCGGGTGCGCACGGGGCCGAGGTGGGTCCATGCACCTCGTTGCACCGGAGGTCGGTATGTTCGGTGCGGCGCCGATCGTGGGCGGCACCATCTCGCTTGCGGTGGGCGCTGCGATGGCGAGTGTGGCCAGGGAGGACGGTCGGGTGTCGGTGGCGTTCTTCGGAGATGGCGCGGTAGGCGAAGGGGTGCTGCCCGAGGCGATGAACTTTGCCGCGGTCCGTCGCCTGCCGGTCTTGTTCGTGTGCGAGAACAACCTGTATTCGACCCACCTGCCGATCAGGGAATGCAGGGTGAGCGAATCCATCGTCGATATCGCTGCGCCCCTCGGTGTCGAAGGTGTGTGTGTCGACGGCAACGACGTCTTGGATGTGTTTGAGGCCGCATCCAGGCTCACGGGTCGCTGTCGGAGAGGCGACGGGCCAGGCTTCCTCGAATGCAAGACGTATCGCCTTCGCGGCCATGTGGGGCCTGACGACAATATCCAGGGCTCGCACACCGACATCAGGTCGTCGGAGGAGGTGGAAGCCTGGCGGGCGCGGGACCCCATTCCCAGGTGCAGAAAGGCTCTTGATGCGCTGGGAGTGGGGTCGGACGTTCTTGATGGGATCGTCAGGGCGGCGGAAGATGAGGTGGCCGACTCCTTGGCGTTCGCGCGGGCGAGTGAGTTCCCGGCCGCAGAGGAGCTCGAGAGGTATGTCTATGCCTGAGACTCGTCAGCTTTCGTTCAGCCTCGCCATCAACGAAGCACTACACCAGGCGATGGCCGAGGATCCGCGCGTCATACTCGTCGGGCAGGGCGTGAAGAGCCCGTGGTACGTGGGGAACACGGCGACGGGACTGCTCGAGCAGTTCGGTCCAGATCGTGTCATCGATACTCCGGTATCGGAGAATGCCGTTACTGGAGCCGCGGTTGGAGCGGCTCTTGCTGGCATGCGGCCAGTTGTCGTCCACCCGCGGATGGACTTCATGCTGTACGCCTTCGATCCGATCATCAACGAGGCGGCCAACTGGTACTACATGAGCGGCGGCGCGATGTCGGTCCCGGTCGTCTTCTGGGGGATCATCAACCGCGGCGGCGAGCAGGCGGCTCAGCACTCCCAGGCTCTGCACAGCATCTTCTCTCATATCCCTGGTCTCAAGGTTGTTGCCCCTTCATGCCCTGCCGATGCGAAGGGGTTGATGGTGGCCGCGATTCGGGACGACAACCCGGTCGTCTTCGTCGACGAAAGGTGGCTGTACCGCCTGGAGGAGGCGGTCCCAACTGGGATCTATGAGGTGCCAATCGGGAAGGCAAGAATCGTTCGTGAGGGCATCGACGCGACCATTGCATGCTTCTCGTACCTGGTTCTTGAGGCAGTGGCGGCCGCCGAGATCCTGGAGGGAGAGGGCGTGAACTGCGAAGTGCTCGACATGCGAACCTTGCGACCCCTTGATCGCGAAGCTCTGATCGCGAGCTGTCATCGCACGCGAAGGCTCGTGGTGTGCGACGTTGGGTGGCGTACAGGCGGCATCGGAGCGGAAATGGTGGCACTCGTGGCTGAGAGTGGGGTGGGGCTTGCTGCACCACCATGCAGAGTGGCGCTGCCTGATAGTCCTGCGCCCGCCGCGCGCACCCTCGAACGAGCCTACTACCCACGAAGCGAGACGATCGCTGCTGCGGTCAGGGGATGCCTGTGACTCCGGAGCGTCTTGGGATGATCGAGGAGGGCCGATGGCGCTGACGCTGAGTGCGCGGGCCGCCCGGATTTCGAAGGCCGAGATCCGGAACATGACGGTCGAGTGTGAGCGGGTCGGTGGCATCAACCTGGCTCAGGGCGTCTGCGACATGGAGGTGCCGCCGGCTGTCATCCGCGGCGCGGAGGCGGCCATGCACCACGGCACCAATGCCTACACCCGCCATGACGGGTTGGCGGTCCTTCGCCGTGCCATCGCGAAAAAGATGGAACGATTCAACGGAATCAGGGTCGATCCCGAAGCTGAGGTCGTGGTGAGCGCCGGGTCGACTGGCGCCTTTTATTGTGCCTGCATTGCTCTGCTCGATCCCGGGGACGAGGTCGTGCTCTTCGAGCCATACTACGGCTATCACCTCAACACGCTCCTGGCCGTCGATGCGGTGCCCCGCTTCGTGCGTATGCATCCCCCCGGCTGGACCTACGACCCAGCAGTCCTGGAGGCGGCGATAGGCCCCAGAACCAAGGCGATCATCGTCAATACGCCGGGCAATCCCAGTGGCAAGGTCTTCTCGGACGAGGAGCTGCAGCACATTGCGGGGCTCGCGGTCCGGCACGATCTCTTCGTGTTCACCGATGAGATCTACGAGTACTTTGTCTACGACGGTCTTCGCCATCGAAGCCCCGGTGCGATCGATGCGATCTCCGACCGGACGATCACGATCTCGGGGTATTCCAAGACCTTCAGCATCACGGGGTGGCGCATCGGCTACTGCGTCTGCCGCGCAAGATGGGCCGAGATGATCGGTTACGTCAACGATCTCGTGTATGTGTGTGCGCCTGCTCCACTCCAGGCCGGTGTGGCTGCGGGGATCGAGTCACTTGGGGACGAGTACTACGAGGCGTTGCGACAGTCGTTTTGCAGAAAGCGCGAGGTCATGTGCGCGGCGCTCGAGGAAGCCGGTTTCGGTCTTGCCCGGCCAAGGGGGGCGTACTACGTCCTCGCCGACGCGCGCCACCTCCCGGGCTCCAACAGCAAGGACAAGGCGCTGCATATGCTCCGGACGACCGGCGTGGCAGCGGTGCCCGGAGAGTCGTTCTTTTTCGACGGTGGTGGCGAAAACTTCCTGCGGTTCTGCTACGCGAAAACAGACGGTGAACTCGCCGAGGCGTGCGAGAGGCTCAGGCGCCACGGGCGAGGTCAGCCTTCGTGGCACCCATCGATTTGAATCACACCTGTATGGTGTCTGAGCTGGATTCGCGGTCGCACCACCGAGGGATGTGAACGTCAGCTCGTGAGGGTGCCGGGGGCGACGGTCTGGGGACGGCGCCGGGAAACCGGCGCCGTTCTGGTATCTGGGGGGCGTGGTCGGGCGGACTTGGCGGCGAGCGGGTGCCGAGATGTCGGGGGGAGTGACCCCGGCCCGCTGCTCCCCACCGCACCGATCGGGCAGAGATGCTGAGGGCGGGTGGGCTGGACCGCGGTTGCAGCGGATATTTGGGCCGGCGACCCCGCCCCGTTTCGGCTGGCTGGCCGGCTCTCGCTGGTCGCTGGGTGTTGGAATCGAGCAGTTCTGCGCTAAACTGTCCGGCAGGGGGATGGTTGACCACGACGGAACCGCCAATGACCGGAGGTAGGGCCTCGTTGCGGGGGCGGATCCTGGGGCTGGCGCGGGCGCCGGTCCGACACCTGCTCTTGCTGGTACTGGACGGCGCCACGGCGGCGGTGGCGCTGTGGGTCGCCTTCCTGTTGCGCTTCGAGGGGCATCTCGAGGGGCGCGGCGCCGAGCTGGCGGTGCTCATGTCGCTGGTGGCAGCGGCGCGGGTGCTGGCCACGGTGGCGATGCGCTCGCACCGGTGGTCGTTCCGCTTCTCGGGGCTCGCCGATGCGGCGCGGCTGTGGGTGGGCGGGCTCCTGGGCACGGGGCTTTTCCTTGGGCTCGTGTACTTCCTCGATGCGCCGCGGCCGCCACGCTCGGTGGTGGTCATGGAGCTCCTGCTCTCGCTCGTGGTCATGGGCGGTGTGCGGTTCGCACCGCGCTACGCGGCGGCGACGTGGCTGGACTTCGCGCGCGGGCGCAACAGCCACCTGCACACGATCATCGCCGGCGCCGGGGCGGCGGGCGAGATGTTGCTGCGCGACCTGCAGCGCTCTGACGAGCACTCGTACCAGGTGGTCGGGTTCGTGGACGACGACCCCGCCAAGCGGGGCGAGGTGATCGGCGGCAAGACGGTGCTGGGGTCGATCGACGAGCTGCCGCGGCTCGTCGCCAGGTACAAGGTCGAGAAACTCCTGATCGCCATTCCGCGCCTGGCGCCCCGGCGCCTGCGCGCGATTCTCTCGATGTGCGCGGAGCTGGGGCTGCGCGTGAAGAGCCTGCCGGTCTCGTTCGTCTATATCGACGCACGGATTTCCGCCTCGATGCTGCAGGACCTGCAGCCGGAGGACCTGTTGCCGCGGGTCCAGGTGGACTTTTCGGACACGGGCGAGTCGGCCACGGCGATGGGCCGGCGGGTCCTGGTGACCGGCGCGGCGGGCTCGATCGGCGGCGAGATTTGCCGGCAGCTCCTGCGAGCGCGCGTCGGGCAGCTCGTGATGGTGGACATCAACGAGAACGAACTGTATCTCGCGTTGCGTCGCCTCGAGGCGCAGCTCGACGGTGGCGAGCTTGTGGCCGAGGTGGCTGATATCCGCGACGCCGGTCGTATCAGGGCGCTCTTCGATCGGTACCGGCCGGAGGATGTCTTCCACGCCGCCGCACACAAGCATGTGCCGCTCATGGAGGCGGCGCCGTGCGAGGCGGTGAAGAACAACGTCGGCGGCACGCGCATCGTCGCGCTCGCGGCGCACGAGACCGGTGCGGAGCGCTTCCTCTACGTCTCGACCGACAAGGCGGTGCGGCCGACCTCGGTGATGGGGGCGACGAAGCGGGTGGGGGAAATGGTGGTGCGGGCGCTGGCGCTGCGCTCGCGGACGGTGTTCAAGGCGGTCCGCTTCGGCAACGTGCTGGGGTCGGCCGGTTCGGTGGTGCCGATCTTCCGCGAGCAGATCGCGCGCGGCGGGCCGGTGACCGTGACCGATCCCGAGGTGCGGCGGTTCTTCATGACGATTTCCGAGGCCGTCGGGCTGGTGCTGCGGGCCGGCTACGGCGGGTGCAAGGATCTCTGCGTGCTCGACATGGGCGAGCAAATCCGCATCGACGAGCTGGCTCGGCACATGATCATCATGGCGGGGCGCACGCCGGACGTGGACATCAAGATCGAGTACACCGGGCTGCGGCCGGGCGAAAAGCTGTACGAGGAGCTGCTCACCGAGGAGGAAGAGGAGACGCACCAGGCGATGAAGAAGGTGTTCACCGCCGTGTGCCCGCCGCCTCCGTTCAACCTCGACGCGCGACTCGACGAGCTCGAGCGGGCGGCCGCGGCCGAGAACGCCGCGCGGGTCATCGAGCTGCTGCAGTCGCTGGTGCCGTCCTACACGCCGCGCTGCAACGGTCACGCCCAGATCTGGCACCGCCTCGAAGCCACGGTGTAGAGGCTCCCGCCCCTCCTGCCCGTCCGGTCGCCACGTCGCCCCCGCCCAGTTCAGACCTCTCCTCCATCCCCCCGGTCGGAACCGAAAGTCTTCCTCCGCGCCCTCCACACGGCAAGGTCGCCGGCGCCGCCGTCCACGCCCGTTCCCTCCCGGCGGGCGCCGGGCGAACGGTGAGCGGACGGCGGGTAGGGGGGCGCGGGCCCGCTGCCCCGCAGTGTGGGTAGGGAGCCAGCCGGGGCGGGCCTGCGGGCCCGCCGTGCCACAGGACTTCGGCGTGGCGGGGTGCGTTTCTGGCTGCGGGCACAGGGCGGCCGGCTGGCGGCCGCCGTGGCGGAACGGCGGTTCACGTCGGGGCGATTGAGCAGTGCCGCGCGTCGTGGGAAACATCGTTGGCCGACTTGCAATCCGGACCGGTTCGACCTAGGTTATTGCCGTGTTGAACACGTACCGTTTCTACGAGCGGCTCAGCGCAGTGTTTTCTCCCGAGGGTGCAAAGGCCCTCATGGAGACGCTCACCGAGTACTTCGGTGAGCTCGAGAACACCGTCACGAAGACTGAGCTGCATGAGCTGCAAGACGTCGTGCAACGCCTGGCGGAGGCGCAGGAGCGGACGGAGCGGCGGGTCGAACAGCTTGCGGCGGCGCTGGAGCGGAACGAAGAACGGTTGGCGAAGCTCGAGGCGGCGGTCGAGAGGCTGGTTGCGGCTCAGGAGCGGAACGAAGAACGGCTGGCGAAGCTCGAGGCGGCCGTCGAGAGACTGGTTGCGGCCCAGGAGCGGAACGAAGAACGGTTGGCGAAGCTCGAGGCGGCGGTCGAGAGACTGGTTGCGGCCCAGGAGCGGAACGAGGAACGGTTGGCGAAGCTCGAGGCGGCGGTCGAGAGGCTGATTGTAGCCCAGGAGCGGAACGAAGAACGTTGCGTGCGGCTCGAAGCCGCGGTTGCTGCGTTGGCGGAGGCGCAGAAGCGGACGGAGCTGCGGGTCGAGGAACTGGCGGAGGCGCAGAAGCGGACGGAGCAGCGGCTCGAGGAACTGGCTGCGGCACAGAAGCGGACGGAGGCAACGGTCGAGCGGCTCGTGATCGGCTTGGCGGAGACGCGACAGATGGTGGGAGGGTTATCCGACGCCGTCGGGTACGGTCTGGAGGACCGTGCGATCAAGGAGCTGCCGCGACTGCTGGCCGAGGAGTACGGGGTCCAGGTGAAGGGCCGGCTGGTGCGGCGGTTCGTTCGCTACGTCGATGGGAAGAAGGACGAGCTCAACATCTTCGGTGAGGGTGTACGGGACGGGGAACCGGTGACGGTGTGCGGGGAGGCGAAAGCGCGGCTGGCGCGCAAGCACGTGGATGCGCTGTGCCGTCTCGGGGAGCGCCTGGTGCGCAGCGGCGAGGCGAAACACCCGCTGTTCCTGCTCGCGGTGACGTACTCGGTCGAGCCGGAAGTCGAGGCGTACGCGGCGTCGCGGCAGGTGGCAGTGATTCCTTCCTATCTCGTCTGAACAGCTTCTGGTGGGGTCGAGACAGGTTGGCCCCTGCCGCTGCGGCGGCGAATCGTGACCGGATTGCGGGCGGGGGGGACCGCGGGGCCGCAGCCCCGCAGGGCGGGAGGGGGCAAAGACCGGAGCGGGCCTACGGGCCGGTGGTCCCAGGCAAGCTCGGGTTCCTGGAAACGCCGGTCACTGACCGTTCTGCAGGGTTGCTGGGCGAAATCGATGTGGGCGGCAGGAGTTGAGGAGCCGGAGCCCTGCGGTGCGGGGAGGTCAGTTTCAGGAGGGACGGGGTCCGAGGAATCCGAGAGCAGGGAGTGGAAAGGCACCGGGGTTCCCGCCAGCTGCGGTGAACCGGCGCGGGTCGCAGGCCGTGTCAGAATCGCAGCCGATGGGCTCGGATGACGGCGTGGTGCTGCCGCGGGGGGTGGCGTGGGTGCTGGCCGTCTGCCGCCGCGAGTCGGAGAGGCCAGGCGCCGCCGAGCACGATGGCCTCGACTGGGACAGCGCGCTCGCTTACGCCTCCCGCCATCGCCTCACCCCTGCCGTCCACTGGCATCTCCGGAGCCTCGGCTTCCGGGGTGTGCCGGAAGCGGTGAGAGCCGAGCTGCACAAGGGCTTCCTCCAGACGGTGTCGACGAACATGCTGTATGCCGAGCTGCTCGTCGCCTTGCTCGACCGGCTGGAGGCGCAGGGTGTGCGGGTCATCTCGCTCAAGGGGCCGGTGGCCGCCTACGCCCATCACGGCAACCTCGCGGCGCGGCGGTTCGGGGACCTCGACCTCCTCGTGCCGCTGGGAGAGGCGATGGAGGCCATTGGCACGCTGCAGGCTTTGGGGTTTGTGCCCGACGTGGCTCTGGATGCCCGGCACCTGCGCGTCTTGCTGCGCACCTCGCGCCGGGAGCTGAAGCTCGGCCACGAGACGGGGTGGGTGGTGGACCTTCACTGGGGCTCCGTCGGTGAGCACCTCGCCTGGTGCCCCGAAAGTGCGCTGTGGGAGCGCTCGGTGGTCGTGGACTTCGAGGGACGGGCGGTGAGGACCCTGGGGCCGGTCGACCTGGCGCTCTACTACTGCCTCAAGGTGGCCGAGGACGGCTGGAGCAGCGCGTACCAGCTCCTCGACGCCGGCCGGGCGCTCGAGGCCCTGGCCGAGGCGGACTGGATGCGGACGCTCGATCTCGCGCGCGCGAGCGGCAAGTGGCGGATCGTCGGCGCGGCGGTCGCGCTGGTGCAGCGTCTGCTGGGCGTGGAGGTGCCGCCGGCGGTGCTGGCGGCGACCGGGCGGGAGGATGTGCAGCGGCTGTGTCGCCGCGCGCTCCCGCGCCTCACGAGTCCGGACCCGCCGGAGCTCTCGTTTCCGGCGCTGGTCCGCTGGCACCTGGCGAGCCTCGAACGCTGGAGGGATCGGGCGTGTCTCGTGAGGATGCTGACGCTGCAGCCGGGCGAGAGGGACCTGGCACGGTTGCCGGACTGGCTGGCGTTCCCTCCTTTCCTGCAAGCCGTGCGGCTTGCGCGCACGGTCGGCAACCTCGGCTCCGCCCTCCTGTGGCGCCCACCTCGGCCCTCGTAGCGAGGTGGCGGCTCGCCCGGCCCCCCGGTCCAAGGTCCTCCCCCGCGCCCCCCACCCTGTAACGCCGCCCACGCCCCGCCTCCGCCGACTCCCCCCGGGAGCGCTGGGCGGGCGAGGACCGGGGGCCGCAACCGGCCAGGATCGGCGGGTGGCAGCCAGGTTCCCGTCAAAGTCGCGGGGGTCTGGGGAGTGGGAGGGTTCGGGTATGTGAGGGGGTGGCAGTCTGGCGGGTTTTTGTGGGTGGAGAGGGTGGAATTGGGGGTGAGCAGGCAGAGCTTGGCCCCAGACGCGGAGCGGGACGCGAGGCAGGGAACGGGTTACAGGCCGATGGCGGCGAGGGCGAGATGGGAGCGGCGGGCGAAGCGGCGCTGACCCTGTGGTGTTGAGGTGTGTCCGAGCCGGC
>Ga0209506_1000701_pt1 | contig 41022 bp, 37 predicted proteins | sample AD_JPNHG2_MetaG_FD_184409 | JGI IMG/M metagenome (GOLD analysis project Ga0209506, IMG submission 184409) | Active sludge microbial communities of municipal wastewater-treating anaerobic digesters from Japan - AD_JPNHG2_MetaG (SPAdes) (version 2) | ecosystem: Engineered > Bioreactor > Anaerobic...
GATATTGTAAAGCTTGTAAGGAGCGTAGCTGGAGCCAGGATCGGGATTTTTTCTATCCCAATTTGGATTAGGTTTTGGAATCTTATTAATGATGCGAACAACACATTCTATAATATCATCAATGTACGTAAAGTCGCGTTGCATTCTACCATAATTGAATACTTTAATGGGTTTACCTTCCAGAATAGCTTTTGTAAACTTGAAGAGTGCCATATCTGGCCTTCCCCATGGACCATAGACCGTAAAAAATCTTAATCCTGTTGTGGGTATATTATAAAGATAGGCGTAAGTATGAGCCATCAGCTCATTGCTTTTTTTTGTGGCTGCATAAAGGGAGATAGGATGGTCTACATTATGTTGAACAGAAAATGGCATCTTAGTATTTAAACCGTAAACAGAGCTTGATGATGCAAAAATAAGGTGTTTTGGGGGATGATATCGGCATCCTTCAAGTATATTTAAAAAACCATAGATATTGCTGTCTATATAGGCATAAGGATTTTCGAGAGAATAACGAACCCCTGCCTGAGCAGCAAGGTGGATGATATAAAATTGTTCTACGTTCGAGGTTTTATGTTCAACGTTAAAGGAGGCAAAAAACTGCTTCATTGCGGTGAGGTCGGAGATGTCAATTTTGTAAAATGTGAAATTTGGATATTTGAGGAGAATAGCAAGGCGGTCTTCTTTGATTTTAGGTTCATAGTAGTTGTTAAGGTTATCAATACCTATGACAGTATGACCCTGATCGAGCAAGCGCTTTGAGAGATGAAAGCCGATAAAACCTGCAGCACCAGTTATTAAAATCTTATTCTTGTTTACCCGGTTCATTTTCGTTTGACTGGTTTGTCTGGTTTGTTTTGTGAACTCTGCGGCTCTGCGAGAGACAAATGCCTTAGATTCTTTTTCTCTCGCCCAGTCGCTTGCGCTCCTTCGAGGCGCAGAGAACGCAGAGAGGGAATGTTTTTGCCATGATTGAGAGAAAGATTAATCATGGCAAATTCTCAAGCACCTTACGGTGCAAGAATATTTAAACAACTTTACCCGAAGGGTGAGTTGTTTCATCAGAACAAATCTTTCTCTTGTTCTGATGAAGATACTGTAACTCTGTGAACTCTGTGTGCTCTGCGTGAGATAATGAATTTTTTCAGTCTTCATCATTGAGAAACGTACCAAGATATTGTCTTTTGCAAGCCTTCCTTGAAAGGTGTTTTCGCTTTGAAACCGAATTCTTGCAGAGCACGGGTGGTGTCAAGCATTCTTCTCGGTTGGCCGTCTGGTTTTGACGTATTCCATGCAATAAACCCTTTAAACCCTATCAACGCAATAATCTCGTTAACGAGTTCTTTAATGGAGATTTCAAAACCTGCACCAATGTTTACTGGTTCTGGTTTGTCGTATCTTTCTGTTCCAAGGACTATTGCCTCTGCGGCGTCTTCAACGTAGAAGAATTCTCGGGTGGCAGAGCCTGTGCCCCAGATGTCCACGACTACGTCGAGTTTGTCGAGTTCATCGAGTTTGTTGCGTTTATTGTGTTGGTGAGGATCTGAATAGTAAATACCGTAATATTTTAAAATTTCTATTATTTCTTCTTTTGAAGAATTACTACTAATTACCAATTTCGATTTACGAATTACGGCTTCTCCATCTCCATTGCGTTGGAAGTCTCTAATGATGGCATCGAAGTCTCCTGCGGATAGCAGATTGGCAAGGTGAAATTTTCGGATTAGGGCAGGAATAACGTGTGATGATTTAAAGCTGAAATTGTCGTTTGGTCCATAGAGGTTAACAGGAAGAAGGAAAATGGAGTTAAAACCATATTGTTGGCGGTATGCCTGGGACTGGACAAGCATCATTTTCTTTGCAAGGCCATATGGTGCATTTGTCTCTTCAGGGTATCCGTTCCATAGGTCATCTTCTTTAAAAGGCACAGGGGTGAATTTTGGATACGCACATATGGTGCCGAGCGCGACAAATTTATATATCTTGTGGAGGTATCCTTCATGGATAAGCTGGATACCCATAATGGCATTTTCATAAAAGAGAGAAGCAGGGTTTTGTTGATTGAAACCAATGCCCCCCACCTTTGCTGCAAGGTGAATTACTATATCGGGTTTTTGCTCTTCATACATGCGTCGGATATCCGAAATATCTGTTAGGTTGTATTCAGGTAAGTCGGCAATCGAGATATATTTGCAGCCACGGGATTGGAGAGCGCGGATGAGGTGCGTGCCAAGAAAACCCTTCCCTCCTGTTATTGTAATTTTCTTTTTGCTCAGGTCAATCATATCTAAAATCTAATTTTTATCTCTCGCCCAGTCGCTTGTGCTCCTTCGAGACGCAGAAACGCTGAGAGGAAATTGGATTTTGGCTTGATTGGGAGAAAGATTCAATCAAGCCAAACCCGCATACCCTGCGGGTAAAATTTACTTCTGCCCTAAAAGGGCATGAAGTGCGTTCAAATTGAGCATTCTCAAAATTTTAAACACAACACAACTATATCTGGTTTATCTCCACAAACTCTGTGTGCTCTGTGAGAGAAAAAGCTTTTCAACGTTCTCGAATAAGTTCATTTGTTGCGAAGGCGTGTTCGGTGTAGCAGAAGTTCTTTTCCTGGCAGGTTGAAATGCCTTCTCCAGGGGGTTCGATGCCAACCATCTTGAGGTCGTAATCCACCATGATCTTTACGAGCTCATGAAATGTCACTCTGGGCTGCCAGTTGAGCTTCTGCCTTGCCTTTGTTATATCTGCCTGCAAGTGCTCCACCTCTGTGGGACGGAAATAGCGAGGGTCGATTTCGATAACAACAGAACCGGGTTGGAAGTTATTGAAGTTATTGAGATTGTTGAGGCTCTTAAGGTTGTCCAGGCTGGGATGTGGTTGCCTCAAACCTTGTGCCTCAAACCTATCACTTAGCGAAGCGACTATTCCTTTTTCGCCGGTGCCGGTGCCTTTCCATTCGATTTCAATGCCGGCGTAGCCAAAGGCCTGCTCTACAAATTCACGGATCGTGTGGCTCTCGCCTGTCCCAACCACATAGTCATCGGGTTTGTCCTGCTGTAACATGAGCCACATCATCTCCACATACTCTGGGGCAAAGCCCCAGTCACGCTTTGCATTGAGATTACCAAGATAGAGCTTTTTTTGATGGCCTGTGAGGATATTTGCAAGAGCTCTGGTAATCTTACGGGTCACAAAGGTCTCACCCCTACGGGGTGATTCATGGTTAAAGAGAATGCCATTACAAGCAAACATATTGTAGCCTTCACGGTAATTGATTGTCATCCAGTAGGCATATATCTTTGCTGCAGCATAGGGGCTTCTGGGATAGAAGGGGCTCTTTTCGTTTTGTGGGGGTGGAGTGGCACCGAATAGCTCTGAGGATGATGCCTGATAGAATTTTGTATTGATGCCGCTACGGCGTATGGCATCAAGTAACCTTGTTGTGCCAAGGCCTGTTATGTCTCCTGTGTATTCAGGCATATCAAAGCTCACCCGCACATGGCTCTGGGCACCGAGATGGTATATCTCATTGGGCTGGATGTTATAAATCAAGTTTGTGAGCTGGCCTGAATCAGATAGATCCCCATAGTGAAGAAAGACCCTTGCCTCTGGGTTGTGGGGGTCTGTGTAGATGTGGTCTATGCGGCCTGTGTTGAAGGTGCTGGCACGACGGATTAATCCGTGGACCTCGTAGCCTTTGGAGAGCAGGAACTCGGCAAGATATGAGCCGTCCTGGCCGGTGATGCCGGTGATGAGAGCCTTGGGGGAGGTTGAGGATGAGGCTGAGGTTGAGGGAGAGGAAGAGGTTAAGGTTGAGGTTGAGGTCATACCTTCTTTTGTAATGAGCTTATTAGGGAATTTAGTTCTTTCCATAGCGCCTCTATAAAATTTGAATATTCGTCATATTCTGACTTGGTAAAATATCCCACACGATGTCCGTAAATCAGATGACTTTTGGTTTCAGATAGAGAACCACGAGAATTAAAATAGAAATTCAATTTGTCCTTTGTATGCTTCCTTCCGAACCCTTCAGCAATATTGCCAGGCACGGATAAGGCCGAACGCCTGATTTGAGAGGTTAAGCCATAATCCTCTTTCCTTGGAAGTTTTTCTGTTAGGTTAAATATCTTTATTGCCAAATCCATGGCCTTCTGCCACACAGGCATTTCTTCAAATGAATGGTATGACATTTGTTATATATATGGGCTATGGGCAATCGCCTATCGCCTATCGCCCATTGCCCATTGCCTATTGCCCCTTACCTATCGCCTATTGCCTATAACCCATTGCCTATTGCCCATTGCCCATCGCCTATTGCCTATTGCCTCGATTCCATATCTCTTGCTTCTTTCCATGCTTCTATGCCTTCGAATTTCTCAATCTTCAATGGTGATATCTGGGTTGTTGAGGTTGTTCAACATCATTTTGTTTGATAAAAAAGACAAGCTACCGCCATTGAAAATGATAGCTCCTGAAGAAAAAATTTAATAAAAACAAAAATGTTCAATTGATGAACCAAATTTGAAGATATAATAATTGTGAATGATATGTCAAGGAAATTTTCGCGTTTTTATGGTTTATCTGGTTTATCTGGAAGTTGTTGAGGTTGTTGAGGTTTTATAACCTTAAAACCTTAATAACCTTAACAACCTTAACTAACCTTATTAGACACAATGATGGATAAATTCCCCATCGCCTATTGCCCATCGCCTATAACCCATTGCCTATAGCCTATCGCCTATTGCCTATAACCCATTGCCCATTGCCCATCGCCTGAATTATCTACCATTCATAACTCTGAACAACGATTATATTTCTTTCATCAGCCATTTCTATAAAACCTTTTGTGGCAAAGTGGGTAACAAGGAGTTTTATAACATCTAAAGGAGGGTATTCCTCAAGGATAATATCTATCTTTTCTTGTAGCTCTTGAAATACATCTTTTTGTTTTCTTTTTATCTTAAGTTTTTCTACTCTGTCATCTAATTTGAGTTTGCTTTCACCAACTATGTATACTTCCTTTCCGTTCTGTCTACCTTTTGCAAAGAAGTTTATTTCCTTTCCTTTTAATTCTAAACGGACAAATTTTTCTTTAACGTCTATGCCGTATTTTTCTTTCAGCAGTTTGGGTAACATTCTGTATGCCTCATTTTCAAAGGCATAACTCATGGTCCTCTGAAAACTGCCAAATTCAGTCCTTGAATCCCTCATTTCACGGGTAAGGATTTTTATTTCTTTTTGGGTTTCTTTAATGGCAACAACAAGTTCTTTTACTGTTTCCTCAGTTCTCTTTTGCGCTTGGGCAAGTTCTTCTAATCGTTGCTCTGTTTTCTTCTGGGCCTGGGCGAGCTCTTGCTGGGCCTTAGCAAGTTCATCAACTCTTTGTTCAGTTCTTTTCTGTGCCTGGGCGAGCTCTTGTTGTGCCTTAGCAAGTTCATCAACTCTTTGTTCAGTTCTCTTCTGGGCCTGGGCAAGTTCCTGCTGTGCCACGGCAAGGTCTTTTACTATGGCCTTTAGTTCAGAAAAATCCTCTTTGGTTACATGAGCCTCCCGTATACGCTCATCTATTATCTTTATGATCTCTTTTTTTGTTGCAGGGGTTATTTTAAATTCTGTCTGTCTTGATAGTGCCATGAAGACCTCAATTAAAAATTATTAAATGTAGTTTATCATAATTTAAGGATTTTTCAATCTTGCAATTCTACTTCCTTTTTTAATTCCTCTATCTCTTTCTTAAGGGATTCGTATTCTTGAAGTTTATTATTTATGAATTCTTTGGTAAGGATTGCCTTATCGTATAACCATTTCGGGGTCAGTACATAGATGTATTTGGCCTTGTTGTCTGAATCTTTGAAACTCTGCATCTTTATGTAACCCTTTTTCATTAGGGCTTTTAAGACAAAGTTTATACTGCCGAGGCTAAGCCCAAGTCTCTTTGATAGTTCTCTCTGGGTGAGGTTGTTATTTTGTGATAGTTCTCTTAATACGTAGAATTCAGATTCTTTCATAAAAAGAACAGGCTACCGCAATTTAAAATTTTGGTCTTTAATAAAACATCTAATAAAAACAGAAATGTTCAATTGATGAACCAAATTTGAAGATATAATAATTTTGAATGATATGTCAAGAAAATTATATGGTTTTTATAGTTTATCTGGAAGTTGTTGAGGTTGTTTGATAATTTATAACCTTAATAACATTAACAACATTAACAACTTCAACAACCTTAACTAACTTCACAAACATTGTGACAGGTGATGAAATATCGCCTATTGCCTATTGCCTACAACCCTTTACATTCTACATTCTATGTTCAAAGTTTAGGAAAGCTGAGAAAGTTATGGCCTTAAGCTTTCAAGCTTGTGGGCCTGCAAGCTGGCAACCTATTAATTAGACAAAAACTTTATTAAAAATGCTGCTACTATTAAAGAACACAGCATAGATATAATGATGTAGGATATCTGGGTCTTGCCGATAAATCTCTTTTTAATTTTGTTTTTGAGGCGCGACTTAAAACTACGATGTCTATATTTCACTACAACCTTTTTTGATACTGAATTTTGTGGATATGATGAGGTATTTTTTATATTATTCATGCCGACAAGCAATCATTTTTTGTTTACTTTGCTAATCTGCCTTTAAAGCCCTTACTGTAGTATTCAATAACCTTCTTCTTTGCAATTTGATTAGAAGGAGATAATTCCATAGCTTGCTGATAAAGCCTGAATGCCTCTTGAAACCTTCCTTGTTTTTCATAGATTGATGCAAGAAGGATTTTGTATTCTGCAAAATTTTGTTGAGAGTTCAGTGCTATCAACTCTTTTTCAGCTTGTTCTATATCACCTTTAAAAATATAAATCTGCGCAAGGATATATCTAAAACCAGATGCCTTATAACGTGTTTTGATTTCTCTTTCAATATAGTTTAGTTGCTCAATAGTAAGCTTATTATTATTCAGTAATTGACTGAAATGGGCTATTGGCCTGTATGAACTTCCAAGCTGAAAATAAAGTGCCCAGACCTGGAGTATGAATTGCCAGTCAGTAAGAAAACTATCAGGTATCCTGTTGAGCCATTCAAGGGCGGTTTTTCTGTCATTGCTATATGCTGCATTGGCTGCTGCAACTAAATAAACATAAGGATTTTGAAGGAAAAATTTTATATCAAGGTTTCTGGCTATCTGCAAGTCAAGGTCAATGATGACTTTATATAATGACCTTCCATTAGCATCCATAAGGGGCAATATATAATTTAAAAAAAGTGCCTGCTGAATATAGGATCCTGGACGTCCAGGGTTTAGTTCTATGGCTTTTAAAAATGCCTTATAGCCTTCTTGAAGTTGTCCTTCTGTTGTCTTTATCCATCCATAAAAAGTCCAGTATTCAGGGTCTATTGGAGAAAGCCTTAAGGTCTTTATAGTTAGATCTTCAGCTCTTTTTATATCCTGAAAAAAGACCTGTCTTGCTAAAAGGTAATGATATTCTGGATATAAGGGGTCAAGGTATACCAAAAAACTTAAAATGTTACGTTTGGCACTTAAGGTTTGAGAAGATTGGGGCCGAAAAACATTTTCATTTTCGTATAAGGTGCGCTTACCGGTGAAAAAAAATAACTGGGAGACAAAACGGACACTGCTTAAATATATAAGGGGGATCAGCATTATTGTTAAAAAGATTCTTAGGGAACGAGACATTATCATCGTAAAATTATTTATTCTGTTATGAAAGATAACCCATATTAGACTATAGTTTAAAGATAATCCTGTTTTTCAATTTCTTTTTATTTTAATTTTTTACTGGAATGTCCTGAGGGGTCTCGTTTGATATTTTATGGAAATCATGGTCTACTCTATGGATCTTCTGCGCTGATATATGTATATCCCCACCAATGTCAGAAGATTTTTTCTCTGAATAATCTATAAGGTCATTATTGCCCTTATCGTATTTAATCCTTTTATCTTGATGAAAGTTATATCTTGTTCCAATTTTATTTGGCTTGACTATTCTGGCATCCTTTTTTGCTTTAGGTGCTTTGGGGTCGCCAATTCCATCAAATGTGCTTGATGGCCTTGCATCCTCTTCTTTTATTTTTGCTGTGTATGCCTCTTGAGTAGGTGAAGCAATTCCACCAGGCTCTGCCTCTTCATCTGCCCCTGTAGCAGGCATGGGGACAGAGCGAGTTGACATCTGAGCCCATAGGGGTAATCCAGAAAAAATTAAAAGCATACACATCATCAATGCAAAAAAGCATATTGGGAAATCCATTCTTTTCATCACTATCTTTTAAATCATTTACCTGATAAAAGCAATAAAATAATAAGCATATGCTTATGCCTCTATTTTATTCAGGAAAGCATCTCTTTTGCTTTCTGATTGCGATTTTACTTAATTTAACCTTGATTCTCATGAGTAAACATTATAATTAACCACCCTCCAGGTCATTGCCATAACAATAAAAAGGAGTAAGGCATTGGCAGGGATCTGCAAATTAAAATCAAAAAAAGAATGTAAAAGTAAGGCGACAGTAGCAGCAATGCCACCTGCGCCCATACCTCTTGAGATGGGGTTATCAGTTTTAAAAAATGCATAGGTTGTTAAAAAAAGATAGGTGATGAAAAATAGGGCCCATGGCAGAAAGCCTGCCCATCCTGTTTCAGCAAGTATTTGAAGATAGTCATTGTGGGCGTGGTCGTAGATTGCTGCGCCAAATTTTTCTGGTTTGTATGGTGGATATGATAGTTCAAATGTCCCAAACCCCTTACCGAATATAGGGAAATCTTTTATAAGTTTTACAGTTGATTCATAAATTAATAGCCTATCCTGGTGCAATGAATCCTCTAAGCTAAACCATCTTTCATAAACAGGTTCGAGCCCTTTCCATGATGCCCACAAAAAGGAAGCAATGATTATACAAACAATAAAAAATGAAACCATTTTCTTTTTTTGAAAACTAAACAAGAGGATAAGTGATGCAAAACCAGCTATAAGACTAAATTGTCCCATTCGGGAGAGTGTAAAAGTAAGGGAAAGAATCATAATAATTATCCCAAAACAAAGTACATAAAGTACAGGAGCCATCCTCGAGGATGCAAAGCTGATTATCGCATTTTTTAAACCTTTTTCTTTTTTTTTATATGATAGAACAGAGGCAATAAGTAGACCAATAGATACAAAGATACAGATATTTATAAATCCTGCAAAATGATTTCTGTTTACATAGGTTCCTGCCACAGCTTTCATGTCACGCAGACGGGTAAACCACAGGATACTGTCAGAGCGATAGAGATATGTGTATAAACCATATATAGCCTCAAATAAACCTATTACAAAAAAGGTTGAAGAAAGGATAATAAGCCATCTGCCATTTTTTAGGCCTTTTTCTGTGGGAGAAAATGTAGAGATAAGAAAAAAAATGCATACATAGGAAGCCCATTTGAGAAAAAGCACGGTGGTTGAATAAGGACTCAAAGACAGGGTAAAAAGACCTGAATTCATTAATTGGGGTAAACCAAGTTTCTTATATATGGTAGCTGTATTTTTAGATAGAAATGATATCAGTGCAATGGGAAGGGGAATCAGTTGAAAAAGGGCAACTATGAGGAATATGAATAATGGGACTATCAAAATAATTGTGATTTTGGTAAATTTTTGACTTTTTAAACTGGATACCGGGTTTATTCCATTGGATTTTAAGTGAAAATGTTTATATGTAGACCCCTTTAACTTTTCTCCCTCATCTTTTTTATTTATTCTATAGTCACAAAGCTTTATAAGACAAAGGGAAAAGATAATAAATTCAAATGCTGAAAATGTAACAATATACACGGAACCAATAGCAAGAGGCGCCCCTATTATGAGGATTATAAAGCATATTAGATAGATATAAGAAGTCATTTGAAAGTGAGGTTTTTTTATCTGATTCTTGTAAAAATATCTTTGTCGCTAAAAAAATTTTTTAAAAAAAGACGTCTTTTTACGAACAGGGTCGGGAGGGTAATAAACAGTGCCATCAATAATGGCCTGTGGTATTGTAGTAACAAGCTTTTTTGCCTCTATTTCATCTCCTATTAGTTCTGATGCAACAGCAAGCGCCCTTGAAAGAATCGGGGGTCTTTTTATAGGCGAATGGGCATCCGATGCAATTATATGGACAAGCCTGGCTTTTACGAGTTCATCTGCGCACTTTTTAACTGATTTGCCCCAATCATTTGTGAGGCTCATGGCAGTAATCTGAATTAACCCACCGTTTTCTACTAACCTGTAGGCAATATCTAAATCCTTCTGGATAATCATGTTTCTCTCTGGATGGGTAAAAATAGGTGTAATCTTCTTTAGCTTCAGCTTGAAAATCCATTCTTCCATCTGTGGTGGAATTATATATTCAGGAAATTCTATCATAATATATCTTTTGTTATCATTAACTGTTAATAGCTGGTTGTCATCGATTAGGTCAAAAATATCTGTATCTATGCGTATATCAGACCCAGGATAAATATGAATGGGTATATTAAGGTTTTTTAAATTATTGTTTAATTCAGTCACAGCTTTTAATATTTCTTCTCTTGAATTTTGGTATACGCCGTTTTTTGTATGAGGAGTGGCCACAATCTTTTCTATGCCGTCCTCACAGGCAATTCTGCACATCTTTATAGACTCAGCCAGTGTCTGTGGACCGTCATCGAGTCCCGGAAGTATATGGGCATGCAGATCAATCATATAGGATCAATTATGTGCTTTTACTCTCATGAATTTTGTCATCTTTTTGTTTTTTAATGTTTATTTCTTGTGTTAAGAGACTTTTTATACGCCCTTTTTTCCTTATTTTCTCTTTGCTTTCATCATAATAATAGTAGTAATGATAGTAGTACGGGTAGTAATGGGAATAGTAATAACTCTCCTTACCCAAATCAATGTTATTCAGAACCGCACCTATTATGCGGGCATTAATTGCCCTGATCTGGTTAACAGCACGTATAGCCATTTCTTTTGTTGTAACCCCACCATGTATCACTAAAATAATACCATCTACTAATTTACTCCCAATAATCAATGCATCGGTTACGGAGCTAATAGGCGGTGAATCTATAATTACCATATCATACTCTTTCTTAATCTTTTCTACAAAATCTGCCATCCTTTGAGAACCCAAAAGTTCTGATGGGTTAGGTGGTATAGGCCCACTTGTCATAATATGCAACCTCTCATCAAGTCCAGATGGCTGAATAAAAGGCTCTTCACCTATGATAAAGTTACTTAAACCCATGTCGTTTTCAAGTTTTAAGGTCTTATGGAGCTGAGGTTTTCTCATGTCAGCATCAATCAAGAGAACCTTTTGACCTGCATAGGCCATAATCAAAGATAGATTGATTGAAGCAAAGGTTTTCCCTTCACCTGGAGTAAAGCTCGTTATTACCAGACTCTTCGGCGTGTGTTCGGGAAAAGAGAAAAGAACTGATGTGCGTAGGCTTCTGAATGCTTCTGAAATATTCGATTTAGGTTTATGAAAGGTTATGATTTGAGGATTATCAATATCTTCACCCACTTCTTTTTTAAAATCAATCTTTGGTATAAGGGCAAGATTTGGAACCTGTAAGTATTTCTGTATGTCTTCAGGTGTTTTTACTGTATTGTCCAGATATTCAAAGAAGAAGGCAAGGCCAATACCCATAAAAAGACCTACCACTATTGAAAGTAGAAAATTCCTAAATTTTTTGGGCTTAAAAGGGGTTTTAGGAACCTCAGCATGGTCAACAATCCTGATATTTGTGGTCCCGATTTCGCTTGAGACAGTTGTTTCCTTGAGCCTTTTGAGCAGGTTTTCATAAAGTTCCCTGTTTTTCTCTACCTCTCGTAAAAGAACACTATATTGAATTGCCCTCTCGCTCATTTTCTGAGTCTCAGCTTTTTGCCCTTCAACAGCACGACGGGCATTATCCTCTTTTGCCTTGGCTATTAAATATTCATTTTTAATGGAATTAATTACCCTTTTAGATTCATCGGCTATGCTTTTTTGTGTAGTTTCTAACTCCTTTTTAAGTTGTACCATTTTGGGGTGCTTCTCACCGTATTTTTGAGAAAGTTCAGATATCTGTGACATCAGTTTTGCCTCATTTTCTCTGAGCCTTTGAACCTGATAATCAGCAGTTACCTGGGGTATAGATTCATATTTTGCACCTTTATTCAAAAGGTCCTGGACCTCCTTATACCGAGCCTCTGCTTCTATACGTGCAGATTGAGCCATTACAAGGGCAGAGGTCAGGCCCGATAGTTTCTGCATGGAAATATTCTGTTCGTTTCGATCTTGAGTTGTTGATGTAACCTGAACAATACCATATTGCTCTTTATATCTCTGTAATGCCTGTTCTGATTCCTCAAGGTTTTTTTTCTGTTCCTCAATCTGTTTCTCTAAGAACTCTTTTGCCTCTTTAGATGTCTCTGATTTCCAACCCATGGTCTGATCAATATAATTTCTCGCAATTGCATTTGTTATATCTGCGGCGAGGACAGGGTCAGTAGATTCAAAACTCACATCAACAAGACGGCTGTTCCTGATTGGTTCAACCTTTAAACGACTAAGAAAAACAGGCACCAAACTCATCTCTATTTCTTTTTTCTCTTGAGGCGTTAAGGGTTTATCAGAAATATCTTTTGCCTTTTTATTAAATTTAGGATTCTGGGCAAGATTCATAGAGTGAATGACCCTAAAAGCAAGGGAACGGCTTTGTAAAATTTTATACTGTGTCTGATAAAATTCAGTACCGCTTGCATCCACCGGCATAATATCCTGTATGTTAAGAATCTTAGGGGCCTCCTTTTCAATAAGCAGTCTCGTAGTAGCTTTATATACAGGCGTCATTATAAATGACCCTATGGTAACTGTAAAAACTATGACCAAAAAGCATATAAGGGCAATCCTCCGCCATTTAAAAATTATGCGGAGATAGTCATATATATGCATTTCTTTCATCTGACCTGCAAAGGACCCTGCAGTGTTCATGGTTTCCTCCAATTAATTAAAACATGACTAAATTTAAAATATTAGTGTTGTATATAAAAATTTAAAAAGGATAGTTCAATAGACAATATTAAGCCAATTTGATTTTACCAGAAACTTTCGGGCACGACAATAGTGTCTCCTGGCTCTACTAAACTGTCCATAGAAAGGGTTAATTCTACTTTTTTACCATCCTTTTCCCTGACTACTCTGACCTTTTTTCTTGCTGCTTTATCTGTAAACCCACCTGCGGTACTTATAGCGTTTAAAATAGTCATATTCTTTATCATCGTATATTGCCCTGGACGTTTAACCTCACCAGTAACATAAATGACCTTGATTTTTGGCACAAAGATTGTGTCCATATTTTGTACCTCTATATTCTGTGCCTTCTCTCCATCAAGGACATCTCTTAGTCTTACTTTTATAACATCAGAAGGGTCAGCTTTATCAGGGCTTATGGCACCTTCATACTTTGTATTTCCTGACTTAGGACGAACTATCATAATCTCCAGGTCTGCATCTGATTTTACACCCCCTGCCATTGATATTGCTTCTACAATAGAGGTTCTCTTTGTAAGGGGATATGACCCTGGGGCATTTACCTCACCTATAATGAATATTTTCTGACTTCTATATTCTGTTACAATTACATTTATTTGAGGCTCTACTATATAACCATTAGAAAGCAAATCCTTTAGTTTATTTTCAAGCTCAATAGGAGTAAGCCCTGCTGCATGCACTTCACCAATTAGAGGGAAACTGATTTTTCCCTCTAAATTTACCCTTAATTTACGGCTTAAATCTGGGTGGTCCCAAACTGTTATTGCAAGCTCGTCTTCAGGACCTATCACATAGTCTTTTTGTGCAACAGCTAATGAAGGGGGAAAAAGTGCAATACATAAAATAAAAAACAAAAAGAAAATACGTATAAAAAAGCTATTTTTTAACATTGATCCTCTGATAAGATTGGAATATTTTTCAATTCATAAAAATTTTTTATATATGAGTCTGCCCTGATTTTTAATCATGGGCAGACTCATTTAGCATCTTTTTTTATTAAATGCAATTATGGTGAGAATTTCACCCTGAACCAGACTCTATTTTCCCTGAATGAATAGTTCTGGAAATTAGAATCCTTGTCCTGATAAGAATATTCAAGGCGTGCCTCAAGCCATCTCTGGATATTGTAAAATAAGCCTACATTTGCAGACCATATCTTATCCGTTCTCTTTTTGAGTACATTGGTTACTGGTTCACGGGTATCGTCCAGATAAGCATTTTCACTAAATCCGCCTCCAATAACACCGCCAATTTTACTGGTTAGCATGTGCTGTAATGCAAGGCTTACACTGGTGGCAGTGTAAGATGCATTTCCAAAATCTGTATCATCCTGAAATCCACGGCTTGCATTCAATGCAAGGCTTGTTCTTTTTGTAAAATCCTGTGTAGCATTCATAGCTATAATCCATGTTTTTGGAGAATTATTTCTTCCTGCAAGACTATTTTTAAATTTTTTCCAACCATAACCACCTTTTAATTCTCCTTTTAGCTTGCCAGCTGGGTCAAAGGCAACACCGGCATAGATTAGATTATCTTTGTGGTCAGAATTGTCAGAAGAAAAAAAGTCTTTATAAATATAATTATATTCAACTAATGTTGACATTCGAGCAGTGAGCCTGTAATAAAGTTGAGCCCCATATGTGTTCTGAGTATAGCTTTCTGTCCTATCAAATCTATCACTTTTGAATGCCAGGTCATCATAAGTCCAGAATGCCCTTGCCTTCCAGCGGTCAGCAAATTTATAAGCCACACCTAAGTTACCGATACTCTCTTCATAAGGTCTCTGCCGTGCGATCTCTGCAGTTCTCTCACGGACACTATTTTTATAATCATATTGGGCATCAATATCGAGTCCGCTTGGGAATCTCAAATTTAATGAAGTAAACCCGTTCTGGTCTACATAGTTATTCTTTGAAAAACGGGCATATTGTAAAAAGCCTGCCCTGTAACCTATCCTGAAAGAATTTGGTCCAAAAAGATATGCCATGGTTAGACTAGGTGCGATCGTGGTAATAAAATCTGAATTTTTGTCTCTTTGCGTTTGGTAAATATTATCACGAAACATCTCCTGGACATAAATTTCAGGATATATCCTAATATTTCCATATTTGATCTCTGCTCTGGCATACAATGCAAAAGATGTAATGAAAAGAAATATACATGTTATAATAGTTGTAAACTTTTTAAAATTCTTTTTCATTTTCACTCCTTTTTTAGCTCACAATTTCTCCTTGCTCACATAAGTTCTTACGATGGACTACCGCCTCCTCCGCCGCCTCCGCCAGGTGATGGTGGAACAGGTGGTGGTGGGGGTGGAACAGGTGGTGCTGGCGGCTCTGGTGAAGGCGCTGGGGTAGGTGCTGGGGCAGGTGCAGGAGTTGGTGCAGGTGCGGCAGCACGAGCATTTGCAACACCTTGAGCTATAGCTGCATTATTTACTCCAACCTGTGTGGCAGCCTGCTGAACAACATTAACAGGTGCGCCAGCCTGGATTGCACCTGTAACTACCGCAGCTGCCTGCTGAGGGGCTGCCTGAACTGCTGCCTGAACAATTGTTCCTACCTGGGTAGGTGCGGCTGAGACAGCACCCTGAACTACCTGTTGCGCCTGCTGAGGGGCTGCCTGAACTGCTGCCTGAACTACTGCAGGAGCCTGGGTAGGTGCAACTGAGACAGCGGCCTGAACTACCTGTTGCGCCTGCTGAGGGGCTGCCTGAACTGCTGCCTGAACTACTGCAGGAGCCTGGGTAGGTGCAACTGAGACAGCAGACCGAACAGCCTGCGCTAACTGCGTAGGTGCAACTGCAGCGACTGCCTGAACAATTGCTGTTGGAGGTGCACCTGCAGCTATTGCTTGAGAAACAGCAGTCTCAACAGGTATACCAGCAGCTATTGCATTTTGTATAACCTGGGGCAAGGGAATTCCTGCCTGGATGTCTCCTGCAACGTCTGCTTTCGCTGTCTGTGGGTAAAAACTGATCGTTAAAAGGGCAATCATTACTATAAGTAAAATTAATCTTTTCATAAAGCACCCCTAATTTAGATTTTATAATAATAACTTTATTTTTTAAAATATTATTAGTCAAGTAAAAAAAAAAAATTATAAAATTTTTTTATCTTAATTTTTATATATTATTTTAATAAATCTTTTTATGCAAAAATATAAAATAAACTGCCTCGCCGCAAGGAGTGGAATGTTAGCCCTCGAAACATAAATACCTTAATACCTTTAGCCTCAAGTGAGGGCATTTCAAATTTGAGAGATTAAAAATTCTAATCTATTTTAAATAGGCTACCGCCATTGGCATTTTATTTAAATGCCTTATTTTTCATTTTTTTTATACAATTTTTTAACAAAATAATAATTAAAATCTCTTAATTATTTTTTCATTCTTTATTGTAAAACAGAGCAATAAAAAATTTTTTATTTCTATCAACTTTTTTCACGAAGGACTACCTCCTCCCCCTCCGCCTCCGCCAGGTGATGGTGGAACAGGTGGTGGTGGTGGAACAGGTGGTGCCGGCGACTCTGGTGAAGGTGCTGGCGCTGGTGTAGGTGCAGGAGTTGGCGCTGGAGTTGGTATTGCTACATTTGCTGCATTAGATAGAGCTTGCTGGACCGAAGTTAAAGGAACACCTGCGCTTTGTGCTATCTGCGATATAGATTCTGTTGCGTTTGGTACTCCTGCAGCAGCACCTGCTATAATATTTACTGCTTGATCAGGATTTGCCTGAATTGTATCTCTTACAATATTTGCAACTAACTGTGGGTTTGTATTAACAATGGCAGCTACAACCGTTGAAATCTGGTCAGGAGAGGCAACATTAACAGCAGCTACAGCAATGCTCCCTGATTGAGTTGGTGCGGTCTGAACTGCGGTTGTCACTATCGAAACTATTGCATTAGGTGCTTCTCGTCCAGCTACTGAGACTACAGTATTTGCCGGTACACCTCCCTGTATTGCTCCAGTTACAACATCTCTGGGTGGCGCATCTAATCGTATAGCAGCCCTTATAACATTTGTTGGATTTATGCCAGGCATAGCAACACCATTTCTTACTGCCTGTGGAGCAGGCACTGGAGGTGTAGGAGGTTGATTAGAGGTTGTAAATGAGGCAGTACCAGCAATTATACTTTCTCTTCTATCAGGAAATTGGGGGTTGAATATATAGCCACTACCAATAATAAGAAGTATACCTGAAATTTCATTCACATGTGCAACATTTGCAGAAGAGCCTCTTATACCTGCAACAGCAACAGGCGTATGCACCTCAAACTTCGTGTCCTCTAAATATGCTGCTGCCCTCTTTATAAAATCCTGTCCAGATGAAATTCGAACTTTACCTTCATGAAGCTTTGTTATGGTTGAGCTTTGCCTTTTATTTAAAATATATTCAGTAATTTCAATATGGGTATTGTTGGCAATCTGTAAAATATTTTCATTGTTGAATTTTATCTCTGCAAGTCCATTTGCCCTTGTCCGATAAACATCGCCGACATCAACCGGGTCTCCAAGCTTTACAGCATTTGCAACCTTTTGTTTTGCCTTTAGAACAACTACATTGCCCTGCAAAACAGTAATTTTTCCTACAGGGGTTGCATATACCAATGTAAGATTAACTAAAATAAAAATTATAAAAGAATAGATTGCAATTCTTTTTATACGTTTCAATGCAAAAAATATTGATTTCTTAATCCCCCTTCTAAAGAACATACACTTAAATTTTCTAACCCATTTTTTATTTAAATGCAATGATTAATTTCAATGAATCACTTTGCCCAATATTGGAAATAATGATACATCCCTGAATAGTAAATTATACTTTCCATTTCTCACCTTCTAAGATCCAATCTCATCCCTTGTGTTCATGTGCCAAAGAAAGAGACAAGAAATATAAAGGACATATTGAGGCAGAGGATGTTCCTTACCCGAATGAATACCAGGATAAAGAACCGTATCCATGCCCTTATAGTATACTGTTTATCTTATCCAGAAAGGTGGGGTTGTTCTTACTGGTTTCTACTATATAATCGGCAAAGCTATTAATAGTCAACAGATTTGACCCCTTTTCTGCAAATGTATTTGACACCATCATGGGGCTGTAATTACAAAGTAATGAATAATTCTCTACTATGTTTTCAAATTTTTTAATGAAAACTGTTTCTAACGACAAAGACCATTACCGTTCAGGATAAAGATTATCATACTTAATAATTCTTAATAATTTCATTTGGTGAAATATTGTACCTTCTCATTTCTTCCAATATTCTTTGTATGCGTGATCTTCGAAGGGCATCATTGACGCGCCGTGCCCTCTCGCCGAAATTTTTAATATAATTTTCTATAAAGCCTACTGTTTTATCCTGAATATGTTCTCTCTCTGGATGATTTTGAAAGAGGTCAATAAAAGCATCTCTATGTCTTGTATCAACAGGGTAAAACATTTCTCTCGGAAATTTAAAATAGGGAAAATCGATTCTCCTTTCTAACTTAACTTCTTTAATTAATATCAGCTCATTTTTTTTTATAAACTTGTCGAACTGATTTTCTATTTCTCGTTCTATACCCAATACCTTAATAAATATAAGCATATCATATTGTGTTGACTGGAGGAGAAATATCCTGTCTTCTATATTTTTAAAGGTAAATATTGAATATTTATCAACGTTGTTAATTCTACAAAACTCCATCAGCATCGAGTGCATCTCTTTTTTATAGTTCTGAATTCGCCTTCTGTACTGCCTGTATGATTTATTCATAAGGGTGGGATCTACGGGCGGCACTGTTATGAATGCAATGTCATGGGATGGTGGGGTACAATTTAAAAAATCTTCCCTGCATTCGAAGAAATCGGATATCAACCCTACATCTTCCGGGGATAGGCGGGTACAGTTTCTTTCAAGCTGGATAATCGTTTGCCTTGGAACATTAATGAGATCCGCTATGTCTTCTTGTGGAATATCATATAAAAACCTTAATAATTTTATTTTCTTTCCTTGTTCAATCTGTCTTATTTCCATTGATTGTATAATTATTATATATATTACGTATTTTTATATGTCAATTTTAAAATAAAGATTTTTAAAAAAAATTTCATAAAGTACTTGACAAAGTAAATATATACGTATATAATAACATATATGATATTGTGTGTATCTATTAAAGACACACTCAAGGACGAAATGGCGGTAGCCTATCTTTTGAACGAATACATGAGATCATCGTTAGTTACAATCCAGGAAGCGGCAGCAATAAATAGAAAAGAAAAGTTTTATTTTTATTAGGAAGCATATTGAACTTTTCAAAATCCTTTCATAATATACAGTTAACCCAAGACCAATTAAAGGAGGCAGGTATTATTATGAAAGGAATTATTATCTGTAACAAATGCCGTAAAAAAATGGATGGCGTATGTCATTGCACTCAAAAAGGTAATTATAAATGCATCATTCAGATTTATTGGAAGGGCAAACATTATGAATACAGGAGAGATGACCAGGGTTATGTCTTAACTTATGACAAGGCAAGAGACAAACTTATAGAAATTTCAGCAGCTATTAAAAACGGCACCTTTAACCCCGTAGATTTCACCGATGAAAAGGTAAAGGAAAGAAAATTTGAATTTAAAATACAGAAATGGCTTGAGCATAAAGAAAAAGAATGTTCAAATGGAGATATATCCCCTTCTTCATTAACAAACATTCGAGGTTATCTTAAAAATTACTATCTCCCCTTCTTCAAAGGATGGGATGTTCGAGAAATACGATATGAACAACTCGAAGAATTCAAGGACAGTTTACCCAATACAATAAAGAGGAAGACAAAGAGTAATATCCTTGCAGGTCTCCATTCTTTTTTTACATGGTTATTCAAAAAGGGTGTAAGAGATGTGCCTCCATTCCCTGTTATTGAGGATTTAGAAGATAGCAAAGAAAGAATTGCACTGGATTATGAAAATCAGATGAAATATCTTTTGATGATACCTGAGAAGCATAGAGATATACTGGAATTTGGTATGGAGACAGGGCTTAGGCCTGGCGAGCTTGTAGTTCTAAAAGTCAAAGACATTGACATGAAAAACAAGTCAGCAATTATCAGACGAACGGTTTCTGCATATGTTCACATTCTGGAAACAACAAAGGGTCGAAGCCGAAGGATTATACCATTATCAGAGAGGGCTATGGAGATTATTAAAAAACACGTAATTAGAAAGTTTCCAGAGGATTTCATATTTATAAATCCTGATACAAAAAGACGTTACAGTGTAAAAATGCCTAATACTTTATGGAAAAGATATACACGCTTAGATATTACTTATTACGAAGCGTCAAGGCACAGTTTCTGTACTCAATTAGTAGATGACGGTGTTGATTTACTACACGCAAAAGAATTAATGAGGCATACTGATGTTAGAACAACTCAAAGATATTATCACGGAAATATTACAAGGCTTCGAGATATTGTAAATAAAAGGGGCAAAACTGTAAGGTTATCAAAAATAGAAGCGGAATAGAAGCGGGTTATGGGATATATGTATTCAATAATTTCAATATGTTATATGGAGCGGGCAACGGGGATCGAAAATGTATCGTAATTCCGATGTCGTTTCCATCAGGCACAATGCCAATGGCGCGTTTTCGGGCATTTATTTTTGAGACGACAATATCATTTGGCTTTGCCCGATATTGCGTCATTTTGGTTACTGTGCGCTTGCCTGAAAAAACTTTTCCTTCATTAAATGATATTCGGTCAAGAAGTTCAATCTTACCTTCTTGAAGTTCCTGTTCAGAGACAATTTCAAATCGTAGTTTGCAAATGTCACCCAATCTTACTGTATCCCATTCACAGCGATTAGTTAATGAAATGCGAATTGAGCGCACTTCCCAAAAGTCGCGTAATTCTCTAAATGAAATACCAAAAGCCCGACCAGTCATTTATTTATCACCTTGAAGGAAAAATGCTTTTGGGTCTCTCTGAAATTCTTGATAAAGTTCCAAGCAAGTCTTTTCGCAATCAGGCGGCTGGTTGGGGTTGGGGTAGAGCTCGTTTTGGTCTGGTTCGCCTGTGGCGGTAATGCCCACCTTCTCTGCTTCATACATAAAAATCGGGTAGTCAAAGCGCTCTTTCAACAGAGCGCGGGCTTCCCTTACTATCATTTCCTCCATTTCTCTCAAATAGGTTTCCAGTTCTTTCTTCAATGCTCTGCGCTTTTCACTGGCTTGCCTTTGCGCCTCACTGTCTTTTGACTTGCGCGCCTCATCAGCAGCGGCTTGAGCGGCTTCGATTTCGGTCTGCAATCGTTTTTTCTTAGCTTCGATAACTTGCGTGTATTTGGCTTCAATCTCGGCACGAGCCTGCGCTTTAAATGCGTTGTATTTCTCCTGTTCTTCTGTAGTAAATTTCTGCATAAACAAGAGAGAGGCTTTCACGCTTGCGCCTGATGAATAAAAGGTCTCCTGCGGCAAACTGACTACCGCCCGAATATAGGCACGGTCTTCGCAAAACTCGCGCACATACGCTAACGATGGGTTGTTGAACACGCCTTCGGGAAGAACGATTCCGAGTCTGCCACCTGGCTTCAACAATGCCAAACAACGCTCAATGAAAAGAATCTCCGTCTTGATTTTGCTCTGCGCCCCTTTGGGCAGTTCAAACAAACTGGCAATGGATTTCCCCTGCGCGGCTTGCACTCGCTTTTGCGCTTCTACATATGGTTCGCCATATTCTGCTTTGTAGCGGTTGTAAACATCATCGGGCACAGTCACTTCTGACTCTAAAATCTTGTCGTCTGCTTCCACGTTTGCGCCGAAAGGCGGATTAGTGAGAACAATGTCAAAACGCCCTTCAAAAATGCCATTGACATTGATAAAGCCGTCGTGATGATGGACTCCACCATGACCGTCGCCATGCATAATCATGTTCATCTTGCTGGTGCGCGCCATGCGATCATTTGCGTCTGTGCCATAAATACAGCGATTAGCAAGATTCCAAAGCCGCGATCCCTTTTTTGTCTGGTCGAGCTTGGCTTGAATTTCGTCGTGCTTGATGCGTAATAACTCGGCTTTTTTCTCGGCTGAAAGTTTCTTGCCATTCAGCGAAGCCTTATACTCCTGATACTGCCTGTCCGCGTCCGCCAAGATTTGCTGGCGCACGATTTCAAAAAATCGAATCAAAAAACCGCCTGAACCGCTGGCAGGATCGCAAATCAAATCGCCTTCTTTTGGCTCTACCATAAGAATCATAAACTCGGTGATAGTGCGCGGAGTGAAAAACTGCCCGATCTCACCCCTGAACGTTCTGCCCAAAAAACGTTCAAACGCAATGCCTTTAATATCTTCGCTGGTGTCTGAAAGATTATACCGTTGAAGGCGGCGAACAATCTCGCGCCCTGTGGCAGGTTTCAAGTTGATTCGGTCTATGTCGTCGAAGATTTCATCTTTAGCGTAAAAGCGTTTGGTCTTCTCGAACAAATCATTCAGCGGGTCATCGCCCAATTGCTCATCCAAATATTCTGCGCTAAAAATGTTTTTACGCTGGCGTTTGGCTTTCAACTCGCGCTCAACATACACTTTCACAAACAGAATTTTGGCGATTTCGTCAAAAGCGGCGGCGGGGTCTAACTTTTCGCGATTGCGAATGACGTTATGGCACTCATGCAAAAGTTTGGCAAACTCATCTTCCCGAAAGGTTTTAAGTTTCGAGAGCAGTTCTTCAATCTCTTTATCGCTGTCGCTGGCGTGGGGGATGTTTTCGATCTCTTCAGGATACTTCGGCATGGAGTCGTGAACCACGCGCCAAAATTTTGTTTCTCTGCTGTTGTGTGTCACAAAAAACTTTGCGCCCGTCAACCGCGCATAGTTATCGCCCTGACTGTAATCCTTAACACTGATGGTCACGTTATCCGATTTGCATTCCACGATAATCAGCGGATTTCTTTGATTGGCTTTATCTTCGACGGAACGCCAAATCACAAAATCGGCACGGGCGTGGCCTGAACCACGTCCCGTGACTTCGAGTTCTTCGTCCATCTGGTTGAGCGAATAGCCATACTCATTGACCAAAACGGACAAATAATTTTGCCTTACCGATTCTTCGGGCGTTTCATCAAGCCATTTTTGACGCAGATGACTCCAGATTTTGCCTTTGCCATCGCGCTTGACTTCAATTTTTCCAGATGTAGCGACTAAGAAGGATTTTGATTTAGTCATGTCCCAATTCTACCCGATAAAATCGATATTAATTGTGTAAAGGGATTGCCAACATATACATATTATATATACATATTATTCTTGTTAAGAAAATAAAATATTTTATTTAACAATTATAAGATATTTCTGCATATTTTTAACAGTTTTTATCATTTCAAAAAAACGCTCTGCTTCTTCTTTTATTTTGAAGTTTCTATAATAGTTAGGTCTATAATCAACCCCTGTCCAGCATACATTAACCATATATTCCCCTGTATCCAGTAAAAAAAGCCTTTTTGCCCACGCTCCATTTTTTTCCTGTTTGAAAATTTCGCTTTTTAGAAATGCTTTCTGTTTTATCTGCATTGCTTACAATGGCAAATCTTCTTCTGCAAAAATATCATCTTCGTCGTATTTCTTTTTTTCTATTCTTTCCCCTGCTGGCATCATCACCATATTAGTCGCCACTATCACATAATTCCTATGTTTTTTTCCCTCTTTATCCGTCCATTCCTTGCTTTGAATATTCCCCTCAACATATACCAGCTTTCCTTTTTTTAAATACTCGCCTGCTACTTCTCCTAACTTATTGAAAAAAATTACTTTATGCCATGTAGTATGTTTATCCCCTTTTTTCATTCTTGCGGTTGTTGCGATATTCGCTGTTGCAACTGTTTTACCATTCATTGTATGTCTTATTTCAGGATCGCCCCCAAGCCTTCCCATAATTATTGCCTTGCTTATCATGTTATCTCCTTTTACAGCCAATCGTAGAGCCTGCTGTTCCTCTGGATTGGCTTATTATTTTTTATTGCTATTGCAAGTGCCTTTTTTGTCCCCACCATGACAAAAACCTTTTTAGCCCTTGTTACAGCAGTATATAAAAGGTTCCTATAAAGCATTATGTAATGCGAAGTGGTAACAGGCATAACAATACAATCTGCCTCACTGCCTTGATATTTATGGACAGTCAAGGCATAGGCCAGAGCAAGCTCGTCTAATTCGTAATCCTCATATTCAATTACCCTGTCATCAAAAACAACCCTGATTTTCTGTTCTTCTTTGTCTATCTCAATTACATAACCAATCTCACCGTTAAAGACCTCTTTTCTGTAATTGTTCTGTAGCTGTATAACTTTATCCCCTATAAAAAAGTCTTTAAAAGAGGTCTCTACATCCTGCAAACAATATATCCCGTCTGAAATCTGTCTCAAATAATCGATATTATATCTTCTCAATCTATCTCTTAATATCTCGTTAAGCCTTTCCGTTCCACATTCACCCTTTTTCATAGGAGATAATATCTGAGTATTCATTGGTTCAGAATATGTTCCATCTTCAACAACTTTCTTTATTACCCCTGCAATGCCCTCCGGCCCTTCTTCCTCTATGAAAATAAAATCTCTGTCATTGAAAAACCATAGATTCCCGCCATTGTGTATTGTATGGGCTGCCCTCACTATCGTTGACGTCTCCGCCTGCCTGTGTATCTTTTTCAATCTGGCAACACTGCATAAGTCATTATCAACTATATCTCTTAAAAAATTGCCGGGCGCTACAGATGGTAGCTGATTATAATCGCCAACTAAAACAACATTGGTTTCATCGCTTATGGCTTCCATGAGTCTCTTTGCAAGCAGTATATCTATCATTGAAGATTCATCTACTATTACATACTTTTCATCAAGGGGGTTGCTTTCGTTTCTCGTGAAGATTACTCTGTTGCTTTCTTTATCCCATTTAACTTCAAGCAGTCTGTGTATTGTCTTTGCGGATCTGCCTGTCAATTCTTCAATTCTCTTTGCTGCCTTGCCTGTAGGTGCAGCAAGTGCATAAGATATACCTGCCCTTTCAAGCGTCTCGATTATCGCCCTTATAGAAAACGTCTTGCCTGTCCCGGGTAATCCTGTGATTACAGATATTCTCTTTATTAAAGCATTTTCTACTGCCTTTTTCTGTTCATCGGTAAGCATTGAATAAAAGCCATCGCTATAAGGCTTGATAAACTTTGTATTCATTAATGCCAGTTTGTTTATCGTGGAGCCTGTGTATTTCTCTGCATAATAAAGCTCAGCAGGATAAAAATACCCCTTAGAGAATAATATATCCTCTGGCAGCGTATCTTCCATAAAAGTCCTTATCTTCTTTTCTTCTATCTGCAATAACTTCTGCGAACCTTCCAAAAGCTCATTGTATTTAAGAAATGTATGTCCCATGCTGTAGCAGGTCTCCCTTAAAGCATATTCAAGACCTGCCTTTATCCTGAAATGGTCATCTGGCTTTATCTTCATCTTTTCTGCAACTTTATCCGCCCTGAGAAACCCTATACCCTGTATCTCTGTCAGCACGTAGGGATTCTCTTTTATCATTTTATATGCCTTATCGCCCCATACTTTTAAAACTTTCTTTGCATAGATAATAGAAAGTCCAAGAGATAGTAAACTGTTTATCTTTTCCAGTTCTTTTTTCTGCTCTTTGTATGATTCTGCTATATTATTTGCTACTCTTTTGCTTATGCCTTTTATACTGCATAACTTTTCTGGATTTGTTTCTATAATTCTAATAGCATTTTTACCAAAAGCATCCACAATTTTTTTCGCTGTTCTTTCACGGACACCCTTGATAAGGCCTGAACCCAAAAATTCTACAATTTCCTCTTTTGTTTCTGCTTGCAGTGGTCTTAAATCAGAGACCTTTAACTGATAACCCCATTTTGTTTGGGTCCAATTTCCAGAAATAAAATATTTCTGATTAGGGACAAAAATTTCAGCAGGTAAAGACCCTGAGATAATGATTTCTTTTCCTTTTGTTGGCAGGTGATTTTTTTCTTTGTTTGCGTCCAATATTTTCAGCAACAACATCCTGCAAACAGAAAAACTATCACTTTTATATCTGAAATTTACAAACTGGGCTTCAACGTCCATCATCAATAATATTACTAAAAAAAGTAATACATATCTATACACCATTCTGTAGGAAACGAAATCAAAACACTCCTTTTCGGGAGTGAAAAATCAAAAAACAGAGGAGGGTTCTATATGATTTTACACACAGGAGACATCCATTTTCGCAACAGGGATGTCCAAGAAATCAACAAATGTTGCGATTTTCTGCTTAAACAGGCTATGGAACTAAAACCCGCTCTCAACATCATCGCTGGCGACTTTTTCGATGAAGATGTTGAGTTAGGGTCACAGGCAGCAATCTCCGCTACACAATTCCTTACTGCTCTATCTCGCATTGCCCATGTTCTCATCCTTAAAGGCACCAATTCACATGACGGTAACAATTTAAGCTACATAAAAAAACTTAATCTACCTAACGTTACCGTCGTAGATACCATCTGTCAGGTTAATCTTGTTGGTGCTACTATCAGTTGCATTCCCTCTCCTACAAAGGCAAATGTCCTCGAATATTGCAGGTCTAAAGAGATCTACGAAAATAATCACAGCACAATAGACCTGCTGAGAGACATATTGCAGATGTGGGGGTCGACAGCAGCAAAGCCTCACATCCTTGTTGGTCATTTCACCGTTCTTGGCTCTGTTCTTTCTACTGGACAGCAGATGATAGGAAAAGATTTAGAGTTGGGTGTGGCAGACCTTGCACTTGCAAAAGCTGACCTTATCTGCCTCGGACACATCCACAAGGCACAAAAAATTGGCAAAAACATCTTTTACTGTGGCAGTCTTACCCGACTCAACTTTGGTGAAGACGAGGAGAAAGGTTTTTGGTTTCACAACCTGAAAGACAACCACCACCAATTTTACCAAACACCTGCAAGGAAGATGTGGACAGTTGAATGGAGCGACAATGTGGTAATAGATGACAACCTCACAGAAAATGATCAGGTTAGGTTGATACTCCGTTTCAACGAAGGCGAACCTGAACCTGACATTGCTTCTCTTTCTAAAAACCTTGCAGAAAGAAACATCAGTTTAAAAGTTGAAAAACAGATTAACCCAATCGTTCGGACACGAACAGCCGGGGAAATCACAAAAGCCGTATCCTTAAAAGACAAATTAGGGATATGGCTAAAAGTTACTGAAACTTCGGCAAACTCAAGCATGTTTGACAAATTAGCATTGCTTGAGACAGCCGACCCACAGGAAATACTCAACAACTACACAAAGGAGGGTAACAATGCGACCGCTGTATCTCAAACTTGAAGGATTCAAGGGCATAAAGGCAGGTATGGGGTTGAATAAACTCGAACTCAACCTGTCAACCCTTAATGGCATCGTAGCTTTTGACGCTCCTAATGGAACTGGCAAAACAACCATTATTGATAACCTGCACCCTTATCGCTTAATGCCATACCGTGCAGGAGCCTACAGCCCGAAGGGTTTTTCATATTACGACCACGTAGAGGAGCCTGCACTTAAAGAATTTGTCTTTGAAATGGAGGGGAAAAGATATAAAAGCGTCTTACTTCTCTCTCCTAAAAGAAAAAAGCAGGAAGCATATCTCTATGTGGAAAACGAAAACGGATGGCATCCACTTAACCCCGACGGCAAGCTCGAAACCTACGACAGCCTTGTTGAAGACTTACTCGGCTCACCCGAGCTTTTCTTCACCTCGATTTTTCGCTGTCAAAACTCGAAATCCCTTTCGGATTATACGAAAGGGGAATTGAAAGAAATTTTGACTGAATTATTAGGGTTAGAAAAGCTAAAAGCCATCTCCGACAAGGCAAAAGAGGTCAAAAAGGGGTTGCAAACAATCATTCAGATAAAACAGCAGGAAAATGCAGCCCTTGTTGAAAAAGCCCAAAGGCAACCTGAAATTTCACAACAGTTGGCCACTGCAAAAGCAGAAATTGAAGCACTCAACAATCAGTTAGAAACTCTCATAGCTGAAGCTGGAACTCTAACTCAGGTAAAGTCTCATATAGAGGCTGACCTCGCTGTTGTTGCAGAAAAAATGACTCAAGTTGCCGAATTGCAGAAAAAGAGAGACGAAAAACTCAAAAGAATAAAAGACCTTGAAAAAGGTCTTATAAACACCGATGAAGAAAACAGTCTCTTTGAAAAAGCAAAACAGCTTGAGACTCTTGAAGCAAAACTGCCTGAAAAAAGACAGTTAAAAGAACAGCAGCAGAAAAAACTCGAAAGTTTTATAGAACTCCTCAAAGAGGCTGAACTTGCAGTAAAAGAATCTGAATCAATAAAGAATCAGCTTGAGGGTCTCAAAAAACAAAGACAGCTTAAAGTCACCCACCTTGAAAAAGAGCTTGCAGAGGCTTTAAAAGCAGTTGACATTATCTCTACAGCACCTTGTTCAAACCCTTATGACTGCCCTATCGCATCGCACGTTAGCGCAAAGGCGAAACTCGCAGCAGCCATAAAAAAAGAACTTGAATCTCTTTCTCAACCTACACCAGAGGAGGCTGCTCTTTCTGAAAAACTCGCATCTCTTGAAGTTGCCAACCCTGAGACATACAGGGTAACGGTCAATGCCTTAAAAAAGCGGTTAGAGGCAACAACAAAAGAGATTGCCGTGCTGGAAAGGGAAGTCAACAGCAGAAAAGAGATTCCTGTAAGGCTTGCAAACCTTGAGGCTGATAAGAAAGTCTACAAAGAACTTAAAGATGAATTACAGGAACTCGAAAAACAACTTGCATCTCTGGAAAAGGTTGATGACAACGAACTACTGTTAAAGCAAAAACAGGTTGATGCTAAAATTCAAAAAAACAAAACAGAAACAACGAATATACAATCTAAACTGCAAAGTGCGGTTGCCCTTACTGCAAAACTCGAAGCAGAACTTAAAGCCTGTGAGGAAGCTGCAACAAAAGTTTCTTCTCTATCAGAAGAGATAAACTCTCTGAAAAGAGAGGAAGCCGATTTCGGTCTTCTCGAAAAGGCTTTCGGCAATGATGGGATAATAGCACTTGAGATTGACGAGGCTGGCCCTGCAATCTCCAACATTACCAATGAATTGCTATCAGTTTTTGGTGGACGTTTCTCTATCCGTATTGACACTCAAGCTGCCAAAAAGAGTGAAAAGAACAGCCTCAAAGAATCACTCGAAATCATCGTCTATGACACAAACACAAATGAGGCTAAAAACTTAAAACTCATGTCTGGTGGTGAGAGGTTATGGATAGAGGATGCCATAACAAAGGCAATTTCAATCGTAAGGCAACAATCACTCGGCAAGAAATACAACACTATCTTTACAGACGAAAAGGATGGTGCTTTAGATGCCGAAAAAAAGATTGCCTTCTTTCAACTCAAGCAAAAAGCCCTCGAAATCGGGGGCTACGATACAGAATACTGCATAACCCAAACGCCTGAGCTATTGAAAATGGCTAATGCCATTATCCGGCTCAACAAGGGTGGTGCAGAAATCATCAACTAATCTAACAAAAAAAACTAATAAAAAAACAAAAGGAGGTATTTTCAATGGAAACAGCAAAGGTATTAGACCACACAAACGGCGTAACACAGATTTTAGACGGTGGCGATGACGAACTTCTTGCCAACGTTGCTACACTTCTCGGACCCAACTTCCAGCTTCCAAAGGCGGGAATTATTAGGCCGGGTATAATGAAGCTAAAATCCACTGCTACAAAACAGGACATAGAACTCTACAATAATCTTGTGCAGAAAGGTCTAAGCTGGGACGAAATCGATAAAAAGCTCAGCTTAGACAACTATGGTAAAAGCAAACTTATACCTGCTAACGTCGACTATTTCTCTATAAGACCAGCAGATTGCGAAAATCCCGATGCACCCGCTGAACTTATCAAACTTTACGGTGACCCCGATGGAAAATTACGCTCTTTTCCAGTATATTTTCCTGTAAACGAATGGTCGAATATAATACCTCACAGCTTGCGTTGTTTCGGGACTAACGGCATCAAATTTCGCAGTAATTTTAAAAACAACGGCGTAAGAATCTGCGAATACCCCCTTGAATTACAGCCAAAAGTAAGAGTCTTCGGTGGTAGGTCATGGGGGGAAAGACCCTGCGAACCCGAACTTTGTGCTGAATATCAAAAAGGGGAATGTAAGCTCGGCGGTGTTATACAGTTTTACATCCCCGGCATAAAGGGTGCAGGAGTCTGGATACTTCCAACGACAAGTTGGTATTCACTTGTGCGTATAAAATCAACACTCGAAATGATTTCCCGGCTAACAGGCGGACGTATTGCATTCCTTAATGTAGATGGTAAAACTCCTTTTTATCTCAGAAAAATCTACGATGAAATATCAACTATTGATTACCAAACAGGAAAACCAGTAAAGAGAAACCAATGGTTAATCACTCTCGAATGTAGGATTGATATGTTTCAACTTGTGCAAACATTTTCAAATCCTGTTCAAAGAGGTCTAACCGCTGTTAATGTTCTCAACGGAAACGGCAACCCTGAACTCACACCCAAACAGGAAACAACAAATCCTGAACCTGTTGAATCAGAACAGAAAGAAATTGTTGAATCTGCTCCTGAAATAAAAGAAGCTGCAAAGCCTATAAATCCTGAACCAGCGGAAACAGCGGAAAAAGTAAAACCAGAAAAGAAAGCTGAGCCTGAACCACAACCAGAACCACCCATCACAAAAGAGGAAGCAGAAAAGGTCTTTAAGGAAACAGATAAAGAGGAGAAAAAACCCAATGGTCTGGTTAAGGAATGTCTATCTTTAAGGGATGCGATAATCCCTGAATATGAGGGATATTCTAAAAAAGTCAGAGGCACACTCCCTAAAAAGTTATCTGAAAACGAACTTTTAAAATTAAGGGATTACCTCTTAATAGCAGTAGAGGCACTAAAGGCTGGTGTCCCCGAAAAAGACCTCTTGGCTAAAATCGACATCATCCTAGACGACCCTGCAAGGACTTTGAAAGCCTTTCCATCTCTCTTTAAGCCTCCAATAGAGGAGGACGATTTACCGCTTTAAACTCAACCGGGCAGGCTAAACCTGCCCTTTCTATCAAAAATCTAAAAAACAAAAGGAGGGTTTTTATGTCTGTTAGAGCATATCGTATTAACAAAATTGATTACGAAAAGTCGGATACTTTCAACCTCTGGCACCATGTGGGTCTGGTGGAAATCCTTGAAGATCACGGCTTATTGTTGCAACTCAACGAAGACCTCAACGGAATTTTATCAATACCGGTTGACCTGCTTGAAAAGATTGCAAAAGAACACCCCGATATTACTGACCAGACAAATCTTCTTAAGGACATCGAATGGGCGAAAGCACTCGGTGAGTATGACGTTACCTATTATTGCTTCTAAAGGTGGTGATATATGGATTTACAACAAATTAAATCAATTGACCTGCTTGGGTTTATTCAAAGCCTAACAAGTCAACATGGGATAAGGACTTCAAAATGCTGGATGTTCTTATCCCCTTTGCGTCAGGAGAAGTCTCCCTCATTTGCCGTATATCCTGAAACCAACAGCTTTTATGATTTCGGGATAGGGAAGGGGGGTGACATAATAAACTTTGCAATGTTGTATAGGAATTGCACTTTCAAGGAGGCTCTTGAGTGGCTAAGTGGAAATGATTACAGTGGCTTAAAATTTTACTCAAAACAATATAAACTCAAACAGGACATCGACAGCGATGATAAAGTAAAAGAATTTTACGGTATTCTTAAGGGTAGGACAAAAGTTAGCTGGGTAAAATCTTACTTTCAGAAAATGGGGGTAAGGTATTATCCAGAAATAGGTGCTGTAACTTATTACAACAAGAAAGAAAACAGCACCTATATAGGTATCCCCTGCCCTAACCCCAATGACCCTATTAGCCTCGAATGCCGACTCTATAAAGGAGAAGGCAGTAGAAGGCTGACACTGTTCAACAAATCTCTCTGGATTTTCCTGCGGGATACTTCAACTTTTTTAGTTACTGAAAGTATTTTAGATTGTCTTGCAGGGGAAATTATACTCAATGACAATTCTATTTCTCTTTTAGCTCTCAACGGTATCGGTAACAAAGGCAAGGCTATAAATTTCATCAAAGAACACCAACCAGAAAAAGTAATTCTTGCCCTCGACGCTGATGAACCCGGCAAACAAACAGAGTGGGAAATCGCAAGGGAAATAGAAAGCTACACTTTGGTCTTTTACTGCACTGTCCACAAAAAGGCAGGCGTAAAAGACCTGCATAAATTGTTAAAAACAATGTAAAGGAGGTGATAAAATGAACACAGTAAAGATCTTCTACAAAGACGATTGTCCCATGTGTCCAATGGCAAAAAAGCTGAGAGACAGTCTTATAAAAAAGGAGATTATAGTATCCGAATACAATGTGGAGACTGCGGATGGTCTTGCTGAGGCAGCATTCCACGACGTAATGGCTTTGCCCACTATTATTATTGAAGACGATAACGAAAATGAACTTAACTGTTGGAGGGGCATGGTGCCCAAAGTTGAAGAAATAATAAACGCACTCAAAGGCGGGGAGTAATTCCCTGCCTTTTTTGTTATAATGGATAAAAATCTTCTATAGGTAAATTCAGCTCATCGAAAAGCCTTATCTCCATTGCTTTTTTTGATACCTGAAAAAAATCACAGTATAAATCAATATCTCTCCATCTCTCTTTATAATATAACTCTAAAATTGCCTCTTTGGGCATCAAAAGCTCTGTTGCAAAAATATTTGCATACCTTTCCTCTGCTGACGGTATTTCTTCCTGCCAGTTGTATGATATACTATCTACTTTCCTTAGAATATGCCATATTTCGTGAACTATGGTAAATCTGTTATGACTTTCAGGCATTCTATTATTCAAGACGATACAATATCTTCCCTCAACTGGCGATTTTATTGAAAAACCGCTAATCTTTTCAGGCATCGTTTGATAGAACAGGAGAGCATTACAATAACTGGCAAGTTTATTAACATTGACAGGTATGCCGGTGATTAATAAAAAATTACGAGCTACCTTCTTTATCTGATGTCTTAGCACCACCAAAATCCTTTAAAAATTTTAAAGTATTCTCCAGAACATCAACCATTTGATTGATGTCGTCTGGTGATAACTTGCTTAATTTTCTGAAGGCCAAAAGGTGCTGATTGGACAGATATTCTTTTAATTCGTCGGGCATATAATCTGCAAGTATTAGATACTGGTCAACTGGTTGTTTCAATGCAAGGGCAAGGGATATTACTTTTTCACGGGTAAGTATGCCTCTGCTCTCTAAAACAGATTTTAGGTCTTCTCTTGTTAGACCTGTTTGTTTATAAATAAATTCAAGATTATCTCTATTTTTCTTTAAATCTTCCTTTAGTCTACTAATAAAAGGTAAGGGCATACCGCCACCACCAATTATTTGTTTTTCCTTATTTTCGTCAAAGATATCTTTTATTTCATCTGGAAGCGTTGCTTTAGCTCTTTCCAATAAAAGCTTTCTATAAATTGCTTTCTTTTCTTCCTCATTCTTACCTGCAACGTTCGCTATACGTTTTATAACTTCAAAAGAAGGCAGTATTAGCCTTTCACCTTTTTTTGGTAATCTTTCTATTTGTCCTACATAAGCATCAGTAACTTTTATTTTTTTTGCAAACTCTCTCTGATTAAGACCTAATTTCTCTCTTATTAACCTTATTTCATCATGAATGCTCATACTAAACTTATATAATAAATTATTTACTATAAATGTCAATAAAATAAATATATTTTTTCATACTAAATATTCAATTAAAAATACCTTATTTGATAAATTAAATATATACTTTTAAGTTATAAAAAATTTTTAAAAAATATAAATGATTTAAAACAAATTTTTTACTTTTTTTTCTTGACATAAAACAGATATTAAATATAAAATACTATCGATAGATATAAGAAGGGGGTTAAATGACAACTCAAGCACTATGGAATCAATTAAGGCCACAGATAATCAAAGAGGCAAAAAAACTGCTTAAATTTTGTAATGTCTTTGAATTGAATGATTTCATCAATGAAAGCTATGTTGCCGTAAATGAGGCATTAAAAAAGTATAATGAATTTGATTCCGGTATGAAAGCCGAAACATACTGCATCTGGTATGTCCGCAAATTTTTATACAATATGGTCTCCCAAGGAGGAGAGGTAGTCTATGAAGTCTATATCAATGGAAAATTCCAATTTTATTTAACAAATTACGAATACCGCAGATTGAAAAGGCAGTTAGAAACCGAAGGGTTCACTGTTGTATCAAAAAGAAATTCTTATAATGAATCGGAACTAATATCTAATAATAACATTTCTATTATAGAGGGGAAAAACCATAATGGAAATGGAAACCAAAATTGATGATTATATAAAATTAACCGATTTCATTAAATTCTGTAAAATTAGTGGGTTCATTAATAAAAGCGAAAGAACGCTCTACCGTTATTGTTTAAAAAATAGAACTCAACTAGGAATAAAAAAATTAGGTAAACATTTGTATATTTTAAAAAAAAATTTATTAGAAATTATGGGTTCCAGAAATTATAAAAGTTTTGAAGTATTTATAGAGAGAATAAATAATAAGAAAAACAATAAAAAAAGAGAGCTAAGAAAAAGTAGAAAAGTAAAAATATTTATACCATCTTTATTTGGTAATTTTGATTTTAGTTTAAATGATAAAAACTTTTTGAAATATGCACCTTTTATAGAAAAAGAAATAAAATTATCTCCTGAAGATTATACTTTCCTCTCAAATGAAGCTCGGAAAAATAAACTGACTATAAATAAACTGGTCAATCAATACATTATGTTAGAGCTTTTAAGTAATTATATATTTAAATAAAAAGGAGGTAAACCCATGGAAACAAATAAAAATTATGGAGTCTTTTTTTTACCGATTGAAAAAATAGGCCTTGATGAACCTTACCTGCCACCTATAAAAGATGATGAATTAAAGCTGCTGACTGAAAGTATTAAAGAAAATGGAATAATATATCCACTGATTGTAAAAAAGAATAAAAACGGGGACTATAAATTATTAGATGGATTTAACCGATATAGAGTAGCAAAAATTTTAAATTTTTCTGAAATTCCGTGCGTTATTGCAGACGGTGTAAATGAAATTTCTGCTATATATGACAGTAACCTTTTCCGAAGACATCTTGACAATGATATTTTTAATAAATTCTTATCAAAAAGAAATGAACTGAATCAGCTAAATAAAAATGACCTTGCACCACAATTTAAAGAGCTTGAACACATATTACCTGAAGATGTAAAAAAAGCTCTTAAAAAAATAGATATTAAGATACAATCACAAATATATAATGCGATCCCTGAAAGATACAAAGAAGATGAAAGCAAAATAAAAGAACTCAAAACACAGCTTGACACTGCAACAGATAATAATGTTAAACTCACAAACATTATAAAAGAATTACAATTACAAATAAATCAATTAAAAAAGTCTGAAAATGCGTATAAAAAACTATCAGAGACTAGAGAAAAAGATTTAAAAGCTCTTATTAATAAAAAAGAAGAAGAAATAAGAAAAAAGTATGAGGAAGAACTTACTCCTGTATTGCTTGAACAAAAAATAAAGGAAGCAACTGCCGGACTTAAAGCCGAATATGAGAAAGTTATCTCAGAAAAAGAAAAAGTTATTAGTGAACAATCAAAGAAGCGTGTCGAAGCTGAATTTAAACTCAAAGAGTATTTAGAGCAAGAAAAAAAACAGGATGATGATTATAAAAAATTAAAGGATGATTATGAAAAGGCAGTTGCATCTAAAGAAAGAATGTCAACCATTCTAAAACAGCTTATTAATATAGAAAGTTTTATCAAAGAAGCCAATGCCGTTGCAAAACAGCTTGAATCAAGCCTATCAAACATAAAAACCCTCAGAGATCGAATGATTGAAATGGAATACAAAACACTCGTTCCCACAGATATTGATGGTTTAAAAAATGCCGTGAAGGAAATAAGACCAAAGCTAACAAGTATCAACAATGTGTTAAGTGAGATTGAAGAGTTTTTAAAATTAAAACCGTTTACAAAATAAATAACCAAATTTTTATTAAAAAGGGGTTATCAATAGGGGTTGTCAATAAACGACAACCCCTATTTAATTTTTTAGCTAAAAATTTGTCAAAAAAACAGGGACAAAAAATTTGTCCCAAAGATTATGACATTTGTCAAAAAAACAGGGACAAAAAATTTGTCCCAAAGATTATGACATTTGTCAAAAAAACAGGGACAAAAAATTTGTCCCAAAGATTATGACATTTGTCAAAATGTTTTTCCTCTAACCGCCACTTTTCACCACAAACGTCCTTACCCTACCCCTTGTTGTCCCCACGAATACCATCTCATCCGTTAAAAACTCTCTACCTACATATGATGGCATGGCAAATACAACGTAATCCGCCTCACTTCCCTGAAATTTATGCACTGTCAGGGCATAGGCAAGTTTTATACAGTCGCTTTCTATTTCAATCAATTCATTGTCTATCTTAATAATGACGGTATCTCCGTTGTCTTTTTCTAACATTCCCATCTGTCCGTTAGAGACTATGAGCTTACCGTTTTTATAAACATTCTTAGTAACTATAACCTTATCGCCTTTTCTCAGAGGGTTAGGATTTTTCCCATCGGGGTTTACAACATTCTGTAAAACTTTATTCAGACACCTCGTCCCCAGAAGACCCGAATGGACAGGTGTTATCACCTGAAACTTTTTTTGCCTCTCTTTCAATAACCTCACAATCTTTTTTATAACTACAAGCCCATCAGTATCACTTTCAACTATGTATTCTTTTACATTGTCTTTTTTGTTTATGAACCTGTATGCCTTTTCAAGGGTAATTACAGGCACTATCTCTAACATTTTCAAAAATACGCTCTCTCCTTCAATAGGGGGTAGCTGTTTCGGATCTCCGGAAAAGATTACTCTCGATGCAGATGTAAGTATCGCATGTAGTGTCATCCAGTCAAACATGGACGCCTCATCAACTATAAGCATATCGCAGTTAAGCTCTTTCACTGCAAAACCGTTTCTGCTGTAACCAAGCAAACTATGGATAGTTACAGCCTCAGAACCCAGCCTCTTTGCTGCCTTGCCTGTTGTAGCAGAAAGTATGGTATTTTTAAACCTGTCACCTATTGCTTTCAGCAGTGTTGTCTTTCCTGTGCCGGGGCCACCTGTTAATATCGAATACTTCCACTTTATCAATTCATTTATGTTTTCGTTATCTTCCGCATGGCTGTATGGTTCAAAAGGATTTCTTTCAAGGATGGTAAGGCATTTCTTTTTAAGATAGAAGATTTTACTCAAATACGCCCTGTCCGAATCAAAAACAAACCTCTGTTTTTTCATATCAAAGAAATCACTAAAAACAACCTTCACTTCCTCAACCGAAACTTTAGCAACCTCTGAAACCCTTTCCATAAACTCTTTTAATGGTAGGCTTTCTCTACCATCTTTATATGCTTCTGTAAGAACAAAGTAACCATAAGCACCAACCATATCTTTTAAAAATAAAGGTCTCAGGGTCACTTTGGATAACACCAGTGTAGAATGAAAATCCATGTAGTTTCTCAAGTAAAACAGGAAGGGATTTTTTACATACTCCCACTGCTTGCTTGTATCCCATGACAAGTATTTTTTCAAAACCGCTTTTCTGTTCATAAGGTAGAGATACACCAGCATTTGTTTCAGGGCAGGTGATACATCATCTATTAATCTAAAACCATTTTTTATAGCAAAGTTTTTAACTGATTTGAAAACTCTATCAGGATTAATTCTTCTTAATATATCAACAGTCTCAGCAATAAAGATGTCACCCTTTTTCTTTCCCTCTATCTGTGCCTCTTGTGTTACATTTAGTTCATCATTTTTTACTTCATTAGGTATAAACGCCCAGCTCCGTGTCTTAATTCTTACCCTTTCTCCTGTTCTGGTTTTCTCTTTCTGAACGACAACGCCTTTCACGATTTTACCTTTTTAATTTTTACCTGTTTGTCGTAAATACCACCGTTCTTATCTATGTAAAAAACATGAATAAACTTGACACACTTAAAATTTTCAATCCTGCTGTCCTCAAGGAAAGACACTTTTATCCCTTTAATCTCTTTTTTTACTTTAGGTTTACTTAAAAAATTAACAGCAAGAATATTGACTGTATCTTCCTGAGATTCGGTTAATTTCATTGATTTTTCCTTTCGTGTTAAGGGCTTATACAAAAGTATTAATTTCAGAAAGGTGCAAAACGTTATTTTAGATTAAGTAAAAAAATTAATACTTTAAAATAATAAATTAAGGAGTTTGATTATGGAAAAAACAAAAGGTAGACCAGAAAGGAAAATAGGAGAAACCTTTGTATTACACGGATACCGTTTAAAAAAAGCAGGTGATTCTTGGAAAATAGTATCAGGGATTCAAAAAATGGATTATGTAATTGACGAGAATAGCATTATAGATAATAATGATAGAAGTTTCGATGCACAAATTCTCGATATAAAAAGAGAAAATAACAAAAAGATATTTACTGTAAGACTATCTCCACATAAATGCTCTTTTCAAAAAAAAGATTCATACGGACATGAATGTATTTTATGTAAAAATGTAGAAGCACATCAATTTAAGAATAATACTTATCTTCTTTACGATAATAATTATCATAAAAAAATAGAAAAATGCCTTGTCTGTGGTGCAGAAAGAATTGAAATTGAAAAACATACACCTGACGAAACTAAAACTAAATGCCTATGCGGATTTACACCTAATTTTATTAAAGATTTAAATAAGATAAAAAGCGGTGAGATGAAATTGAAGAATTGCCTTGAAAAAAACAATTTAAATCAAAAAAATTTATTAGATAAAATCCTTGAATTTTCATTTTATTTAAGTTTATCAACAATTTTAGAAGAACCTCAAAGATATTTACCAGAAAGGGGACAAGAATATGATTTATTTTCTCCTTTAAAAGACGTTACATCTTATGCAGAACTTTTAACAAAATCATATAAAAATATTTTAGAGAACAACAATGCTTTAAAAATTTGTTCAAAAATTATAAATAACTATAATAGAGTTAAAACAAATTATTTGCAGGCTATATATAAAATTGATAAAATCCTGAATGAACTTGAAACTTATTTTGATGATTTTGAAAAAAGCGATTTAAAAACTTTTTTAACTTTTAATGCAGGTATTCTCAATACAGATTTATCTTATGATGAAATAGTTGAACATTTAAACAAAATATATAACTTACCAGAAATAATACCTTACTTCGATAAATTTCACGTCAATCCAAATTATAGAACAGTTTTTATTTTGCTAATTACTCTGTTCTACAAAGCATATATAGAAGATGATACTAAAGTAAAACAGGTTGGCAACTTATAAAACTTAAAAGAGGTAATTAAATTGACATTTACTCTCCCTGTTGATACCTTTTCACTATCTCAGGATTTACTAAAACAGGGAGGGCTTATAATGAAAGGGGTAATACTATGCTCTAAATGCAGGAAAAAAATGCAGAAAAACGTCTGCATCTGTGGTAATCCAAAATGTCTTGTTAGAATTTATTGGAACGGACAGCATTATGAATACAGAAGAGATAATGATGGGGATGTTTTAACTTACGACAAGGCACTGAAAAAACTCATTGATATATCACATGCAGTAAAAACAAAAACATTTAATCCATATGAATATGCTGACTCAGTAATAGCCCAAAGAAAATTTGAAATACAATTTGAAAATTATCTTGAAGAAAAATATGTTGAGCTTCTCAACAACGAAATAAGTCATGAACATTATAGGCATATTAAATCATATTACAACAATTATTATAGCTACTTTGTAAAAAAAGATGTAATAGAAATAAACCTTGCTCTTTTATCTGAATTTAAAACAACACTGTTTAAAAAAAGTATTTCAGGAAAAACACAAAAAAATATTTTTACCGTTCTTCATAATTTTTTCGTCTGGTTACAAAAAAGAGGCGTAATAAAAGAACTACCTGTCTTTCCTGAAATTAAATCTACAGTAACCAAAAGAAGAACGGCCTTAACAAAAGAAGAACAGGAAATAGGGCTAAATAATATACCTGAAAAACATAGAGATCCTATTTTATTTGCAATGCATACTGGCGTAAGACCTTCGGAGCTTGTTGCAATTCTTGTGAAAAGTGTTGACATTCAAAGGCGTTTTGTGTGGATTGAAAGGGCAAGGTCAGGAAATATCATTGTTGAAAAAACAAAAAACAAAGATATTCTTCCTGTTCCCTTAAACGATACTGCACTTGCCGTTGTTCAGAGAAACATAAAAGGGAAATTTCCAAAGGATTTTCTTTTTATTAATCCAGACACAAATAGGCCATATACCCAGTGGTTCCTATGGAATGTATGGAAAAATTTTTCAAAAACCGATGTAACCTTATATGAGGCAACAAGACACAGTTTCTGCACTCAAGTAGTTCCTGTTACGGACAGGTTTACAGCACAAAGATTGATGAGACATAGAGATATTCATTCTACAGATAATTATTATCATGCGTATAGTAAAACATTGCTTGATGCAGTAGCAAAGATAGATAATGTAGTCTACCTTAAAAATAAAGAATCTAAATCAGAATAAAAATACGTTAAAATTCAGATGCTTATAGAAACATCAGCTAACTATTTGAAAATACTTATAGAACCGAAATAGAACCGACTTTTAGAGTAGCGAAATCTAATAATTTCAATAAGTTAAAAAGCGTCCCCAGGGGGCTTTGAACCCCCGTTGCCGGCTTGAAAGGCCAGTGTCCTAGGCCAGGCTAGACGATGGGGACGTAAAAATTGGGCCGTGCAAGACTCGAACTTGCGACTCTCTGCTTA
>Ga0209506_1000714_pt1 | contig 40398 bp, 28 predicted proteins | sample AD_JPNHG2_MetaG_FD_184409 | JGI IMG/M metagenome (GOLD analysis project Ga0209506, IMG submission 184409) | Active sludge microbial communities of municipal wastewater-treating anaerobic digesters from Japan - AD_JPNHG2_MetaG (SPAdes) (version 2) | ecosystem: Engineered > Bioreactor > Anaerobic...
TCCGCCGCCGTCGGCACCACCGCCAGCGCCTGCACCGCCGACACCACCTCCGTGGCGTCCGCCCGCTCAAAGCCTACCAACTCGCCCTGCGCATCAGTATAAAAGACCAGGGCCGCCGAACATGCCAAGGCGTGTGCCAGCAGCAAACAGCCCAAGCCTGCAATTATGCGCCGAATGAGAGTGAAACGAATCATAGCACGCCTTAAATCATGGGTTATTTAAGCGTGAATTTATCATAAAACCTCCCAGTTGTCTAGTAAAAAATTGAGCCAAAAACAGCGGCCTTTGCCTGCAATTACACCCGATTTCTTACAAGCTGACTGGCCAGGGCAAGTTAACGCTGCCGTTGCCAACGAACGCACCAGGTTAAGTTTGTCCTCAGGTTGATGCCGGGTTCGAAATCGGGCATGGCATCGGCTCAACAAAGCCTGCCCCTCTCGAAGGAGGCCGCGCGAAAGCCACTCTCCCACGTCGCAAGGCAATATCCTTAGCCAGAATGACTTTGCTCCCATCTCTATCCCGCCCCCTGTAAGCCGCGTGCCCCACGCGGTGCTTCCCATCGGCCAGCCAATACCCCCAAAAATTGCCCTTGCGCGAAGACCCTCCGCCCGCCAGCCTTCCTCCAGACCCTTGGGGTGGGGGCGGCTGGAACTTCCAGCCCAAGGAATGGCAGGAAGCGGAGTCGCTCTCCGGCCCGTAATAGACAGACAATTAGAACAACAATAGAAAGGACCTACGTTATGAAAATACTATCCACTCCGCGCACGGGCAGCCTGGGCGCGGAAACCTATTACCAGTCCCCCTTCGGCGTGTGCGCCCGGCGGCGCACCGTTCCCCGGGACCGACCCTCGGAGCGCAAGGCGGCCGCACGGTCGTATTTCGGGATCTCCTCGCGGGAGTGGGGCCTCAAGCTCAGCGAAGCGCAGCGCGAGCGCTGGAACGCCGCGGCGCTGCACGTTCCCAGCCGGCCCTGGATGGGGCAGTATTCGCACTTAAGTGGGCAGCAGTTTTGCGTCCAGATCAACAGCACCCTGCGGGGGCTGGGTCTGGCGCCGGTGGAGGAACCGCCCGCCCCGGTGGTCTTCGGCCCCAATCCCGTCACCGGGTTGGAGATCGTCAATGACGCGGAAGACGGAGTTCGGCTGCGACTCAACGTCGGGGAGGCCCATGAAGACATAATGGTCTTTGGGCAGCCACCCTGCAGTGCGGGCCGGATGAAACCCCGCCGGGCCTATTACCTGGGCCTGTTGGGCCCAAGCCAGAACGGGCAAAGCGACATCACGGACCTCTACGCCGCCCGGTTTGGGCGACCCGCCCCGGGGCAGAAGGTGTTTATCGCCGTGGTTCAGACCCGGAACGGCTGGAAAGGCCAAAGCCAGGTTCACAACGCCATCGTCCCGCCGCCGCCGACCTTGAAATCTCAGCAAGCGGCTGAAACGGCAAGGGTTAAGAAATCGAAGCCCGCCGCCACCCCGGCATCCACCGCCCCCCACAAGACCGTCTCTTCTCCGTCCTTTCCAGCCATGTACAAGGGGAGTACATCGGAAGCCCGGCAGGAGCACATGGAAAATAAGCATGAGCCTCCTTTGAGCCTCCTTTGTACACCCGTTGTACACGGCCTAATGGAAGCGTTAGGCTGGCTGGGGCGGGTGGGGCGGGTTTGGGCGCGGGCCTGAGCCGGAAAGGAGGAATGGACGACTTGCGAATGATGTAAAACGACGTTAAAACCCAGGTTGAGCCCGGCCCGGGCGGGCGGAGTTTGAACTCACGGATTTGTGAGCGGGGATGGATTGTCTCCTGAACCGGGATCTTGGCGGACGAATTTTTTTTGATTTTATCGTTTGCCCTGTGCGCGTTTCGATTGCAGATTATGGGCGTAGTCGCAAAATGAGACCTAAAAGGTCAAACTATCGTCGTTTCAGCGAAGGCAGATGAATAGCACCCGCAAATCTTTGTTCCGCATGAACACCAAGCAACTTCTCACCCTAAGCACCGTTTCTCTCGCCGGCGCATCAGCCGCCCTGGCTACCGCCGATTATGGCCCGGCGGTGGATCGCATGATCACTGGTTGCGCCAAATGGTATACCTCCGGCTACGGCCACAAGTTTGCCGTCGTGCATTGCATGGAGGGGTACTACCTGACCGGCACCTCCTATCTGCGGCGTTGTGATATTTCGGTCAGTTGCCACTATACAGTGAACGGGCTGGTGGATTATGCCGGGGATGCGCCGCGGGGCGAAATTTCGCAATTGGTGCCGGAGGCGTATTATGCCTGGCACGCGACGTGTTGGAATCAACATTCCCTGGGCACGGAGCACGAGGGATTTGTGAGCAACCCGGCCTGGTTCACCGAGGAGATGTACCAGGCCTCGGCGCAGTTGCATCGGCATTTTGCGGACAAGTTTGGCTTTGCCAAGGACCGGAATCATATTGTGGGGCACGGGGAAAAATCGAACGGGGCGTGGTGCGCGTATGCTTCGGCGAACCTGGGCATCAATCCGTATTGCAACACCCATACCGACCCGGGCCCCTATTGGAACTGGTCGCATTACATGGCGCTGGTCCAGGGCGTCCAGAATCCGCCGTATTTCTTTGACAGCGGCCCGCAGGGCTGGACTTCCGGCAACAGCATGTCGGGCCTGGCCTGGACCGCCACCGGCTGGCCCGGCATTATTTACGCCGACCAAACCGGCAACGACGCCTGGTACTACAGCCCGGACACCAGCTACACCGGCGGGGGGGACAGTTCTTTTAACGTGGGCGTCTATCCGCAGAGCGGCACAACCGCCAATCACGACATGCAGATGTTTTTCCGCACCTCCGCCGAGAACAGCTTCACCGCCGACAAATCCTCACCGATGGTCAGCTACACGGCCCAGAACCAATGGGTGCGGATCAACCTGGACGTGAATGCCGCCTGGCCGAAGTATTTCAACAAGACGATTACGGGCCTGCGGCTGGACGTGGACAATGTCAATTCGTCCACACGCTGGATTATCAATCACGTTGTCGCGCAGACCAGCCTGCGCTGGCGGTTCGATGGCAACGCGCAAGGCTGGACTTCCCTCAACGCGCTTTCCCCGGTGAACTGGACGGATTGCTGCGGCTGGCCGGGCATTATTTATGCCGATCAAACCGGGAACGATCCGCACTTTGTCAGCCCCGCCAACCTGAACATGCTGGGCGGCATCAATGATGTCCTCCGGGTGCGCGTTTTCCCGCAGGGCGGCTCGACCGCCAACCACGACATGCAGATTTTCTTTGCCACCGCCAGTCAGAACCAATTTTCCGAGTCCAAATCCGTCACCCTCTATTACACGGCCAAGGATGGCTGGGCCGATCTCTATTTCCCCGTGGGGCAAAACGGTTATTGGAACTCGGATTACATCACCCGGCTGCGCGTGGATCCGGACCAGACGAACCACGGCAACCGGTGGATCATTGACCTGGTCCTGGTCGAGCACCTGACCACACCGGCGACCATCCCGGGCCCCACCATTGGCGAGCAGCCGCAGATGCAGACGACCAGTGTGGGCGGCAGCGCCACGCTCAGCGTCTTTCCCAATGGCACCGCCCCCTTCACCTACCAGTGGCGGCGCAACGGGGTGAACGTTCCGGGCGCCACCGCCCGGGACTACACCATTGCCAACGCGCAGCTCAGCCAGGCGGGCTTTTACGACGTGGTCGTGAGCAACGCCGGCGGCAGCGTCACCAGCACCCCGGCGCAACTGGTGGTCAGCACGACGCCCTTCGCCACGGGCACGGGCACGGGGCTCCAGGGCCAGTATTTTGACAACCTGGATTTCACCAATCCGAAGCTGTCGCGAACCGATGCGACCATTAACTTTAATTGGGGCACCGGCTCGCCCGATCCCGCGATCGCCAACACCACCTACTCCGTGCGCTGGACCGGACAGGTGCAGCCCCGCTACAGCCAGGCCTATACTTTTTACACCAAGACCGATGACGGCGCGCGGCTCTGGGTTAACGGCGAGTTGCTGATTGATAAGTGGGTGGACCAGGCCGCGACGGAATGGAGCGGGACCCTGGAACTGGTGGCCGGCCAGTCCTATGCCATTCAAATGGATTATTACCAGCAGGGCAGCCTGGCTTCGGCGGTGCTGAGCTGGTCCAGCGCCAGCGAACCCAAAGCGGTCATCCCGCAGACGCAGCTTTACGTGACCTCGCCGCCGGCGATCGTCTCCCAACCGCAGAGCCAAACCATCACCGCCGGGTATGAGGCGACGTTCAGCGTGGGTGCGGGCGGCGCGCCGCCGCTTTTCTACCAGTGGCGGAAGGACGGCGTGGATTTGGCGGGCGCCACGGCCAGCACGCTCACGCTGGCGGATGTGCAATCGGCGCAGGAGGGGATTTACTCCGTCGTAATCACCAATAATTTCGGCTCCACGCTCAGCTCGAACGCCACGCTGACGGTTCTCAACACACCGCCGACGATCACCACGCAACCGCAAGGCCGGACGGTCCTGGCCGGCTCCAACGTCACCTTCACCGTGACCGCCACCGGGGCCCTCCCCTTGCGTTACCAATGGCTTTTCAACGGCTCGCCCCTCGCGGGCGCCACGCAGTCCGCGCTGACGCGCAGCAGCGTCACCCCGGCTGACGCGGGCATCTACGCGGTGGTGGTGACCAATCAGTTCGGTGCGCAGGCCAGCGCCGAAGCGGAACTGGTCGTTCGCGCTCTGCCGGAAATCATCACACAACCCGTGGGGCAGACGCTGGCCCGCGGCGCCAGCGTGACCTTCAGCGTGGCCGCCACCGGCGGAGCCCCGCTGGCTTACCAGTGGCGGCGCAACGGGGTGAATATCGGCGGCGCCACGACCAGCAGCTACACGAAGGGCAACATTCAGTCCGGGGATGTGGGGATGTATTCGGTGGTGGTGAGCAATCCCTACGGGACGGTGACCAGCGCCGAAGCGCCCTTGACGCTGACCGGAGCGATCGCGTTCCAGGACAACTTCAGCGGATGCACCCTGGGGCAGTGGACGACGGCAGCCAGTCCGGCGACGGAGCTGGTGGCTTCGTCGGAGCAGAACCACACGGGCGGGGGCGGGTGCAGCGCCAAGCAGGACAATACGAGCGATTACATGTATCACAATTTTGGGAACTATAGCGGGCATACCAGGGTGAGTTTCTACTGGTATGACGACGGGGCGAGCACCAAGTCCTACCTGGAGATGCGTTCGTATGCGAACGGGTCGTATCCGGGGAGCCTGACGCAGGTGCTGGCGGTGGGGAAATATAACACGGTGACGGCGCCGGGCGAGGTTTATGATTTACGCAAGTATCAGTTGCGGGTGGTGTATCCGTCGGCGAGCATGGGATGGATGAACTGTGAGACGAACAGTTCGGGCGGGGCGCGTTCGCCGGGGTGGCACAAGTTTTCGATTGAGCGGCTGGCGGACGGGACGACGCTGAAGTTCACGGTGGACGACGTGGCGACGCGGACGATCACCGGCGCGAATGCGGCGAACTGGAACACGGTTTTCATTGGGACGGGCAGTGGTTCGACGGGGATTACGGCGTATTTTGACGATGTGGTGGTGGAGTATTTTGATCCGCCGTCCATTGTGGTGCCGCCGGCGGGTCAAACAGTGGCGCTGGGAGGCAGCGCGACCTTCAGCGTGGTGGCGACGAACAATCCGCAGAGCTACCAGTGGCGGCGCAACGGGGAGAACATCGCGGGGGCGACGGAAGCGACGCTGACGGTGAACAACGCGCAGGAAGCGGACGCCGGGGCCTATACGGTCCAGGTGAGCAACGGAGTGGGGCCGGTGGTGAGCGCCGCGGCGGTGTTGACGGTGCTGGGGATGCCCCCGGAAATCACCCTGCAACCGGCCAGCCAAACCAACCAGGCAGGCAGCACGGTCAGCTTCACGGTGGCCGCCACCGGCCAGGCGCCGCTCGCTTACCGCTGGCAGAAGGACGGCGTGGATTTGAGCGACGGCGGAATTATTTCCGGCGCGCAGACGGACACGCTAACGCTGGCCGGGGTAACGGCGGCCGAAGAAGGCAGCTACGCGGTCGGCGTGACCAACGCGGCGGGCGGCGTGCGGAGCGAAGCGGCGGTGCTGGTGGTGCAAAATCCCCCGGTCATTACCCTGAACCCGGCGGGCCAGGCGGTGGCGGCCGGGGCGACGGTGACGTTCAGCGTGGAAGCGACGGGCACCGCGCTGAGTTACCAATGGAAGTTGAACGGCGACCCGATCGCGGGCGCAACGGCTTCTGCCTGCACCCGCAACAACGTGCAAACGGCGGATGCCGGCGCCTATACCGTCACCGTCGCGAACGCGGTCGGCAGCGTCACCAGCGATCCGGCGGTGCTGACGGTGAATAACCCGCCGATCCTGGCGGCGATTCCCGATCGCACGATCCACGTGGGCAGCACGGTGGTGATTAGCAGCTCCGTCACCCACCCGGATCTGGACCAGACGCTTACATTCAGCCTGGAGCCGGGCGCGCCGGCGGAGGCCACGCTGGACACGGCGACCGGGGTGTTCCGCTGGACCGCGCCGGAGACCAGCCTCAACACCACCAACCCGGTCACGATCCGGGTCAGCGATGATGGCACGCCCAGCCTGGGCGATGCCCGGAGTTTCAGCATCACCGTAATGGCCCGGCCTGCAATCCTGAGCGCGGTTCTGGCCGGCGATTTCATCAACCTGACCTGGAGTTCGATCCCGGGGCTGACCTACCGCGTGCAATACAAACTGAACCTGGCCGATGCGGAGTGGACCGACCTGATGGACGTCACCGCAGCCGACTGGACCACGGTGGCCACGGATAGCGTGATTGCCTACGAAGATCCGATTCCGCAGCGGTTCTACCGGATCGAGGTTCAGGATTAGCCGGACGCCTGCCCCGGCGAACCGCGCCCGCGCGGAAGCCGGGGAGGACCGGCGGCGGACGTGAGCCCGTCTTTTTCGGGCCGTGCCACGGTGTCCGGCGCCCCCGGAACGGGTAAAAAACCCCGCACTTTGGGCTTTGGTTCCGCGCCGCCGGTTGCTACGTTCCGGCCATGCGGGAACGGATAGGCATTTTGACAGGCGGCGGCGATTGCCCGGGACTGAACACGGTCATCCGGGCGGTGGTCAAGTGTGCGACCAAGCACGGTTGGGAGACGATCGGATTCCTCGAAGGCTTCGAGGGTTTGCTGGAGCCGGTGCGCTACCGGCGGCTTGACTACAAGGAAATGGACGCGCTGCTTTTTGTGGGCGGGACGATTTTGGGCACGTCCAACAAGGGGCGGTTCGCGGCCAAGACCGGCCACGGCGAAACCCACCGCATCCCGCGCGACATTCTGCGGCGGGCCAAAGCGAACATTCAGCAGCTTGGCTTGCGCGCGCTGGTGGTGGTGGGCGGCGATGGCTCGCTGACGACCGCGCAGCAGCTCTTCGAGCAGGGGGTGCCGATTATCGGCGTACCCAAGACTATTGACAATGACCTGGCCGCCACGGCGCTGACCTTCGGCTTTGACTCGGCGGTGGCCTGCGCCACGGACGCGCTGGACCGGCTGCGCACGACCGCCCAGAGCCACGACCGCGTAATGGTGCTGGAAGTCATGGGCCGCTACGCCGGCTGGATCGCGATCACCGCCGGCATTTCGGGCGGCGGCGACGTGATCCTGATTCCGGAGATTCCCTTCCACCTGGAGCGCGTGTGCGCGAAGATCATCGAGCGCGAGCGCGAGGGCAAGCGTTTCACCCTGGTGGTGGTGGCCGAGGGGGCGCGCGAGCAGGGGGCGGACTTTGTGACCGCGGGAGGGGCGGAGGCGAGCCGCGAAGCCCGGCTGGGCGGCATTGGCGCTGTCGTGGCCGCCGGGATTCAAAAGCGCACGGGCAAAGAAACGCGCGTGTGCGTCCTGGGGCATTTGCAGCGCGGCGGCGCGCCGACTTCGTTCGACCGGCAACTTTGCACGCGTTTTGGCACGCGGGCGGTGCAGTTGATCGCCGAGGAGAAATACGGCCACATGGTCGCCCTGCGGCCGCCCGACACCATTGCCGTCCCCATCACCGAAGCGATCGGGCGGCTCCGCCTGGTTCCGCTGGAGGGGGACCTGGTGCAAACGGCGCGCGCCCTGGGCATCAGCCTTGGCGATTAGCCCCGGCTGATTCCGGGCTGGCCAGGCGCCGGGATTTCTGACAGAGATACGGCCAAACCAAACGAGATATGAAACCGTCGCAAATGGAAAAGAAACCCGTGTCAATCAGCCCCGCCGGCGAGGAGTTCCCGCTGCCATTGCCGGAGGAATACCCGGCCGAGTTCGCCCGTTTGAAAAAGCTGGCCGCCCGGCATCGCCAGGCCGGCCGGGAGATCGTGGTGGTGGTGGGCCTGGGATTTGTAGGCGCGGTCATGGCCGCGGTGGTGGCCGACGCCACCGACAAGAAGGGCCGCCCGACGAAGTTCGTCATCGGCATGCAGCGCCCCAGCACGCGCAGTTTTTGGAAAATCCGCCTGCTCAACCGGGGTGTTTCCCCGGTTAAAGCGGAAGACCCGGAGGTGGGGCAAATCATCGCCCGCTGCGTTAATGAGAAGCAGACGCTGGTGGCCACCTATACCGAGGAGGCGTTGAAGCTGGCCGATGTGGTGGTGGTGGACGTCCAGTGCGATTACCTCAAGGAATCCCTGGGCAATGTCCGCACAGGTTCGGCGGAGATGGCGGCGCTGGAAGCGTCAATGGCGACCATAGCGGAAAACATTCCCCCCGCCGCGCTGGTCCTGATAGAAACCACCGTCGCCCCGGGAACCACCGAGCAGATCGCCTACCCGATCATGAAAAAGATTTTCACGAAGCGGGGGATTCGTTCGGAGCCGCTGCTGGCGCACAGCTACGAGCGGGTTATGCCGGGCCGGAACTACGTGGCCTCCATCCGTGATTTCTGGCGCGTGTGCAGCGGCGTCAACCCCGCCGCGCGCAAGCGCGTCACCCGGTTTCTCAACGAGGTGCTGCACACCGACCGGTATCCGCTGACGGTGCTGGACCGGCCCATCGAATCGGAAACGGCCAAGATCGTGGAGAACAGCTACCGCGCCACCATCCTCGCGTTCCTGGATGAATGGTCCCTCTTTGCCGAGCGCAACGGCGTGGATTTGAAGAAGGTGATCGAGGCCATCAAGGTTCGGCCCACCCACTCCAACATCATCTTCCCGGGGCCGGGCATTGGCGGCTATTGCCTGCCCAAAGACGGCGGGCTGGGGGTCTGGGCCTACCGCCATATTTTCGGCTTCGAGGATGACATTTTCAAGATTACCCCGCTGGCCATTGATATTAACGACACCCGGTCGCTGCACGCGCCGCAACTGGTGCGGGATGCCCTCCGCAACATGGGCAAACCGATCGCGGCGGCGGAAGTGCTGCTGCTGGGCGCCGCCTACCGGGAGGATGTGGGGGATACCCGCTACAGCGGCTCGGAAATCATCGTGCGCAAACTCTCCGAAATGGGGGCCGAGGTGAAAGTCCATGACCCTTACCTGGACCATTGGTGGGAGTTCGAGGCGCAGGACACCTATCCGCGCCCCAATTATAGCTGGGCCCGGTTCTTCCATCGGCAGGCGCCGCTGAAGAACCTGCGCCTGGAAAAGGATCTTTGGGGGGCCTTGAAAGGCATTGACGCCCTCGTGCTGGCGGTGCGGCACGATCAATACTTGAAGCTTGACCCGGACCGGGTGGTGAAAAGCGCCGGCCAGCCTTTTGCCGTTGTGGATTGCTTCTGCGTGCTCGATGACGAGAAGATTCGGCGCTACCTGGAACTGGGGTGCGAGGTCAAGGGCATGGGCCGCGGACATATCAAACGCATCAAAGACAGCCTCAACCTGCAGCCTTCCCGGGGCAAGGCAAAGGCCAAAACCGGACGCTGAGGCCGGGGCCAGCTCCGGCGGATCGCCGGAAACCCGGCCGCGAAAAACCTAACTTAAAAGGTTGACGCGGGCGGCGCAATTGGTTAGAAATAAGGGTACAGAGTCACGTTCGGCCCGCCGAGGGCCGTCGGGATAATATTATGAAACGGATTACCAGCATTGCGTTTTGCGCAGCGTTATTAACGGCTTGCGCCTCGTATGGGAAGGATGCAGCCACAGCCAGCTCCAGCCGAATGGCACTGGCCGCCGTTCCCATGGCGGAACTCCCGGCTAAAGCGGCGGACCTGGTCCTGCGAGCCAAACCGGCGGACCGCAAGGCGACAACCCTTGATGTGGTCAAGAGCGCGTTGGGGATTAATCCCACAGCCGCCACCTCCATTGTGGGGGCCATCGCGCACGCGGTGCCGGATATGGCTGCTGTCGCCGCGGCAGCAGCCGCCGTGGAACAGCCCAGGCAGGCCAGCGCGATCGCCAAAGCCGCCGCGGCGGCAGCGCCGGCGCAGGCCAGCGCGATAGTGGCGGCGGTATGCCGGGTGGCGCCGGCGTATTACCCCAACGTGGCAGTGGCGGTTTCGCAAGTTGCGCCGGAAGCGAACCGGGAGATTGTGCAAGCGGTGGGCGCGGCCCAACCAACCCTGCAGCCTGCCCTGGAGAAGGTTCTGGCCGGCTATCAGGGCAAGATTGCGTCGGTGGGCGGGGTGCTGGCCGAAGCGGGAATGGCGGCGCAAAACCCGGGTCAGACCGGCCCAGCTGCCGTGACACCTCCGTCCGCCCCTTCCCCGGTTGCGCCATCGGCTCCCTCGACCCCGATTGCCAGTGTGACGCCCGTGGTGACGCCCGAGGTTCCCGCGACGCCAACCCCGCTCCCGGAATTGCCGGTTCCGCCGGCCAGAGGCCCGGCGGTAGGGCCGCCTTACTTTCCGCTGATTACGACGCCGACCAATGTTCCGCCCTCGGGCTCGACCGAGTTGCCGACCGGCGGACGCAATTACGCAAAGCCGTAGCGTATTAGTTTGCCGGTTGGGCCGGGGCGCTATCGCCGGCGGAAGGGGACGCCGGGATGAATAGCTTCAAGGTAAAGCCCTCCACATTCGCGCCGAAAGTGTAGAGGCTGAAAGGGAAGTACTGCGCGATGCGGTCAAAGGGCGGAAGGAGCGAGAAGTCCATCCAGAAGCTGAGATTGCTTTCCGGCCCGGTGATGCCCGGCAGCGCGGGAAACAGGCTGGGACCAAAGCCATTGGTTGCGGCCTGCAGGTCGTTTTTCGCGGCCTCGAAAACCGCGCGCATTGTGACGGCCTGATTTTCGTACCGGAAAAGGCCGGTGCCCATGCCCCCGACATTCTGCGCCGCCTCCAATAGCCCGGGCTTGTCCCGGAGGGGTTTGATTTGGTTTTGGTCGGCGCGCAGGTATTCTTCCAGCAGAGCGATGTCGGTAGACAAGGCGACGTAGCCCGCGCTGGCGCCCCAATTCAACGTGCGCGGCGGCGCCGGACGGGAAACCGCCGCCGTAGCGAACGGCATGGGCGGCGCGGGGACGGAGTATATCTTCCGGCCCAGGAATTCACGCTCGGCGAACGCGTCGCCCTGGGGAAAGATCACAAAGAGGCGCTTGAGGGCAACCGCCAGGAGTTCGGGATTGGGCGAACCGAGCAGCCAAAGCGAAGGGGTGGTTTGCGGCGCCGGGGAACCGCTGCGGGGCGCCCGCTCGTAGCTGATAAGGTCGTCACCCAGGTTGGCCAGCAGCGCCTGCTTAAGGTTAAAGCCCGGTTCATCCTGTTGGGCGCGGGCGTTGGCAGTATCGAGGATCAATTGGATCGCGCTGAACGCCGGCGGCGAAAGGTCCTTGAGCATCTGCTCGAAAGACGTCCAGGCTCCGGGAAGGCTTAATCGCCAGCGAAAGAACAGCGCGACATCGGACGGAACGAAGGGCGGCGGACTGGCATCCTTTGGAGGGCCGGCCAGGGCCGGAAAAAGCCCGCGGCGGGCGCTGTCCGGCACGGTGAGGAAACAGTGGATCAGGCTGCCGGCGTTGGAATCCCGGAAACTGAACGCGAGGGTTTGGCAGTTGGCCAGGCCGGTGGCGCTGATGACCTGGTCCGGCTCGAGCGGCTCGAGGGGATCAGGCGGTTCGGCGGCGGCGGATTCGGCAGCGGCTCGGCTCAGGCTATCCGCGAGGGCTTTGACATTGACCCAGCCATAGCAAGGAGCATCGCGGAAATGGGCTTGCTGGCTGGTTTGATAAGCGATCGCGTCGCCCAGGACCGGGGCCGTGCCGCCCGTGAGGCGGGCAACGACGCGCTCCACGTTCCGGACCGAGTTGCCCGCGACAAGCAAGGAATCCACCTGGCCCAGGACCAAATCCGGATTGGCGGTCAGCAGTTCAACCAGCAGGTCGAGCACGAACTCATCCTTGCGGGACGGGCTGACGGGCCCCTGCTTGAGCTCGGGATAGGTGATCAGCGGGGGAAATACCGGCGCGTGCCAAAGCCATTTCGACAGCGTCGGCGGCATTTCGTTGGTGGAGACGGAAAGGACGGAGAACTCCAGGCCACGAATGGGCTCGGTCTTGAGGGTTTTGCCGGCGGCGGCCCATTGTTTGCGCAAGTGGGCGAGGTTGGTTCGGAGCACCCCGGCTTTGTCCCGGGTATCAAGCAAGAGCAGATAACCAAACGGGGAATGATCTTCGTCTGGCGGAGTGTTTCGGACCACGGCCAACGTCAACTGGCCTTGCAGCAGGCCGGGGTAAGTGTCCAGGCTCACGTTGAGCTCCCGTTCCAACGGCTTGATGACTTCCTCCTGCCAGCGGGCGGTGAACTTGTCCCGCAGCGGCTTCATAACCGGGTCATTCCAAAGCCGGCCCTTCGGTGATTGCCGGCAAATTTGAAGAAGCTTGGGGAAATCAGGAGCCGTCAGCACGAGGAGGGTATCCTCCGGCAGCAATCGTTCCGGGCCGGGAATCGCCGCTCCGAGGGTGGCGGCTGCCAGGATCAGTCCCACGAACCCGGCGCCGATTCGCAACCGGCCTGCGCGCCCCCCAAACTCGCGCCCAAAAGCTCCGAGCTTACTCTTCCACCGGATTTTGCCGCAGGCGGCCGGGCGGTTCGAGATAACGGTAGGGGTTGCTGGGATTGTCATTGGAATAGGCAAACGCATCCCGGTGATCCAGGAAAAGCTTGAGCGACTCCACCGGGATGGCAAAGCCGAGCCCCTCCCCGGCAGTGACTTTCATATTAATGACGCCGATGACTTCGCCGCCCAGGTTGAACAAGGGGCCGCCGCTGTTGCCGGGGTTAATCTGCGCCGTCGTCTGCAAATACAGCAACCCGCCCACCTCGCGGGTCTTGGTGCTCAGGATGCCTTCCGTAACGGTGCGCTCCAGTCCCAGCGGGCTGCCGATGGCAAATACACGCTCACCCACCGACAACGCATCGGAATTGCCCAGCGGGACGAAGCGAAACCGGGGCGCATCCTTATCCTCCACTTTCAGCAAGGCCAAGTCAGCGAACTTGTTGAGCGCAATGATCCGCACCTGCTTGTAAGTTTGCCGGTCGAGTTGCCCGCCTTGCTGGTGATAGACCTCGACGGAAATCTGGCTCTCGCCCTCGATCACGTGGAAGTTGGTGATCAGGAAACCGTCCTCGTTGATGAAGAAACCGGAACCGAGCCCGCCGGGCGTGCGGATTTGCACGACCGCTCCGCCGAGTTGGGTCGCTAATTCCAGCACGGTGCGGATGGCGGCGGGCTTGCCGGCCGCGGAATAGAAACCCGGCCGGGCTTCGTCAGCCTCCACGCTGCCGCTCCCCTCCCCGCTCCTGGCTCCGCGCCGGGACTTGGCCGCGGACGCCGGGGCATCGCTGCGGAGAACCTTGGCCACCTGGTTGCGGGGAATGACCAGCACGGTATAGCCGACATCCACAGCGATTTGATCCGGCTTCTCCGCAAGGATTCGGCCGGTGATGGCCGCATTCTCCTTCAACTGGATGGTGTCCGCCATCGCGGAGGACAGGCCAGCCGCCAGGAATGCTGCGAACACGGGCCGCAAGGTTAACATGGCAAAACATTACTCACGCCCCGCGCCTTTGACAAGCTATCCACCCCAATCCCGCGATTTTGCCGCGGGGAACGAAATGAAGAGCGGCGGCGGGAGCCGGGTTTTTTTAGCGGGTGGCGCCCGCCCGGCTCGGCGCTTTGGGCCGGATGCACGAGGCTGCCAGATTACGCTCCCCGCGAGGAATGGCGCTTGCCGTTGCCCAACCGGTCACCGCAGATCCCGGCAAGCGAAGAGTTGGAGGCGGCGCGCCACCCGGCCCCCATAAAGCACGTTGCGCACGCCCAGGGGCGTCACCGACTCGAACGCCCGCTGCAAATCCGGCGGCGCGGGCGGGGTGTTTTCCTGGTCCCGCTTCAACTCGCGCACGAAAATGGCATTCTGGCCCTGGCGATTCTCGTAACCGGGCCAGAAGTAGAACTGGTTTTTGGGTATTGGACTGGCGCGGAAGAAGACCAAGGGTTCTTTCGTCACGGCGGCCCGGGCTTCAGGCAGGTAGAAGGAAAGCTGCCCCACCATGCCATAATGGTTGCCGATGATGAACACCGGCTTGCCCTCGGCAAGCAATTCCTGCCGCGCGGCTCCCACAACGCGGGCCACTTGGTCCCATTCCCGCACCCGGCGCAGCGAATCCAGGCTTACGGGTAACCGTTGGCCGGTTAATACTTTGACCAGGTCGGTGTTGTGTCCCAGAAGCACGGCGGCAAATCCCAGCCCCAGCCCGACGGCCAGCCAGGATTTGATCCGGGCCCGGCCCAGCCGCCACTGGGTGTCCCAGTAAATGACCATAAAGCAGAATAAAGGCAGGACGGCGGGCGCGATCCAGTTCGGCAGCACGCGCGAGCGAAACGAATGCAGCAGGTACGCCGCAAACAGCGGCGCGCCCATGCTGAAGAAAAAGACCAGCCGCGGATCATGGCGGCCCCGGCGCCAGAAAGCGATCGCCGCCCAAACCGTGGCGCCAAAGAAAACCGGGTTCAGCAGGCCCAGTTCGGCGCCGAGAAACTCGCCCAGGTACCGGAGGGTGGGGTGCCACGGACGATCGGCGCCCGCGCATTCGGCCAGGTGGCGGACGGTGATCCATTCATGCTGGTGGTTCCAAATCAGCACCGGCAGCGCGCATAGCAGGTTGATGAGCAGGGCCAGCCAGGGCCCCGGGCGGCGCAAATGCCGGCGCGCGGCAGGCCAGAGAGCGAAAAAGACTGCCCAGCAGAGCCACTGAAACAATTCCGTGTACTTGCTCAAGAATCCCAGGCCCATCCACAGGCCGACCCACAGCCATGGCCGGGTGGAGGCGTCCTCCTGCACCGCCCGCCAGCCCGCCAGCATCGCCGCCGTCCAGAACAATACGGACAGTGGATCAATCGTCATCAGAACGGCGCCCGCCGACAACAGCAGCGTGGCGCTCACGATGAGCAACAGGAAAAAGCCCGCGCGGGCGTTGACCTCGCGCGCGAAGAACCGCAGCAGGATAACGCCGATCACCGCGGCGATCACCGGGGAGAAAAACCGCACGCCGAACACCGTGTCGCCCCACAGCCAGGTCCCAAGGAATTGCGTGTAGGCAATCAGCGGCGGCTTGCTGTAGTAGGAAAGCGCCAAATGCTTGGACCAGACCCATTGATAGGCCTCGTCCTCGCTGAGTTGAATGATCCCGCTGGCCAGGTAAGCCCATCGCGCCAGCAGGGAGATCGCAATCCAGAGATACCCCAGCCGGAGCCAATGCTGGTCCACCGTGGCATGCGGCGCGCCGACCGCCGCAGCCAGGGAGCGCGCGCCGGAATCCGGCACTGGGGCATCGCTGGCGCGCCGTTCAGGCTCGAGCAGGCATGGCATAGCCCGCCACCAAAGCGGGAACCACTTACGCCCCGCCCTTTGCCAAAGCGCATTCAGAGACCAAACGCCGGCGGCGGCATACCCGGAGCCAAGGATGGCCCCCACAAGCACATCGCTGGGATAATGGCTGCCGTTGTAAATCCGGGAAAAGCTCACCAGCACCGCCGCCGGCAGCATGAACCAAACGCTGCGCCGATAATAGATGAAGAGGACCATCGTGCCCGCGAACCAATTGGCGGCGTGCGCCGACGGCAGGCTGGCTCGGTCCCCCAACCGCAGCGCGGCAGTTTCGACGGGAGTGGAAAAACGAAACTCGCGGGTGGGGCGGCGAACTTCCGCCAGGGCGGCATAGGGCCGCGGGCGCAGGAGGGTTCGTTTGAGGGGTTTGCAGATGAAGCCATCGCCAAGCAGAACGATCAAGACCAGCATCAGGACGCAGAGCGCGCCCCGGGTCCGGCCTTTCCAGGCCAGCAGAACCAGCGCCAGCAGCAGCACCGGGGCAAAAAACCGGTTGCCGCTGGCAAAAGGCATCACCAGATCAAAGATCGGATTGGCCAGCTTGAGGTTGACAAACCGGAATAGCCCAAGGTCCAGGGTTTGCAGCCAGTGCATCAAACAGACCTTTACTCAATACACGATCAGCGAGCGAACCGGGTAGTCTTGAAGTTTCTGGCGCCCCCCCAGGAATTGGAGTTCGATCAGGAAGGAGATTTCCAAAATGCGGGCCTCCAACCGGCGCACGAGCGCGGCGGCGGCGGCGGCCGTGCCGCCGGTGGCCAGCAAGTCATCAATGAGTAGCACTCGGCTGCCGGGCTTGAGGGCATCCACATGCACCGCTACGGTCGCCGTGCCGTATTCGAGATTATATTGCTGCTCATGGGTGCGATAGGGAAGCTTGCCCTGCTTGCGAACCGGCACCAACCCGGCCTGAAGCTTGACGGCGGCAGCGGCGGCGAAAATGAAGCCGCGGGCGTCAATTCCCACCACAGCATCCACGTCGCCGGGCCGGAACCGCTCCGTCAACAGGTCAATGCTGCCGGAAAAAAGCCGCGCATCGGCGAGCACCGGCGTAATGTCCTTGAACTGGATGCCCGGCTTGGGGAAGTCGGGGATATTGCGAATGGCCTTTTCAAGATCGGCGGGGGTTGGACGCGTTAGACTCATTTTTCCTTTTGGACTGACGGGGGGCCTGATTCCTTTACCCGGCTCAGGCCTTGATGGCTTCCATCTTTTCAATCATCTTGCGCAGTTTCTTCAGGGCTATATTCTGAATCTGGCGCACGCGCTCGCGGGTCACGCCGAACTTGGCGCCGACTTCCTCAAGGGTTTTCTGCGGGCCGCCGTCCAATCCGAACCGGGCGCGCAGGATGGTCGCCTCGCGATGGTCGAGGGTCTTGATCATTTCCCGCAGCATCCGGGTGACCGTCTTATCCTCAAGCTGCTGATAGGGTGTATCGGCATTCTCATCCTCGACGACCTCGGAGAAGTTGTTGGAATCCTCATCCCCGATCGGGGCATCCAGTGAAGCGGGCCGCACGGCGGCCATGCGCATTTGGGAAACCCGGGCGGCGCTGATGCCCAACTCCTCGCCCAGCTCTTCATCCGTCGGCTCGCGGCCCAGTTCTTCCTGCAACCGCAGGGAGGTGCGGCGCATCCGGGAGATTTTGTCCACCAAATGCACCGGCAAGCGAATCGTCTTGGATTGGTTGGCCAGGGCGCGCTTGATGGACTGCTTGATCCACCACGCCCCATAAGTGGAAAGTTTGCCACCCTTGGCCGGGTCAAAGCGTTCGACGGCCTTCATGAGGCCGATATTGCCCTCGCTGATCAAATCCAGCAGCGGCAGCCCGATGCCTTCATAATCGCGGGCGATCTTGACCACCAGGCGCAGGTTGGCCTTGATCATTTGCTCGCGCGCCTTCTTGTCGCGCCGCTTGATGCGCGCCGCCAACTGGATTTCCTCCTCCGGGGTCAGGAGCTTGACCTGGCCGATTTCGCGCAGATAAAGCTTGATCGCCGTGTCGCCATCATAACTCGAACGCTCCCGATCGCGCGCTGAAACCTGGTCATCGGCTTCCGGCTCCAGGTCAAGAGGCAGCAGATCCGTTTCTTTAATCTTGAGAAGCTCCTCGTCCGCCTGATCTTTGGCGGGCGGCGCCGGCTTCCGGCCGGGAAAATCACGTTTCTTTGCCGCCGGGGCGCGCCGTTTCGTCCGCGCGGAACGCGGAGCGGAGCGCGGCTTGCGCCGGGCGGCGTGATGACGTTTTCTGCGAGCGACCATAAACCGACGGGGAATCTAGTTGCTGCGCCGGGGTTGGCAACCAAATAAAACGGCCTTGGAACGGCGCGGTCAGCGGCCGGCCCCCCACAACGCCAGCCACCACGGGACGATGACCAGAATGGCAAAGGCCACCCCGCAGGCCAGGTTCGCATAAAGTTTGTGAGCCATTTTTGGAGCAAGGCTCAACAAGACGCCCAGCACCAGTCCGCCGAGGAAGCCGCCCAGGTGGGCCACGATGTCCGTTCCCGGCGTAAGCGCCAGCAGCACGAACAGCATGATCCCGCCGCAAACCCCGCTGACCACCAGCTTCACGGCGCGGGTGGACGTCCGCCAAAGAGAAAATGATTGCACCGCCAACAGTCCCAGGCTGCCCATGACCATCCCCGAGGCCCCCAGGCTGCGATGGGTTTGCAAGGAAAGCAAGCCCGCCAAAAGGTTGCCGCCCGCGCCCGCCAGGCAGGCTGCAAGCAAGCCGGTTCCTGTTCCGTAATGCCCCATAGCCAGGCCCAGCAAAACCAGCCCGAGGGCCGCATTGGTCGCCAGGTGCGCCAAGTCGGCATGGAGCCAGATCGCGGTAAAGAGCCGCCACCACTGCCCCTGCGCCACTGCAGCGCCATCCATCACGCCGACGGCTTGCAGGTCGCCCCGGGAGTTCAACCCATAAAACGCGCCGATCAACAAAACCCACGCCAGGCTGCCCCAATCAAACAGCAGGCCCGGGCGAAACACCGGCTGCTGCCAGGGCCAGGCGCGATTCTCGCGGCGGTACTGGCGCAGCGTCTGCAGCGCCCGCGCGCAATCCTGCCGAGGCACCAGCAGCCCCCAGCCAGCGCCTTCGTCGCCGGGATCAATCGTGACCTCAATCCCCTGGCTGATCAGCACCAGGCTCCAGTCCATCGCCTGGCGTTGCGAGCGCACCGGAATTCTGGCCGTCGCCGGCTCCATCAGCAAGACGGCGGGGCGCTAATCGGGGTTAAGCAGGCCGAGCTTCCGGACAGCCGCCCGGCTTTTCTCCGGAGATTCCTGCAAAATGACCTGCCAGCCCCGCGCCGCGCCCGCAGCGATGTTCTCGGGCCGGTCGTCCAGATAGAGAAGGTCGGCGCCACGCCGGCCCGCCTGGCGCTCGACAACTTCGTAAATCCGCGCATCGGGCTTCATGGCGCCCTGTTCGTAGGATAGAATATAGCCGTCGAAATGGGCGTAGAAAGGGAACCGCTGCCGGATATGCTCGATGGCCAATTCATTGGTATTCGAGAAAACGTAAGTGGGAATCCCCCGCTGCCGCAGCTCCGCCTGCAGTCGGATCATGGGCTCGATTTCCACAAAGATGTCGGCAAAACTCGCGCCGAACTCAGCCTGGCTGCCCCGGAAGCCGGTGGCCTGACAAATCTCCTCGAAGAACTGCCGCGTGGTCAACGCGCCGGATTCATATTGATAGAATAGGGAGGACTGGTTGATAAACTGCGCGATTTCAACCAGGGACATCCGGCTGCGGGCCGCAATACGCCGGGCCGCAATGTGGTAGTCGAAATCCACCAGCACCTTGCCCAAGTCAAAAACAACAGCAGCGGGAGCAGGCATGTTAAAAGTCAGGGGTTCATTCCGGGCGGCGGCAGGCGGTTTATCCCGGCATTTCCCGGCGCCCCTCCAGGGCGTGGCTCAAGGTCAATTCATCGGCGAATTCCAGCCCCGTGCCCGCAGGCAGACCGTAGGCCACGCGCGTGATTCTAAGCCCGGGACGGGCGAGTCGCTGAGCCAGGTAAAAGCCCGTCGCCTCCCCCTCCACATCCGTTCCCAGGGCCAGGATAATTTCCTGAACCTGCCCGTGCACCAGGCGGGTTTCCAGCTCGGCGATGCGCAGGTCTTCCGGCTCAACCCCGCTCAACGGCGAAATGCGCCCGCCCAACACGTGATACCGTCCGCGGAAAGTGCGCGCCTTCTCCAGGCTGAGAATGTCCACCGGCCGCTCGACAACGCAAACCAGCGAACCGTCCCGGCGCGGGTCGGCGCAAATCGCGCAGGGCGACAACTCGGTGAGCGCGCCGCAGACCTCGCAAAACCGGACCCGCGCGCGCGCCTGGAGAATGGCCTCGGCTAGTTTTCCGACCGCGTCCGTCTCCGCCTGCGCCAGGTGCAAGGCAATGCGCTCCGCCGAACGCGGGCCAATGCCGGGGAGCCGGCTCAGCGCGTCCACCAGCAACGCGATCGGTTCAGGCAGGGCGGCCATGGGAAAACGGGGGAAATCCGGGGCGCGGAGCGGGCATAATTCTGCGCGCCAACCCGCCGCTACGAAGTCAACCCGGGCAGATTGAACCCGGCGGTGGCCTTGCCCATTTCCGTGTTGGAAATCTCCCGGGCCTGGGCCAGGGCCTGGTTGGTCGCCGTCAGGATCATGTCCTCCAGCACCTGCGCGTCTTCCGGGTTCAGCGCCTGGGGATCAATCCGCACCGCGGCGATCGTGCCGTCGCACTTCGCCACCACCTTTACCGCGCCGCCGCCGCTGGTAGCTTCAACCGTGCGGGCGGCCAGGGCGGCCTGGATTTGCTCCATCTGCTGCTGCATGCGCGCGGCTTGTTTCATCAATTTGCCTATGCTCGACATGGTTTTGGGGTAATGCTCTATGGTTAATGGTTGCGGGAAATCATGGCCCGTCAGGCACGAACCTCCACGATCCGCCCTTTGAAAATCTCCAGCGCCTTCTGGATCAACGGGTCATTCTTGAAATCTTCCTGGCTGAACGACACCGCCTCCGGCTTGTTTGCGGCCGACGCGGCGGGCTTGACCGCCGTGCGCCGGGCGGTGGCGCTCACCGCCGGCGGAGGGGAGGCCGTGTCTGGCGGCAAAGCAGGGCTGGCGAGCGCCTCGGTCTGGATGAACTTGATCTGGACATTGGGATGACCCAACTCAGCGAGCTTGGTCTGGAGCAGCGCATGGGTGCGGGGGGTATCCACCAGGCCAAGGTGATCCCCAAACTCGGGATCGTAGCCAATCGTCAGGACGTTCTCCGCAAACGCAACCGGGTGCGCCCCCAGCAAGTAGCTGCGGATGAACTGGCTGGCGCGGCCTACAGCCTCCAGCAAGCCGCTCCACAGGCCGCCCAGGTCACCGGTCCGCCTTGGAGACCCCGGAGCGACGCCCGGCAGTTCTTCAGCCGCCGCCGCCGTTCCGGCCGGTTCGGCCTCCGCAGCCGCGTCCGGCGCGCGCCTTTTGCCACCCGCCGCCGGCTTGGGCGAACCGGCCGACGCGGAAGGCTCCGGCGCGAAATGACTGGGGGGGGCAGCCCCCGCCGGGGCCGGGCGCGTTTCCGCCGGGCCGCGCAAACTCTGAAGCTGCTGCAGCAGCGTGTCCACGCGCACCGCGGCGCGCGCTTCAATCGCTCTGAGCAGGGCCACCTCGACCAGGATCTTCTTCGAGGCGGCGTCGCGCAACTGCCGCTCCGCCTCGGCGAAGACTTCCATAATGCGCGTGAGCGCGTCCGCGCCGGCCATCGGGGATTGCTCTTTCAGCTCCGCCGCTTCGGCCTCGGACACCTCCAGCATATCCAGTTCGCCGCGCGAGACCTGGAAGATCAGCAGGTTGCGAAAATGATTCAGCAGGTCGGATAATAACCGCCGCAAATCCTTGCCGTGATTGGCCAGATCGTTCAGCAGGCGCAACGCCGTTTCGACTTCCCCGGCGAGCACCATCCGGGTGAGCTCCAGCAGTTGGCCCTGCGCCGTGAGCCCAAACATGGACAGCACGTCCGCCTCCTCGATCCGGCCGCCGCAAAAGCTAATCAACTGGTCGAGCGCCGATTCCGCGTCCCGCATCGCGCCCTCAGCCCCGCGCGCAATCGCGTGGAGCGCGGCCGGCGCAACCTGGACTTTCTCCAGATCGGCGATGTGCGCGAGGTGCTGGGCAATCAGCGCCGTCGGAATCCGCCGCAGGTCGAACCGCTGACAGCGCGACAGGATGGTGGGCAGCACCTTCTCCGGGTCGGTCGTGGCGAACATGAACTTCACATGCGCCGGCGGTTCTTCGAGGGTCTTGAGCAGCGCGTTGAAAGCCCCCGTGGACAGCATGTGAACTTCGTCTATGATGTAAATCTTGAAGCGGGAGCTGGCCGGCGCATACTTGCACGTCTCGCGCAGCTCGCGAACCTGCTCGACGCCGTTGTTGCTGGCGCCGTCAATCTCGAAGACGTCCAGCGAACGCCCTTCGGCGATTTCCCGGCAGCGCGGGTCGTCTTCCGCAAACTCCACCCGGGGCCCGCCCTCGCAATTAAGGCACTTGGCGAAAATGCGGGCGATGGTCGTTTTGCCGGTCCCGCGCGGCCCGCAGAACAGGTAGGCATGGGCAATGCGCTTCTGCTCCAGGGCGCGCGCCAGCGTCTGCGTGACGTGCTCCTGCCCCACCACATCCCGGAACCGCTGCGGGCGATACTTGCGAGCAATGACTTGATAACTCATGTAAGCGCGGCGTTTGGCGCGCCGGAACGCGGAAGAAAAACCCATCCGCCCGGGTTCCTCATTCCACCAACGGCGCGCCGCATTCTAAAATTAAACATGCCAGGGTGACCACGGCAACTGCGGAGCAGACTGCCGTTGCTGCCTTCCGGCCCTGGCGGGGTTCGTAAGTCCACAGTCCATGGGCCCTGGCAATCAAGAGTCTGGCGCATCGCCCCGGCCGCTTCAAGCCAATTCGCAGGCCAAATCACCAGCGGCCGCGCCACAATCCGCCGCGCGGCCACAGAGCAATTTGGCTCGAATCCGGGCGGGATTGCGGTTAGCGTATTGCGCGCATGAGTATAATGCGGACAAGCTAACCGGACGCCATGAGCCCGTTCGTCCAGATCGAGTTGTTGCCGCTGGGCAAGGTGCTGCGGGTAAAACGCGGCACCCCCTTGCCGGACGCGCTTTTTGCGCAGGGAGTCGAGTTTCCGTGCGGCGGGCGCGGGCGCTGCCGGGGGTGCAAAATTAAAGTGCTGGCCGGCTCGCTGCCGATTACCGCGGAGGAAAAGCGGAAACTTTCCCCCGCCGAGCTGGACGCCGGCTGGCGGCTGGCCTGCCGCGGGCGGGCGGAGGGAGACCTGAAAATCGAGCTGGCCCAATGGGAAGCGGCGATTCTCACCGATCATTCAGCGCTGGATTTCACGCCGCAGCCGGGCTGGGGTCTCGCGGTGGACCTGGGCACCACCACCCTCGTGGCGCAGTTGGTGGACCGGCAGACCGGAAGCGTGCTGGGCGTGCGCACGGCGCTCAACGCGCAGGCCCAGCACGGCGCCGACATTATGAGCCGCATTGAATTCGCCCTGGACGGTTCGCACCAGGGCGTGCTGGAGCACCTGACGCGCCAGCAGATCGGCGCCCTGGCGGCCGACCTCCTGGCGGAACGCGCCGCTGACGCGCGCCCGCTCGAAAGCGTGATCGTCGTCGGCAACACAGCCATGCACCACCTGTTCTGCGGCCTCAGCCTCGAACCGCTGGCGCTGTATCCCTTCGAGCCGGCTTCTCCGGGGCGGCAGCAGTTCGACGCCGCCCAACTAGGCTGGGATTTGCCCGGCAACCCTCCGGTGCAGTTCCTGCCCTGCCTCGGCGGGTTCGTGGGCAGCGACATTCTTGCCGGCCTGCTGGCAACCCGCCTGCCTCAAAGCGAACGCCTGGCGGCGCTGATTGACCTGGGAACCAACGGCGAAATCGTCGTGGGCAACCGCGAGCGCCTGCTGTGCGCGTCCACGGCGGCCGGCCCGGCCTTCGAGGGCGCGCGCATCGCCATGGGCATGCGGGCGGCAACGGGCGCCATTGCCGGAGTGCGCGTGCAGAACGGCCGGCTGCAATGCCGGGTGCTCGGCAATGCCGCCCCGCGCGGGATTTGCGGCAGCGGCCTCGTGGATGCAGTGGCCGCCGGGCTGTCCCTGGGCTGGATCCGGCCCAACGGACGGCTGGCCAACGGCGATTCGCTGCCGCTGGCGGGGCCGGTCGCGCTTAATCAACGGGACGTGCGAGAACTGCAACTGGCCAAGGGCGCCATCGCCGCCGGCCTGCGCATCCTCCTGGAACAATGGGGCGCGACGAAGGCCGACCTCTCCCAGGTCTTCCTGGCCGGTGCCTTCGGCAATTACATCAATCACGCCAGCGCGCGGCGAATCGGCCTGCTGGATTTCCCCGCCGACCAGGTCCGTCCGGCCGGCAATTCCGCCCTGCTGGGCGCCAAGCTGGCCTTATTCGACCCGCCCGGGCACGACCACGACTATGCCGCGATCCGGGCCAAAATCCGGCACGTCTCCCTGAACGAGGATGAGCGGTTCCAGGAAATCTTCGCGGAAGAAATGCTCTTCCCGCCGGACTGATCCCGCCCGCCACTCCGCGGCCTACGCTATACCCGTTCGCGCCCGGCATAGCCCCCGTCCAGTTCGTGCCAGAACTCGACGTCCTCCTCATCCTGCTCCCAGCATAAGAACACCTCGCGCCCGTCAATAATCGCCGGGAAATCCACCAGCCCGCGATCCAGGCTCTTCAACTGGATTTCCCGGCGCGCGAACTCCAGCAGCAGTTCGTTCAGGGCCACCAGGGTTCTCACCCAGGTGTTCACCAGCCCTCCGCCCAGGTCGCTCCCCGGCGCCATTAACCCGCCCAACCGCCGCTCGACCTTTTCCAGCTCGGCGCGTCGCTGCGCCATTTGCTGGAGCCACTGCCGGATGAGCGGCAGCAGCTCCCGGGCTTCCTCCCGCGTGTAATGTTTCTTAAACCGGTAGGGCATGACAACAGGCCTGCGGGCCGGATAGGCGATGGGTTTTTCCGCTCATGGGGGTGTGTTGGCCTCCAGTTTTTGGCGCACCTCCGCGCTCGGCTCGACCGCCAGCGACTGCCGCCAGGCCGCGCGCGCTTTGTCCGGCTCCCGCAACGCGTGGTAGATGTCGCCCAGGTGATCAAAGAGGGTGGCGTCCGGCTGCTCCGACAGCTCCACCGCCCGGAGCGCATGCGGCAGCGCCTCGCCGGGTTGGCCGAGCTTGAACAGCACCCACGCCAGACTGTCCAGGAAAGCCGCGTTTCGCGGCTCCGCCTTGACCGCCCGCTCGATCAATTCCCGCGCCGCCGACAATTTCTCGCCGCGCTCCGCCCACATGTAGCCCAGGTAGTTCAGGGCCTCGGCGAAATCGGGCGCCAGTTGCAGGCATTGTTGAAAATACTTCTCCGCCTGCGCGTAATCCCCGTTCCGTTCGCAGGCGGCGCCCAACTGAAAGTAAAACCCCTCGTTCAAATGCCCCGGGTCGGTGGCCTTGGCGATGACTTCGGCGACGATAAAATGCCGCACCGCCTGCGCGTAATCCTTCTGCCGGTTATAGGCCAGCGCGGTATAGAACTCCATCGCGAAACTCTGGGCAAACCGCTGCCGCGCCTTCTCCAGGGTCGCCAGGGCCTCGCCGGGTTTCGCCACCTCCATCTGGGCCACGGCCAGGTAGTAATACGCCGACTCAATGTCCGGGCTGAGCAGGATGGCTTTGCTGAACGCCTCGACGGCTTCCGCCGGCTGGCGGTCTTCCAGCGCCAGCCGGCCCAGGTAGTAATAGGCCTGGGGATTGGTCGGGTCGTCGCGCAGGATGGCCCGGAGCTGTTCACTGGCCCGCGGGTGGTCGCTGCCGCGCAGGTAAATCGAAGTGAGATTGGCCCGCACCCGCTCCTGCACCAGCGGCAGATCCGGCGGCCGCTTCAGCACCTCGAGGTAAAACTCCGCCGCCCGCTCCGCGTCGCCCAGCAGAAGGTAGCCGTCCGCCAGCTTCAGCCGCAGCAGCGGGGTCAGCGCCCCGGTTTGCGCCGCCCGGTTCAACAAGCCGCGCGCCGCCGCATTTGCCTCGTCCTTGAGCGCGGCCGCCTTCAAGCCAACCCCCGCATACATCTCGGCCAGGGTCACCAGGAAATCCGCGTCCACCCCGGTCTGCCGGGCCGCCTCGTCCAACACTTTAAGCGCCGCCTCCGGCTGCTGCCGGGCCATGCAAAGCTGAACAAGATTCCGATAACCGGCGATCGTCCCCGGCGCTTTCCGGATCGCCACCCGGCTGGCGGCTTCGGCCTCCGCCGGCTTGTCCAGGCGGACATAAATCTCCCCCAGCCGCGCATAGACCCGCCCCGAGGCATCCGGCTGCTCCGCGGCGCGCAGCATGACCTCCAGCGCCCGCTGGGTCTGCTGGCGGCGCAGGAAACGCTCGGACACCGCCAAGGTGAGCGTGTCATCGCCCGGGTCCTGCAGCGCCGCCTGGTAATAACCCTCCTCCGCAAGCTGCGTCTCCCCGTTCATCTCCTGGATCACCGCGGCCGCATAACGGGCATGCGCCTCGACCGCTCTTTCAAAGGACCGCGCCGCCGCTTTGGCCGACCGGGCGGCATTAGCGGAACGCTTCCCCGGCGCCGGGCTCCCGGACTCGGGCACGGAGCCACACCCCGCCGCCAGCCAGCAGCCGATGACGAACCACCCCCCGGCTCTCCAGAAACGACGCCGCATGCAATAAAGCGCCACCCGCCCCGCTCCGAGCACGGGTGGCGCCGAATGCTGATTGGGCAACCGGCTAAGGCCGCCCGGCTACTTCTGCCAGGTGCGCTTCTTGTGACGATGCGCGCGCAGCTTCTTGCGCCGTTTATGCTTGTTAATCTTAGCTTTTCGTCGTTTCTTCAATGAGCCCATAGGCAGTCGTCTCTGTATCGTGCTTCGCCCGGTTGGTGGTCCGCAGGCGGCGCGCGGTGCCGGCACCGCCCCGCAACCGTTCATCAACCCCAGCCGGTTTGTTTGCCTGCATACCGTGCGCGATGGCTGCCCCAAGGTCAAGTCTGCTTGCAAGCCGAAGGAAAGAAACGCCGCCAACACCCGGAAACGGGCTTCCGCCGCAAAGCCACCCCCCGCCGCGCCGGCTACGGCTGGCCGGAAGACAGGACCACCCGAAAACCCGTGCAACCGCTCCGGAGGCCCGGATACCCATTGCAATGGCGGTAGGCGGCCCGGCAATAAGCGGCATCAGAGAACCAGTAGCCGCCGCGCATGGCGCGGTTCATGCCCGAAGCCGGCCCCTGCGGATCCACCACGCTCCCCTTGGGATATGCCCCATACCAATCCCGGCACCATTCCAGCACGTTCCCGTGCATGTCATACAGCCCCCACGCATTCGGCGGATAACTGCCTCCCGCCACCGGCCGCCCTTGATAGCCCACCCCGGAGCTGTTGGTGCTGATGTTTCCGATCGCGGCATCATATTCGTTATAGGTGAAGAAATTGGCCATTCCCTGGCGTAAGGCATTCCCGTAGTGAAATGCCGTCGTGGTCCCCGCCCGGCACGCATACTCCCACTCCGACTCCGTCGGCAATCGAAATCCCCAGCCCGCCGCCAACCGCCCCGCCGCCCGCTCCTGCTGCGTCAACCGCCCGCAGTAGTTCGTCGCATCCTTCCAACTCACCTCCTCCACCGGACGATCCAGGTCTCCCGTGAAAAAACTCGGGTTCTTGCCCATCACCTTCAGATACTCGCGCTGCGTCACCGGGTATTTCCCCATATAAAACCCCTTGCTCAACGTCACGGTATGCTGCGTCTCATCCGCAAACCGCAGCGCTTCGCTCGCCGGGCTGCCCATAACAAAGCTGCCCGCCGGTATCCAGACCATGTTCGAGGCGCTGGGGCTGACCACCACCTGGGCGCGATAAAAACACCCGGGCTGCCCGCCATCCTTGTCAATGACCACGCAGGGACTGCCCGCCAGCGCGGCCAGGTTCGTCAGCACCTGCCAGCCGCCCGCGCGGCCAAAGCCGGCCGTCCGTTCAATCCGGTAAGCGGCTCCCACCGAGCCCGTCATTTGCAGCCGGACGACCCCGTTGGACAACTGCATATTCAGCACGGGCGGAGCCTGGCCATAGCCCGCCCCCAACCCCAGCATTATACTCGCGCCCAGCGCGATTGCTCTCTTCATAGTTTTCTCTTCAAATCCATAGCCCGCCATCGGCGACCCGCCCCTCCATCAGCACATCGCGTGCCGGTTCCCCGGCGGCGGCGGAAACTGCCCCCGCCCAGGCCTCTCCGGCAGCCCGGAGCGGCAACCCGCTCCAACCGGAGACTCGCTGACCCAAAATCAGGCACGCCCCAGCCAGATAGTCCAACCGAGTCCCCGAACCTCTTCGTTCCGTCCAAAGGAGCGCTGCGAATAGCCGGCCGCCAGGAAAGCTGCGGCCTCGGGGAGGGTTCAGAAGCCGCGCGAGGCGTGGGCAAATCGCGGCCCCTCAAGCAGCGGGCGGTTCCTTATTAATGCGGCCAGGCCAAATCCCGGGGTTTCCGTCCCGGCTTGAACTTGCCGTAGCCGAACCAACTGGGCTGGTATTCGCCCACGCAAGCGGCGTTGGCGCGCCGGGGAATCTTCTTCTCCAGCCCCACCGCCCAGTAGGCGGCGTTGATCAGCAGCCGCCGGAGGCCCTCGTTTTCGAGGTCCACCGCGGCGCCCATAGTCGTCGTCAACACTTTCGCCGTCCGGCCGTTTTCTCCCGTGTAGTTCCGAATCCAGACCAGCGGCATCATGGGACTGTTTTTAGGCCCCGCCACCGGCGGATCCTCCGGCTTCATGCCCGTCAAAACCTGCCCCCAAACCAGCACCTGGGCATCGGCGGGCAACTGCGTGATGGCATAAACATCCGTCGGCCCCCACAAGTCCGCCACGCCGCGCAAAACCGGGTGCCCCTTGAACGCTTCATGAATCACCCCGCGCGTGCTTTCCCGGCCATGATTCCCGTGATGCGCGACCCACGTCTCCCCCAGCACTTGCCGGCCAAACCCGCCCGGCCAAACGGTGCTGTGCCAGTCGTATTTCGCATACGGACTGGCCTTATTCACCTCGTATTTGAACGCATGCGTGCTGGTGCGCAGGGCGATGATCGGCCGGCCCGCGTTCAGGTAGTCCACAAAATGCTTCATCTGCGCATCCGGCAGTTCCCGGAACCGCAGCCCCATCACGCATAAATCGGCCGCGTCCAGCGCCGCCATCCCCGGCATATTGGTCAGCGTCAGGGGATCAATCGTCCCGTCGGCCGGGTTGATGGCAAACAACACCGTGCATTTGAACCCATGCCGCGCCGCCAGGATCTGCGCCAGCATCGGCAACCCCTCCTCCGAGCGATATTCCTCGTCCCCCGCCAAGAAAACGATGTGCTTCCCCCGCCCCGGCCCGCCCGAGCCCTGGTAAACCACCCCCTCCGCGGCCGGCGCCCTCCCGGCGAGCACCGCCAGCCACAACCCCAGAAATACATGCAACGGCTTGCTAATCTTCATGCCCAAGTCTGCCCCGCGCCGCGCCCCATGACAAGCGTTCAGCCTCGCCCTCTTTTGCCGGGCCCAACGGCGCGCGCCGGCCCGGATTCCGCAAGCCGCCTATTGGCCCTTCCCCTCCACCGCGCCGGCCGTCGCGCTTCCGTCATCCCAATGCCCCAGCCGGTTGGCGGGAATCGCCGCCGTCTCCGGGTAAATCAGGTAAACCGTATTCTTGGAACGCGCCCAGTTGCGGACCACTTGCTCCCGCGCATAAACCTGCCGGGCGCGGACATTCTTCCGCACGGACACCCCGGGATTATTCGCCACCACGTCGCCGGTGTCGGTGAACCCCACGCAGACAATCAGGTGGCCATAGTCCGGCCCGCTGGCCGGGCTGCGCGTGAGATAGGAGGATACCGAAAGGATGACCGGGATGCCCGCCGCAATCCAATCTTCCATCTCGGCAATATCCCCCAGGCGGGTCACGTAGGCCCGCAGCCCGGGATGCCGCCCGGCAAACGCCGTGTTGAACGGCCAGTTCCCCGTGTCGGCGCGCGGCCCGTCGGCGATCGCCCGGGCCGTCTCGGGCACGGTGTAGTTCAACTCCGGCCGTTGCAACCGCTCGCCCCAATACGCCAGCACCATCGAAAGCGAAGTGGGGCTGCACCAGCCGCCGCCGCCCTCATACTCGCCCTGCCGCCGCTCCGGAACCGGCAGCACCTTGCCCCAGGCCGCCCGGTTGGGCGCCAGCTTCCGAATCGGCGCCGCGGTGTTGCAAAAGGACACCCCGAGAAACTTCAGCCCGGACGGCTCCGCCGCCCCGCCCACGGTAAGGCGAAGCTGCACCCGGCGCGCCGCGTGGTTCAGCGCGAGCGTGTCCATCCGCACCTCGCCATCCGCATCCCGCTGCCCCGGCACGCTCCGCCGCGGAAACCGGGCGGGATCGTCCGACCACTGCCCCAGCGTGTAATAGCGCGTGGCGCGCTCGGGGTAGAGCGCGCGCGCCTCCGCTTTGAGATACACCCCGGGCGGCACATTCCAGGAAAGCACCAGCTCGTCCCACGCAATCGGGGCCGTGATTTCAGGGGAAAGCAGAATCACCTCGTTCGTCCGCGCCCCCGGGCTTCGGGTGAACCGGGAAAACTCGGTAAAGCTGATAAACGCGCTGCGTGGATCGGGCGCGGCGCTGGCCGCCCGGATCGCGCCCGAGGCCGCCAGCACCACCGCCGCTGCCAGCAGCAGGACGAGGCGGCGCCCGCCCAAACATTTCGCACCTGCAAGCCCGGCGCGCGGGCATCCTGCCCGCTTAGCCTGTTCGAAGCCGGTAAGCGGGCAAAATGCCCGCGCTCCGGTCTGTGAATATTTCATGTGGGAGGGGAAAAGCCCGGGCCACCAGTTCGGCCGCCGCCGCCCCAGCGCGGACGCGCCGTTTACCCCAAGCCCACCGCGGACCCTCGACGCCATTTCATTCTCAACATCCAATCTCATGTCTCTCATAAACTGCCAGCAACCGGACCGCCCGATTCACGCCCGAGGCCGGCGCGCGGGCATCCTGCCCGCTTAGCCCGTTCGAAGCCGGTAAGCGGGCAAAATGCCCGCGCTCCGGTCCGTGGGTATTCCGTGCGGGATGGGAAAAACCCGGTCCACCAGTTCGGCCGCCGCCGCCCCAGCGCGGACGCGCCGTTTACTCCAAGCCCACCACGGACCCTCGACGCCATTTCATTCTCAACATCCAATCTCATGTCTCTCATAAACTGCCAGCAACCGGATCGCCCGATTCACGCCCGAGGCCGGCGCGCGGGCATCCTGCCCGCTTAGCCCGTTCGAAGCCGGTAAGCGGGCAAAATGCCCGCGCGCCAATCTGTGAGTAATTCATGCGGGAGGGGAAAAACCCGGACCACCGTCCGGCCGGTCGGAAGCCGCTTCCGCCCCCGCGGCGCGCCGCTGGCGCACATGCGCAAAAAACTCCTCGGCTACGATGTAGCCCACGCAGTCCGGCGAACCGCAGCGGCAGGGATACTCCGGGTAATCCACCAGGTCGTAGCCATAGTTGAAGGTGATCTCCTCCCCCGCCGCAATATCGCGCCGGGCGACAATCCAGATGCGATCCTCGAACAGCTCCGCCTCGCAGTTGGGAGCGCAACTGTGGTTGAGCAGCCGCGCCGGGTTCCGCGCCACATTCCCGTCCAGGTCCTGCTCGTCGTTGAGCGTGAAGATATACGCGTTGTTCGCCTCGCAGCGGCGCAGCGACTCCGACTTGCTGATCCGCTCCCCCACATACTCCACCACGCGCGTGCCGCGCGCGATCCGCGTCCGGGCAAACCCGCCCTGCCCGTGAATCGCCGACGGCCCAAACCGCAGCAGCGCCGTGGGGCCGGGCGTGGCCCCCGGCGCTTCCGTCCGTTCAAAACTGGAAAACGTCGAATCCATACTCGCTCACAAATGGCTCCCACGGAGCCTGAATATCCACCCGGCGGCGGGTGAATGGGTCCGTGTAACCCAGCCGCACCGCGCGCAAACCCATTCCCGTTCCCGGTCCCCGCGCCCCGTCCGCGGGCGCCCGGACGCCATCCGCCTCCCCGCCCGCCGGGGCCGCGGCACCGGCGCCGGCATCGCGCCGCGCAGGCCGCCGGGACGGTTTTTCCGACTTCGCGCGCGGCGTTCCATAAAGCGGATCCCCCTCCACCGGATGCCCGGAGGCGGCCAGGTGCACGCGGATTTGGTGCGTCCTTCCCGTCACCGGCCGCGCCTCGATCAAGGCCCGCTGACCCCGGCATTGGAGCACGCGAAAGTGCGTTTCCGCCTCCTTGCCGTCCCGCGGCACGGCCCGCATCCGCCCGATCACCCCCGGATCCGGCGCCAGCTTCTGCCGGCACGTCCAGGCTTCCGACCCCGGCACCCCGGACACCACCGCCAGGTAAACCTTCGCCACCCGGCGCCCCTCGAAAAGCGCTCCCAGAGAATGAACCGCCCCCGGGCTTTTGGCCAGCAGCAATACCCCGCTGGTCTCCGCATCCAGCCGATGCACAAACCGCAAATACTTCAGCCCCCGCGCGCGCGCCCAATACGCCCCCGACGCGATGGACGACACCAGCGCCGCCTGCAGGTTCCGGTTCGTCTTCTGCCACGAAAACGGCACCAGCATCCACCCGGGCGGCTTGTCAATCGCCAGCACCGAGCGGTCCTCATATAAAATGGGAATCCGCTCGCCCGTCGGCAATTCTATATGTCCCGGCTTGGCCATACGCGGGCGCCAGGCGCCCCTGAATCATTCGGTTCCCCGGCACCATGCCTGAAAAACACCTCCCGGAAAAAGCAAAATATCCGCCCGCGCCGAACCCGCCGCCCGGTTTTATCCTTGTGCTCGCGGCCCCCGAACGCCTATGCTTTACCCGCTCGCGATGAAGCCTGAACCCAAACCCGGCGAGTGGCTCGCCCCGGACGACTTCGACACTGTTGTCCGGCTGACCCCCCTGGTCGCCATTGACCTGCTCGTGCAGGCGCCCGACGGGCGGGTCCTGCTGGGCCGCCGCGTCAACCAGCCGGCCAAAGGCTCCTTCTTTGTCCCGGGCGGCCGGATTTCCAAAAACGAAACCCTGGCCGCCGCCCTCCGGCGCATATCCCGGGCCGAGCTCGGGGTGGAAGTCCGGCTCGAAGACACCCGCTTCCGGGGGGTGTATGAGCATTTCTACGCCACCAACAGCCGCCAAACCCCCGGCTTCGGCACCCATTACGTCGTGCTGGCCTACGGCCTGACCGCCGCTCCGGAGACCCTGAACCTGCCCAAAGACCAGCACGGCGAGTTCCTCTGGCTCTCCGAAGCGGACCTGCTAAGCAACCCGGAGGTCCACCTGAATACAAAAAACTACTTCGCCCCCGCCGCTAAAACCGGCTGAAACATCCCCCTCCCCCCGTCTCCTACCCCCGATTTCTCCCTCTGCCCCGCTGCTCCAGCAGCGAAAACCACCCTAAAAACCGCCCCCAAAACCCCCTCGGGCTTCCAGCTCCCTCAAAAAACCCCAACTCACTGCAATCACGCCACTTCCACCCTGTCCACTGGCCGTGTACAAGGGGTGTACAAGGGATGCTCATCGGGAGTACAACCTAAAATCTGTCGGACATCCGGTGGGCATCCCTTGTACACCCCTTGTACACGACCAGTGGATAGGGTGGCGAGAGCCTGAAATTGGGCGGGCGGGCCGGGGGCGAGGGCGACGTTGGCGGAGGGCTGTGGATGGATGGTGATTGGGGACGTGGGGAGAGTGTCCAATAATTGGACAGTCGAGGATGGGGTCGGAAGGTGAGGTTCCGGGATGGGGTATGGTCGAGATGGAGGAGGTTTCCGGCGTATTCTGGAAAGCGGGCATGGGTGGGTGGATTTGCGCGTTGGCTTGTCAGGCGCGTGGGGGATGGTAGCATGGGGGCATGACTAAGCTGGCTCGATTACCTCGGCGCTCGTTTCTCAAGGGTTTGGGCCTTGCGGCCCCGGCGGTCTTGACCGGGCCGCGGCTTGCCGTCGCGCAGGCCGACGCCCCGGCGCCGGCGGCGGCCCCGGCGCATCCTCCCGGGGCCAAGGAATTGCGGGCGGACGTGGTCATCATCGGCGGCGGACTGGGCGGTTGCGCGGCGGCGCTGGCGGCGGCGCGCAACGGGTTGCGAGTCATCCTGACGGAGGAAACGGATTGGATTGGGGGGCAGTTGACGGCGCAAGCCGTGCCGCCGGATGAGAATCCGTGGATCGAGACGTTCGGCGGCACCCGCAGTTACCTCCACCTGCGCCAGCAAATCCGCGAGTATTATCTGCGGCATTACCCGCTCACCGCCGAGGCGCGGGCCCGGCCGGACCTCAACCCCGGCAACGGCTGGGTGTCCCGGCTCTGCCACGAGCCGCGCGTGGCCCTGGCGGTGCTGCACCAGCTCCTGGCGCCGTATGTCAGCGGCCGCAAGGTGCTCCTTTTGCTCCGCCACCAGGCCGTGGACGCGCTCACCGCGGGCGACCGGGTCGAGGCGGTCCGGGCGCGCAGCCTTGAGTCCGGCAACGACACCGTCCTGCGCGCGCCGTATTTCGTGGATGCGACGGAGCTGGGGGATCTGCTGCCGCTGACGCGGACGGAATACGTCACCGGGGCCGAAGCGCAGGCGGACACCGGCGAGCCGCACGCGCCGGCCGTGGCCGCGCCGCTGAACATGCAGGCGTTCACCTGCTGCTTTGCGATGGATTACGTGGCGGGCGAGGACCACACCCTCGAGCCGCCGCGCGAGTACGCGTTCTGGCGCGACTATGTGCCCGCCCTCCGGCCGCCCTGGCCCGGGCGGCTGCTGGCCTGGGAGTACAGCCATCCGGCCAGCCTGAAGCCGTTCAAACTGGAAACCGATCCCGCGAAAGGCACGGGGTTGTGGGCCTACCGGCGCATCGCCGACCGGTCGCAGTTCACCGCCGGCGCGTATCCGGGCGACCTGACGCTGGTGAACTGGCCGCAAAACGATTACCTGCTCGGCAACCTCTGCGAGGTCAGCGCCGCGGAAGCCGCCCGGCATGTGGCCCGGGCCAAACAACTGAGCCTGTCGCTGCTCTACTGGCTGCAAACCGAGGCCCCCCGCCCCGACGGCGGCACCGGCTGGAAGGGGCTGCGGCTGCGGCCCGACGTGGTGGGCACGGAGGACGGCCTGGCCCGCCACCCCTACATCCGCGAGAGCCGCCGCATCCGCGCGGAGTTCACGGTCGTCGAGCAGCACGTCGCCACCGAGTTCCGCATGCAGGAAACCCGCGCCTCGCGGGAGGAGGTCAAGGCGGCGGAGTTCAAGGATTCAGTGGGCATTGGCTGCTACCGGATTGATCTCCACCCCAGCACGGGGGGCGATAACTCGATTGATATCAGCTCCCTGCCGTTTCAGATCCCCCTGGGCGCCCTGCTGCCCCGCCGCGTCGAAAACCTCCTCCCCGCCGCCAAGAACCTGGGCGTCACTCATATCACCAACGGCTGCTACCGGCTGCACCCGGTGGAATGGAACCTGGGCGAGGCGGTGGGCGCGCTGGTGGCGTTTTGCACGACCCGCAAACGCCTCCCCCGCCAGGTGCGCCAGCAAGCCGACCTGCTGCGGGATTACCAGAAACTGCTGGCGGACCAGGGCGTGCCGCTGGCGTGGCCCAAAGTCGGGCCGCGCTGAAGAACCCCGCCCGCCCCGGGGACGCCCGCGGCGCCGCCGCCCCCCGGCCGGGCAACGCTCCCGATGAAATCATACATGAAGCCTCGCAATACGTTTATCATGGTGCTGGTGACGGCGCCGGACCTGCCGACCGCGCGGAAGCTGGCGCGGGGGGCGCTGGCGGCGCGGCTGATTGCCTGCGCCAACCTCGTCCCGCGCCTCGAATCGCATTACTGGTGGGAGGGAAAGATCACGGCGGGCCGGGAAGTGCTGCTGCTGATGAAAACCACCGCGGCCCGGCGGGCGGCGCTGGAAAAGTGGATCGTGGCCCGGCATCCCTATGACACGCCGGAGGTGGTGGCGCTGCCCATCGCCCACGGCCACCGCCGCTACCTGGACTGGGTGCGGGACGCCGTGCAATGACCCCGCCCGAGACCTGCCCCCATTGCGGTGCCGACGTTCCCCCCGCGGCCCGGGCCTGCCCGGAATGCGGGGCGGATGAGCGGACCGGCTGGTCCGAGGCGGCGCGCGCGGATGGCCTGGACCTGCCCGATGACGCCTTCGACTACGAAGACTTCGTCCGGCGCGAGTTCGGCGGCCGGCGCGCCGTGCCGCGCGGCCTTCATTGGTTTTGGTGGGTGGCGGCGCTGGCCGCGCTGGCGGCGTTTCTGGCGCACTGGGTCTGGTAGCCGGCGGAAAATGTGGTTTTGCGGTTGCGGCGCGGCGGGGGATTGTTCTAACCGGGATATTTCACGCCCCGCACGAAATACCCGCAGGCCGGAGCGCGGGCATCTTGCCCGCTTAGCCCGTTTGGAGGCTGTAAGCGGGCAGGATGCCCGCGCTCCAGTCTTGCAGGGGTGAAATGTCTGGACTAGAGCCGATCACTCACCTTGGCCAAATACACTTCGGGATATTTCACGCCCCGCACGAAATACCCGCAGGCCGGAGCGCGGGCATCTGGCCCGTTTAGCCCGTTTGGAGGCTGTAAGCGGGCAGGATGCCCGCGCTCCAGTCTTGCAGGTGTGAAATGCCTGGGCTGGAGCCGATCACTCACCTTGGCCAAATACACTTCGGGATATTTCACGCCCCGCACGAAATACCCGCAGGCCGGAGCGCGGGCATCTGGCCCGTTTAGCCCGTTTGGAGGCTGTAAGCGGGCAGGATGCCCGCGCTCCAGTCTTGCAGGTGTGAAATGCCTGGGCTGGAGCCGATCACTCACCTTGGCCAAATACACTTCGGGATATTTCACGCCCCGCACGAAATACCCGCAGGCCGGAGCGCGGGCATCTGGCCCGTTTAGCCCGTTTGGAGGCTGTAAGCGGGCAGGATGCCCGCGCTCCAGTCTTGCAGGTGTGAAATGTCTGGACTAGAGCCGATCACTCACCTTGGCCAAATACACTTCGGGATATTTCACGCCCCGCGCGAAATACCCGCAGGCCGGAGCGCGGGCATCTTGCCCGCTTAGCCCGTTTGGAGGCTGTAAGCGGGCAGGATGCCCGCGCTCCAGTCTTGCAGGTGTGAAATGCCTGGGCTGGAGCCGATCACTAACCTTGGCCAAATGCACTTCGGGATATTTCACGCCCCGCGCGAAATACCCGCAGGCCGGAGCGCGGGCATCTTGCCCGCTTAGCCCGTTTGGAGGCTGTAAGCGGGCAGGATGCCCGCGCTCCAGTCTTGCAGGTGTGAAATGTCTGGACTAGAGCCGATCACTCACCTTGGCCAAATACACTTCGGGATATTTCACGCCCCGCACGAAATACCCGCAGGCCGGAGCGCGGGCATCTTGCCCGCTTAGCCCGTTTGGAGGCTGTAAGCGGGCAGGATGCCCGCGCTCCAGTCTTGCAGGTGTGAAATGTCTGGACTAGAGCCGATCACTCACCTTGGCCAAATACACTTCGGGATATTTCACGCCCCGCACGAAATACCCGCAGGCCGGAGCGCGGGCATCTTGCCCGTTTAGCCCGTTTGGAGGCTGTAAGCGGGCAGGATGCCCGCGCTCCAGTCTTGCAGGGGTGAAATGTCTGGACTAGAGCCGATCACTCACCTTGGCCAAATACACTTCGGGATATTTCACGCCCCGCACGAAATACCCGCAGGCCGGAGCGCGGGCCTCTGGCCCGCTTAGCCCGTTTGGAGGCTGTAAGCGGGCAGGATGCCCGCGCTCCAGTCTTGCAGGTGTGAAATGTCTGGACTAGAGCCGATCACTCACCTTGGCCAAATACACTTCGGGATATTTCACGCCCCGCACGAAATACCCGCAGGCCGGAGCGCGGGCCTCTGGCCCGCTTAGCCCGTTTGGAGGCTGTAAGCGGGCAAGATGCCCGCGCTCCAGTCTTGCAGGGGTGAAATGCCTGGGCTGGAGCCGATCACTCACCTTGGCCAAATGCACTTCGGGATATTTCACGCCCCGCACGGAATACCCGCAGGCCGGAGCGCGGGCATCTTGCCCGCTTAGCCCGTTTGGAGGCTGTAAGCGGGCAGGATGCCCGCGCTCCAGCCTTGCAGGGGTGAAATGCCTGGGCTGGAGCCGATCACTCACCTTGGCCAAATACACTTCGGGATATTTCACGCCCCGCACGAAATACCCGCAGGCCGGAGCGCGGGCCTCTGGCCCGCTTAGCCCGTTGGGAGGCTGTAAGCGGGCAGGATGCCCGCGCTCCAGTCTTGCAGGGGTGAAATGCCTGGGCTAAATATGTCCAAAACTCAGTCGCGTATGGCAACCCTGACCGAAAAGACTCCTCCCAGCCAGCGGCTCATGTCCGTGGATGCGCTGCGGGGCTTCGATATGTTCTGGATCATTGGCGCCGATTCCCTGGTCTATGCGCTGAACCGCATGTCGCCGACGCCGCCCACCCGGTTCCTGGCCCGCCAGCTCGAACACGCCGAATGGGCGGGCTTCCGTTTCTATGACCTGATCTTCCCGCTGTTCATCTTCATCGTCGGGGTCTCGCTGGTGTTCTCCCTCTCCCGGACTATTGCCCTGGAGGGGCGGGCCCGGGCAATCCAGCGGATCGTGCGGCGCAGCCTCCTGCTGTTTGTCATCGGCATCTTCTACTCGGGCGGCCTGACGAATCCCTGGCCCGACCTCCGGCTGATGGGCGTGCTCAACCGGATTGCGCTGGCGTATTTCTTCGCCGGCGCGCTGTTTTGCTTTTTCCGGCCGCGGGCGCTGGCGGCGATTTGCGTGGGTCTGCTGGCGGGCTACTGGGCGCTGATGACGTTCGTGCCGGTTCGCGACCTCCCGTTGACCCGGAGCGCCCTCGCCCAGCGCGCCGCGGAGGCGGGCCGCCCCGAGGTTGCCGCGCTGTTCAAAGCGGAGCGCAACCCCTCGGCGGTCAAGGACAGCCCGGCGTGGGCGGCGGCGCGGGAGATGTTCTACGCGACGACCAACCGGGTCACCGGCAGGTTTGACGCCGGGCTGAACCTGGCCAACCACCTGGATTTCGAATACTTGCCGGGGCGCAAGTACGACACCTTCTACGACCCGGAAGGGCTGTTGAGCACCCTCCCCGCTGTGGCGACCTGCCTGCTGGGGGTGTTTGCCGGCTTGCTGCTCCGGATGCCCACCCTCGCGGGCCGCCAGAAAGTGGCGTGGCTGATTGCCTTTGGCCTGGCCGCCGCCACGCTGGGCTGGCTGTGGGATGCCCAGTTCCCGGTCATCAAGAAAATCTGGACCTCGTCCTACGTGCTGGTCGCCGGCGGCTACAGCGCCATCCTGCTGGGGCTTTTCTACCTCGTCGTGGACCTCTGGCAGGCGCGCGCCTGGTGCCAGCCCTTTGTCTGGATGGGGATGAACTCGATCACGATTTACATCGCCGCCAATATCCTCGGCGGTTTCCGCCGCCTGGCCCCCCGGCTGGCGGGCGGCGACGTCAAGGCGTTCTTCGACGAACGGGTCGCCCAGGGCTGCGGCGAACTGGTCATTTCCCTTGTGGGCCTGCTGCTGGCGTTCTGGCTGGTTCGCTTCCTCTACCAGCGCAAGGTCTTCCTGCGCCTCTGACCGCTCCGCCTCCGCCCCCGCGCGGCTCTTCCGCCTTTTCGAACCTCCCGCCCGGCCTTCCCGGACGGGTGGGGCGGCTTGCAAATAAATCCGCATTTTTTGGCGGAAAAGGGTTGACCTTTTCGGTCTTATTCTTCATATTGCAGGTAATGGCATGAGTCTGTGGACTCTGAAAACGAAAGAAACAATAACGAAACAGTAAACCAACTCCTGTTATGTATAGAACAAAATCCTCTTGTTGGGTCGGGTTGCGCCGGGCAACTCTGGCTCTCCTCGCGATCGGCTCACTGGCGGTCCAACCGCTGCGGGCTGATGTAGTTTACCTCACCACCTATCTCGGGGGGACTCTTAATAGCACAACCTTTTTCAATGACCCCTTGGGTTTAGGGCCTTCTTATTCGGGATTCGGGTCAACTGCGATTGCTAATCCGCCGGGCGTCCCCTCCCGTACGAGATGCGTCTATTACTACGGCCAGGACTTGAATCCCAACTGGCTCATCGTCCCGCCGCTGGGGGTTGATGGCGGCGTTTATAGCATCGAAGTTGCCCATACCACGCTGACGACCTCGCCGGACGTTGTGGTCACAGCCTACTGCGCAGACAACTTCTATGGTCAAACGTCCGCGGGATGCACCAATTCCGCCGTCTTTAACCAGGCAAACGGCGGGAACACGTGGAAATTGATGGGCTATATCACCAATGCCCCGGGCATTACGGATCCGGAGATCATCTTTAAGCAGGTGGGCGGCGTTACCGGGCCGAGCTCCAACGAAAAGCGCCTCTACGTGGACGCCTTTAAGTTCACCCTTATTGATGCGTGCGCCGGCGCCGTCGGCGACCTGTCCGTCAATGGACCGCTCGCGGCCGGCCAAATGTTTGTCACGGTCTCGGGGGTCACTGCGGGCGCGACGAATGTCACGATTTTTGCGAACGATGCTGAAATCGGCCAGACGAAC
>Ga0209506_1000716_pt1 | contig 40354 bp, 36 predicted proteins | sample AD_JPNHG2_MetaG_FD_184409 | JGI IMG/M metagenome (GOLD analysis project Ga0209506, IMG submission 184409) | Active sludge microbial communities of municipal wastewater-treating anaerobic digesters from Japan - AD_JPNHG2_MetaG (SPAdes) (version 2) | ecosystem: Engineered > Bioreactor > Anaerobic...
CGTTTTTGCCACCGGGATCACTCCTTCGGTTTGTGTTTTCTCTCTGACTACACTGTAACCGAAGTCCCGGTGGCCTTTTTGCCTTACCACCGACTGCCGCCTTTTTTCAGACGACCTTTTTACAGCACTTTAGGGGCTTGATCATCATTCCCTTCGAGAAGAAGCTATCATCTTCGGGTTCTATCACTAGGTGAGACAACTCGGCCTTGACAAATTAAAAGGAGGAAGGAAAATATTAAAGCGATGGAGTGAAGTGACGGACTAATAGTGGTAGAGTATTGAAATGGGTCCAGAAGTGTTTGAATATTTTTTTACACCCTTCAAATGGATACATTAAAACATTTTTTATAAAATCCATCAGGGGGCTTCGGCATGGGGAAGACAGTTGTCCAACTGGGATACGGGATGCAGGGAAGGGCTTCGCTTTTCGATCTCTTGAAGTGCGGACAGGTGGAGAGGGTGATCGTCGCCGACAGCTCTCCGGGCCTCTCTGAAGAGATCGCGAAACTTGGTTCGAAGAAGGTTACCGCCCTGGCCCTGGACGCCTCCGACGTTTACGCCGTAAAAGAAGTGATCGGCGAGGCTGACGTGGTGGTGGAACTGCTCCCGGGGTTTTTGGCTTTTCAGACCGCAAGGGCCGCCGTTGAGGTCGGGGTGAATCTCGTCTCTTCAATGTACCTCACCAACCCCGGTGAACAGGACCCCCAAAAAGTGCTTTCCCGGCGAAAGGAGCTGGAGGACCTCGACAGGGTGGCCGAGGAAAAGGGTATCACCATACTCCAGGAGTTTGGGATGGACCCCGGCTTGGACCTTGTACTGGGCGGGCGGGCTTTGAAGGAACTCGACGAGGTCCATGCCTTTCACTCCTACGGTGCTGGTTTCCCTGAACCGGCATCGGCCGACAACCCGCTCCGATACAAGTTCACCTGGTCCATCATCGGAGTCATGAGATCCTACCTCCGGCCCGCGAAGGTCATCGATAACGGGAAGGTCGTTGATATCCCGGCGGACGAGATGTTCTCGGCGAAAAACACCCATTTCCTGGATCTCCCGGAGATGGGCGGTGTCCTCGAATGCTTCCCCAACGGTGATTCGGAACATTTCGCCAAGTCCTTCGGACTGGAAGGCCATGTGCTGTCCATGGGGCGCTACATATGCCGGTGGCCCGGCCACGGGGCCTTCTGGAAGACGATGGCCAAGTGCGGTTTCCTGGGGGAGGAGCCCATTCGGTGCGGCGGGAAGGAAGTCAGTCCCGTGGAGTTTTGTGCCAGCCTCCTGGGCTCCCAGGAGCAGTTCTTTTACTCTGACAAAGAAAGGGACGTGGCGCTGATCAGGGCGGACGTGCGGGGCCTGAAGGACGGGAAAAAACGCAGGGTCGTCTGGCAGATAACCGACAGGAAGGACCTGGAGACCGGTTTCACCGCCATGCAGCGCACGGTGGGTTTCCCGATGTCGATAGGCGCCCAGATGATCCTCGACGGCCGATTGTCCCGAAAGGGCATCGTGGACCCCACGGAGGTGCCCTTTGAGCCTTTCATGGAGGAGCTGCGGAGACGCGGTCTTGTGGCCGACCGCTTGGAGGAGGAGTGGAAGGGGGATCTCAACCCGTGATCATCGATTTTGTCAAGGGACACATGGGCGGCAACACTATAACCATCCTCGACGGGAGGCAACTTCCCGATGGAAGGGAGCTGGAGATCTCCCTCGCCGTGTTGGACGACCGTTACCTCTGTTCCCACGAGGCGGGGATCCTTTACCCCGGAGAGGAGGGTTGCGACCTGACCCTTCGCATCGTAGGCAGGGCCTCCAGGAAATTCATTTCGGCCTGCGGCGGCCTCACCCAGGTCCTGGGGAAGGTCCTGACCTCCACCGGCTGGGGCCGGAGATTCGCCCTGTCGGTCCACGTCGGGAGCACCGTTCTCCTTGGGACCCCGGCGGGGGTCACCCCCATCCTCATCAGCGGCGAGGGGGCTGACTTTTCCACGGAGACGGACATGACCCAATTCCTGGGGGAGATATACCAACAAGGCATTGAGCCCATGGTCCTCGACGGGTCCAGGTCCTGGAGGGTCGGCAAGTTCCTGGTCATTCACGCCGACGAACTACGGAAGGCCTTGCCAGGCTCGGTGGTGGAAAACCTGGACGAGAGTGCGAGGCACAAGATCGTGGCCATGCAGGAGGAATTTTTCCTGAAATCCCCCCAGGCCGGCTTCGATCTCGCCCTTTACGATGACCACCCCGTGAGGCAGGGGAATGATCTGCGCGTCATCTTCCCCCATTCTATCCCGAAAAATCTCATCGAACCATCTTGTGGGACCGGTTCAATTGCGGTCTGTATCGCAGCCCTGGCGGATGGGTTTTTAAAAGTGAAGGGGTCCTCCGGCGAGAACGCCGCCCTCTCTTTGCAACTGGAATCGGGAGGGGGGTACGACCTTGGGGGGCCGGATGTGACCCGGGTGACCCTTGTCCCGGGGAAGGGTCACAGGATGGAGGAAGCCTTTTTCTCACACAGCAACGTAGAGGTGACCTGTGAAGGCAGGGCTTCCTTGGCGTAACCGGCAGGGCAAAGACGGTATGACCGATGAAAGGAGGAGATAAGGTGCCTTAGCCCAATTACTTCTTGCTCGAGTTCGAAAGGCAAGACCATTCCTTGACGGAAAGGAGAATGGAAGATGGAAGGAGTAGCAACCAGAGGCATTCTTTCACTGCTTCCTGTCGTAGTGGCCTTGTTACTGGCCTTCAGGACAAAGGACGCCGTGTTCTCTCTTGTTATAGGCTGCCTTTTAGGAGTACTCCTGGCAGGTTTCGACCCCGCCACAGGGCTATCCAAACTCTTTCAGAACGCTCTCGGGAACGCCGATTTCATATGGGTGATGATGATCGAGGTTGCCATCGGGGTAATGATAGCCTTTTACCTGAGGTCAGGTGTCATCGGGGGTTTCGCCGAATGGGCTTCGACCAAGATCCGCACCAGGAGGGCTGCCTCCGGGTTCGGGTGGCTTTTGGGTATTTTCATCTTTTTCAGCGACTATTTCAGCCCCCTCTTCAGCGGTCCCATAGCGCGACCCCTGACCGACAAGTACAAGGTTTCGAGGGAGATGCTCGCCTACCTGCTTGACTCGGGGAGCGCCCCGGTGTGCACCCTGGTGCCGATCTCCGGATGGGCGGTCTATATCGCCGGACTCCTGAAAGGCTATGGCCCGATCGTGACGGCCGATGACGGCATGTCGGTATTCATAAAGGCCATCCCCTACAACTTTTACGGCTGGTTCGCCGTGATCCTCGCAGGGCTCTTCGCGTTCCAGATCATCCCCAACTTCGGGCCGATGAAAAAGGCCGAACTCCGCGCCCTGAACGAAGGAAAGGTGATCCGCGACGGGGCGACCCCCCTGACCGGTGAGGAGATGGATCTCATCAAACCCCTACCGGACAAAAAGGTGAACCTCCTTGTTTACCTTTTCGTGCCCGTCCTGATAGTGATCAGCATAGCGCTGGGAACCTTCCTGATCCTGGGCAGCACCAAGATCCTTGAAGCTTTCTTCGCCGGGGTGATGTACCAGGCCATAGTCATGAGTTTTGGAGGTTACTTCAAGGGAGTCAAGGACGGGATGGATGTCGCCGTTAACGGGATCAAGGCCGTTCTCCCGGCGATAATGATCCTTGCCCTCGCGTACTGTATCAACGATATCTCCAAGACCCTGGGGGCCCAGCAGTACATCATATCCGTCACCAAGGGGTGGATGACCGCGGGAATGCTCCCGGTGATCACCTTCCTGACCGGCGCCCTGATCTCCTTCTTCACCGGCACTTCCTGGGGGACCTACGCTATCCTCACGCCCTTCGTGCTTCCCCTTGCCCTTAACCTTTCGGGGGGGGCCATCAACAGCGTGGTCCTCGCCACGGTCGGAGCCATCGTGGGTGGGGGTTGCTTCGGGGACCACAGTTCTCCCGTCTCTGACACGACGTGCCTCTCGTCCTTCGGGGCGGCTTCGGACCACATGGATCACGTTATGACCCAGTTGCCCTACGCCTTGACCGCGGCGGGTCTCGCAGTAGTGCTGTTCCTGGTGATCGGTTTCATGGGGTAGACCTGGAAAAGGGTAAAGAACCGTTTTTTAGGGACCGGCAGTCCACGTCAACGGAGGACCGCCGGTCCTCCTTGATCAAGAAAACAACCTTTACATAAAGGGATTGAGACGATGATGGGAACCGGGGCACCTCCGAAAATAGGGATCCTCTGCTGGGAGGCGGGGCATGTGCCAAGGGGCCTTGTCCAGCTTGAATCGTTGAAGGGGAACAGCACCAACCCCGATTCTTACGATTTCCCGGTCCTTTTCCGCCGGGTCAAGGGGGCCAATATCCAGACGATCCTTGAAAATCCTGACAGGAATGTTCTCCAGGAGATGATCAGGGAAGCCCGTTCGATGGTCTCCGGCGGGGTGCGGGCCATTACCACCAGTTGCGGCTTTAACGCCGTATTCCAGAGGGAATTGGCTTCAGCCCTGGACGTGCCCGTGTTCACCTCGAGCCTCCTGCAGGTGCCGATGGTCCACGCCATGTTGGGCACAAGGGCGGAGGTAGGCGTCATCACCGCCAAGAAAGCCGCCCTTAAAAAGGAGCACCTGGAAGCCGTCGGCATCCATGGGGGGATCCCCCTTTACATCTTCGGCCTGGAGGACTGCCCCGAATGGAGCAAGATATTCAATCACCCCGATGAAGATATCAACCTTGAGACTGTAAAAAATGAAGTGATCGGGACGGCCAGTGAGGCTATCCGGGAATACCCGGGTATCGGGGCATTGGTGCTGGAATGCACCGACCTGCCCCCCTTCTCGGGACCCATCCGAAAAGCGACGGGGCTACCGGTCTTTGATTTCATCGGCCTCGTCGAGATGGTCGCACGATCCCTTTGACAGGATCGATCGGTCGGTAGTAATTCTTGTTGCGAATACGAAGGAGTGGTTTAAATGAAAAAAATCCTGGTACTCGGTTCCGGAAGGGTTTCCCGGCCCTGCGTTCATTACCTGGGAGGGTTGGAAGGGACGGTCGTGCACGTGGCGGCCTCCTCGGGGAGAAATCTTGGCAAGACCGTCGCGGGTATCCCCGGGGCGAAGACCCATATATTCGACGCTAAGGACCACGGTGGGAAACTGATCGATGAGGTGGGCCCCGACATCGTGGTCAACCTTCTCCCACCTGCCTTCATGGCTCCCATTGCAAGGGAGTGCTTGAAGAAGAGGATCCCTCTCGTCCATGCCTCCTACCTGGACCAGGAGGTGAGGAACCTCGCGAAGGATGTTGAGGCCGCCGGTATTCCCTTCGTCACCGAAATGGGCCTCGACCCCGGCATCGACCACATGTCGGCGGCCAGGACGATCGACAGGATCCGCAAGGAGGGCGGCGAAGTGGAATCCTTCCGCTCGATATGCGGGGCCATCCCCTCGGCCGACGCGAATACCAATCCCTGGGGCTACAAGCTCTCCTGGGCGCCGGCCAGCCTCATTGGGGCGAGCAAGAGGGACGCGCGGGTCATGGTCGACGGGGAGACTTACGAATGGCCCGGCGGCGAGACCTACGAACACGTTCACCTTGAGGAAGTGCAAGGCCTGGGATGGTTCGAGATCTACGCCAACGCCGACTCGCTGCCCTACCTGGACACCTACGGGATCCCCGAGGCGAGGAGCATCTACCGGGGAACGATCCGGTACCCGGGCTGGTGCGAGACGATCTGCAAGATGAACGCCCTGGGGCTCTTCGAGGAGAGCGTCCTGGACATGAAAGGAAAGACCTTCAGGTCCTTCATGGCCGAAAGGGCCGGCTTGGGAAAGGATAGCGACGTAGAGACGGGCCTTTGCGAGAGGCTTCGGCTGGAGCCCTATTCGACGGTGATGCTCCGGTTCGGCTGGCTCGGCCTCCTGGATGACAGGCCGATACCCTTCGCCAAGGGGAGCCCGAGGGACGTGGTCTCCTTCCTATTCGCGGAAAAGCTGGTCTACAGCGAAGAGGAAAAGGACCTGGTGATCCTGCGGGACGAATTCGTCGCCACCTACAAGGGTAAGAACGGTAAAAAATTATTCCGCTCCACCCTGATCGATATGGGTATCCCCGGAGGGGATTCCTCGGTGGCACGGACGACGGGGCTTCCGCCGGCGATCACGGCCAGGTTCATCCTGGAAGGCAAGATCCGGACGCCGGGGGTTCATACCCCCGTCCTTCCGGAGATCTGGGGCCCAGTCCTGGAAGAACTGGAGAGGTTAGGCATTTCACTGGAAGAGACGGTGACCGATGCCTGATCGGGGCGGGATGCCCGTTTTTGAGTGAGGAAGACCCAAGAAAGGAGGGGGCCCTGCAGGGTCCCCTCCTTTTTCCCTCGCCGGGTCTCACCGCTCCCGGGGGATCGGCAGGGTGGAGCCTCCGGCGGGCATCACGATGACCCCGGCTCGGGGCCCCGCCAGGGAGAAGGCTTTTTCGACGGCCCTTTCAAGGTTTTCGGCGGGTTCGACAAAAAAGGAGCGGACCACCTCGTCGTCGAGGTCCGAGACCATGAGGATCGACGCTTTTTTCAGGGCCAGGGCGATGGCGGCAGCCTTGTGGCCGCCAAGTTCGAAGCCGCTCTTCACGCGCTCGATGAGGTCTTCAGGCTTCTCAGCTTTTTCGATCCAGTCGGAGAAGGTTTTGGAACCCAGCCCCTCCCCGCAGGAAGCCATCCAGATGACCACGCCGCCCCATCGGACGGCCCAAAGGGCATTGTCCAGGGCTTTCTGGGCCTGGTAGACGTTGATGTCCTTCGGGAACCCCCCGGCGGAGACGATCACTATATCGGCCTGTTCCTCGATGGGGACCTTGCCGAGGGCGTCGAGTTTTTCGCACCCCGCCCTGTAGGCATCGATGTAGTCCCCCGCCACGGCATGGATGACCTTCTTGTCCTGGTCGAGGATCACGTTGAAGATGAAGTCGACCTTGATGAAGCGGCCGATCTCCTCCAGGTCCTCCCGGACGGGGTTGCCCTTGTTGTTTCCCGCCCTGGACCCCACTTCCAGCATCATCCGGTGGTTGGCCCGGATGGCCTCGATCGTCGAGACGCCGGGAAAGACGGCCTTGGCCCCGCCGCTGTAGCCGGCAAAGTAATGAAACTCGATGTTCCCGACGCAGACACGGCGGCCGGCCTCCACGACGGGCCTGAAAATATCGACCGGCGTGCCCCTGGAGGTCTTCCCGAGACTCACGCAGTCCAAGGGGTCGTGGTCGATGCAACGGTAGCCCTCGTAGATCCTGTCGCCTACGAGGGACCTCATCTCCTCCTCGGTGTGGGGACGGTGGCTCCCGAGGGCGAAGATAATGGTGATGTCCGAGTCGCCGATGCCGGCTTCCCGGAGTTCCTCAAGGACGGGGGGGAGCACCACCCTTGACGGACAGGGCCTGGTGATATCGCTGGTGATAAGGGCTATTTTCTCGCCTGGCCTTACTATTTCTTTCAGGAGGGGCGTCCCGATGGGGCTGGAAAGGGCCTTTTTCATGATCTCCCCCTGGGCCTCCCCCCGGGGGATGCGAGGGGGCTCCAGGACCGCCACCAGGTTTTCCCGCGGCACCGAACAATCGACCGTCCCCTTGCCGAAACACAGTTGAAATTTCATGGCCATTCCCCCCAAGATCATCGATCCCCATGATAGGGTCCAAGTGTACCCGTTCGCCCAAAACCGAACCCAACCGTGGAGAAATGCTCAATACCCGGCGGTTATCCGATATGATACCTCCCAGGAGCCGCCCGCGGGGTTAGAAATGGTCTTCCGAGGGTGGTACCGCCGGTTATTGTAAAGGAGGAGAACCATGATCAAAAAACGCGCGGTCCTTTTCCTGGCCGGATCGTTGTTCTTCCTTTCCCTGCTGGCCCCGGCGCGCGTGGAGGCGCAATGGCCCAGGATCACCCTGTCCGCTGACGGGGTGCCCATTTCCTACGAAGTACACGGCGACGGTGAACCCACCCTCGTTTTCGTCCACGGCTGGAGCTGTGACGCCCGCTACTGGGGCGCCCAGGTGTCCTATTTCTCGATGAGGCACCAGGTCATCACCCTGGACCTGGCGGGTCACGGTCATTCGGGCCTGGGGCGTTCCAGGTACACCATGGAGTCCTTCGGTGAGGACGTGGCAGCCGTGGTAGAGGCGGCGGGGGCGGAAAGGGCCATCCTCATTGGTCATTCCATGGGAGGGCAGGTCATAGCCTGCGCCGCGAGGGTCCTCCCCGGGAGGGTGTCGGGGCTCATCGGCGTGGATACCCTGGAGAATGTCGGGTACGTCATGACGCCCGAGGAACGGGAAGCCATGCTGGCCCCCTTCAGGGAAGACTTCCCAGCCGAGACGGCCCGTTTCGCTGGGGAGATGCTGTCACCGGCCGTGGATAGGTCGTTGAGAGAGTGGATCGTATCGGACATGTCCTCGGCGCCCCCCTGGGTGGCGGTGAGCGCCATGGAGGAGATGACCTCCCAATACGTCACCGGCGAGGCGGCCCGCGTCTTTGAGGAAGTCCGCCTCCCCGTGGTCAGCGTAAAATCCGACAAGTGGCCCGTGGATTTCAAGGCCAACCGGGAACACATGCTCTCCTACGAAGCCATCGTCATCGCCGACGCGGACCACTTCCTGATGATGACCCGGCCCGAGGAGTTCAACGAAGCCCTGGAAAAGGCCATCGGGATGATCCTTTGGGAGGCGGGCAAGTAATCAGGCGGTGACGGCCTCCAGGAAGCCGGCCGCGCTGGAGAGCATGAAGCTCATCTCCCTGGACCGCACGTCGGCGGGGAGCATCGGGAATGCCTCGAGCCAGGGGTCACGGCTCAACAGGAAAGCCGACAGTTCGTCCATATCCACTTGGGCGGCCTCGGGACGCCCCTTCCCCTCGAGGTACTCCGCGAAGAGTACTCTCCATAATTTGATCTGCTGGGCAGCCTCGTCCAGCATCCGACCCCCGTCTTTGGAATAGCCGAAGTGGGAATAGCAGAGCAGGATAGCGTTCCCCGCCTTCAGTATCTCAATGGACCGTAGCGCCTGGTCAATATAGAACCGGGGCGGCGATGCCGGCCGTAGCACGTACTCGCCTTCATCGGCCCCCGGGACGACGGTGTCGAGGCGGGTGAAGGTGCCGGCGGCCTCGCCCGCGAAGAGGACCGGGCCCGCCGGGGTCTCGTAGAAAAAGGAACGGTGGTGGGGAGCGTGCCCAGGGGTGTCGACGGCGAGGATCCCCGGGATCTCGGCCCCTTCGGGGATGAAGCGGCCCTCATCCACCGGCAAGGGTTCGCCGTAGGCCGGTGCCATTTCGGGTATGACCCGCAGGCTGCTCTCCCAGAGCTTCGCGGGGTCAGCCAGGTGGGGTTTCCCCCTGGGGTGGACGGCCACCATGGCGGCAGGAAAGGCCTCGAGGAGTTCGGCCAAGCCGCCGGAGTGGTCCAGGTGGATGTGGGTCAGGAGGACCTGGTCCAGCCTGTCGACGCCCAGGCGGACCAGTGTTTCAAGAAGGAAAGGGGCCGCCGAGGCCGGACCCACATCGACGATGACGTTCCGCCCCCTGGCCTCGTCCCTGACCAGCCAGACCCCGAAGAAGTGGTGGTAGCCCTCCATGGCGAGGGGGAGGTCCAGGAGGGTTATCGATAGGCCCGGTGCTATTTCAAGGCTCTCAACTATCATCGACCATCACCTCATGAGAAAGGGCTCCTCTTCCCCGGCCCCTGACAGGGACCGGGCATATTATCCAAAAGAAACATCTTTTTCACAACTATTCTCTTGTCCCTCGAGTCTCGATCCATTTGTTTCCGCCGGGTTTGCTTATATTATCTAGTCCTTATGGCAAACTCATGTTAAAGTACTGTGTTGTCCAGGTTTACAAAGGAGTCCCGCACCGATGATTTTTTGACCCCCACTGTCGGGACGCAGGCCGAACGAGCTTCGCGCCCGGAAAGACGGAGGTCTTGTTTTGTCCCGGTTCGGTTTTTTACGCGACCAAGCAGAGAGGAGAGCATAATGAGGAGAGGAAATTTGAGCGGCCCGGCATCGTGGGGCCTTCTACTTTTGGTGCCCTTCCTGCTCTTTGTCCCGGTCTGTCCTACAACGGCGTCAAGCGGGACCGTGACGGTGAGCACCTCCTACAAAAGCCTTCTTTCCACGCCCGAACAGACGGGCATGCTTGACCTCCTGGTCAAGGAGGCCTTCAGAAGAATAGGCCTGGAGGCTGAAGTGGTCTTCAACCCCACGGGAAGATCCCTCGAGGACGTCAACGAGGGCCTTTTCGACGTAGAGATCAACAGGATCGAGGGCATGGAGAAACAATACACCAACCTCGTCATGGTGCCGGAGCCCAACATGGTGATGCATTTTGTGGCCTTCGCCAAAAGGGACCTGCCCATCGACGGTTGGGACAGCCTTCGCGGCCTGAGTATCGGCGTCGTCAAGGGGTGGAAGATCCTCGAGGAGAACACCCGGGGTTTCCCCGGCGTGACCCTGGTCCCCACCGAGACAGAATTGTTCAACATGCTCGACCGGGACCGCATCGACGTGGCCCTCTACGACGAATTGACGGGATACGAGCAGATCAGCCTCAGGGGTTTCAAGGGCATGCGCCGCGTCGGACCGCCCCTGGCCTCCCGGGAGATGCACCTTTACCTTCACGTGAAGAACAGGGACCTGGTCGAGCCGGTCTCCGAAGCCCTCAGGAGCATGAAGGAGGACGGGACCTACGATGAGATCGTCCGGCGGACGACGTCCCACCTCGCGATAGGTCCCGGCGGCGAGGATTGACCGTGTCGGTCGGCGGGCGAAGATGAGGAACTGGAGAAATACCAGCACCTGGAAACTCTTCCTTTATTTCCTTGCCGGCTTCGTACTCCTTTCGGCGATCTTGACGGTCTTCCTCCACCAGTTCATCCAGCGGATCGAAAAGGACCACCTAGACCGAAACATCACCCGTGTGGAGGAGGTCTACCTCCCCTTCCTTATACCCGCCCTCTGGATAACCGATTATGGATCCCTCCAGGGCCAGATCGAGGGGATCGTCGACTTCGACTACATCGAGAGGGTCGAGGTCCGCGACGACCGGGGCGAGGTCTTCTCCGCCGGCGCTGAGGCGCGCCCTTCCCTGGATGTCATCACCCGCAACCTCGTCTATGTCAACCGCGGCCGATCCCAGGATATCGGCTCCGTCTCGCTCTTCATCGACAGGGACGAGTTCGCCGCCCGGGTCTTTAAGCGGGTCCGGGTCCTGTTTTTCCTCCAGCTGTTGCTCTCGGTGGTCCTGGCGACGATCATCGCCTGGGTTTATCACCGGGTGATCGGCAGGCAATTATTCCGCGTCGCCGAGTTCATCCAGGCCGACGACCCGGCGGGACCCGCCAGGGGTCTCACCCTCGAAAAGACCTCCCGGCAGCCCGTGGAACTCCGGTTCCTGGTGGACCACATAAACAAGACCCGGGGCAGAATGGAGAGCTATATCACGGAGATCCAGGAGTGGCGGAGCCTGCTGCAGTACATCGTGCGGCACGACCCCAACGCCATTTTCGTCCTAGACAGGGATATGAGGTTCATCTTCGTCAGCGAAAAGTACCTCCAAAACAACCAGCTCGAGAGGGAAAAGGTCGTGGGTAGGACCTTTGCCGAGATTTCCCCCGCCATCTACGAGAAGTGGTACCGGGTCCACCGTCGCGCCCTGGCAGGCGAGACCCTCGGCTCCGAGCAGGACCAGCTCATCCGCCCCAACGGGGCCCTGGATATCATCCGCTGGTGGTGCCGGCCCTGGTACGAGCCGGACGGCTCCATCGGGGGCACCGTTTTTTACTCCGAGACCATCACCGAACGCAAGCAAATGAAACGGGCCCTCTTCCTTGAAAAGGAGCTCTTCAGGGCCACCCTCCTCTCCGTCGGCGACGGGGTAATATCGACCGATAACGAAGGTAAGGTCCGCCTGATGAACCACGTCGCCGAGAAGCTCACCGGGTGGAGGGCGGAGGAAGCCGCCGGGGAGGACTTCGATGTAGTCTTCCGCATCGTCGACGAGTGGTCGGACGAGAGGGCCAAAGACCTCGTGAGGCAGGTCCTGGAGGACGACCAGCCGGTGGAACTCGTGGAAGAGAGCGTCCTGGTCTCGAGGGAGGGTTTGAGGGTGCCCATCGAGGACAGGGCCGCCCCGATCCGGGACCGCGACGGCAGGACGACGGGTGTCGTCGTGGTCTTCAGGGACTGCGCCGAGAAGAGGCCAAGGATAAGGGAGATCGAGTACCTGAGTTACAATGATCAGCTCACGGGCCTCTACAACCGGCGCTTCTTCGAGGAGGAACTACGACGCCTCGATGTGCCCCGCAACCTGCCTTTTTCCTTCGTCATGGCGGACCTGAACGGCCTGAAACTATTCAACGACGCCTTCGGCCACACAGCGGGGGATGAAAAACTCAGGAAGGTGGCCCGGGTGCTCCGGGAGGAGTGCCGCGCCGATGACATCATTGCCAGGGTCGGCGGCGATGAATTCGTGATCCTGCTTCCCTCCACGGGGGAGGACCACCTTGAACCGCTGATGGGGAGGATCGCCGCCGCCGTGGCCAGGGAGCGGGTGGAAAACCTCCCCATATCGGTCTCCCTCGGCGGGGCCACCAAGACCGACCCTTCCGAAAGAGCCGAGAAGACCCTGCACAGGGCCGAGGACCAGATGTACCGCCGCAAGATATCGGACAAGAGCAACTACCATAGCGACTTGGTGAGGCTGATCCTGGAGGCCCTCTACTCGAGGTTCCCCACGGAAGAGGCCCATTCGAAGAGGGTCGCCCGCTTGAGCGAAGCCATGGGCCGGGTGATGGGGCTGGGACAGCCGAAGATCGACAGGCTCGTGTCCGCCGCCGCCATGCACGATATCGGCAAGATCGCCATAAGAGGCGAGGTACTGGAAAAGAAAGGGCCCCTGGATGAAACCGAGCGGGAAGAGGTCAAGAGGCATCCCGACGTGGGGTACACCATCCTCGGATCGGCCAATGAATACAACCCGCTGGCCGAGATAGTCCTCGCCCACCACGAGAGCTGGGACGGGGAAGGGTACCCCAGGGGGCTCGAGGGAGAGGAAATATCCCTCATGTCAAGGGTGATCGCCGTGGTCGAGGCCTACGACGCCATGGTGTCGGGGAGGCCCTACCGTGAAGCCATGAGCAGGGAAGAGGCCGTCGCCGAGCTCAGGCGCTGCGCGGGGACCCAGTTCGATCCCTCCGTGGTTGAGGTCCTGGTCGAGAAGGTCCTGGGCAAGGGGTTCCTTTTCGACTGAAAGGGATTCTACCCGGCCTGGTCCTCCACGGGTGTCGTGATCGCCGCAAGGTAAAGGGGGAGCAGCCGCCGGAAATCCTCGGGATCCACACCGGTGATCTTCCTCACCTTCTCGAGGCGGTAAAGGAGGGTATTCCTGTGGACTTTCAGGCACTTGCCCGCCCGGGAAAGGCTGAAGCCCGACTCGCACCAGCACCGTATGGTATCGCAGAGGTCCTTCATGTCCTTTCGCCCCTTAAGGGGTTCAAGGGCCGCCCCGAGGAAGCGCCTGCGCCTCCCCTCGTCGACGGAGAGGAGGTAATCCTCGGTCAGGAAGTCGGCGATCCGGTACAACCCCGGCCCGTGCCGCATGCTCTTGCCTATCCTGAGCGCGCTCTGGGCATCCCTGAAGGCCTGTCCCAACTGGCGGATATCCCGGGCGATACCGCTCATGCCGATGCAAATCCTCACCCCTTGCTTGAGAAGGTTCTCCTGAAGTTCGAGGCACTTCCCCGCTTCCCTTGACAGGGCCGCCTCGTCGTCGGCCGTAGAACCCAACTGGCTCATGATCACCGATTTGTCCTCCCCCCAGAACAGCGAGTGGTCGCCGTGGCCGCTGAAGATCTCCCTTATCGACGAAAGCACCTGCATCTTGACCGCCTGGATGCGCATCTCCGCCTCTTCCATCAACCCGCCCGGGCTCTGTTTTTTTATCCTGTCGGTGACCTCCCCGAAGTGGTAAAGGTCCACCAGCATGACCAGCCGTGGGACCTCGAGGTCGAAACCCACCTCGGTCATCTTTTTTTTGAGCAGGAAGGGGTCGCTCCGGTCGAAGTCGAATTCGGCCACCTCCTGGAGAAGGCTCTGGAGGGTCCTTTCCTTGATGAAGGCGGACTGCAGGTAGGCCTTTTCCCGCAGGAAGATCTCCAGTTGCCGCTTCACGAGACGCCCCCAGGTTGTGACCTCTTCGGGGTCGCCGGGAATCCCCAGGGTCCCGATCACCCTCCCCGAGAGTTCGATGGGGAGGGTTATGCCCGGTCTTACCCCTATCATCCTGCCGGCCACGGCCTCGTCATGGCTCCTGGGTTTCCCGGTCTTTATAACCTCCAGCGAAGCTTCGTGGAGTGTGGAGAGACGGGAAGGATCGTCGGAGCCTATGACGATACCGTTCTCATCGGTGATGATCAGGTTCCTCCCTATGAGGGCACCCGTCGATTTGGCGAACTCTATGGCAAGGTCAAGGAGCATGCTTATCTCCTCTCCTTTCGGTCCCGCCCGCTAGGGGTCGGGTTTGGCGCCTTCCTCGAAGTTTTGTGTAAAATATACAGGATCCTTAGCGCCCATGGAGATCACCCTGTTGATATCATGTGAAAAAATACTCAATTAAACCGCTCCAGAGGGCACTGTTAACGGGATCTTTTACCAGCAAGCATTTAAAGCATAAGAAATATGGCTTCGGCGAAGCATACCATTTTTGTATAAAAAGCACAATAGAAAAGCGCCTGGGGAAAAAATTTGGTATCATTCATACATTGTTCGATGAACCTTGGTTGATTAACATGTAGAATGGCGTTTTTCCCAAGAATCTCGAAAACGAAAAGGGGTGCGGCTATGGATTACGAATCCTTATTAGGGAAAGTACCAGGGCACCTTAAGAACCCTGCCGAGTTCAGAACGGCCGGTGTAAAGGGCAAGGGGAAACTCGCGGTCGGTTTCGGCCTCGTGAAGACCCTGGGGGAAGAGGCGGCGAAGCTGGGGTCGGGCAAGGCGCTGCTCGTGACGGACAAGAACATGGTCAACCTCGGTATCCACCGGTTCGCCGTCGACCCGCTGGAGAAGGCAGGTTTCACCGTCCAAGTCTTCGACGAAGTCGAGCCCGAACCCCACGTGGAGACCTGCCAGGAGGTCCAGGACCTCACGAGAAAAGAGGGCTTCTCCGTCGTGATCGGTCTTGGCGGGGGGAGTCCCATGGATGTCGCCAAGGCCGCTTCCCTCGCCCCGGGCAATCCCAGGGAGATGATCGACTACATGACCGGCACCCCCCTGGAAGGGGAGGGTCTGCCCTGTATCCTGGTCCCCACCACTTCGGGGACGGGCAGCGAGGTCAGCCCCTACATAGTGACCAGCAAGGGCGATAAGAAGCTCTTCATCGGGAACCCCCTGGTCTACGGGACCGTCGCCCTGGTGGACCCGCTGCTCACGGTCACCATGCCGCCCAAGGTTACGGCCTGCACCGGGCTCGATGCCCTTTCCCACGGTGTGGAAGGGATGATCGGGAAGACGAACCCCCTGACAGAGACCTTCACCTTGAAGTGCGTGGAATACGTCTTCCAGTACCTCCAGAGGGCCGTCGCCGACGGCAACGACCTCGAGGCGCGCTACCACATGTCCTTCGCCTCCCTCTTCGGGATGATGTCCTACACCCAGGGCGGCGGCCTGTACGCCCACAGCATGTCCTACATCCTCACCATCGATTCCGGCGTCCCCCACGGCCTCGGGTGCGGCCTGGCCCTCCCCTATACCTTCATGTTCAACCTCGACAACATCGCCCCGATCCTCGTGAAGATGGCCCCCCTGGCCGGCGTGGATGCCTCGGGTAGCCCGAAAGAGGTGGGGCGAAGGGTAGCGGCCCGCTTCAAAAAGCTCGTCTCCGATGTGGGCATACCCTCGAGCCTGGAGGAACTCGGCGTTCCGGAGAAAGAGGTGGAGCGCTTCGCCTCCGACATGGTGGAGAAGTACTACCGGGTCAACAATCCCAGGCCGATGAACCCCGAGGAGGGTCTCGCCCTCGTAAGATCCATGTGGGAAGGGAAACTAGTGGAGATAAAGGGGTGATCCGATTGTTCGGATACCACGGCGTCATAGCCCTGGTGGACCTGGCCGCGAGGAAGGTCCAAAGGATCGAGATCGAGGAAGACCTTGCCAGGAAATACATCGGTGGATCGGGGATCGGGACCTACCTCCTGGTGAAGTACGGCCTCCCGGCCATGGACCCGCTGGACCCTGGGAGCCCCCTGATCTACATGACCGGCCCCTTCATGGGCACCGGCATACCCACCTCGGGGAGGCACCAAATCCTCGCTCGGTCCCCGCTCACGGGCGGCTTCGGCGAGGCCGACTGCGGGGGGAGTTTCGGTTTCCACCTGAAGAGATCGGGTTTCGACGGCCTCGTGATAACCGGCCGGTCCCCGAGCCCCGTGGTGCTGGTCGCCAAGGATGACGAGATCTCCTTTTACGACGGCGGCCACCTCTGGGGCAAGGATACCTTTGAGACCGAGGAGGCCCTCTCCAGGGAGATGCCCTGGGGCATCGGCGTCTCCTGCATCGGCCCCGCGGGGGAGAAACAGGTGCCCCTCGCGGGGGTCCTCCATGACGGGATCCACGCCCGCGCCGCGGGGAGGGGAGGCCTCGGGGCCGTTATGGGGTCGAAGAACCTCAAGGCTATCGTAGCCAAGGGGAAGCGCCTCCCGTCGATCGCCGACCGCAAGGCTCTCAACGAACTGATAATAGAATCCAACAACAAGATGAAAGAAAAGGGCGCCGGCATGAGGCTTTACGGGACCGCCGGCGGTATGGAGAACGCCGAGAAGTTCGGCGATCTGCCCATCAGGAACTGGAAGCAGGGATCCTGGCCCGAGGGGGCCAAGGCCATATCGGGGCAGGCCATGGCCAAGGAGCTTCTCACGGGGGATTACGGCTGCATCGCTTGCCCCATCCGTTGCGGCAGGGAAGTGACCCTCGACGGGATGAAGATGGGCGGCCCTGAGTACGAGTCCCTGGCTATGCTGGGCAGCGCGTGCCTTGTGGACGACCTGGAAGCGCTGACGCGGGCCAATGAGCTCTGCAACCGGTACGGCCTCGACACCATTTCGACCGGCGGGACCATCGCTTTCGCCATGGAGGTGTTCGAAAAGGGCATCCTGACCAGGGAAGAGGCCGGCATGGATATCCCCTGGGGCGACGCGGGGGTAGTGCTCGACCTGGTCCACAAGATAGGCAGGAACGAGGGGATAGGCGCCGTCCTGGGGATGGGGAGCAGGAAGGCCGCCGAGAAGTTCGGCAAGGGGGCCGAGGCCTACGCTATCCACTCAAAGGGCATGGAGCTGCCCGCCCACGACCCCAGATGCTTCAAGGGACTGGCCTCGGGCTACGCCCTTTCACCAAGAGGGGCCTGCCATCTCTCCAGTTTCACCTACCCCTGGGAAAGGTCGGCGACCTTCCCGGAATTCGGCTATGAAACCGTCCAAGACAGGAAAGCCGACGAAGGAAAGGGTATAATGACGGCCCGTTTCCAGGACCTGATGGCCGTGGCTGATTCGCTGAAGGTGTGCAAGTTCTCCATAAGCGTCGGGACCAGGGTCGAGGAATACGCCCAGTGGCTTTCCTTGGTGACCGGCTGGGACGTCTCGGTCGAGGAATTGCTTCTGACCGGCGAGAGGGTCTTCACACTAAAGAGGCTCTACAACGCTGCCCTTGGCATTGGCAGGGAAGAGGACACTCTGCCGGAGAGGATCCTGAAGGAGCCCAGGGGGACCGGCGAGTCGGCCGATACGCTGCCCGACCTGGAGAAACAGCTGGATGAGTATTACCGTTTCCGGGGCTGGTCCAGAGAGGGACTACCCACCGACGAGACCCTGGAGAGACTTGGTCTTGAGAGACTTTAAAAATTGATCGCCCCTGACTCCCTCCTGTCGTGGAGGATGACCAAAACGTGAGAGGAGGAAGCGCGGATCGTCGGACCTTACCAGCGGCAACGGGCATACGGAACGCAATAATGAAACCGGATACCCCAATACTGAGAGGAGGAAAGGATCCATGTCCAAGAGAGTGAAGCTGTCGGTGTCCCTTGTTGTTGCAGTTTGCATGGCTGTCTTCCTTGCGGGAGCCTGGTCGTCCCCATCGGAAGCGAAAGCGGAGATCACCCTCAGGATGGCAGGGCAGAGCCCGGCCGACCACCAGTCCACGCTGGGCATGCAGAAGGTGTCCAAGTGGGTCGCGGAAGCCACCAACGGCCGCATCGATATCAAGACCTACCCCTCGAGCCAGCTCGGCGACTACACCCTGGTCTACGAGGAACTGATCCGGGGGACCATCGACATGGCCCTCATTTCGATACCGAGCCAGTTCGACTCGAGGCTGGAGCTCATCTATGTCCCGTACCTCATGCGGGACTATGGCGAAGCCGCCGAGGTCTTCAAGCAGGGTGGCTGGCTCTTCAACAAGATGGCCGAACTCCACGGTGAACTGGGTGTCATGTTCCTGGGGTTCAACGTCGAGGGCTTTGGCGGCCTTGGGCTGACGAAGGAGCCCAAGGAAGTGCTCAATCCCCTGGTCAAGAAGGACCTTCTCCTGAGGGTCCCCCCGATGGACACCTTCAAGATCGGCGCGGATGATATGGGCTATACCACTGTCTCCATCCCCTACGCCGAACTCTACACCGCCCTCCAGACGGGCATTGCCGAAGGGTGGACCGGCGGGGCGCCCCCGCACTCCTACCAGGGCTTCCGCGACGTGCTCAAGTACTACTACCAGATCAACAACTTCGTTGAGACTGAGTCCTACCTGATGAGCAAGGTCACCTGGGACAAGCTCAGCGAGGCCGACCGGAAGATCATCGCCGACGCCTGCGCCAGGGCGGCTAGGGAGAGTATCGAGATCTCCGAGAGAGAGGACAGGGAGTTCTTCGACAAGCTCCAGGACTACGGCGTGAAGAGCTTCTGGTACACCGCCGAGGACGTCAAGGACCTCGCCGCTCACGCCAGGAAGGTCACCTGGCCGAAACTCGAGAAGCGCCTCACGAAGGAACTCATCGATGAAATGATGGAGGCCTACAACGTAAAATAACCGCGCTTGCCTCGCGGTAGAGGAACCGATTCCGACCGGTGCGGCCTTCCCAAGGGGTTCACCTGGGAAGGCCGCACCGGGACCTTGAAGACCTGCTTCCTTCGGGGAAGCAGATAGGAGGTATAACGTGACGGGAACATGTGGCTACGAGGAACCACACCCTGTGAAGATCCAAAACTTTCTTTGGGAGTTCCTCCTGAAGTTCCAGAGGTTCGTCCTGATCGTGAGCAGCCTTTTCGTCGTGGCCTCCATAGTGCTCACCGTCATCCTCAGGTATATTTTCAAGACCGACCTTTACGGTCTAGAGGAGATCGTGGTGATCTTCGCCTTCTGGCTCTACTTCATGGGGGGCTCCTACGGCAGTTACACCCGGACCCACATCACGGCGGACCTTGTTTCGGTCTTTTTCCCTGAGGGAAAATTGAAATCTTCGGTCATCGCGTTCAGTTCGACCGTTACGTTCCTGTTCAGCCTGCTTTTCTCCTGGTGGGGGCTCGACTTCTTCATGTTCGGCGTGAAAATGAGCGCCCGGACCCCGGTCTGGAGGATCCCCATGGTGGTCTCCTATACTGCGGTCTTTCTCGGGATGGTCCTGATGACCTTCTACTTTTTCCTTGCCTTTCTGGAAGACATTAAAAAGTTGCGGAGCCACTTCGGACAGGTAACCCCTCAGACCGAAGGAAGCCGCTGAGAGGAGTACATTCCATGGTCCTATTTTCGCTTGTTTTGCTCGTCATAACCTTGATCATCGGAGTACCCGTCCCCTTCGCCTTTCTCGTCGCCACCACGCTCCTGGTCTTCGCCGGCGGGTACTCGCCCAGCTTCCTTTTACCCTACGGCTTCAGCAAGATGAGCACCATCGTCCTCCTGGCCATACCGCTTTTCATCATGGCGGGGGGGATAATGGAGAGGGGCAATATCGGCGACAAGCTGGTGGACCTGGTGGACCTATTCGTGGGGAGGATCAAGGGGGGTCTCGGTGTCGTCGCGGTGGTGTCCTGCGCCGTCTTCGGCTCCATAACGGGCAGCGCCTGCGCGACTCTTTCGTGCATAGGATCCATCATGTTCCCGAGGCTTGAGAAGGCCGGCTACCCCAGGGGGCACTCGGCGGCCCTCCTGGCCAACGCCTCGGTCCTGGGCATGCTGATCCCGCCCAGCGCCATCATGATACTTTACGCCTGGGTGGGCAACCAGTCGGTCCTGGCCAGTTTCCTCTCCTCGGTTATCCCCGGGATAATACTGACCATACTGCTCTCGGTGATCAACATGTTCCTTCTGCGCCATAACAAAGATCTCATCCTCGCCGCCCCCATTTCATCCAAGGAAAAGTGGAGTCTCTTCCGGGTCCGGGGTAAACGGGCCATCCCGGCCCTGATCATGCCCGTGCTGGTGCTGGGCGGTATCTACGGCGGGATCATGACGCCGACGGAAGCGGCGGCCGTGGCGGCGGTTTACTCCATCCCCGTGGGGTTCTGGGTCTACAAGGGGCTGACCCGCAAGGATTTCTTCGAAGTCCTCGTGGAGTCGGGCACGACGACGGGCGTAATCATGGTCATGCTCTACGCCGTCATGATCCTAAGCAGGCTTTACATCATGGAAGATCTTCCGACCCAGGTCCTGAACCTGCTCATGGCGGTGAGCACCAACCGGTACGCCATACTCTTCATGATCAATATTTTCATGATAATCATGGGCATGATCATGGATGACGTGAGCGCCGTGCTCCTTTCAACGCCCATCCTGCTCCCCATCATCATCAAGCTGGGCTTCAGCCCCGTCCACTTTGCCGCCATCGTCGGCGTCAACCTCGGCATGGGCAACATCACGCCCCCGGCGGCGCCGCTCCTTTACCTGGGCGGCAGGGTCGGCAACGCCCCGATAAACGAGATGCTGATGCCCACGGTCTGGATGCTCCTCTTCGGGTGGCTTCCCACGCTGGCGCTGACGACCTATGTCCCCGCCCTGGCCACCTTCCTGCCCAACCTGATACTAGGGGTCAGGTAGAACCCATGAAAAAAGACCTGCTGGCGGCGGTGCTGGGCAAGCATGTATTCGTCACGGTGGGTTGCACCGACCCCGTGGCCATCGCCCTGGCGGCCTCCCGAGCCTACCGGGAGGTCCCCGGGAGGGTGCGGTCCGTCACCGTCACGATGGACAGGAACATTTACAAGGACGCCTTTTCGGTGGGAATCCCCGGGGTCCTCGAAAGCGGCATGGATCTGGCGGTGGCGCTGGGCATACTCTACGGCGAACCGGAAAAGGGCCTTCGACTCCTGGAGGGGGTCGAACCGTCACACCTCGGCCCCGCCAGGGAATTCCTGAAGGAATGCCCCATCCTGTTCAAGGTGGCCGAGGACGTAAAGGGTATCTATGTCCTGGCCGAGGTGGAGACCGACGCCGGGTCCGCCCGGGCCCTGTTGCGTCACGCCCATGACGGTCTCGTGGAGGTCACGAGGAACGGCGAAAGGGTCTTTTCCCTGCCCGAGGAAGCCGGCCCGGGGGGGGACGGCCTCCTGGAAGAGATCGGGTCGTTGACCCTGGAAGATATGGCCGGACTCGTGAGAGAGGCTTCCCTCGAGGAGTTGCTCTTTCTCAAGGAAGGCGTAAGGATGAACAGGGAGGCTGCCCGGGCCGGCGAGTCCGCTCCCTTGGGGCTGGGGTTGGGCCGGCGCCTTGCCGAACTACGGGATTCGGGCCTCCTCTGTGATGACATCGAGAACGATGTCCGGCAGAAAGTGGCCGCCGCCGCCGACGCGCGAATGTCCGGCCTCAATGTCCCCATCTACGGCATTTTCGGGAGCGGTAACCACGGTATTACCTTCTTCCTGACCGTGGGCACCGTGGCGGAACACCTAGGTTCGACTGACGAGGAGCTGGTCAGGGCCCTTGCCCTGGGGTTGCTCGTGGTAGGGCTCATCAAGTCCAACACGGGCATCCTGACGCCCCACTGCGGCTGTTCCGTCGCCGCCGGTGCTGGGGCAGCGGCGGCCATCGTCCGCCTTTACGGGGGGACGGTGGGCGAAATGGAAGCCGCGGTACACCTGCTGCTGGCGGATATCACCGGTATGCTCTGCGACGGCGCGAAGTTCGGCTGTTCGCTGAAGATGGCCACCTCCTCCGGGGTCGCTTTCCAGTCGGCCCTGCTGGCCATGAAAGGGGCGGCGGTCCCTGAAAAGAACGGCCTGGTGGGGAAAACCCTGGCGGAGACCATGAGGAACCTCAGGATCATCACCGACCCGGGAATGGCCGGCGTCGATCGGGCCGTCCTCGAGATCCTGACGGGCGGCGAAGACCAAGGTGACTGTTGAGAGGAGCGAACATCCGGAATGGCTGGCCAAAACGGAAGGAAATGGGTGGAAAAACACCTTGAGATAGGGGCGGAGATCCTTTACCTTACCCGGGAAGAGGTGAAAAGTATCGGCCTTTCCGACGGGGAGATCCTGTCCCTCACCGAGGAAGCCCTCGCGGCCCACGGCGAGAAAAGGACGGAGATGCCCGCCAAGATAGGCCTGCACCCGTTAAAGGACACGCTCATGCATGCCATGCCCGCCTACCTGCCGGACCACTCGGCCTGCGGGATAAAGTGGGCCTCCTGTTTCCCCGACAACAGGGAACGGTTCGGGCTGCCCCAGACCTCCGGCCTCCTGGTCTACAACGACCCCGAGAGCGGGTGGCCCTTGGCCGTGATGGACGCCGTCTGGATCACCGAAAAAAGGACCCCGGCGGTGACCTGCGTCGCCGCGAAGCACCTGGCGCCCGCCGAGGCGGCGACCTTCGGCATGATAGGCTGCGGCGTCCAGGGAAGGGCCCACGTGGGGATGATTGAAAGGGTGCTGGCCGGCCTGGAGACTATCTACGTCTACGACGTCTTCGAGGAGGCGGCCCAAAAGCTGGTCCGCGACCTGCAGCCGGCGGTCAAGGCGAGGATCGTGAGGGCTGGATCTATCGAGGAAGTGGTCCGATCCTCCCAGGTCGTGGCGTCGGCCACGGCGATCACGGCCCAACTAAGGCCCAGGATCAGGGACAGCTGGGTCAGCCGGGGACAGACGATCCTCATGTGCGACATGCACTCCCTTTACGAGGACGCCACCATGAAGAGGGCCGACAAGTACCTCGTGGACAGCGTCGAGGAACACGAACTGTTCGTGGGGTACGGCTATTACCCCGACGGCCTCCCCGAGGTATACGCCGAGACCGGTGAGGTGGCCGCGGGCCTGAAAAAGGGCAGGGAGAACTCCGAGGAGCTCATAGTATGCAACAACGTGGGGATGGCCGTGGAGGACATGATGGTGGCTAAGGCGCTTTTCGACAGGGCCCTCTCCTCCGGCGCCGGCAGAAAATTGCCCCTTTAACCGGGGTGTAGAGAAGGGGAGGCGGTCTTTTGCCTAGGCTCACCGATGCGGAAAAGTCGATCCTTGATGGCCGAGAGGGTCCCCTCAAGCGGGTGGCCCTCCAGTTTATCGTTGATTACGCCGAGGTGATGGGGGCGGAACGGCTCTGCGACGTCACCAAGGCACACCTCTTCGCGGGGGCCCATCACTACATGGATGCCTGCGCCTCCGATGATATCGACGAAGTGATCTCGGAGATGCTCCTCTGTTCCCCAGAGAAGGTCAGCCTGGACTGCTTCGCCTGTTACGCCCAGGCCGACGTGGGGCCCACGGACCCGGTCAGGTGGCAGCAGCTGGGAGTATCACCGGAGAGGCACGACAGGAACAGGTTGTTCCTGGAAAAGTACACGAGAGCCGGCCTCTACCCGGCGGCCACCTGCACACCCTACCTTTCAGGCTTCCTCCCGAGGATGGGCGAGCACTACGTCTCCACCGAGTCCCACGCCGTGACGCTCATGAACTCCCTCTGGGGCGCCTGCGCCAACGCCGACGGGATAGAGGCCGCCTTCTGCTCCGCCGTCTGCGGGAAGACGCCCCTTTGGGGAAACCACGTCATGTCGAACAGGGGAGGGACCCATCACTTCAGGGTGGAGTTCACCCCGCGGAACGTCACGGAATGGGACCTGCTGGGTTATGTCATAGGCTCCAGGACTCCGACCCACTCCACGCCGGTCCTTTCGGGTGACCTGGGAACGCCCGGCGTGGTGGAGCTGAAATCCTGCTTCGCTTCGATGGCGACCACGGGAGGAGCGGAGCTGTGCCACATCATAGGGGTGACACCCGAGGCGCCCGACTTCGACCGGGCCTTCAGGGGGAGGAAAGCCGTCGCGGAAGAGGTGATCACCCCACGGGATATCGAGGAGGCGGCGGAACTCTTCGCCGGCGACGGCGAGGCCGTGGATTATGTCAGCCTCGGTTGCCCCCATTACTCCATCGACCAGGTCAGGGACGCCGTGTCCCTTCTCGATGGGCGAAAGGTCCACGGCGATAGCCTCCTCTTGATATGGACCTCGCCGGCGGTGAGGGAACTCTCCGACAGGGCCGGGTACAGCCGGACGGTCGAGCTCTCCGGCGCCAGGATCGTCACGAGTTCATGCCCCCTGGTCAGCGAGACCTGGCCGAGGGATGCTTCCACCCTTGTTTTCGACTCGCTGAAGCAGGCTCATTACATCAGGCCCGAGACGAAGGCGACGGTCCTCTTCGGTTCCATGAGGCAGTGCATCGACGCGGCCGTCACCGGCCGGTGGGAGAGGAGGTCCCCCCGTTGAAGAAGACAGTCATCAAGGGCAGGGGCGTATGGGGCGGCGTCGCCGAAGGCCCCGCCATGGTCAGCAGGGATACGATCCAGGGCTGGAGCGGCCTCGACGATGAGACCGGCGTGGTCATAGAAAAGGGACACCCCTTCGAAGGCCTGTCCATCAAGGGCGCCGTCCTGGTCCTCTCCGGCGGGAAGGGCTCCAACGGCTGGTCGAGCCACTTTCACACGGCCAGGCTCAAGGGCCTGGCCCCGGCGGCGTTCGTCTTCCCTAAGATGGATTCCCGCACCGGGGTGGCGGTGGTGGTGACGAAGGTCCCCGCCGTGACCGACCTGGAGGAAGATGTTTTTGAAACGATCAGGACCGGGGACTGGGTCCGGGTCGACGGCGACAGCGGCACCCTGGAGGTCACCCGCGAAGGATGAACCGAAAGGGGCGGTTTCCCCTACTTGAGGAGGAGGTAAAAGGATGAAAGCTCTTTGGCTCTCGAAGAGGGATGTGGAATCCCTGGAGATACCCATGACGGAGGTCATGGATGCCGTCGAAGAAGGGTTCCGGCTTAACGGGCTTGACCAGAGCGAACTGCCGGCCAAGATCGGGGTCCACCCCCGGAAGGACTGCTTTATCCACGCCATGCCTTGCTGGATGGGCGGCGAGGTAGACGCGGTGGGAATAAAGTGGGCCGCCGGCTACCCCCCCAACCAGGCCAAGGGTCTTCCCTATATCAACGGCGTTTGGTGCATGAACGACCCCGAAACGGGGATGATCAAGGCCGTAATGGACGCAAACTGGATGACGGCCTGGAGGACCGGCGCCGCGTCGGGCGTGTGCGCCCGGCACCTCGCCTCGCCGGGGTCGGAGGTGGTCGCCATGATCGGCCTCGGAGTCCAGGCCCGGACCAACCTGGCCGCGTTGAAGGAAGTCCTCCCCGGCATCAGGGAGGTGCGCATCCATGACGTCTTCCCCGAGCAGGCCAAGCGCTTCCAGGAAGACATGGCCCCCCTTTTCCCGAAGGCCCCCCTCGTCATAGAGGACAAGGCCGAATCGGCGGTAAAGGGGGCCGATGTGGTGGTCACCTGCACCCCCATCGTTGAACACCCCCGCCGCTTCGTCATGAGGGAGTGGATGAAGGAGGACGTGCTCTGCATCGCCGTCGACTACGATTCCGCCTTCCGCGAGGAGGTAATGAAGGGCGGAGCCTTCGTATGCGATAACAGGAACCAGTACCTCTGGACCCAAGAGCAGGGCGTCTACTTCCAGGACGGGTATCCCCTGGAGGCGGAGATCTACGCGGACATGGGAGAGATCTGCGCAGGAAAGGCCGCCCCGGTGAGGAAGGGCCTCAGGGGCGCGGTCCTGATGGGCATAGCCAGCCATGACGTGATGACCGGGCGCCTGATCTACCGGAAGGCCCTTGAAAAGAACACTGGCACCTGGGTCGAGCTGTGATGCCTTCAGGATTCGGAAAAGGAGGTTGATCCTTCGATGGGAGGACAGAAAAGGTTCGCGGTCCTTGGGAGCGGTAACGGGGGAATGGCTTTCGCGGCGCAGATAGCGGCGAAGGGGTACCCGGTGGTGATGTTCAAGCCCCGGGCGATGACCGAGGATTTCATCAGGCTGAACAAGACCAAGGAGATGTATCTCGAGGGCGATATCGCCTGCGGCGGCAAGATCCTCGGTGTCACCAACGATATGGCCGAGGCGGCGAGGGAGACCGATGTTTTCTTCGTGGTGCTGCCCTCCTTCGCCCATGAACTGGTCTTTGAAAAACTCATCCCCTTCCTGAGGGACGGACAGCACGTGGTCATAGTGCCGGGCAACTTCGGCGGCTTCCTGCTCAAGAAGATGATGGCCGACGCCGGTTGCAAGGCCGAAGTGGCCGTCTCGGAGACCTCGAGCCTCCCTTACGCCTGCCGGACCGCGCGGTTCGACACGGTGATGGTCTACAAGAGGAAGTTCAGGATGAAGCTGGGTACCTGCCCGGTTTCGAAGAACGAGGAGGCTCTCCAGATCATCAACGATTGTTTCGGCGGCTATATCGAGTTTTTCCCGGCGTCGAACATCCTGGAGATGGATTTCGACAACGTCAACTACACCCTGCACCCGATGCCGGTCCTGCTGAACTACGGCGATATCGATAAGAACCCCAAGACCTTCCGGCATTACATGGACGGGATCACCCCCCTGGTCTCGGAGAAGATGATGCAGATGGATTCTGAGCGCATGGCCGCCGGGAAGAAGCTCGGCCTCGATCTCATGCCGATCATGGACCAGTTGAAGATGTATTACGGTCACAATTCTACGGAGACGATCTACGAGTACGCCAACAGCCCCGAGAGCCCCTACAAGGACATCGTCGGGCACAACGTGAGGAGCCGGTACCTGACGGAGGACGTCCCCTTCTCTATGGTCCCCTGCAAGTTCATCGGGGAGAAGGCCGGATATCCCATGCCCGTGGTGGACCTCGTCATAAGGATGGCATCCTTCCTCCACGACACGGATTATGCCGCCGAAGGGCACACGCTGGAAAAACTCGGCCTCGACAAGATGACCCTGGAAGAACTGAAGGAATACGCCGGGACCGGCAAGGTATCCTGAAGGGTATCCGGACCCGGATCATAAGCTGAAAATTCAGGCCCCGGTCCAGGACCGGGGCCTGATCCTATTCGCTGTCGGGGCCGCCCAAGGCCCTCCACGCCAGGTCAAGGTCTATGAGGGCGTAGTCGTCCCCATCGGCCTCGGGCACGTCGGGACAACCCTCGGTACGAAGTCTACGGAGCGCCTCTTCGGCCATGGCTACCTGTTCGGGGGAGGCGGAGGCCCCTCCCTGGTCGAGGATCATGGTCCGAAAGGGGTTTCTCAACAGCCGGATGCTCCCCGCCAGGGGATGGCAGTGAAAACGCCACCCCCGGTGGACAAGGTCCCGGGCCTGCCTCGCCACCTCGGCGGCGTCGCCGTCGACCCAGCGGCAGGACTGCCACCCCTCCCTTACCATGGGATTGTTGCTCAGGATGACCCGTTCGCCCTTCATTCGAAAAGGGTCTGCTCCTTTATGGGTTCGCAAAGAGCCTGAAGGGCCTTCTCCAGGAGTTTCTTCCTTATCTCGAGTTCGACGGCCGGCTCTTCCTTGGGGTCGCCCACCGGATGGGGTATGGCCACGCCCCGCACGATCCTGTTCGCCCCGACGGTCAAGGCGATGGGAGGTATGGCCGTGATCAACACCGCGGGCAGGCCCGTCCGCTCTATCTCCCTGGCCAGCGTTGCCCCGCAACGCGTCCCCGTGCCTCAGGTAGATGTGAGGATCACGCCCTCGACGCCTTCGGCCGCCAGGGCTTCCCCCATCTGGCGGCCGTATCTTTCGGCCGATCTCACGGCGGTGACGTTCCCCACCGTGACGGGGTACCAGTCGTGGAGCTTGCGGAACCGGCCCTCCCTCTCCAGGGCGCGGGCCGCGTCCAGGGGGAGCACCCTGTCGGGGTCATCGTTGGCGGGGACGGGGTCGAAGCCGCCGTGGGCGACCTCGTAGTCGCCCTTTTCAAGACCATCGAGGGAAGCTATGTCGTAACGGCACCACTTGGAGGCGTTATGGGCCTCGATCCTGTCGGGGTTCCCCCGGGGAACGATGCCGCCCTCGGTCCCGATAGCAATGGCGGCCTTCACCAGGTCCCGGACCGGCGCCGCGGGGAGGACCCTGTCATAGGTCGGCATGGGCAGTTCCGTCTCGAAGAGTTCCCCTGCGAGTTTCTTCAGTAGCATCCGCACAGCCCTGGTGGAACCCCTTTCCGAGACCCGGACGTTGACGCGCACGCCCCTGGGCAGGTAACCTTCTTCACCGGGACTTCCTATGGGGAGTCCGTCGATAAGCCTGGTGCCGATGCCAAGCATGAGGGGGAGGACCCTCTTCAGGTCCTGGGCGGTATCCTTCGCCTCGACGACGAAGACCTCGGGGCCGGCGATCGCGGCGCCGGGGTTGACGGGGTGCATGGCCGTCACGGCGGGTATCCCCAGTTTTCCCCTCACTTCCTTGCAGAGGGTGCCGGCGGCGATGCCGTACCGGCCCGCACCGAAAGCGGGACCCGCGATGAAGAGGCCCGGCGAGGCTTCAGAGACCCACCGGAGTACCTTCTTCGCCAGTTCCCCGGTGTTCTCGGCGGCGTAATTGTCCCCGCAGATCACCGTTCTCATGATCTCCACCCTGCCGCCGGAGATGCTCTTCAGGGTGACGCCGAAGCCTACGGGCCCGTCGACGACGCGGGGAGGCAGGTTCGCCATCTCCTCGCCGCCTAGTTGGCCGAAAAACTGGTTGAGGTAGTGGACCACTCGGATGGTTTTCATCTTTCCCGCCTCCTACATCGCCACGGTCGTAAGGTTCTCAAGACCGAGCTCGTTGGTCGATCCCATGATCCCCGCGATCTCCATGTCCACGGAGCCGTCGGGGCCCAGGCTGCCGGCGTGGCCGCCGGTTATCCTGTCGATGCTCTCGGGCCATCCGATGACGATATCCATCGGCGGCAGGATCACCCTCTGGTTCCCGTTCCCGTTGGTGACCACGGCATCCGCCTCGGGCGTGCTGTCGGCCAAACCCGGTGAAGCCCCGTCGGAGCCGGCATATTCGTCGGTGACCAGCACCGTCTTTATCCCGGCGCCTTCGAGCAGGCGGTCGAGGAGCATCAGGTCGTTTTCCGGGTTGCCGCCGCCGTCCTCGGAGATGATAACGCCCTGGGAACCCAGCATTTTGGCCGTCTTGAAAGCCTGGGTGCAGATCCTGACCTTCTCCGCGAGGGCGGTCTTGACGGGGGTGACCAGGACGCCCAGGAAGTTGAGGGTTTTACCGTGTTCCTTGAGGAGGTCCTCCACGATGGGGTTGTTCTGGTGATGGTAGGTCGTGTGCTTGTGGCAGGGGGCGGCGCAGTTGCCGCTCACGATGGCACCATCGAGCACCTCGCCCGGCGTCATGAGGAGGGGCAGGCACCCCTGGGCGTTGAGCCCGTAGATGTAGTTGTCGTGGAGGAGCCCCTGGGCTATCACCTGGCATACGTACAACACCCTGGGAAGGGAGGGGTCCGTGCCGTAAAGACCGGGGAGGTTCGCCCCGGGAACGCGGAGTTCCTCTTCCCACTCGGCCGTGATACCGGCCCGCCCCAAATAGGCCGCGGCCTTCAGGCCGGCGATCCTGACCATCCGCTCGTGCTCGTGCTTGGTGAGCCCCTCGACGGGTTCGATGACCAGGACCACGTTGTTCTTGCGTGAAAAAATGGAGAACTCCGCGCCGAGTCCCGACATGTCAATGAGTCCTTCCTGGAAATTGACCATTCTTCCCGTCGTCACGACGCACACCCCGTCGAGGGAGACGGTGACGCCCTCACCGGCCACGTGGGGGTCCGAAAAGACGCCCGGGAAGGGGTTCTCCTCTGCCGAAAGTCTCGCCCGGGGTTCAATGACGTCCTTTACGGGGACGATGCGGACCCTATCGCCGGGGGCGGCGATCCGGATATCGACGCTTTTCATCTGCCGGTCCTCGAGCAGTACCGCGGTGAGGGCGGCGGCATCGATGGTAAGGCAACCCTTTTTCACCTCGGTATATTCCCCGAAGGCCACCTCGTGGACCTTGACCTTCCTTAAAATGAATTCCTTCATGGCAGGATCCTCCTTCATCGGTGTCTTCCGAGCCCTGCAGGTGCTAGAATAGGTTTCAGGTAGTTCAACAAACCCGCCTTTTGAAAGGAGGGCGCCCGATGACCGGGGTTTTTGAAAGGTCCTTTTCCGACAATGAAAGCAACCAGGTCGACCTTCATATCGGGAGGAGGATCAGGGGGATCCGACGGAGCGCCCAATTGACCCTGGACGCGCTCGCGCAGCGGACGGGGCTTTCTAAGGCCCTCCTTTCCAAGATCGAAAACGGCAAGGTCAGCTCCCCCATATCCACCTATGCCAAGATCGCCCGTTCCCTGGGCGTCTCCCTGAGCGAACTCTTCAGGGAGGCCGAGGAGACCCGTTTCCTTCTGATCCGCGGAGGAGAGAGGAAACCCCGTTCCAGCCGGAAGACGCCCTACGGTTATTCCTTTGAATCCCTCGGCGCCCGCTGGCCCAACAAGAGCTGGAGCCCCTTCCTGATGACCTACGAACCCCTGCCCGAACCCCACACCTCGCCGGGCTTCAATTACGAGGGCGAGGAATTCATCTACGTCCTGGAGGGCAGGCTCGAGTTCTTCTGCGGCGAGAGCAAGTACGAACTGGACCCCGGGGACTGCCTCTTCGTCGACGGCAGCCTCCCTCACGGGGGGAGGGCCCTGGGCGGCAAGAAGTGCCTCGCCCTCCTGTTGGTCCTCCCCAGGAACCCCTAGCGGCGGGCCGTGCGGGGACGGGAGTGCGGGTCCTGGGGCCTTACACGAAGTCGAAATGACCCCCCATCCCTTTCTCCCTGGCCCTTTCGAGTATGACCGTGGCGACGGCTATGTCCATGGCGCCCGTCCCAATGGGTATACAGAGGACCCTGTCGTCGTCGGAGAGCCGTCCCGGTTTCTTCCCCGCCACGACCTCGCCGATGGTGGCGTCGATGTCCGACTCCTGGAACTTCCCGGCCTCGACCAACTCCTTGAGGGCCCCCCTGTGAAGGCACTGCCCGACGTGGTCCACGATAACCCGGTCGGCGGACAGTATGAAGTCGTCGTCCACCTCCTGGTAGGAGCCCATGGGGAAGACGTTCGTCCCTGGTGCGATCCATTCGTTCTTCAGAAATTTTTCCTTGGACTGGGTGACGCAGACGATGGCGTCCCCCCAGGCGGCGCCCCTGGGGTCGTCGACGACGGTCACCTTGCCCTTGACGACCCCTTTCATATTTTCGGCGTACTTCAGGGCGGACTCGCGGTTGATGTCGAATACCCTTACTTCCTCGATATCGAAGACGGCGGCGACGGCCTCGGTCTGGGTGTGCCCCTGCCCCCCGGCCCCGTAAAGGCCGAGCCGGATCGACGGCCCCTTGTGGAGGTACTTGAGGGAGACCGCAGTCTGGGCGCCGGTGCGCATGGAGGTGATCCACTCGCCGTCCATGACGGCCTTGAAGTTGCCCACCCTGGGGTCGATGAGGAGTATCAGGGAAGTAATGTAGGGGAGGCCCAGTCTTTTGCGTTCCCCCAGGAACCCGCCGGCCCACTTGATCCCCGCCGTGTCCAGCCAGCCCACGTAGGCCGGCATGGCGTTCATGAAGCCCTCGTAGGGGGGGTACTCGGCGGTTTCCCCGAGGTCCAGGCCCACCTTGGTGGGGTTGATCGTGGTGCCCTCCCCGAAGCCCTTGAAGGTCTTCTCGGCGATTTCGACCACTTCCTTCATGGTCATGAGGCTTTTCACTTCGGAACGGCTCAGCAGTACCGTCGACATGGGACGATCCCCTCCTCGAAAGGTGTGACGGGCATTTCCCCGGTTCCATTCGGCCCACCAGTCCGGAGCGGCCTTTCGTGGCCGGGGGTGTCGCCCGCGATTTGTTTCATGCTACGCCAATAAGTTTATTGTCGTTCAACAAAAATGTCAAGGATACGAGTTGCCTCACCTAAAATCTAGACGAAGGGTATAGCATCTTCCTTCAAGGGGCTTGGGTTTGGTGAAGGAGGGGCGGCAAGGGCCGCAATGGTAACGGGGCAGGGGTCCCGTCCCTGGTCCGCCGCCGCGGTGCGACGGGGGTGATGTTCCGTTATTATACAGGGCAGGCGTTTCACGAAAGGTCACGGGAGGGGAAGAGATGGCCGACGCGAAAAGAATGAACCAGTTGGTGGAGAGGATAGAGTCCATACTCGGATCGGGAGAGGTGACCGATATCCACCTCACCGCCGACGAGAGGATATGGGTGAGGTCCACGCGGGGCGAAATGGCGAGGCTCGCAGGCCCCGGCCAGGGGTGCAGGCCGTCGGGGGAGACGCTGGATGAACTTCATGGCGCCCTCTCCGGGGTCGACCGGCCCGACTATATCGCGGTCTTCCCCTCGGGCAAGAGGGTGCGAGTCAGGAGGACCTTCTCCCTGGGCAAACCCCAACTCTTCCTCAGGGCTTTCTTCAACGAGATCCCTTCCGTTAAGGATCTGGGCATCGACGGTTTCTTTCGAGAGGCTTTCACGATCCGCCCCGGCATCATCTGGATCTGCGGCCCCGTGGGCAGCGGCAAGACGACGCTCCTGGCGTCACTCCTCTCGTGGTACGTCCAAAATGAGCCCCGCCACATCGTGACCATCGAGGACCCCGTCGAGTATGTCCTGGGCGAGGGCATGGGGACCGTCTCCCAGAGGCAACTCGGCGACGACGTGGAGTCCTTCGCTCTCGGGGTGAGGAACAGCCTGAGGGAGGACCCCGATATAATAATGATCGGCGAGGTGAGGGACCCCGACACGGTGTCGGCGGCCCTTTCGGCGGCCGAGACGGGGCACCTGGTCCTAGCGACCATCCACGCCCCCAACGTGGCCGGGATCATGGAGCGCGCCATCGGCATGTTCCCCCCGGGGGACAGGCAGGACAAGTGCATACGCCTCTCCCAGACGTTCTTCGGCGCCGTGGCGCTACGGCTGGCCAACTCCAAAAAGGGGAGGGTCTGGCTCCACGAGGTGGCCTGGGGCGACCCGGCCATCAGGAACCATATAAGGGAGGGTAAACCCCACCAGATCCCCAGTTCCATTGAAATGAGGAAGGACGCGGGGATGCATACGCTGCTGCAGAATATCAAGGAAGCCGTGAAGAAGGGGAGGATCACCGAGGAGGAAGCAAAAAGGCACATGCTCCTCGGCGACAGTCTGTGATCCCCGGTCCTTTGAAAAAAGTGCCTCAAAATCAGCCCGCCGAGGCGGTCAGTCGTCCTTTCCCGGCTGTCCCCCGTAGAGGTGTTTCGCCACGTCGTCCGCTTCGGCCTTGCCTTTCAAAATATCGCCGAAGCGGGAGATCTTTATCCTGACGGGCAGTCTGAGGTCGTCCACCACCAGGTCGCCCTCCTTTATCTCCCTGGTCATCCTTTCCCTCTCTACGGGCCAGTAGCGCACCCCTATGGTGGGGGTGTCCCTGAAGAACCTGTCCAGGACTTCGTCGAGGTTCTCCGCCAGCGCCAGGGCCCTCAGGATGAAAAGGGGCCTCCCCTTTTTCCCCAGCCCCTGCAGTATATGGGCCTCCAGGGAGACCTCCTGGAGCACCTCCAGGGCCCTTCCCATCTCCTCCCCCGTGGCGTCGTCGAGGGACGCCTCCACGAGCCAGACTTCCTCCATGCCGCCCACCTCCTGGAAACGCTCCATCTTGCCCCGTTCCAGCCCCTCCAGGTCAAGGGACACCACGGGGAAACCAATACCCTTCAGGGCTTCGACGATCCTCTCCCGGCCGTCGAAAAACCGGGGCAGGTCGCCCCTTTCTATCTCCAGGGAGGCCAACCCCGGAGGGAAGACGCGGACCCTCGAGTTCTCGAAACCCTCCCCCGCCAGGAAGGCTTCCCCCCTTTCAATTTTCCCGAGCAAGAGCCGTGAGATGGGAACGCCCGGGGGAAACCTCGTCGCGAGGCAGGGCGCCGCCGGCCTTTCGCTGTTGGGCAGCCCCGCTTCCCTCGCCAGTTCCCGCACTTCCAGTTTCGTGAGGCCGGCCTCGGCCAGGGGATGGACCACTCCGTCCTCGGCGGCTGCCCTCACGCCGGGCCTATTATCTCCGAGGTCATCGGCCTGGAGGCCGTCGGCTACGAGGTAGAGCCCCGCTTCTTCAGCGTACCTTTTCGCCGCCCGGTGGAGGGCTTTCCTGCAAAAATAGCAGCGGTCAGGGGGGTTGGACAGGACGCCCGGGGCCAGCAGTACATCGACGTCCTCCACGTGAAGGTCGATGCCGAGCCTCTCGGCCGCCTCCCGGGCCATCCGCACTTCATCCTCCTTTACCAGGGGCGTGCGGAAGGTCAGAGCCCTGACGCGCCCCGGGGCCCCTTCCGAGGCCAGCTGGGCCAGGACGGCGCTGTCGACCCCTCCAGAGAGGAGCACCAGGGTGGAGGGGTTATCCCTGAAGAAGGATCGGACCCTTTCGGCCTTGTCCAACGGCGTCCCTTCCCTTTCCTGTCTTTTGATCTACCACCGGAAACGATACCACATCTTCGTCCCGCCGGTCTCAAGGCCCACCGCCGGGCATGTCGGCCAAGAAATCCCCGTCGAGTACAAGCCCTACTTATTCACGTTTCGAGGGCCTTTTTTAGTATAATGAACCGCAGCCCTGGGGCGGGAGCGCCCTTTGAAGGGCCCGTCCCCGCGGAATGGAGCGAACAGCGGCCATGGATGAAAGGGAACTCCGCCTGCTGGCGGACAAGTTAAGAAGGAACGAGATAAAGGTCGATGATTTCGTCAGGTCCCTGAAAGGGCTGCCCTTCAAGGACCTGGGAGAGGTCAAGCTGGACACCCATAGGGGTTTGAGGAACGGTTTCGCCGAGATTATCTACTGCCCGGGCAAAACGAGGGAGCAGCTCGAAGGAATAGCCGGCGCCCTGGCGGAATGCCCCGGCAAGGCCCTGTTCTCGAGGATGACGCCGGAGCAGCACCAGTGGATCCTGGGAACCCTCCCGGGCCTTGAGTACCTGCCTAAGGCCGGGATGGGGCGCCTGTGGCCGGAGAGGGAAGCCCCCTCGAGGGGTATGGTCCTTATCGTCACCGGCGGGAGCGGCGACGTTCCCGTCGCCGAGGAGGCGGCCGTCACCGCCGAGACGATGGGGTGCGAGGTCCGGAGGCTTTATGACGTGGGCGTAGCGGGCCTGCATCGCTTGTTGGCCCATCTTGACGTCCTTTTCGATGCCGATGTGATCGTCGCCGTAGCCGGCATGGACGGGGCCCTTCCCGGCGTCGTGGCGGGCATCGTGGGTTGCCCCGTCGTGGCGGTGCCCACCAGCGTGGGCTACGGGGTAGCCCTGGGCGGCATCGGCCCCCTGGTCACGATGCTCAACTCCTGCGCGCTGGGCGTATCGGTGGTGAACATCGACAACGGCGTCGGCGCCGGCTTCACCGCGGCGCTCATCGCCGGCAGGAAGAAGGAAAAGGACAGGGAAGGGGACCGGCGGGAATGAAGAAGACGCTTTACCTCAACTGTTTCTCCGGTATAAGCGGGGACATGACGCTGGGCGTCCTGCTCGATCTCCTTGGGCGGGAGGAGTTGGAGCCCTTTCTCGAGGGGCTGGCGCTCAAAAACTACGAGGTAAGCGTGACGCGGTCGAAGAGGCGCGGGATCACCGGCCTGGACGTCCGGGTCACGCCGGGGGAGGACCATCCCCACCGGGGCCTGGCGGAGATAATGGAGATCATCGAAAAGAGCTCCATCGGCCCGGGGGCGGCGGCAAGGGCCTCTGAAGCCTTCCGGCTCCTGGCCGATGCCGAGGCCGCCGTCCATGGCACATCGCCGGAGAAGATCCATTTCCACGAGGTGGGCGCCGTCGATTCCATCGTCGATATCGTCGGGGCCTGTATCCTGCTGGAAGCCCTCGACCCGGCCAGGGTGGTCATCTCCCCCCTGAATTTGGGTTCAGGGACGGTGAAGTGCGCCCACGGCGAAATGCCCGTCCCCGCACCGGCGACGGCCAAACTCCTGGAGGGGGTCCCCGTCTTCTCCCTGGGGGACCCCATGGAAAGGACGACTCCCACGGGAGCGGCCTTGGCAAGGGTTTTTGCCTCGGAGTTCGGCCCCATCCCGCCCGGCGTCATCGTGAGGACGGGCTACGGCCTTGGGAACGCCGATACGGAACTGGCCAACGTCCTCCAGGGGACGCTGCTGGAAGAGGCAGACCTCGAGGTCGGTGACGCCCACCACGGCCGTCGGCGCGACGGGCGCTGTCACCGGCACTGAAGTACCTATCGAAGGTCCTCGCCGTGGATTAGGACCGACGAAGTGGCCGTCTCCCAGACCTGGACCGAGTAGAGGCCGCAGTTGTCGCCCTTTACTTTTTTTTCTATTTGTCTCCAGATCCAGAGAGCTATGTTCTCGGCGGTAGGCTGGGGGATCGTTTCGTTCAGGAGGGAGTGATCCAGGCGCTCCACCACGAGGCGCTCCACTAACTCCTTGAGCTGCACGAAGTCCATCACCATCGATTCATGGTCGGGCTCCCCCTTTAGGGTCACCTGGAAACGGTAGGTATGGCCGTGGAGGCTTTCGCACTTCCCGTGGTAGTGCTCCAGCCTGTGGGCGGCGTCAAAGGAGAAATCTTTTTTTAGGTACATGGGCTCCCAACTCCTTCAGGCAGCGATAGTCTCAAAATCCCATGCCCATTATAGGTGTAATTCCTTTCATAACTATCCTTTGAAACTCCCGCAAAAAACTTCCAGGCGAACCCTTGCACAATAGGTTATTACAAAATAGAATAATCGTAATAATCTTGCCTTTGAGGTGATAGTAATGTTCTTCTTCGTATCCCCCAAGCGCCTTGTTCTCACCTGTGTTATCGTACTGTTCGCACTTATCGGCGGTGTCGCGGCCGGCTTAGCTGCAGAGGTCATGGTAACTGATTCCTGGGGCAGGGAGGTAACAATCCCTGAAAAGGTGACCCGGGTGATCTGTTCCGGATCGGGGTGCCTGCGTTACCTTGTCTACCTCCAGGGACAGGACCTGGCCGTGGCCGTGGACGACATGGAAAAGTCACGGAGCATGTTCGAGTCCCGCCCCTATTACCTGGCTCACCCCGAGTTGAAGGATAAACCCCTCTTCGGAGAGTTCAGGGGTTTCGACAACCCCGAGCTGATCGTCGCCCTGGACCCGGCGCCACAGGTCATATTCAAGGTCAACGGCAAGATGGGCCATGACCCGGTGGAACTGCAGAACAAGACGGGGATACCGGTGATCATCCTGGAGTACGGACAGTTGGGCATCGGCAAGAAGGAGATGGACGAAACGCTCCTCCTGATGGGGCGCGTTATAGGGAAGGAGCAGAGGGCACGGGAGGTCATCGCCTTCTTTGACGGGATCATCGAGGACCTGGCCAAAAGGACGGCCGATATACCCGAGGGTGAACGTCCCAGCTGCTACATCGGCGGCGTAGCCTTCAAGGGGCCCCACGGCATGACCTCCACCGAGCCGGCCTACCCTCCCTTCATGTTCGTGAACGCCGGCAACATCGCCGCCGACCCCTCGAGAAAGGCCTCCGAACAGCTGCAGCAGTCGACGTTCTCCACGGAGAGCCTGGTGTCGATGGATCCGGACAAGCTATTCGTCGACCTATCCACCCTCCAGGGAGGGGCGGAGGTGAACGCTTTGAACCAGTTGCGGACCGAGGCCCCCTACCGGGTATTATCGGCGGTGGAGAAGGGGGAGATTTACGGTGTGCTCCCCTACAACTGGTACTCCCAGAACCATGGCTCCATCCTCGCCGACGCTTACTTCATAGGGAAAGTTCTGTATCCGGAGAGGTTCGAGGATGTCGACCCGGTTGAGAAGGCTAACGAGATCTATTCCTTCCTGGTGGGCAAGCCCATCTTCGACCGGATGAACGAGGGTTTCGGAAGCATGGTCTTCAAAAAGATCGACCTATAAGAGGCCGGGCGAAGTGCACCTGGAAGAAGGGACCATCCCGGCAGGTTACGTAAAATACATCCGGACGAAGATCCTTCTCCTCCTGCTGGGGCTGGTTCTTCTTTTCATTCTGGCGGTCCTGTCCATCGCGACGGGACCCGTCAGCTACCGGCCCGTGGAGGTGTTGAGGACCCTCTTCATGGGTCACGTCTCGAGGCAACTAGATGTGGTGGTCTTCAACATCAGGCTGCCCCAGGTCCTGGCCGCTGTCCTTGCCGGCGCGGGTCTCTCCGTGGCGGGTGCGGTGATGCAGTCCGTCCTGGGCAACCCCCTGGGCTCACCATTTACGCTGGGGATATCCCAGGCGGCGGCTTTCGGGGCGGCCTTCTCTGTGATGGCCCTGGGGTCGGGGTTCATGCAGAGCGCCGCCTCCGACGCCATCACCGTGGTGCGGCCGGGGATGACTACGGCCCTGGCCTTTGCGGCGGCCATGGCGGCCACGGGCGTGGTGATCGTGATCGCCAGGCTCCGCAGGGGCTCCCCCGAGGTCATGATCCTCGCCGGCGTGGCGATGGGTTCGCTGTGCTCGGCGGCGACGATGTTCCTGCAGTACTTCGCCGACGATGTCCAGTTGGCGGCCATGGTCTTCTGGACCTTCGGGGACCTCTCCCGGGCCGGGTGGAGAGATATAGGCATCATTTCCCTCGTCACCGGGTTTTGCACCCTCTACTTCGCCTTCAATTCGTGGAATTACAATGCCATCGACGCCGGGGACGAGACGGCCGCCGGCCTCGGCGTCAACGTTAGAATGGTACGCTTTCTCGGCATGAGCCTGGCCTCGCTGGTCACGGCGGTGATAATCTCCTTCGTGGGGGTTATCGGCTTCGTGGGCCTCGTCTGCCCCCACATGGTGAGGCGCCTCATCGGCGACGATAACCGCTACCTCATCCCAGGTTCGATCATCATGGGCTCCATTCTTCTCCTGGCGGCCGATACGGCGGCGAGGACCATGATAGCGCCCAATGTCCTGCCCGTGGCGATACTGACCTCCTTCGTCGGGGCCCCCATGTTCCTTTACCTGCTCGTCCGGGGGTACAGGCGATGATCCTCGACGTCCGCGACGTTTCCTTCCGTTACAACAGCAGGCCCGTGCTGGAAGGGGTCACCTTCAGCCTTGGGAGGAACGAACTTCTGGCTGTCCTCGGTCCGAACGGGGTGGGTAAGACGACTTTGCTGAAGTGCCTGAACGGCATTCTGCACCCAGCGACGGGGACCATCAATGTCGAGGATAAGGACCTCCTGCGCATGAAGAAGCTGGAGATAGCCAGAGACCTCGCCTATGTCGCCCAGCAGGAGCAGGGGGGGCGGCTGACCGCCTTCGACGCGATACTCCTGGGCCGGAGGCCCCACATAACCTGGAAGGTCGGCAGGGAGGACATCCGAAAGGTCGACGCCATCATCCGGACCCTCGGCCTTGAACACCTTTCGCTCAGGCACCTCGATGAGATGAGCGGCGGCGAACTCCAGAAGGTATGCATAGCCCGCGCCCTGGTCCAGGAGCCCAAGGTGCTGCTCCTCGATGAGCCCACCAGCAGCCTTGACCTCAAAAACCAGCAGGAGATCCTGTCCATCATCAGGCACATCGTGACAGGCCACGGGATGGCGGCGGTCATGACCATGCACGATATAAACTCCGCCCTTCGCTTCGCCGACAGGGTGGTGTTTTTGAAGGGCGGCCGGGTCTTCGCCGTCGCCGGCCTGGAGGAGATCACGCCGGCGATGGTGAGGGAGGTTTACGGCATACCCGTCGTGATAGAGAAGGTCCAGGGGTACCCGGTGGTGGTGCCCGTGAAACCGGAGAAAGCGACGCCTGGGGCGTAACGGTCGGACCCGAGGGGCGAAAAGCAGACCTCTTTCACCACAGGGGACACAGAGAAGGGTTTTTCTTAGTGAAGTGCAAAACCTCGACCCAAGTAACAAACCTTGCACCGCAGGGGACACAGAGATACCGTGTTGCAAGTCAAGTATTGGTTTGAACCTTGACAATCTGGTTGTAATCTTTTCAGGACTATTTCATCGAACTTTCGGCATACAGAGAGCAGGGTCGAAGTATGCCTTGTTCTTC
>Ga0209506_1000720_pt1 | contig 40255 bp, 29 predicted proteins | sample AD_JPNHG2_MetaG_FD_184409 | JGI IMG/M metagenome (GOLD analysis project Ga0209506, IMG submission 184409) | Active sludge microbial communities of municipal wastewater-treating anaerobic digesters from Japan - AD_JPNHG2_MetaG (SPAdes) (version 2) | ecosystem: Engineered > Bioreactor > Anaerobic...
CTCCCCCGCAGATGGTTTTCTCCGTTTCCCCCTTCCTCGCGGCACTTTCAGCAAGTTCTCTTTTCAGGCCGCCGCGGCCGCTACTTCACGTCCGCACCCCCTCTGCCCGCCCCCGCCGCTGAAAAACTCCTCGAACTGACCCGCCAACTACAGGAAACGCCCGAGGAAGAATAACCGACGCTACGGAAGATGTCTGAAAGACGGCTGGATACCCGCCCGCGCAGGTATCCAGCCAGTTTCTCCCAGGTTCCTAAAACACCCCCTCCTCTGTCCCCCAGCGTCCCATCTCCCCCTTCTTCATTTCTGCTCAACCCTTTCTCCTTGCCGCTGTTTCCGATTGAGGTCACGAAGGATAAGTCTAAATAATTCGAACTATTGCCGTTTCAGTCTTTTATCCATCCCCCATTAAGCAAGGTTTTTTAATGACCGTGAATAAACAATAAAATACTTGAAATCGTCTGGAAAATCGTTAAGATCAAAGTGTTCTAATCAATAATCTTTCGGTTTATTGAAATACAGTCATTATGAAGGATATAAATTATTTTTTAAATAAAATTTTCTGTCAGGATTGCGTAGAGGGGATGAAGGAGATGCCGTCAAATTCCGTCGATCTCATAGTAACCTCACCCCCTTATGATGGGATTCGAGATTACAAAGGTTTTGAACTTGACTTGCATAAAACGGGCTGTGAAATTTTTCGTGTACTCAAGGAGGGAGGGGTTGCTGTTATGGTAATTCAAGATCAGACAAGAAATTTTGGGAAAACCTTGACTTCATTTCGAACGATTATTGACTGGTGCGACAATATCGGTTTCAAACTTTTTGAGTGTGTAATCTATCGCAAACATGGATCCGAAGGAGCATGGTGGAAACAACGATTTCGAGTTGATCACGAATACATGCCAATTTTTGTGAAAGGTGAAAAGCCGCAATATTTTAATAAGGAACCATTAAAAGTACTCTCCAAACATGGAGGTAAGGTGATGTCCGGGAGCGGGAACAGACGGACAGATGGCAAAACAAATTCAACCGTTAAAAGACCAATTAATCGAAAAAAATGCCGAGGAACAGTTTGGAATTATTTGATGGCTGGAGACAAGAATCCTTTAAAAAGACAGCACCCAGCTCCTTTTCCCGATAAGATACCTTATGATTTCATACAATGTTTCTGCCCTGAAGGGGGCGTTGTTCTGGACCCCTTCATAGGATGTGGTTCTACTGCGGTAATGGCAAAACTTCTGGACCGACACTATATTGGCTTTGAAATATCTGAAGAATATTGTCACCTTGCTGAAGAGAGGATTCGTGTGGATGCCTGTCAGGAATTACTGTTTTCTGTTTGAAGGAAACAGGGTATATTCAATATTGTTCCCACTTGACATGGCCAGGGAAAAAGGGTTTTTCTCCATCAATTCTATATAAGTTCGGTTGTTAAGCCGTCTTTTTAATCCCTTAAAGTCGTTTTTTTGCATTTCGAGCAAGGCAAACCCCTCCCATCGCCATTGGCTTTTATGAAATTTCATCTGCATATATTCAGCAATTTTCTCGATAAATCCTAAAATACGCCTTTTTTCGAGATCGTGAATTTTCCAGCAAGATCCTACAGATACTACATTGATTATATTGCCTCTTGAATCTGAAATTCTTAATTTGTCTCCTGTTCGTTTATTTTTACCTCCTTCTTTGTAAACCCCATCTCTATAGTAACCAACAGCGTTAAAAGAATCCCTGAGTCGCAAAAAGTCATTTAGGCCCTTCATGATTGTGTAAACAGTGTGAGAATTGTCACAAAAATGATAGTGAAGAATGTGAGCGGGATTACTGATTTGAAGATAGTCAAGCCACTCAAGACAATTTTCTGTATATCCAAAAAGATTATTCCATGTACCATCTGTAAACATCAATGGCCAGATAGCATCTTTGGGTAAGGATTTTAATACTCCGGCACGCTGCAATATTCCAAGCAAAAGATGCGAGGTACCAAAAGGATATTTTCTTTGAAAATCAGAAATTCCATCAAAATTTCGAAGCAGATTTGGTTGGATACAATTTTGGTAAGTAAAGTTTGGAGGGATATAATTCTTATTGTATAAAACCATATGATGCCCAATGCTACGAATATTCGGCCGGTTAATGTCCATGTCTAAGAAAATACATTGCTCAGGACATAGCCCTTCTTTAATAAGGAGTATTTTCCCATCATAATAACCTGATACCTCCCCTTTCAAAAGTGAAGTCATAAAAAGACCGCATAGAAAACCATCGCTGTCAGGACTGAGAATATAATGCTGGCCTGTTTCTGCAATCCACGAATGCGCAGTCAAAATGGCATCATACAAATTCTCTGTCATGATTTTAGCAAATCCTCTATTTGAACCCCCAGCGCTTGGGCAATCCGCTGTAAATTGATGATGCTTACGTTTCTCTCATTTCGTTCGATACTGCCAATATAGGTCCGATGAAGTCCAGCTCTTTGTGCCAACTCCTCTTGAGACCAGTTCTTGGCCTTTCGATACTTTTGAACATTTCGCCCAATTGTTTTCAGGATAGTCTCCGACATAAGGGTAATTATTTTAATTCACTAACAAAAAGTCTATGATACTATGAGTAGCATTTTAGGGGGGATGTCAGTGTTCTTCAGAAAACGGATGCCACCATTCTAATATCTTCTAACAAGTCAGGAACAGCCAATTTCCGCAACACCCCCGACTCCTCAAATCCCCCCATATCAAAAAATTCTTACCCCCTCTCTTTCCAGCACTTCCAGCCGCTGCCTCCGCCCAGAGCCCTCGTATTTTCAGCCCGTTCCCGCACCCCCGCCCCAAGGTAGAGAGCCAATCACTCAACGGAGGAACCAGACCAATGCAGGCAGCCGCCCACAACGGCAAATACGACATCGTCCGTCAGGCCGGCATGGACCTGGTCAAAATCCATCACGACCTCGAAAATGAAAAGCCGCCCCGACCGATAGTTCAAAAACCCGCGCCTCCATTGAATTATCAGCAGTCTCCCCCAACCCCTCTCACCCCTTCCCCTCTGGCTCAAGAATCTGTGCCTCCATTGAATTCTCAGCAACTCCCCCCAAATCCCCTCAGCAGCCCTTTTCAACTGGCTCAAAAATGCGCGCCGACGCCTCCGCAAGTCCAAAATCCGGCTTTAAAATGCGCACGGCCGTTTTTAAGTGGCTTTAAAATGCGCGCCGCCTGCGCGCCGCGGTGCGCAAATTTCCCCAAAAACCCCATTTTCAGCCCAAAAACCCGCAAAACAGCCATTTTTGACAACACCCCCCGCCAAACCCCTTTGGAAAACCCAGCCCCCCACGACACACCAGCCCCAAAACCCCTCAGCCCTTGCCGGTGCCTTCTTCAACTGCCGCAGCCGTTTCCCCATCATTATGACTTCCTTCAATTTGCCGATCCCCAGGTTCGATGGAAAAATCGTACTGCAGAAAGAGACTGCCTGGGAAATCAAAATCACCGGAGAACTTCACGTATGGGCCAAGGGGGGCTGAACCGCTGAATTAAGGATAGGGAGCGAAACCGCGGGAGAGAAACGGTTGAATTCTTGAAGAATATTGAGTATACTCCCCGCGGCGTGAGCAGGACGAAGGAAGTCTGGTTTTGAGACGTGAGGGGTTTTATGGCGAAGGTGCTGATTATCGGGGCCGGCGGAGTCGGCAATGTGGTGGTCAGGAAGTGTGCTCAGGTGCCGGAGGTTTTCAGCGAAATCGTCCTGGCCAGCCGGACGAAGAGCAAGTGCGACAAGATCGCATCCGAGGTGAGCCGGCCGATTCGGACGGAGCAGGTGAATGCGGATGATGCAGGGCAGGTGGCCGCTCTCATCCGCAAGCACAGGCCGGCTTTGGTGATTAACGTGGCGCTTCCGTATCAGGACCTGCCGATTATGGATGCCTGCCTGGCGGAGAAAGTCGATTATCTGGATACGGCCAATTATGAACCGCCGGATGTGGCCAGGTTTGAGTATAAATGGCAGTGGGCCTACCATGAGCGTTATGCGCAGGCCGGCATTATGGCGCTGCTCGGCAGCGGGTTTGACCCGGGAGTAACCAATGTGTTCTGTGCCTATGCGCAAAAGCATTTTTATGATGAGATTCATTCGATCGATATTGTGGACTGCAATGCCGGCGAGCATGGGCATCCGTTTGCAACCAACTTTAATCCGGAAATCAATATTCGGGAAATTACCCAGAAGGGCCGCTATTGGGAAAATGGACGCTGGGTTGAAGTGGAGCCGATGAGCATCCGAAAGGAGATTGATTATCCGGAGGTGGGGCCGCGGGCTTCGTATCTGCTCTATCATGAGGAACTTGAATCGCTGGTCAAGCACATTCGGGGGCTCAAGCGGATTCGGTTTTGGATGACGTTCAGCGAGTCGTATCTGACGCATCTTCGCGTGCTGCAGAATGTGGGGATGACGCGGATTGATCCGGTGGAGTATGAGGGGCATCAGATTGTTCCGCTGCAGTTTTTGAAGGCGGTTCTGCCGGACCCGGGTTCGCTGGGGGGCAACTACAAAGGCAAGACATGCATCGGCTGCATTTTTGACGGCGTCAAAGACGGTCGGCGGCGCCGGATGATGATTTATAATGTTTGCGATCACGCCGCCTGTTTTCGAGAGGTGGGAGCGCAGGCCGTCTCGTACACAACGGGTGTGCCGGCGATGATCGGCGCCAAGATGATGCTGGAGGGCAAGTGGAGGGGGCAAGGGGTGTTCAATATGGAACAATTTGATCCGGATCCTTTCATGGAAGACCTCAATCGTTACGGCCTGCCGTGGAAGGTTCTTGAGGGCAAGACCTTAGAAGGATGAAGAGTGCGGCCGGAGGGGTAAATAAGGGGGATAAGGAGTGCGGCCGAACAGGAGGTTGGGGACGTTCTTTGTCTGCTATTGTTTTTCTGTCTATTTTTTCTTTAGAGCGGCTTTTCAATAGCCGATATTTCATTGGAAGGAGATTTTTAAACACGTATCAACCCTCCGCCAAATCGGAAGCAGTTGAAAAATGGAGGCAAGGAATTGTGGAGATGAATCCGAAGGAAATTGAATCGATTCAGTCGCAGATTGATGAACTGAATCATCTGCTGGCGGAGGCGACTGAACCTGTCTATTCGCCGCTGAAACGGCTGGATCGGCTGGGGATTCTGCTGCTGAAACTGCAGGATGGGGAGTTGGAGGGAAAGTTCGTTCATCGGCTTGAAAAATGGCTGTGTGCGGACCCGGAGGCGCTGACGTATTATGTTGATTTTATGATGCTTTGTGCGATGCTCCGATGTTATTTTTGTCCGGACTTGGGGGTCAAGGGTCTGGTCGAAAAGGTTCAGCATTCCTGATGATAAGCCCGCTGTTTCAGAAAGGGCGGGGGGAAGATTCTTCTTGGCAGTGTTAAGGAGTTTGGGCACATTTTTGTTCTCCATTGAAGCATTTTTGTCTGTCCTTACCGTGAAATGAGGTTTCTGGGTTTTTGGGCCGAAAATGGGGTTTTGGGGGAATTTTGCGCGGCGTGCATTCCTGAACCAGACAGCACGTCTTATTGTCGGGCTGATTTGGCGGATTTTGCTGTTTTTCCGAAGGTCTTGCCGCCAGAGAGGCGGTGCCGGAGGATTTTTGCGCTGTCTGAACCCAATGCCGGGGGCAATACAATCTGGACTTTGCATCTCGCCTTCGTAGGGAAACATGACCTGCCGGAAATATTTACCGCGGGAAAAGTGTGAAAATCGGTAAATTTCAGATTTTTGTCGAAAAGTTGTGCAAAGACGGCCTTTTATCGGCTATTGCTATTGGGAAGATGCTTTGTGCGTGTGGAAGGTGTGTGTTTATAGGCAGGATGGGGATAAATAAAATTTAACGTAAGTCTTTAGGAGAAGGAAAGATGAAAGCAAAGGTAGTTTTTAGTTTGTTTATTTTGGGGTTGGTTTCCTTCAGTTTTGCGGACATCGTCGTCGGCGATTTCGAGAACTCCACAGACGGCTGGTGGACCGGCGGCTGGAACCCGGGCGATACCTCGATGCCGGTGCAGGCCAATGCAACACTGGGCGAATGGTCCATGCAGATGACACAGGTCCAGGGAGGATGGGATAACACAATTGAATGTGGTCTTCTTGGGACTGCCGCTCAGACCGCTTTGGGCGCTTATGGCAAGGTGTCTGTGGATATTACGACTTTTGCCGATGATTTCCCCGCCGGCTGGGCGCAGCTGGGACTTTTGATTAACACAGGCCTCGGCGAAGAAGGCGGCTGGGCACAGACGCTATGGGGTGTCTTTGACTGGCAGGCCGTCGAGATTGGGACAACCCAAACCCTTGTTTTCCAGATTTCAGAAGATGCAATGAGCAAAATGGCTCAGGCATCCGGCTGGGCTAATATCGGTTTTATCAGCAATACGGAGTCCAACGAGAGCGACCCTATTACGGGTGAACCTGTCTATCCGACTATGGCGGTTTACTACTTCGACAACATCAGGGTTTTGGTTCCGGAGCCGGCTTCTTTGATTCTGCTGGGGCTGGGCGGGCTGTCGCTGCTGCGGCGAAGATAAGAAACAAGAGCCAATTTTTGAAACGGGCTTGTGCTTTTTCATTCAGGCAGCAAGCCCGTTCTTTCCAGTCCCGGAAGGAGGACAGCCGGATTCTTCCGCTGCCGTCGGGAAAACGGAGAAAGTATTTCTAAAAAACCGCCAAACTCTCTTGGGATCGGCTATTGCTGTAGGGAAAAGGCGGGCGCAAAAAGCAGGCCGAATAAGAGGATTTTTGCGGCAGAATGGGACAATGACAGGCGAAAATGAAAACACATCTGATTTTCTGAAGGTCCGAACGCCATTTGTCAAACTGCTGACGGCCAATCATGCCCGAATTTACGCCTATATTATCAGCATGGTGCCCAACGATTCGGATGCCGATGACATTATGCAGGAAACGGCAGCGGTGATGTGGAAAAACTTCAGCCAGTTTGAACCCGGCACCAATTTTGTCTCCTGGGCGGTTACCATCGCCAAATATCAGATTCTCAATTACCGCAAGCAGAACAAACGCTCGCGGCTTTTCCTCAGCGACGAGGCCTATGAGCTGCTGATTTCCGAGACGGAAAAAGTTCAGGAGCAGACCCAGGACCGCCTGCAGGCGCTTCGAAAGTGCCTGAAAAAACTAAGCCCCAAGGACCAGCAGTTCATCCGAATGCGGTATTATGACAGCTCCAGTGCCCGGATTGTAGCCCAGAAAGTGGGGACCTCGATTGATGCTGTCTATCGCTATACCGCTCGGCTGAATCACTGGCTTCTGGGCTGTGTGCGGCGCACCCTGGCGGCAGGAGAACAGCCATGAGTTCCGACGAGAAAACCTTCTATCATCTGCGGTATTTGCTCTGCCGGTCATTGGATGGTCAGATTACCGAGGAGCAAGTCCGTCAGCTGGACCGTTTGATTGTCGAAAATCCGCAGGCCCGCCGCTATTATGTGGAGTTCCTGCAGATTCACACCCATCTTCGCCAGCTGCTGGAGCATACGCCGGCGGCCTGCTCGTCGGAGGAGATTCTTGATGCGCAATTGTGGCAGCTGCTGGCCCAGCATGAGCAGACAGCAGAACTAGTGCCTATAAAAAGACCCGATGCCCCTGCGTTGTGTGATGCGGACAGGGCGGTTCAGCCGGTTCGCCGGCCTCCTGTCAGTCGTCTGTCTTTAATCGGTGCCGCGCTTTCTATTGCGGCCATCCTCTTTATTGTGATTTATGCGCGGTTCTTTGCTTCTCCGGCGGTGGCTACGCTGACGGATGCCGTCAATGCCCGCTGGGCCTATGGGCAAAGTCCTCTGGAGGCAGGGGAGCGGGTTTCGGTGCGGCCGTGCGATTTGGTGAGCGGTTTTGTATCTATTCAGTTTGATTCCGGTGTGAATGTGGTTCTGGAAGGACCGGCGCAATTCAAACTGATTTCCGAAAATCAGATGCGTCTTTTCAGCGGGAAAGTCTTTGCAGCGGTGCCCAATACGGCTATCGGCTTTGTGGTTGATTGTCCGGGTTCGCGTGTGGTCGATTTGGGTACTCAGTTCGGGCTGGAGGTCAAGCCGGCCGGTACGGCTGAGGTGCATGTGATGAAGGGCAAGGTCAACCTGGTGGCCGGCACTCAGGGTTCCCCGCAGGTGAGCAAGATTCTCCAGCAGTCTCAGGCATGCCGGGTTGAGCCGGGCGGACAAATCCAGCCCGTCGAGTTTAAGGAATTATATTTCGCCCGCAAGATTTCTTCTGAGGACAAAACGGTCTGGTACGGCCAGACTCATCTGAATCTGGCCGACCTTGCCGCCGGCGGCAGCGGGCTGGGGCATGCGCAGACAAAAGCAGGCATCGACCCCGCCTCTGGGCAGGTTCACGCCGAGGCCCGGCAGGGCTATAGCCGAAGCGGTGCCGGCGGCTATCACCGGGTGCCGTCCCGTCCCTTTGTGGATGGAGTTTTCGTGCCCAACGGGGACAAAGGTCCTGTTCAGGTTACTTCCGAAGGACACACTTTCAGCGGCTTTCCCTTTACCGCCGGAGAATACTGGTCGGATATTATGACCCAGCCGATTATTTACACCGGACGCATCGACGACAATCAGGAACTCCTCAAAGCCCAGCCGATGGAGGTCTCGCTCGAGCCGTCCAAAGTGCCCTCTTCGGTTCTGGTGCTCCATTCCAATGCCGGAATTACCTTTGATCTGGATGCGGTGCGCCGGCAGTATCCGACTCTCCGAATCGTTCGCTTTACCGCCCGCTGCGGCGTTTCTGCCAATGCGCTGGCTCAAATGGCCAATGAGTTTTGGGTCCTGGTGGACGGCCGGGTGCGGTTTCATCATCTTAATCCGCGGGGTCATGCCGTGATTCAGACGCTCGATATAGAAATTCGTCCTGATGAGCGGTTTTTGACCCTTGCCACTACCGACGGCGGCGACAACATCAGTTACGACTGGTGTCTGTTTGAAAACCCAATTCTTGAACTGAGAGGAAGAAATTAGCGCCGAAAAGCATATTCATAAAAATTTCTATTCGATTTTATCAGGAAAGGGTATTCAGATGAGAACGAAATGGTTTGTGTTGTGTGCGGTTTTGGGGCTTGGGCTGTCGGTTTGCAGTTTTGCCCTCGATCCCATTTTGGTTGGAGATTTTGAAAGCGGGCCGGATACAAGTACTCCCCCGCGATACGACCGGTGGTTTGACGCCGGTCTGCAAATCACGGCAACTACTCTGCCGGCGGTGGCGGCTACACGCGGGACCCATTCCTTAAAATGCGTCGATGCCGATGGCGGCTGGGGTGCGTCGGTTCAGCTGCCTTTGTTTGATATGGGCAACAGTTTGGACAACCCGTGGATTCAGGCCATTCTGTCGCCGGACTGTGTGATATCTGTGGATGCCACCGTCTTTGCTTCTGAGGCGGCCGGCGGCTGGTGCGAGTTAGGTTTCATCTACAACACCGCCGCTCCAACCAACGGATGGAATCTCTATATGTTTCAGCCCATGACTGTTGATGGACTGCCTCACCGCTATCTGTTTACCATCGATGACGACGCGCGAAATGCGATTGTGGACGCCATCGGCGGCTGGGGAGCCAATATCGGTTTCGGCATCAATACCGGTACCGGAAGCACTACCATTTACATTGATAATGTGTGGATTTATCCGGAAGGGCCGGTGGATGAATATGGTCCCAATCGGCCCTCTGTGGAGCAGGAGTTTGCCGAGAATCCGGAATTTGTGAATGTTATCCTCCGCTGGAAAGCCGGCAGCGACCCCAACGGTCTTTTTGAGGTCAATCCTTTGATTGTTGATGAATATGTCTTTATAACCAAAAAAATGGAAGATCCCAATCTGTATTACCTTGGCAATACGGGACGAGATCCGGGCCTGACTGACCCCAATTCTCAGTATGGCCCTCTGGTGCTGCCGATTAACAGCACCTATCGCTGGGCGGTGGTGGATGTGCTCGAAGGACATGAGCAGTCTTTGATCGCTGGTGTCAGCACCCTCGAAAATGTTGACCCCAACAACATTATCAGTCCCATCTGGTCGTTCAACACGCTTAGCACCCTGCCCATCATTACGGCTCAGCCGGTCAGCACCCGTTTTCGAGTCGGCGGTCCTAATCCGCAGTTTACGATTGCGGTTCAGAGCGTCACCACGCCAAGTTATCAGTGGTATTTCTCCCAGGATGGAATTATCGATCCGGAGAAAGATAACATGGTTGGGCCCAGCGTTGGCGGCGACACCGATACCCTGACGATTCCTGTGGCCAGCAAGTCCTACCAGGGCTACTATTACTGCAGGGTCTGGAATGCGGCTACAGAGTCCGGCGGCGGAGAGTTTCCAGATGTGTATTCCAATGTCGTTACCCTTGTGGTGGAGCGCAAAGTGGCCGAATATCTGTTTGAGGGCAATCTGAAAGATACCAGCGGCCACAATATTCACGGCACAGCGGTCGGCAGCCCCTCCTTTGCGGCGGGGGTTGGCGGCGGCTCGGCTTTGTCCCTGAATGGCATAGACCAGTATGTGGAACTTGGCAATAACGGCTTTCCGAGGGCCGATTTGCTGGATGCCGGCGGTATCGGCGGCGGCTTAGACATCGGTTCGGTCGTTTGCTGGATTAAAGTTAACTCAGTGCCCGGGGGCGAGGCGGGAAGCCGCGTGGCGGCAATTCTGTCCAGCTGGAATCTGGGAGACGGCTGGCCGCACACGGCCTTTGAGTTGGCTGTCGAATCAGACCTGGCGGCCTCCTATACCAATGCACGAGCACTGGTGCTTGGGGAAACGGCTCAGGTAACCTGGGTGTCGTGGCGTCCGACGTGGGTGGAGAATTTCAATATGATTGGCGATGGCCAATGGCATATGCTGGCCGCCACCTGGGCAATGGATGACATCATGCGGGTGTACGTGGACGGCAGCTTGGTTGCTCTTTCGGAGGATGCGGTCAGCAGTACTTTTCGAGCGTGGGTGAATGGAATGCATATCGGAGCGGCTCCCCAGAACACCTCCGGTGCGGTGCATCGGTATTTCGATGGTCTGATTGACAATCTGAGGGTTTACAACTATGTGCTCCCGTCTGAAGACATCGCCCAGGAATACTATAATCTCACCGGCAAATCCGGCTGTATCTACCTGGACTTCCCGGGCAGCAACTTTAATGTGGACAATACCGGCACGTCTTATTGTCGGGTTGATTTAGCGGATTTTGCCGTTATGGCGCAGAACTGGCTGGCGGAGGGGTATTATCCTTAATGGCGGCGGCATGTTTTTGACAAGTCCGCTCCGCAGGAAACAGGATGATGGGCCTGCCGAAAAAGCAGGCCCTTTTTTTATTTCTTCGGAAAAAACTTTACAGAAAAGCCCTAAGCAAATATTGTAGATAGTCGAAAAACCAGCCACTACTTACAATTGCGGCAGGATAACAGAATATGAAGGCATCCAAGTACGGTTATTTTGATGAAGCAGCCCGTGAATATGTAATCACCCGGCCGGACACCCCGCTGCCCTGGATAAACTATCTCGGCTTTCAGGATTATCTGGGGATTATTTCCAATACGGCCGGTGGATACAGTTTTTATCGGGATGCCCGCCTGCGCCGGCTGACGCGGTATTTTTATAATGCCGTGCCGAAGGATAATCCCGGCCGCTATCTCTATATTTGTGACGGCAGGAATACATGGAATCCGGGTTTTAAGCCGATGCGTCAGCCGCTGGATTTTTACCAGTGCCGCCACGGCCTGGGCTATACGGTTATTACCGGCCGTCTGGGTGATATCGAGGTTCAGACAACTTATTTTGTGCCGCCCGACGAAGATGCCGAGGTCTGGGATGTCCAAATCTCCAATCGGGGACGGCGGAAAAAGACCATCGACTTGTTCAGTTATGCGGAGTTCTGTCTGTGGGATGCCTGGGATGATGCGACGAACTTCCAGCGAAACTGGAACAACGGCGAAGTGGAAATCGAGGGCAGCGTGATTTACCACAAAACCGAATACCGCGAACGGCGCAATCATTATGCCTTCTTCTCCTGCAGCGAACCGATTGTCGGATTTGACACCAGCCGGGACGCGTTTTTAGGCAATATGAATGATTACGGCTGTCCGGATGCTGTTCTGCGGCGAACTTCTGCCGATAGTCTCGCGCACGGCTGGGCGCCGATCGGCTCACACCATCTTCAACTGTCCCTTGAAGGCGGGCAGGTCCGCCGGCTTCATTTTATCCTTGGCTATCTTGAAAACCCGAAGGACCGGAAATTTTCAGCCCCCAACGTGCTCAATAAACAGCGCTGCTATGACCTGCTCAGGCGGCTGGAAACCCCCGAACAAATCGACGAGAAATTCAACGGCCTTCGCCGGCATTGGGACCAGACCCTCCAAACCTTTCAGGTGGACATCGACAATCCTCTTGTTCGCCGAATGGTCAATACGTGGAATCCTTACCAGTGCATGGTTACATTCAATCTGGCCCGCTCGGCCAGTTTTTTTGAATCCGGAATCGGGCGGGGGCTGGGCTTTCGGGATTCCAATCAGGACATTTTGGGGGCGGTCCACATGGTCAGCTCGCGAGCCCGAGAGCGAATCCTCGATTTGGCGGCCGCGCAGAACTCAGACGGGACCTGCTATCATCAGTTTCAGCCGCTCACCAAAAAGGGCAATCACGAGGCGGGAACCGGCTTCAGCGACGACCCGCTTTGGCTGATTGTTTCCACAGCGGCCTATATTCAGGAGACAGGCGACGAATCAATTCTTGATGCGCCGGTCGGCTATGCGGATCAAGAGGGCAGCGCCGAGCGGACGACCCTGCTGGACCATCTCCACCAGTCTGCCCGCCGGGTTCTGGCCGACAGAGGGCCGCATCGCCTTCCGCTGATCGGCCATGCTGACTGGAACGATTGTTTGAATCTGAATTGCTTCAGTCAAACGCCGGGCGAAAGTTTTCAGCTGGCCGGCGATATTCAGCAGGGCAAGGCCGAATCAGTGATGGTTGCTCAGTTGTTTATCTGCGGCGTCCGTGAGCTGGCCGCCCTTCTGCGGCGGCGGGGGCAGAGCGACGCAGCTGAATTTTACGAAAAGGAAGTCAAGGCGATGAAAGAGGCCGTGATGAACTTCGGCTGGGACGGCCGGTGGTTTTTGCGGGCATACGACCATTTTTCCAGACCGGTGGGCTCGGCGGCCTGCGATGAAGGCAAGATTTTTATCGAAACGCAGGGCTGGGGTGTCATGGCCCGTCTGGGGCTGGACGACGGCCGGGCACACCAGGCCCTCGACAGCGCCTGGGAATACCTGAGCGATGAAAACGGGATGGTGCTTGTGCAGCCGGCCTATACGTTTTACCGCGATTATCTTGGAGAGATTACTTCCTATCCGCCCGGTTATAAAGAAAACGCAAGCGTCTTCTGCCATAACAATACCTGGGTGATTATTGCCGAAACAATTCTCGGGCGGGCGGAGAAGGCCTGGGAACTGTATCGGCGGATTTGTCCGGCGTCCAAAGAAGACCGGCTGGATATTTACCGTTGCGAGCCGTACTGTTTTGCCCAGACGATTTCCGGCAAAGATGCCCCGATTCCCGGCGAAGCCAAAAATTCCTGGCTGACCGGAACCGCCTCCTGGACCTTTACTGCCCTGACCCAGTATATTCTCGGCATCCGTCCGACCTATGACGGCCTTTGCATCGACCCGTGCATTCCTGCGGATTGGAAGGGCTTTCGGGTGCGTCGGCTGTTTCGCGGCTGCTGGTATGAAATTCGTGTGGACAATTCGGCAGGCGTCATGAAAGGCATCCGCCGGCTTTGCGTGAATGGAAAACCGATAGCCGGACAGGTTGTGCCCGTGTACCCAGCCGGCCAAACCGTGCAGGTTGAGGCCGAAATGGGTTCCCTTGAAAACTCTCTATAAAAGAGGCGGCCAATGAAGAGGAAAAAGAATCGGACATCCGCCATTTGGGACTGGAGCGGCGGGGTGGTAGTGGGTGTTTTTGTATGGCTGGGCTGGGCGTCCGCTGCGACGCCATGGCTGCACGCTGACGGCACGGTCCTGAAGGACCCGGCCGGCTGTATCGTCGTTCTGCGCGGGGTGTCGCTGATTGATTTAGGCGGCACAGAAAAAGAGTTCGGCGGCGCCATTCAGATGATTGACCGGCTGACCAATCGGGACGACCCCCAGGGCTCCTCGCCCGGCTGGTATCCTACGGTGATTCGTATTCCGATTTATCCGGCTGACGAGGAAGATTACAAAAGCCCGTGGACGTTTGAGCCGGGCCGCGATGATTTCTATGAAAAACTGCTTCGTCCGGTCGTGGATTACTGCGCCGCCAAAGGTTTGTATGCGATTGTGGATTGGCACTATATCGGAAACACGTTTGACCACCGGCAGACGACCCGTCAGTTTTGGGAATATATGGCGCCGCGATTTGCCGGCGACAGCCATGTCCTTTTTGAACTGTTCAACGAGCCGATCAACAAAGTCGGCACCGATGAAGAATGCTGGCTGAGCGTGCGCAAGGATATGCAGGAATGGGTGAATCTGGTGCGGCAGTATGCCCCGCGGACGCTGCTGCTGATTGCCGGCGCCAACTATTCGCAAATCATCGGCCCGGCGGCAGACCATCCCATCGACGACCCGGTTGGCGGCAGGAATTATGCGATCGTCTCCCATATCTATCCTATGCACTGGCTGAGCGAAAACGCCCAATGGTACAAAGACCATCTCCTCCGCTGTGTCTCGGTACATCCGGTCTTTATGAGCGAATGGGGGTTCAGCCGGAGTTTCCCTCACAACCGCATCCCGCCGGCCACTATTGATAATTACGGCCGGCCCTTGATGGAATTGACGGAAAAATACAAAATCAGCACCACCTGCTGGGTAGCCAGCTATGACTGGCTGCCGAAAATGTTCAATCCGGATTGGACGCTGCGGTGCGGTCCTGATGAGATGGGCTGTTTTGTGAAGGATTACCTCTACGAAAAACGCAATGACGATTTGCCTTGTGAGAGCCGCACAGAAGAATTGCTCCTTCCCGATTCCGCTGCAAGTGCTGGAGAACGTCAACCTTCAGAAGATAACGCCTTGGAATCAGCGCCGGCCGACTGAACGCGTCGGGTCAAGCGGCTGCGGCACTGGGCAATGAGATTCAGCATTTGGTCTGCCTGCTGTCGGACGGCTGCGTCTGGATTGTTCACCCGCGCGTTCCATTTGCGGTATTCGGCGGTCAGTTTCTCCATGATTTGCTGTTCGGACATCTCTTCGCTGAGTCCCAGCAGCGCCAGCGGCTCTTCGATTTGTTCAGCTTTGCCGGTGAGGTGTTTCTGCACCAGCGATTCGTATCGGTCTTGGGGAATCTCCAGTTTTTCCGCGATATAGCGGAGGGTCTTCAGCAGGGATTGAGAAATCATGGAAGCGGAGCCGGCGATTCGAATGCACAGCTCAAAAATACCGCAGCAGTCGGCCGGCTCTGCGTATCCCGGCAGCTGCTCGCAGGCCTCCTCCATGGCGGATATGCTTTCTTCAGTCGATTTGGGACGAGGGGACGGCTGCGGCCCTGTTTCCTGCCCCTGATGCAGCCATTGACAGAGCAGTTCCCAGCCGGCAGGATTGGGGGTGGTCAGGTGCCAGACAGATTCGGCCAGCTGCTGCATAGCCGTTTGCTTGCTCAGACGCTGCTGCTGGATTTCCTCATATCCGTACTGACCGGACAGCAGTGAAATCTGACTGCGGGCGCTGGCCAGCGGTTTGCCGACGGCCTCTTCCAGCACCGTCACCTCGCATTCAAGAAGGGCTGGGCCGCGCCGAGGGAAAACCAGCTCATTGACCTCTACTTCGGCTACTGTAACCCAATCCTTCAGCACAGACAAACGGGCCGGAAGCGGGCCGTTGTGAAACATGTACTGATAAGCGGGTGTTCCGTCGGAAGACCACGCCGGATGTCGGCACAGCACTGGTTTGGGGGCACTGTTTTTTTTCGTAGCATCCGTCAGCTGAATCAGGATGTTTGTTTCGCATCGGCTGTGCGGTGCACAGATGGCGCCATGAATCTGAATTTTCAGCACGTCCCGGTAAACAGCATCCTTTTCCTCTTCAACCAGCAGGACCCGGCAGGCAAAACGCTCCGGATGAAAAGCCGGAAACAAACGGCTGAGCCGCCGACGCAGGTTCGCCGGTCCGCTTAGAGTCACAAGAGCGGCCAGCGTCAGAAGGAACAGCAGAATGTTCAGCCAGTGCTCGGCCATACTCAATGAACCTGAAATCTGGCGATTTCTTCCGTTTTTTGCTGAATGGATTTTTCCAGCGCGGCTCCGCTTTCCGACAGAGCCAAATCCACTTCGAGTATCCGTCCGGATTCTTCATCACAGAAGGAGCAGTGCATTCGCTGGTTCAGGTCGTAACTGTAGCGCACCACAATCGGGCGGTTGGCCGGCCGGTGCGGAGGCAGTTCAAATATTTCCGTGGCGATTTTGTTGACAAAGTCCGGGTCTTCGTCTTCTCCCTGAGTAATAGTAACCTGAAGTTCGGTCTGACCGTCGCACATCGTATAAAAGGTCTGCATGGCTTCGCAGGGCAGCGGGGTGTTCTTTTTCAGAATGATGCTGTTGCGAATAACATGCTTGCCGGTTGTTTCGTCAATCGGAGCACACAACGTCCCGTAGCTGTGGTTGCAGACGTCTTTGAGTTTGATGTCGCGCAGCCCCCCGGCGATGCCCGCCTCCACCTGCTCAGGATGGTTGCGCAGCAGGGTCAGGCCGGCATGGATAGCCGCTCCCAGGGCGACACATTCATCTACATTGACGGCTGTAACCGGCGGCTTGCCGAATTTTTCCGTCAGCCGCTGCTGGACGAGCGGAATGCGGGTGCTGCCGCCCACTAGAAGAACCTGGTCAATTTCCTGAGCGGAGCAGCCGATTTCCTGAAGACTTACATCAATCAGCATTTCGGTCCGGCCCACCAGCGGTTCGACGGCCTCTTCAAACTGCTGCTGAGTAATCTCCACACGGGCGCTGCCGCCTTTCCCGTACAGAATTTTTTTGGCGGAAGGCCGGCGCGACAGGGTCTTTTTGACATCTTCGGCCTCGTCTTCATACTGGGCCTGTTCCTGAGGATTTGTAATCAGCGGCTGACCGGTCTGTTCCTGATAAGCCTTTTCAAAAATCTGGAGGATTTTTCGGTCAAAATCCATTCCGCCCAAGGCGTGATCACCCTGACTGCAGACGATGGTAATATTCTGTCCGCTCACATCCATAATCGTCACGTCAAAGGTGCCTCCGCCAAGGTCATACACCAAAACACGACCGTTGACATCGTGCGTCGTGGCGTAATACAGGGCTGCGGCCACCGGTTCATTTACAATCCCGATGACATTCAGTCCCGCCAGCGCCCCGGCATCCATTGTCGCTTTCCGCCGGACTTCGTCAAAGTGCGCCGGTACGGAAATTACCACGCTTTCGATGCCTGGATAAATCATTTCAGCATCTTGTTTGAGTTTTTTCAGAATCAAGCTTGAAATTTCCTCAGGCGTCCAGACTCGATTGCCGATGGTTTTTCGCCATTGGGAGTCTCCCATATGCCGTTTAATCCATCGAACAGCGCGGTCGGGATTGAGCTGCCGGCAGTTGAGTGCTTCAATGCCCACGCGAACCGTTGCATCCTGGTCGTCATCGAAATAAACCACCGACGGCGTCAGCCGTTCTCCTTCGCTGTTCGGGACGACTTCCGGCCGGCCGATTTTGTTTAGAATCGCCAGCGCCGAAAAGGTGGTTCCCAAATCAATTCCTGCAATCATACCCATAATCTTGCTTCCTTATTCAGGTTCGTTCCTCAGGCATACAGTTTGACCTGTGCGCATCGAACGATTTTCACTTCCTCATCATTAATCAAATATTGATAGCCCGGACGGACTACTTCGGCAATCCGTCCGCTTTTTTCCGGTTCGCTGTTGTTTTCTTTTTCCTTGATGGCTTCCGCATACCGTTCCAGTCCGCGGTATTCCAGCCCCACCTCCGGTTCAAATTGCTCCAGCCCGCTGGATTCCAGCGCAAAGAGAATCTCATCGCGAATATCTTTCAGGGCGCTGATATCCTGATTATCCTTCTGAAGCTGCCGCATGCGGTCTTCAATATTATCAACGCACCGGATAATCCGCAGACAGAACCGCTTGATGAGCATCCAGTCGTAGCCGTCCTGAAGTTTTTTCACCTGATTCTGCTGTTCGGCGGCGAATTCCCGAATGGCCGACATTTGCTCACTGAGATCCGAAAGCCCCTGCACCACCGGAATCGGCGTCATGAGGGAAGAAAGAATCGGGTCTGAAACGGCCGGCTCCGGTTCAGTCAGCAAAGCCGCGGCAGCGCCTGCCGACAGCGAAGAGGAAGACTCCGCCGGAGAAACGGCAGGCGGGCTGGACTTGATGGATGTAGCTGCCCTGGGGATGGTTGGCTGCGGCTGGCCGTTCGATTCAGAGGGTGCGTTTGCACACGGCCTCGCCGACGGTTTTTGCCTGGGAGTTTTTCTTGTGAAAAGGTGAACTTCCTCTTCCTCTTCTTTTTCCTTCTTCTCTTCAGAAACCTTACTCGGCTGTTCGGAAGAATTTTTGTCAGCGGCTGTTGGGCCGGCTGTTTTTGGCGATTTTGGTTTTGCGTCGGCTTCGCCCTTTTTGATTCTTCGCAGGGTCGCAAGCCGCAGAAGGATTCCAATCAAAAGAACCAGACCGCCGGTGAGCAGCAAAATCGATGAAAAAATACCCAGGATTTCCTGATATTCAATTTGTTTCTGGTATTTCTGGACTCGCAGTTTCCATCCCGGCCCATAGAGCATCTCTCCCAATTCCTCGGGCAAGTCTGTTTCCGCGGCCAGTTCCGGAAGGTCCGCCAGCAGACGCTCCTCCTGATGGAGCATCAGTTTTTTCTGCATCTCCGGTCCGCCGTAAGGGCCGCTGCCCCACGGATTTTCCATCTTTTCACGCTCGCTGAGCCGATTCCATTCTTCGTACTTCTGCAGAAATTCATCCTTCTGCCGTTGGCTGATTTGGTGGTAATTGTCCGTTCGATTTTGCTGAATCTGCTTTTGTGTCAGGACAATGCACCAGCCGGTCAGACCGGGCAGAAGGGCCAGCAGCGCCCAGGTAAACCAATTTTTGGCTGAACTTGTTTCCTGATTGTCCACACCCATACAAAGACCTCATCAGGGGTTGAGGTTTGGTGCCGATGCCCCGTTCACTCGGCGGCACTTCGGCCTTTTCGGCGTACACCCATTGCAAAAAGTCTCATTTTTTAAGGAATCTTCCTTTTGGCCGGACTTTCCCTATTTAAATAGTAAAGTACACTCTTCTATCGGTCAAACGGAAGGCAGGGGTAAGCAGAGTTCCCCCCGAAAAAAGACCAAGGAAACCTGTCTCCAAAGAAAATAAGAAGCAGCAAAGACCTTATCGGTCTTGCAGAACAGGTTTTTGAAATCTTCTTTTCCTATAAAGTGAAGGAATGAGCCGCCAGAAACGGCAAGTCCGATAAGGGGGGGTCTCGGCCTGTCAGTCAAGATTGGCCAAAGGGGCCAGAAGACGACCTGCTAACTCTGCAAACGGACTTTGAGGATAGTTTTGAATGACGCGATTCAGCAGCGAGCGTGCTTCCGCCAGCAGTTCACCTTTGGCTTCTCCCTGCTTGCTTTCTTTCCATTGCTGCAGCCGGATTGCTCCCAGTTCATAAAGGGCCTGGATGCCCCCATCCTGCTCAGGATATTTTTCCCAAATCTCTCGCAAAGCGGCGGAACGCACCTGCAAATCTTGAATCAGACGTGCACGAGCCGTCAGAACATTGTCCCGAAGCGGATCGTCTGCGGGCATAGAAGCGAGCAATTCCTCCAGTTGGAAAGGGTAATGAAAGCCGTACGGATTCAGAAGAACAAACCTTGCCAGACGCTGTTTTTCTGCTTCACTGCTGCCCTGATTGGCAGGGGAAATCGTCTCCTTCAGAATCAGCAGTCGGCTTCGCAGATCCTGGAGTTTGTAGCGGGTCATCACTGTTTTGGCCGGCGGGGCGAAAGCCGTTAAAAGACCACCCGGCGAAACAGGGGGTTCCGAAAGAGAGGCCGTCGTTTTTGAAACCAGGGCCAGGTCAACGTTGCACAGTTCCGTTGCCTCTTTGAAACGTCCTTGTCCGGCCGTATGAACCGCCGCCCGCCAGCGGGCTTCCAGTGCTTCCGGACTGTCCGGAAACCGCACCAGCAGGTCCTGCCAGATGTGCAGATTTTCATAGAAGGGATAATCGTTGTAAAATCGCAGAATCTCCGTCTGCCCGAAATAGCGGGCATCCGGCGTCAGCTCGTTCACCATGGCCTTAAAATAGAGAGCGATGGGAACTCGCCGGCTGAATGGCCGTTTTTCAAGAAAGTAGTTGTATTGGGCCAGCAGCTGGCTCTTCTTGGATTGATACCGAAGTTCCTCCGGAATGTCGGTGAGAAACCATTGCGGCCAGCGGTTGTAATACAGCAGACTTTCAATCTCCTCCCGAAGTTTTTTCCGGAGGTCAATCTTATCGCTCGGATAAAAATAGCCGGCAAAATAACTGTACCGCATTTCATCCGCAAGAATCCGGTCCAGATAGCGGGTTAGAACATGGTCGTGAAATTCAACCTGTTTTTCGGGGTTGTTGCCCGCTACATACATTTGATAATCCAGTTCGTCAAAGCCGATGGTTTTTTCAAAGGTCAGATAGGTAATCCCCGCCGCCATCAGCGTAATCAGCCAAATAAGCCCCGGACGATAGCGGTTGTAATGCCCGATTGCAATCACCACCCCGGCAATCAGCATCGCAATCAGCCACGAATAAATCCACGGGGTAAAAGAAATCCCCCAGCGAATAGGGTCGCTGCTTGAAATCCCGCCGAAAAACGCCCAGTATATCATCGGTCCGGCCAGGCACAGCGCCAGCGAGACAACCCGCGACCGGAACCGAAGCGGACGGCAGGCAACCGCAATGCAGCTGAGCAGTTCAAAAACACCAAGCAGCGGAAGACGGGCCAGAAACATCAGCAGCAGAACCAGCGGCACACTGTATCGAAAACTCATCAACTGAGCCGTCAGCAAAGGAGTAACCGCCAAAAGCCCCATTAACGTGCCGAGAATGGCGATCTGCCAGGGATACTCGTAGATGCTTAAGGGTTCCGTAACAACCCGCCCCAAATGCCATTGACTCGGATAAAACAACTCCAGCAGATTGAGAACCAGAAACTGTCCATTGGTCAGACGGGCCCAGAAAAGGCATATCCCTGCATAGACGACGATAGACAGCAGCCAGCAGCCGTGCACGTTGGCATGGCTGTAATGAAGGGTTGGACCGGCCGTCATAAACGATTTGGTCGGTGCTGCTGGTTTTGCAATGCTTGGCTCAGACATAAAAAGCGGTCGGTGCCGGGAAAACCGGTATAGTTCTTGTCTGGAATTAAACAACAGAAGATTATTCTACGGCTTTGTGTTTATAAGGGCAAGAAATGTTTGAAAAGGTAAGCGGAGAATGCATACCTTTATTGTTGCTTATTCTCCGCGTATCATGTCGGCAATAATCATCAGTCGGCTGATATTATCGCGTTCGGCCTCGCCGAGTTTGTTGTAAATGTACCGAATGGTTTCCTGAAGTTCGGGAATGACAACGTGTTCGAGGACGTTCACCCGTCGACGGGTGCTCTGGAGTTCCGATGCCAGCAGCTGGGCCTGTTTTTCCTTGCCGGCCAGTTCAATGAGCATATCAAAGGCCCGCTCAAGAGCCCGCAGGGCGGCATCCAGTTCCCCGCTGGTTGTGGAAAAACCATAACAAAGAATGTCTCCTTCGCTCTGCTTGGTCAATTCGGGCACTTTGACATTCATAATGCTCGCAAACCGGATGGTCAGGGAGAACTTTTTAGTCGGGATTTCCAGGGCGGCGTTTACACTTTCCGGCTCCATGGTGGAGCGGGCGATGACGAATCGCCGCGAGGTTTCCAGCAGTTCTTTTTCGACCTGCTGACGGAGCATTTTGAGCGATTTGGAAATCAGAACCAGCTGCCGGCTGATTTCATCCCGCTTTTCGCTCAGCAGACGGTGGCCGCGCATGGCCAGCGCCACTCGCCTTCGCAGCTGAAGCATTTCCATCCGGGTTGCGTTGACGTTCTGCAGCATAGGTCAAATTATTTCTTGTTGTTCTGCTCCGCTTGCTCAGAATTCCCTGTTTCTTTGCGAAAGCGGGGCATGTATTTTTCGATCAGTTTGGCATCAATTCGTTTCAGTTCCGCATTTTCAAACATGCTCAGCAGTTCCCAGCCGAGATCGAGCGTCTGAAAAACAGTTCGGTTTTCGTAATATCCCTGCGAAATGTAGCGGTTTTCAAATTCGTTGGCAAACTTCATATACTTTTGGTCTTCTGCGGACAGAGCCGCCTCGCCCAGAATGGTTGCCAGTTCCTGCGCCTCCTTGCCGCGTGCATAAGCGGCATACAGCTGGTTGTACAAGTCAGCGTGGTCTTCACGGGTCTTTTTCGGCCCAATGCCCTTGTCTTTCAGACGGGACAAACTCGGCAGAACATCCACCGGCGGCGCAATCCCGCGCCGATGAAGCCCCCGACTCATAATAATCTGGCCCTCCGTAATATAGCCGGTCAGGTCGGGTACCGGATGGGTTTTGTCATCTTCGGGCATCGTCAGCACCGGAACCAGCGTAATCGACCCTTTTTTGCCCTTGATTCGTCCGGCTCGTTCATAAATCGTGGCCAGGTCTGTATAAAGATAGCCGGGATAGCCTCGCCGGCCCGGCACTTCCTTGCGGGCGGCACTGATTTCACGCAGGGCCTCGCAATAGTTGGTCATATCATTGAGAATCACCAGCACATGCATATCTTCTTCAAACGCCAGATATTCGGCGGCGGTCAGGGCCACACGCGGCGTGGAAATCCGCTCAATGGCAGGGTCGCTGGCCAGATTGATAAACAGAACCGCCCGCTCAATGGCCCCTGTCTCCGTCAGGTCATTGATGAAAAACTGCGCCGCCTCGAACGTAATACCCATTGCCGCAAACACCACCGCAAAACTTTCGCCTTTGCCGAGCACGGTAGACTGCCGAGCCAGCTGCGCCGTAATTTCATCATGAGGCAGACCCGAACCTGAAAAAATCGGCAATTTCTGACCCCGAACAAGAGGATTCAGCCCGTCGATTGTGCTGATTCCCGTCTGAATAAATTCATTCGGATAGTCGCGGGCATACGGATTGATTGGATTGCCGTTGATGTTCAGCCGCTTTGTAGGAATGATGGCCGGCCCGCCGTCTTTGGGCTGACCGGTCCCGCTGAAAACACGGCCAAGAATATCCGGCGAAACCGCCAGCTCCATCGGCTTGCCCAGAAACCGAACTGTCGTGTCCCGAACATCAATCCCCTCGGTTCCTTCAAAGACCTGAACCAGCACCTTATCCCGTTCCACCTGAAGGATTTGGCCGTGCCGATAGGAGCCGTCGCCGATCTCAATCTCTACAATTTCACCGTATTTGGCCCGCTCCACCCCTTCCACCAGCATCAGAGGACCTGCAATTTCCTGAACGGTTCTATATTCTTTTAACATTCCAAACTCCTGCTGTCGGATTATTTCGCTTCCTGCATTTTGGCTGAATAAAGTTCCTTAATCTGGCTGTCAATTTTGTCCAGAATGGCCTGAATCTTTTCCGCTTCTGTATAGTCGATGTATTTGGCTCGGGCAATCTCTTCCCTCACCGGCAGTGCAAACAGCTCCGCCGGCTCCACACCCCGCTCAATGGCGGCCAGCCCCTGCCGATGAAAATGAAGAATCAATTTGAGCAAATCATACTGTTTTTCAATCGGCGTATAAGTGTCCACCTTGTGAAAGGCGTTCTGATGCAGAAAATCTTCACGGATGCTTTTGGCTGTTTCCAGAGCCATCCGGTCGGCAGCGCTGATGGCCTCCGCTCCCACCAGCCGAACGATTTCCACCAGTTCCGATTCTTTCTCCAAAAGGGCCATCGCCTCCCGCGTCATCTGGACAAACTCACGCCCTTTCTCCTTGTCTTCGAAGGTGTCCGCCAGATACTGCTTGTAGAAGGAATAACTCGTCAGCCAGTCAATCGCCGGAAAGTGCCGCTGCTGAGCCAGCCGGGCCAGCAGAGACCAGAAAACCTTCACCACATGCAGCGTGGCCTGAACAACCGAATCAGACAGATCGCCGCCGGGCGGACTGACCGCCCCGATAATGGAAAGCGCCCCTTCCCGCTGGGGACTGCCGGCACAGATGACCCGACCGGCCCGCTCATAGAAGGAGGCAATCCTTGCCCCCAGATAAGCCGGATACCCTTCTTCGGCCGGCATTTCTTCCAGACGCGTCGAGATTTCCCGCATTGCCTCCGCCCATCGGCTTGTGCTGTCGGCCATCAGAGCCACTGACAGCCCCATATCCCGGAAGTATTCGGCAATCGTGATGCCCGTATAAACCGACGCCTCGCGGGCGGCCACCGGCATATCCGACGTGTTGGCCAAAAGAACCACACGCTTCATCAGCGGCTCTCCGCTGTGAGGGTCTGTCAGTTCGGGAAACTCCATCAGCACATCGGTCATCTCATTTCCGCGCTCCCCGCAGCCGATATAGACGACAATATCCGCATCGACCCATTTGGCCAATTGGTGCTGAACAACGGTTTTGCCGGTGCCGAACGGCCCAGGCACGCAGGCCGTGCCCCCTTTGGCTATAGGAAAGAAGGCATCGATGACGCGCTGGCCGGTCAGCAGGATTTTGTTGGGATTCAGCCGCCGCTGAACCGGACGCGGACGGCGAACCGGCCATTTCTGCATCAGTGTCAGCGGGTATTCTCCCTGTTTGGTCTTCACCGTCCCGATTTGCTCGGTTACGGTAAACTCGCCCTCGGAAAGCCCCTCCAGCCGTCCCCGCACGCCGGGCGGCACCATAATTTTATGCAGAACCAGCGAGGACTCCTGCACTTCACCGATAGCATCGCCGGGCTGTACCTCGCTGCCGTTTTGAACGGTCGGCTTAAAGTGCCACTTCTTATCCCGCGGCAGGCCGGGAATATCGCTGCCCCGTTTGATAAAACTCCCCTGGGCTTCCACCAGCGCACTGAGCGGCCGCTGAATGCCGTCGTAAATATTCGAAATCAGCCCCGGGCCGAGTTCCACGCTCAGCGGAGCGCCCGTATTGACTACTTTTTCACCCGGGCCGATGCCGACCGTATCTTCATAGACCTGAATGCTGGCCATATCGCCGTTGAGTTCCACGATCTCGCCGATGAGGTTCTCTTCTCCGACACGCACCACATCGTACATATGGGCACCGGTCATTCCTTCAGCCGCCACCACCGGGCCGGCCACCTTGACGATTTTTCCAAGTTTTTGTTCCGTCATATCTGATGATTCCGTTTGGTGAAAGGTTCGTTTTCTTTCTATATAGGGTTAGTTTTGCAGAATATTGATTCCGGCAGCCAGTTTAATCAGCCGTCCCAGCGATTCAGTGGCAATGCCCGTCGGTTCGGCTGTGAACGGCACTACCACGACGCAGGGAATTGCTTTTCGCAGCGTTGCATCAAAAACCGGCTGGGCCTGTCGGGCGACATTCTCCGCCACTACTATCAGCGTGTAGTGCTGCTTCAGAATGGCCCGCGCGGTTTCCTGCACCTGCTCTGTCGTCAACTCCACCGCGAACGTATCCAGTCCCAATGCCGAAAACGGCATCACAAAATCTGCGCTTCCCAATACGGCAACTTTGCCTTCCATATCCGGCTCTCAGCAGCTGCTCAGTCCATCCACATACCCAGCCGCGCCATCAGCAGCTCGGTTGACAAACCGTTTTTCTTTCCTATCAGGAGCATCCGGACCGTCCGAATCTCCGTTTCTTTCATCAGCAGATAGGCCGCCGGCGGCTGAGGACCGGCCGCCACCACCCGCGTCGTTTTCAAAAAGCCCATCAAATAATCCTCGCAGCCCCGCTCCAGGGCCAAAAAGGACTCTTTCTCCCGAAGATACCGCACACCCTCTTCCATCAATTCAAAATAAGGCGTTGCATAAAAAAGCGATGCCAGCGCTTCATAACTGGTTTCCAGCCCCTGGATAAATTTATCCCGCTCCACAAATCCGTCCGGCAGAAAAAGAAACCGCTCTTCCTCGCGGCCGGCGGCCTTCAGCCGCAGCAGCGTCCGAATGTTGTACAGGTCAATTCGTGCCCGAGACAGCGACAGACAGAAAATACAGTCCGTCGCCAAACTGTGCCGAATCCGCCAGGCGGCCTCCACCCGGTCAATCGCATAATCAATTTGGCGGATGTCTTTGTTTTCATAATAACTCAGCACGGCCGCTTCCACCCCTTCCTGCAGGTACTCCGGCAGCCGTTCATAATTTTCCTGCTTGAATATCTCTTCAAATTCTTCCGCCGGCACCGTGCCTTCCGGGCTGTAGCCCGAACCCAGCGGCTTGTCGGTTACCACCCTCCGAACAGCCAGCCGCATATTGGCAAAATCCTCTCGGGCCAGAAACATCTGCAGAATCGACGAATCACTCATCAGCTGCCTGAACAGTTGGCGAACCTCCCGCCGGCGGGCCAGCAGCATCTCTTCAATCTCCCCGGCGGATGCCTGCGGACCGACCGCATATTCCGTGCCGCTGAGCACTTCAGCCGCTGCTTCAAACTGCTCTGCATGAGCAGCCTCCGACAGCGTCGTCCGGTTGAGCATGACCGTCTCCAGCGCCCGCACTTTGGCGGTGGCGTACGCATACTGCCAGTCGTCCGCTCCAATCGGCGGATATCGGTAAAAGTCAATTTGTGCCAGTTCGGCATTCATTTATTTATTCAGCAAAAAGTTTCTGCGCCGCTTCCATTTCCGTTTGCTCCCGAATCTGCTCTATCAGGACTGCCGTCGAGCAGTTGACCTGCACCTTGCCGCGCCGCAGAATAAATCCGCCGTCGATGTCGGCTCTGTCCGGCGCCAGCCGAAGGTTGCCCTGAAAGCCCGGGCCCAGTTTCTGATTGATTTGTTTGAGAAAATCATGGCTGATTCGCCTCTCATTTTTCCCCACAACGACCTCTTCGTCGCCGGTGACCACCGCCTGTCGTATCAGCCGGCCCATCAGTTCCAGGTAAGGCCCATCCGGCAGCGTATTGATTCGCATGCGGGCTTTTTCATAGGCCTCCTCCAGCAACTCTCTCTTGGCTGCCAGGATTCTTTTCTGCAGCTCCATTCGGGCGGCGGCCAGCATCCGGGCCTGTTTGTCTTCAGCCGCCTGTCGGGCGAGGGTTTCCGTTTCCTGACGAAACGCCTCCAATTCCTTTTCCAGGGCTTGCCGGCGGGCCTGTGCCTTGCTTTGGGCTTCCGACAGGATTTTTTCGGCCTCCTGGTGCGCTTCCGCCAGGATTTTTTCAACCACTTGTTCTGCTTTCATAGAGTTCCGTTTCCCTTTTGCGGTGAAGGGGGATTAACCGACCTTGATTCCCATCAGAATAATCAGCAGGGAAGTCAGGAAGCCCAGAATGGCATACAGTTCAATCATAGCGGCATAAACAACGCCTGCCTTGAAGGCCATTTCCGGTCGTTTGGCGGTCATCAGAATGCCGGCGGCACCCGTACGCCCCTGGTGGATGGCGCTGAAGAGCCCTCCGATGCCGACGGGCAGACAGGCAGCCAGAATTTCCAGCCCCTGATGCCAGAGAATCGGCGATACCCCACCGGCAAACATGTTCAGTTTAATCAGTACAAACAAGGCCACGACAAACCCGTAAATCCCCTGCGTGCTGGGCAGGACAACCAGCAGCATCAGAGAGCCGTACCGTTCTGGTTTTTCGCTCAGAACAGCGGTTGCACTTTGGCTGGCTGCCGCCAATCCGATGGCCGAACCGATACCCGCCAGAAAGACCGCCAGTGCCGCCCCTGTCAACGCAAATGTCAAACCCATCATGTCCACCATACTTTGTGTCCTCTCGTTTTTGATTTTTCTTTTTTCATTCTGCCGTTGTCCTTGTTTTCCATAACGGCTTTATGATCTCACGGCAATATGTTTGAACTCTTTTCGCAAGGGCCGAAATTCCTGTCCGCCGCCTGTCAGAAATTTGGGGAAGAATTCCACAAACTGAAGCCGCAGACTGTGTACAAAAGCCCCCAGCATAGACATCCCAAGATTAAACAGATGACCGACCACAAACACCAGCGCGCCCAGCAGCCAGCCCACCCACGGCACATCCATCACAAGTTTAACCAGCACATTGATGGCCAGTCCAAAGCCGGACCCGACCATTCCCAGGGCCATCAGCCGGGCATAGCTGAGAATATCACTCAAATAAAAGACCGTGCTGAAAAGTTGAAAAAGCCCAATCCCTACGCGTCCGCCCATCCCAAGCCCGCGTCCGCTGAAAAGAAAGATTCCTGCTGCCGGCACAAGGGCTGCCAGTCCCATGGGTTTTGCCAGTGTTGCCGGAAGGATGCCTCCTTTGGCCAGCCCCAGGCAGGCCAGGCAATTCAGCATGATAATCCAGCATCCCTGATCTACAATCGCAGCGGCAAAATCCCGCTTTCGAAGGTTGTGAATCAGAGCGATAAAAAGCCCCACTTGAATCTGAACATAACCAAGGATCAGCGAAAGAGCGAAAAAGGTCATCGGCTGGGACATCGGGTCAAAAAGCATCAGACGCACGCGCAGCCGCTCCAGAAAGGTATCCGGACCCAGCAGAGAGGTGATCGCATCTCCAAACCATCCGCCCGTGATTGCGCCCGCAGCCAGCGTGGTAAAACCGCACAAAAAGAGCATCTGGAACGCCGCTTTCGGCCCCCGCATTTTTTTGAGAATCCATCCCAGCACGACCATCAGAATCAGCCCGTAGCCGGCATCGGCCAGACACAATCCGAAGAAAATAGCAAAAAATGGAGCCAAAAACACAGTCGGATCCACCGACGTTGGAGCCGGCATCCCGTACAGCCGCGTGATGGTTTCAAACGGCCGAACCACAGGAGGATTTTCGATTTCCACCGGCGGCTCTTCTCCTTCGCAGGGAATCAAAATCGTCACATCACATCCCTCAAAGCGATGGACAATTTCTTCCAGACGCGGATAGTCTTTTCGCTTGACCCACCCCTCCAGAAAGAGGGTTTGTTCAGTTGCCGGCGATTGCAGCTGAGCAGTCTTTCGCTTCAGCAGGTTGCTGTAATAGTCGAAAAGAACCTTCAGTTCAAGCCGGCGCTCAGCCAGTTCGGCGGCCTTTTCCTTCAGACGGCCGATTTCTTTTTGAAGTTCTTCCCGCCGCCGGCGGCACTGTTCAATCAGTTCTGCCGGTGTACCTTTCAGCCCTTCCAGGCGGGCCGGCTCAAATTCAGCATTGCGAAGGATTTTCTGGACTTCGCCGCTCGTCTCGGCCAGACAGAAAATTACACACGCCTTGCGGCCTTCTGATTCTCCGATGATTTCTATCGTTGCAAGCAATTCCGCCAGTTCCGCTTCGACAGCCGGGACATTCTGGCCGGCAATCAGTCCGATCAATGCTTGAACTGTGCGAAAAGAAGTCAACTCTTCCAGCCGGCAGAGCAGATTCCGCCAGGGCAGCAGACGCTCCAGTTGTTCCTCCGTCTGCTCCAGTTCCGTTTCCAGCCGGTCCAGTTGTTTATGAACGGCCTCCGTTTCCTCCAGCAGGTTCATGGCCTGTCGACCGCTGAGGATGGAGGAGTACGTCGAAGCATCAATCTCAATTCGCGGGGCAAAAAGACTGGTTGGTGCCGGCCCCTTCGCGTGCAATTCAAGAAAGGCGATGGCCTTTTCCAGCCGTCCCACCAGTTCTTCCAGTTCCTTGGGGCGGCGAAAATCAACCTGCAGCTCCGGCCATTCCTTGCTTACCATGGCCTGGTCGGCAGGCAGCAGCTGCACCATCCCTGCGTCCTGCAGCGCTTCCAGCAGCTCGCCGGCCTGGCTGCGATGAGCCACAATCAGAATTTTTTCCATCGGCACAATGGCCATTGGGTCATTCTTCCTTTAATACAGGTAAAATAAATGGTTCTTCACCGAGTCAAATGAGACAGAATGCTCGAGATGCACTCTTCCATTCGGGAAGCGGCCTTCTGCCGAAGAGATTCAATCTGCTTTTGTCCTTCTTTCAGCAGTCGCTCAACTTGGGTTTGAGCGGCTTTTTCTGCCTCAGCAATCGCTGCTGCAATTCGTTCCTGCCGCTCCTGCTGGGCCTGGCGGCGCAATTTTTCTTCTTCTTCGGCGGACTTCTCAAGCAGTTCCGCGGCCTGACGTTTGGCTTTTTCGATGATTTCGCGGGCCTGCTGTTCGGCTTCTTTAATCCGTTGAACCAGTTCCATAAAATGTCCTGTTTTTCACCGTTTTCAACAATATTTTCAGTAATTGGCGCTATTTTCAGGGGACTATCATAGCAAACCCCGGCCGGAGAACAAGGAAAAATTCAAGAATTGACCGGAAAGCCAAACGATGTTTTTACTTTTTAGCAGGAGCAATCAGCTCTTTTTGTTCCATCGCTAACAAGATGAGCTCCGCTAAATATTCTTTTTTGAAGATAGAATTATCGAATGTCATCGCAAAAGCTGGCTGGCGAGGGTTTTTCTCTTCATAGAAAGAACGAAGATATTCTCGCATCCGGTCTATTTCTTCTATTTTTTCTGCTGCTGCGGCCTTATCTAATTTCCCCCGTATGCTTACCCGCGCAATTCTCCAGTCTTTCGGCGCCTCGATGCGAACACTGAGTCCATTGGGAATATCGTAGGTGGCAGCAGTCCCTCCTTGTCCGATAATGACGGCGTACCCTTCGTAGGCAATCGTTCGGACCATCAGGGTAATCTTGTGGCGGATTTCAAAGCCGTCTGGAATATGATCTTTTTGAAGCCCGCGCAGAAAATCCCTAAATAGGCTGTGTTTCGAATAACGCGCCTGTTCGATCATCTCTTCCGTCAGGCCCGTGTCCTCCGCCAGCTGCTTGAGCAGTTCCTTATAATAAAGCTTCCAGCGGCCGAGCTCGTCCCGCTCATTCAGTTTTTCAATGAGATATTGACCGAGTTCAAAGCCGTCGCAGCCGTACTGTCTTGATATTGTTAGAAAGGGACCGGGCTCTTTTTTTCCTTTTACATGCTCAAGATGTTCCCGAAGATAGGCGGAAATTGTCGGTTTTGCCATCGACGAATATCCTTGTCCCACAGACTTCATCATCAGCCCACTTAGACTGTCTATTCAATACTATACGTTATCCAGATTAAACACGGCTGTCAAGAATCAATCTCTCTCTTGGATGGAAAATATTTTTTGTTAAAACAGGCAATCTGTGCGTTCTGTTTCGAAGAACAGGGCTGGATTGACAGGAAGGGGTATGATAAAGTATAGCCGCTTATGATTTGGCTCCTGCCGGAAAGGACTATTATGCGAAAACTTGGTTTATGCCTGGGAATAATGCTGGCGGCTGTCAGCGTTGCCGGTGCAGTTTTATCGGAGCAGGAATTTCTGAATCCGCCGTCTTGGGCCGGGGTCCGCTGCTGGTGGTGGTGGCTCAACAGCAATGTTACAAAAGAGGCCATCACACGCGATTTGGAGGAAATGAAGGCCAAAGGGTTCAGCGGAGCGATGATTTTTGATGCCGGCGGCGCCGACCAAAGAGGCAATGCCCCCGTGCCTGCCGGTCCGCTGTTTGCAAGTCCCGCCTGGGTTGAACTTTACAAGCACGCCCTCCAGGAGGCCGACCGTCTCGGCCTGGAAATCGGCCTTTGCATTCAAAGCGGCTGGAATCTGGGCGGCCCGATTGTCACGCCCGATTTTGCCGCCAAACATCTCACCTGGTCGGAAATGCAGGTAGAAGGCCCGCAAAAGTTCAGGCAGAAACTCCCGATGCCGGAAAATCGAAATTGGTATCGGGATATTTGTGTGCTGGCTTTTCCGCTGAAAACCAGCGCCTCCTCCATTTCATTCACCCTTCAGGCAAGTTCCTGTCAGGACGGCCATCCTGTCTCCCTGATTGTCGACAGACGCGACGATACCTTTTGGGTCAGTGCCGGCACACGGCCGGGAGAAGGTCCCTCTCCCGAAAACCCCCAATGGATTCAGTTTACCTTTGAACAGCCGGTTGCCGTCAGCGGCATCTGCCTGCTGGGCCGGCCCGGCTACGGCCCCAAAACAGCCCGTCTCCAGGTCGATGGAGGCCGGCCGCTCGCTGCTTTTTCTATCGAAGACGGAAAATCAGCAACCCAGGAATTTGACAAGCAGGTCGGAACGGTCTTTCGCATTCTTTTTGAGGACGCCTATGACACGCATCATCCCGCCGAACCCCGCAATGTCCAGGTGGCTGAACTTTGCCTGCTTGATGAACAAAAAAAGCCCATTACCCACCCTTCCGCTCGGCCGGGCATTCAAAATCTTCAGTTGAAAATCCTTGTGGAGGAACTGGGAATGTCCGCCCCGGACTGCCGGTTTCTCCTGGATGATATTCCCGCCGTCCCCGGCGAAGAAGACACCCGCCTTGAAGAGATTGTCAATCTCACGGAGTATCTGGAACCCGACGGCACCCTAACCTGGACGGTGCCGGCAGGCAAGTGGACGCTCTTGCGCTTCGGCTATACCCCCACCGATGCCCGCGTATCCACCTCCAGCGGCGCCTGGCAGGGCATGGTGATTGATTATCTCAGCGCCGACGCCTTCGACCGATACTGGCGTCAGGTCGTCCAGCCCCTTCTGGAAGCCGCAGGCCCCCTGAAGGGAACGGTTCTCAAACAGCTCGAAACCGACAGCTGGGAATGCGGCGGAATGAACTGGAGCCCCGCCTTTGCCGAAGATTTCAAAAAATATCGCGGCTACGACCCCATTCCCTATCTGCCGGTGATTGCCGGCAAAATCGTAGAAAGCCGCGACGCCTCCAACGCCTTCCTGGCCGATTTTCGCAAAACCCTCGGCGACTGTGTGGCGGACAATCACTATGCCGTCTTTGCCGAATATGCCCATCGCAATAATCTTCAGATTCAGCCCGAATCCGGCGGTCCTCACGCCGGCCCACTCGATGCAATCAAAAATCTGGGCAAAAGCGACATCACCATGTCCGAGTTCTGGTCTCCCTCGCCGCATCGTCCGACGCCCGAAACCCGATTTTTTGTCAAGCAGGCGGCCTCAGCCGCTCATATTTACGGCAGGGAAATCGTGGCCGCCGAGTCTTTTACCACCATCGGACGCCACTGGAATGATGTCCTCTGGAAGACCATGAAGCCGGCGATGGACCACGAGTTCTGTTCCGGTCTCAATCAGATTTTTTTCCATACCTTTACTTGCTCGCCGAAAGAAATGGGCATCCCGGGCCAGGAATATTTTGCCGGCACCCATGTCAACCCCCAGGTCACCTGGTGGCATCATTCCATTCCTTTTATGCAGTATATCAATCGATGCCATTATGTACTTCGTCAGGGAAAGTTTATGGCGGATGTGCTGTATTATTACGGCGACCACGTGCCCAATATCGCCCGCTTCAAAGAAGCAGACCCGCCCAAGGTCCTGCCCGGGTATGATTATGATATCACCGACGAAGTCATCCTGCAGAAACTCACCGTCCGCGACGGCAGAATCCTTGTCCCCGGCGGTGTAAGTTATCGTCTGCTTGTCATGCCTGACCATCAGGTTCTTTCGCTCGAAGCCCTCGAAAAGGTCAGCGAACTTCTTCAGCAGGGTGCTGTCATTCTCTGTCCCCGACCGGAGCGGATGGTTTCGCTGGTGGGCGGACGAAAGGCCCGCCGGCGATTTGAACAGCTTACCGATCAGTTGTGGGGTGAGATTTCAGGGCCCGCAGGCCAGCGCTCCATCGGCACCGGCCGGCTGATTTGGGGCGAAACCGCCCGCCGGGTTCTTCTGGAGGACCAGGTCAAGCCGGATTTTGAATTCACCTGCTCAGACCCCGGCGCTCATCTGGACTATATCCATTACACCCTCGACGATGCGGATGTGTACTTTGTCTCCAACCAGACCGAATCAACCGTTACGACCGACTGTCTGTTCCGCGTTACCGGCAAAGCGCCCGAACTTTGGGATCCCGTTACCGGACAGATCAGGCCGGCTGCGTTCCGCACTGTCGAGAGCCGAACCCAGCTGCCGCTGCGCCTGAGTCCTTATGGTTCTTTGTTTGTTGTCTTTCGCAAGCCGTCGGCGGATGCTCCCGCCGCGGCCGCCAATTACAAGGACTATCGGCCCGTTCAGACCGTCGGCGGTTCCTGGCTGGTTCGCTTTGACCCGCGCTGGGGGGGCCCGGCGGAAATCCTCTTTCCCCGCCTGCTGGACTGGACTGAGCATGAACTGCCTGCCGTCCGGTACTATTCCGGCACGGCCCGATACCAAAAAAGTTTTCATCTCGAAGTTCCCCTCCGCTCCGGCTGCGAATATTGGCTGGACCTCGGCCGTGTCGAAGATGTCGGCATTGCCAAAGTGACCCTCAACGGCGAAGACTTAGGGATTCTCTGGACGCCCCCGTTCCGCGCAGAGATTACCTCCATCCTCAAAAATGGGGTTAACTTCCTCGAAGTCGAAGTGGTCAATTCCTGGCGCAATCGTCTTATCGGCGACCGGGACTTGCCCCCCGAGCAGCGCCTTACCAAAACCAACATTGTCGTTCGACCTGACTGGCGGCTCGAACCGTCCGGCCTGCTCGGACCGGTGGTAATTCTGGAGGAAAAAACCGCCGATTAGAGCAAACTCACCGGGTCCACATCAATCTGAATCTGAATGGCAGGGCGAATCGGCCCCGACGCCCGAAAGCGCGCAAAAAGCGTCTGGATGAGTGTCGGCTCAGGTGCCTGCACAACCAGATGCAGCCGATGAAAGCCCCCGATGCGGCTGATCGGCGCGGCCATCGGGCCTCGCAGCAGAATCGGCAGTTTCTCCCTCTCGATGATTTGTTCCAGCCGGCTGCTGACGGTCTTGGCGGCGGCGGAAAGCCGCTCATAACTGCTGTCCCGCATCAAAACCACTGCCATGCGCCATTCCGGCGGCAGATGACAGGCCCGCCGGTGCTTCATCTCCTCCTGAACAAATCCATCCCAGTCGTACCGGCAGGCAAACTCAATCGCCGGCTGGCCGGCCAGAAAGGTCTGAATCAGAACCCGTCCCCCTTTTTCGCTTCGTCCGGCCCGTCCGGCCGCCTGACAAATCAGCTGAAACGTCCGCTCATTCGCCCGAAAATCCGGCAGCGAAAGCGCCGTGTCCGCGCTGACAATCCCCACCAGCGTTACATTGGGAAAGTGCAGCCCCTTGGCCAGCATCTGCGTGCCCGCCAGAATATCAATGCGCCCCTCCGCAAAATCCTCCAGCAGCCCGTAATAGTCTTTGCCCGCCATCGCATCGCTGTCAATCCGCCGCAGACGCGCCTCCGGCAGTTTATTTTTCACTTCCTCTTCCAGACGCTGCGAGCCCAGCCCAATCATCGTCATAGCTTGCCCGCACAGCGGACAGGCCTTAGGCACCAGCGTCTTCGACAGACAATAATGGCAAATCGCATATCCCCCGCTCATGTGCGCTCCAAGAATCGTCGGCACACTGCCTTCCCGCTGCGGCCGCTTGTGATAAGTGAGCGTTACATCGCAGTTGCGGCAGTGCAGCGTATGCCGGCAGCTTGGGCAGTAAATAAAATGGCTGTAGCCCCGCCGATTCAGCAGCAGAATCGCCTGTTCCCCGCGGGCGAGCACTTCCCGCAGCGCCTCCTCCAGCGCCGGACTGACCAGCTGCGGCTGTTTTGTCCGACAGCCCTCAAATGCCGTCAGCATGTTGATGACCTCCATCTTCGGCAGCGGCAGATTGTGCACCCGATGCTTCATCACAATCCGGCTGTAGGTGCTTCGCCGCATACAGTTATGCAGCGTTTCCAGCGACGGCGTTGCCGACCCCAGCAGACAGACCGCCCCGGCCAGCTGGGCCCGCTTAATCGCCGTATCTCGTCCATGATAACGCGGCACCATATCCTGTTTGTAGCTGGGCTCATGCTCTTCATCGACAACAATCAGCCCCAGCCGGCTCACCGGTGCAAAAACCGCCGAACGCGCACCAATCACCACATCGGCCTGCCCCTGCCGAATGGCCTGCCATTGAGCGTTCCGCTGCGGTCCTGACAAACCCGAGTGCATGACCGCCAGCCGCTCAAAGCGCGTGCTGAACCGCTGCACCGTCTGAGCGGTCAGCGCAATCTCCGGCAGCAGAACCACGGCCTGCCGACCCAGCGCCAGCGTCTGCTCAATAGCCCGAATATAAACTTCCGTCTTGCCGCTGTCGGTCACTCCATGCAGGAGCGTCACGGCAAACCGGCCCTCTTTCAACTGCTTGTCCAGATGCTCCAGCGCCTTTTCCTGCTCCGCGGTCAGCACGATGGCTTGCGCATCCAGCGCCAGCCCCTTCGGCACAACCGGCAGCGGACGCACCTGAACCCGCTGGCAGCTTTTGACCCATCCCTCCCGAAGCAGTTTTTTCAGCGGCCCCTCTGTACAGCCCGCCTGCTTGAGCAGAGCTGTTTTTTCCACGGCTGTGTTTTCCTCGAACGCCCCCGCCTGCCGAAGCGCCTCCGCAACAGCACGCTGAGCCCGACTTCGGAGGGAGTGGGCGTCAAACTCCTTGTCGGCCAGATAAAAATAAATCTCCTTTCGCACGCCGGCATCTTTTTTCACCGCTGCCGGCACCATAGCCGCCAGCACCTGCCCCAGCGGACAAACATAATACTCGCTCATCCATCGCCCCAACTCCATCAGCGACTCATCCAGCAGCGGCTCTGCATCCAGAATCCGCCGCACCGTTTTCAGCGCAAATGCCCGTGCTTTCTGCCAGCGGTCTTCCGGACGTTCTTTTGGTTCTGGTTCGGCCTCTACAACAAACCCCTCCACCAGTTTATTGCTTTTGCCGAAGGGAACCTGCACCCGCTGGCCGGCGGCGGCCCTGCCCAGCCATTCGGGAACCAGATAATCAAACAGCGCATCGGCCCCGCTGTTGAAAGCCACACGAACCACCTGTCCTGCCGTCGGCAGCGGCTGTTCACCTGATTCTTCAAACAGACTTGTGGGCTTATGCTTGCTCATCCGGCGCAGTTTACCACAAAATCACCCCCAACGGTAGAACCCTCTCTTTTGCGTTTAGAAGTCCATTCCCCGCAGCAAAGACAAAACTGCTCTGCTGCTTATTTTGAAATTTCCTTCAGTTTTGAAATCAGCGATGGATTGGCTGCCCACAAACCCTCCAATCGCGGATTGGGCTGATTGAATTGCCGTCGCTGGTTGGCTGCGCACCACTGTCCCCCTGCGGCTTCCACCAGCAGCACGCCGGCCGCCACATCCCATTCATTCTTCGGCACCAGCGTAAAGGTGCCGTCGGCCAGCCCTGCTGCCACGCACGCCAACTTATACGCCACCGAGCCGGTGGGTATGATTTCAAACGGGGCCCCTTCAAACCGCTTCCACAGGCCGCGGCGCACCTCGCTGCGGCTGGCCAGAATCCTCGCCCCCTCCAGTTCTGTCCTTTCGCTGACCCTCACCGGCCGGCCGTTCAGCGTCACTCCATGTTCTCGACTGCCCAAAAACACCTGGTTTGTCGCCGGATTGCAGATGCCCGCCGCCGTCGGCCGGCCGTTCACCGTCAGCGCCGCCGATATGCACCATTCGCAAATCCCCTCGATAAACTCCCGCGTTCCATCCAGCGGGTCCACAATCCAAACCCGTTCCTTCTTCAGCCGGCTCAGGTCATCGGCTGTTTCCTCCGAAAGCCAGCCCTCCGACGGCCGCAGCAGCATCTCCTTCAAAATCTTATCCAAAAGCACATCGGCTTCCGTTACCGGGTCGCCGCCTTCCTTCTTTTGAGAGGCAACCCGGCCGGCGGTGAACTGGGCGGCCGCCTCCCGTGCCGCCAAAAGGGCCTGTTCAATCCGCTGCAAATCTGTATCCATCGGCGGCTCTCGTTTCTCCTCACACGCTGAAAATGACTCCCCTCTGCTGCAGAAGCCGCTTAATTCGGCCTGCTGCCTCCTCCGGATTCTCCATCGTCTCCACCTGCAAATCCGCCTGAATATCCGTTATCTCCGGCCCCAGCCAGACAACTTCAATCAGCTCGCTGTCCACGGCCGTTTGGATAATCTCCAAATCGCTTTGCGTAAGTCCGATGGCCGTCACAATCAGAATCATCCCTGCCTCCAGCATCAGATTGGCCACCTCACCGAGCCGCCGCAGATGCTCCGGCCGATGCGATGTGTTCGGTCCCGGCGTCTTGATATCCGCATCCACCCCGTAAAGCACGTTGGCGATTCCCATAAAGTAAACCAGTTTGCCTTCGGCAAAGAGTTTCTGCTCCAACGCTCGGGCCAGCGTCTTCTTTCCGGCATTTTTCGGGCCGGTAATCAGGATCAGACAGGCCTTCTGATTGTATCGTTCCCACCGCTGCTCCCGGCTGAGCGTGCTCATCGCCCATTTCAGATTGCGCTGAATCACCTGCCGCCGCCGCGGCTCTTCCATATCCGGCAGAAGTTGGCGAATCAGTCCCCCGCCTCGAATCTCGTAATCATCGACAATCACAAAGCGGCTCATCGTCGGGAACTGCTCTGACAAATCAAACGCAATAGCCCGCGACGTCTGCAGAATGCACTCGGCCACATCATGATAGCCCACGCACTCCTTGGCGGTCTTGACGGATAAGTCGGAAGCATCCATCACAGAAAGAATCTTTTCCACCCGCATCGGCTGCTTTGCGGTGCCCACCTTGAGCAGATAATCCTTATCCGGCCGCAGCGGCTCTTTGCCCATCCAGAACAGATGAACCTGCATCCGTCGGCCCACCTGCGGTGCCGGCTCGCCCGCCCGCACCGCCACCTGCCCCCGCGTCAGATAAATCTGCTCCTCCAGCGTCAGCGCCGCTGCCTGCCCGGCCGTATAAGCCGACGGCGGCGGGCTTCCAAACCGCTCCAGCGTTTTGACGCGGCTCCTCTTGCCCGTCGGGTAAAAAATCAGTTCATCGCCGGCCCGAACCGAACCGGTCTCCACCGTTCCGGCGACAATCCGACGCTGGTCGCCGGCACGCGTGAATTTATAAATATCCTGCACCGGCATCCGAAACGGCTTATCCGCCGCCGGCGGCTCCTTCACAAAGCCGTCCAGTGTCTCCAGAACCGTCGGGCCCTCGTACCAGCTCATCTGCTCGCTGCGGCGGGCAATATTTTCCCCTGTCATCCCGCTGGCCGGAATAAACGATGCCGACAGTCCTATTTCTTTCAGAAAAGACCTGTATTCCTCCTCAATCCGCTCAAAAACCTCACGGCTCCATCCCGCCAGGTCCATCTTGTTGACAATCACCGCCAACTGGCCGATTCCGAGCATCGACAGCAGATACCCATGCCGCCGCGAGTTTTCACGAACCCCCTCCGCCGCATCAATCACCAGAAGCGCCGCCTCCGCATGCGAAGCCCCCGTTACCATATTCCGCAAAAACTCAATATGCCCCGGCGCATCCAGAATCAGGTAATGGCGCTTGGCGGATTTGAAAAAAATCCTCGCCGCATCAATCGTAATTCCTTGTGCCTGCTCATCTTTAAGCGCATCCAGCAGAAAGGCATATTCAAACGGCTTGCTGGTTCGGCGGCAAAGTTCGCGAATCTGCTCCAGTTTGCCCTTCGGCAGCGAATCCGTATCCGCCAGCAGCCGGCCGATGACCGTGCTTTTGCCGTGGTCAACGTGCCCGGCCACCACGATATTCATCTTTTCATCCGTTGCAGGAATCATTCGTCCGTGTCCTTCCCTCTCACATATATCCTTCGCGGCGCAGGGTTTCCAGCCCTCCGCCGTCTTCGGCATCCTGGGCACGGCCGCTGCGCTCAGCGATATTCTTCAATTGGCCGCTGCGGAGCTCTTCGATAATCTCACGAGGATTTTTGGCCGTCGAGGCGATCGGAAACGTGCACGGCCAGCACCCCAGTGACCGATAACGTTTGCCTTCTCCCTGGTCATAATACAGCGATACCGTCGGAATCTTCTCCCGTTCGATGTATTCCCATACATTCAGTTCCGTCCAGTCCAGCAGCGGATGAATGCGCACGTGGGTGCCGGGGGCAAAATCCGTCTTGTACTGATTCCAGAACTCCGGGGGCTGTTCGGCGATGTCCCACTCGTTTGAGCGGTCTCGCGGGGAAAAATAGCGTTCTTTCGAGCGGGAGCCCTCTTCGTCGGCCCGCAACCCCACAATAACGCCGGTGAACGGCTCGTGGTTGGGGTCGAGTTCATAGCGGTCGGCGGCGTGATTGAATCGATAGCGGGGCCAGCGGCCGCTGAGAGTG
>Ga0209506_1000721_pt1 | contig 40156 bp, 33 predicted proteins | sample AD_JPNHG2_MetaG_FD_184409 | JGI IMG/M metagenome (GOLD analysis project Ga0209506, IMG submission 184409) | Active sludge microbial communities of municipal wastewater-treating anaerobic digesters from Japan - AD_JPNHG2_MetaG (SPAdes) (version 2) | ecosystem: Engineered > Bioreactor > Anaerobic...
CGTGTGACTGGCAGTCACAAGGTCAGGGGTTCGATTCCCCTTATCTCCACATTAAATTTCAGGCAGTTATGAAACTTTAAAGTAACTGCCTTTTGTTTTTGAATACACAATTGAATACACATTTTCTTCTTAAAACCTCCGATAGTTATCCGTACAGTTCAATAACACTTTTTAAATTCAGCTATGCATTATCACCTATAATTATATTAATAATCAATTAATTCTAACAGGCAATCTTTTACCTGTCAAAAAAATATTTATCCTCAGTTTATTAAAACGCTTTCTATTACTCAATTGTGTTTCAGTTTTTTTGCCAGATTTTATTTGGCGTGGGAATCTTAATAGTTCTCCAGGCGGATTATTCAATAATTATTTCATAAATAATGTACTGTTCAGATTTTTTATTGATAAATGAAAAAAAGTCTGAAATAATTTCTCACATCTTCTTAATTTATTTAAAAGATCACTTTAAAATTAAAACCTACCTGAAAAATGATTCGAAAAAATGCTTCTTTATATTGGAAATGCAATATGATGCAAGTGTTTTAATCACAATAAATTTTAAACGCTATTTTGGATTTAAGAATATGATATGTGTATATTAAAAAAGAGAAAAATGAAAAGTAATCAAAATGCCAATAATTCAATAAAATTTGTGAATACAATTTTTATTTTAAAATAATCGTTAATTGCTTATAAATCATTTTGTTGGATATATGATAATAGAAAATATCTCTATTAATTTTTAGAGAAAAAGTCCATGAATAATTATGACGAAATTTTTGTAAATATTTAATGTAATATTTTTTTTCTGCAAACTTTTTACAAAAATGACGCTTTATATTGGAAATGCAATATGATGCAAGCGTTTTAAATCATAATAAATTTTTTAAGCTATTTTGAATATAATCTGGTTATTAAAAAAGAGAAAAATGAAAAATGATCAAAATACCAATAATTCTATAAAATTTATGATTAAAATTTTCATTTTAAAAATAATCGCTACTAGCTTGAAATTCACTTTGATATCTGTATAATAGAAGAAAAAATCTCCATTAATTCTTAAAGAAAAAAATCCATAATAATTATGACGAAAATTTTGTAAATTTTTAATGTAATATATTTTTCTGCAAACTTTTTATAAAAATGACGCTTTATATTGGAAATGCAATATGATGCAAGCGTTTTAAATCATAATAAATTTTTTAAGCTATTTTGAATATAATCTGGTTATTAAAAAAGAGAAAAATGAAAAATGATCAAAATGCCAATAATTCTATAAAATTTATGATTAAAATTTTCATTTTAAAAATAATCGCTACTAGCTTGAAATTCATTTTGATATCTGTATAATAGAAGAAAAAATCTCCATTAATTTTTAAAGAAAAAAATCCATAATAATTATGACGAAATTTTTGTGAATTTTTAATGTAATATATTTTTCTGCAAACTTTTTATAAAAATGCCACTTTATATTGGAAATGCACGATGATGCGAATGTTTTAATCGTAAAATTTTTTCAAGGAATTTTTCTATTATCCGACCGGAAACATGAAAGACTCCTGAAACTCGTTTAAATTTTATAATATTATTAATTATCTCATACTTTATTTCGTATAAATTTTTTAATTTAAAGTACTTTTTTCCGGGAGCAGGGTTGTCAGGCACAGGTAAGATGGGTTTTGGAGTATCAGGTGCAGGGTTTTTCACTGTGACTGACGGGGCGGAAGCATGCCCGGGAGAAGGGGAAAGTGAAAAGGTGAAAGGAGAAAGGATAAGCCATAACGCTATCTACCCAAATTCAACCTTTTTAATTATTTTTGATATCACTAAAAACAAGTTGGGCACAATTATAAGGATACTGGATAATTAACTATATAAGTAAAATGACATGAAATATATTCAACCTGAAGTTTTCGCAAATTCGTTCACCTGCCCACACTGTGGAGCCATAGCAAAACAGGATTGGTGGATGAGACGTTGGAGAGGTGATAAGGCAAATGATGATGAAAAAATTCATCCCTTACGTGTGGGAACCTGTCAACATTGTAATAAATCCACAATTTGGGTTGAAGATAAAATGTATTATCCAGACAATGGAAATGCTCCATTTCCTAATCCTGAAATGCCTGAAAGTGTATATAAACTTTATATGGAAGCAAGTGCAATCCATACCAAATCGCCCCGTGGTGCTGCTGCTTTATTAAGATTGTCAATTCAAGTTTTAGCAAAAGAACTAGGTGAAGAAGGTAAAAATATAAATAAAGATATTGGAAACCTTGTAAAAAAGGGATTGCCTGAAATTGTACAACAATCATTGGATATTGTAAGAGTAACAGGAAATAATGCTGTCCATCCTGGACAAATCGATACAGATAATCCTGAAACTGTCGGACAGCTGTTTGATTTAGTAAATATTATCGTAGAGTACATGATTGCTCTACCTAAAAAAGTTAGCGGGATATATTCGAAATTACCCACAGACAAAAAGAACGGAATAGAACAAAGAGATAAAACTAACTAAATATAAATCTTATGGCAAGAATGCAAATTACATGGAGTGATTTTTACAGTAGTTATACTGAAACTACGGTTAAAAATAGTGTTCCTGAAAAAGCAGGAATTTATCTTTTATGGGTCAAACTTACTAATGGAAAATGGAGGTGTTTTTATGTAGGACAAGCGGACAATTTAAAAACACGATTATTACAACATTTGTCTGATAGTGAAAAAAACGAATGCATAAAAACACAAGTTTCCAACTATATATGTGGATTTGAATTTGCTTTAGTTGGCAAGCAAGCAGACAGAGATGGAATAGAAAAATATTTATGTGGTTATTATAATCCTGAATGCAATAAAGTTTCGCCACCAGAAGTTGACCCAATTGAAGTAAATTTACCTTGATTGAAAAATAAATGTGCCCAACAAATGGTATAGTGCATGCAGGTTTTAGAGGTTTCTGAGTGTTTGTGGCTCGTAAAAGAAGTCGGTGTAAACTGATAAAAAATCGCTTTGTAATCCCGCACGACACCATACCATCAAACGTTATACACAATGCCGTGATAAGTAAAAATTTCGGAGATAGATAAATGAAAACGGAAAAAGTTGTTTTTATACGATATCCCGGTGGAAAACAAAGGTTTTTAGATTACTTGAATCCCTTTTTACCCTCAACAGAACTAATAAAAGGCAGATTTATAGAGCCATTTTTAGGAAGTGGAGCAGTATTTTTTGCATTAAATCCTAAATGTGCTCTATTGTCAGATATCAATCAAGAACTTATTGATTTATACCGTGGGATACGCCTTTATCCTTCTAAAGTTTGGGAAATATACAAAAATTTTCCGAGGGATAAAAAATCATACTATGAGATTCGCTCAATGAGAGTTGAAAAAATGGATTTGGCGTATAAAGCGGCCAAAACACTTTACTTAAACAGGACTTGCTTTAAAGGTATGTGGAGACATAATTCAAATGGAGAATTTAATGTTGGATATGGAGGACAAGATAGACGATGGGTAATCAACAAAGATCTTTTGAAAGAAGTATCTAATAGATTAAAAAACGCTATATTAAAATGCACAGATTTTGAAAATATAATAGATGAAAGCATAAAAGGAGATTTTATTTTTGTCGATCCTCCTTATAAGCCTGGAGAACGCGAACTGCTTCATAGTCATTATTTGTATGGCAAATTCAGCTATTCTGATTATCAAAGGCTTGCAAATGTGTTGAAAAGAGCATCAAATAAGGGTGTAACATGGGCAATGACTATATCGTCCCATCCTGATATTTTAGATTTATTTCCTAAAACAAATGTCTTTCCAATGCCTGTCGGGACAGGGAAAAAACCCGGGATATTAACCTCACGTTCAGGAGAAGTTTTAATTTGCAATTATTATCCGGAGGTAATGCGATGAAAGAATTTTTTGAAAATGCGGCTATGCAAAACCATCCTTTAAGGGTTTTGAAAGAATTTCTTGAAAAAGAAAAGGCATATGAACAGGCAAAGCAGTATGATAGAATGCATTTTGTGGGTTATGTGCTAGAAATTGGATATGATACGGTTACGATTATTACTTCCGACCCTTTCAAGATTGCTGTAGGTGGAGTGCCTAGAAATTCTTTACTTATAATGGTGCCAGCTAGTTATGATACACTACCTCCTCATTTCACATTGTTACGGGTCTTGGAAGCTGCACCTACCCCTCTTTCAAAAGAAGTTCAGCAGACGTACTTTGAACTACAGAAAAAATCTATGCCAGAACTCGATATTTTTACCCAGAGTGAATTACAATGGGGAGCACTTAAGACAGCGGTCCTGGGGATGTTTTATCCTCATCCTGAAAAAAGTGATGAGGTAGAATTTTCCGGGGATTTAAATAATTTTGTTAGCGCACATAAATATAGGGTTTATGCTCCTGATGATGATTTGTTAAAACTTATTACGAATTCAATGGTTCCTAAGGAAAATCGTTTTCACATAGGAAATTTAAGGTTGACGGAATGCCGACTTCCGCTGCCACAAAAGTCTCAACCTTTGGTTACAGTTTTTGTTTCTGCAAAAGATTTTATGGGTACCAGAACTGCAATGTTTGGTAAAACTCGGCTTGGCAAAAGCAATATAGTTAAATTAATTGCACAAAGCTTAATTGATACAACAAGGGAAACAAAAAATGTTGGTCAACTTATTTTTGATATTAATGGAGAATATGCAAATGATAATCCTCAAGATAATAGTCATTCATTAAAAAGTGCTTATCCTGATTTTTGTTATGTTTATGCACTCACACCAAAACAAGCTACAAGATCCAAACCATTAAAACTCAATTTTTATGAACACCCAGCACGTTCTCACCTTGTATTGGCGAATCTCTTAGAAACTGAGGGACGCACATCTATTTATGTAAGAGCGTTTATTGGGGCAGAAATCCCCTCTCTTGAATCATTGAATGAAATCACCGATTATGGTGAGAAAAAGAGGGCAGAACGAAGAATTTTAATGTATTGGGCTGTTCTTAAAAAAGCTGGATTTGATATTGATGAGAATACGCTTTCAAGAAAACTAAGATTTGATCCAGGATATAATCAAAACCTCAGGGATGCTATTTGGCAAGGAACAACGCCTCCAAACATAAATTCTTTAGATGCCCTTGTATCAGAATTTGAAAGAATTGCAGAATTTATTAGAGATAATCCGGATCATGCTGCCCTGAGATCTTCTGGAAGTGGTGAAACTTTATTTAAACCGGACGATCAGGCTATCCTAAATTTTCTTAAGCCATCTGTTGGTGCAGGTCCAGCAATGATTCAACGTTTTCGCATTTACCATGATAGAAGAGCGGGTGATTTTTCCAAAGAAATAATTGAGTTGCTAGATAAAGGACTGACAGTCATTTTGGACCTAAGTAATGCAAATCCTGAGGTATTGAAATATTTCTCTGAGGAATTGTCCATAGCTGTTTTTATGCATCAGGTCGATAAATTCTCCAATAACCAGTTGGGCAATCATTTTATACAACTATATTTTGAAGAAGCCCACAATTTGTTTCCTCAATCTGGAGATGTTAACACAATTTATAGCCGTTTAGCAAAAGAAGGCGCTAAGTATCATATTGGAATGGTGTATTCTACTCAATCACCAACAACAATTAATAAAGACTTGTTAGCACAAACTGAGAATTTTTTTATTGTTCATCTTTCATCTCAAGACGATGTTAATATGCTTGCCAAAGTAAATATTGCATATGAAAGCTTAAAATATGATATTCTCCAAACAAAAACTGTTGGTTATGTAAGAATGCTTACCCGCTCTCATCGTTTCGTAATATCTATGCAGGCACGAAAATTTGAACCAATTAAACAAGGAGAAAGATAACCATGCCATACAAAGCAGGACAAAGACTACCAGCTGAAAGAGCAAGTCGTTTAGGTCATCTTGAGATTCTCAGAAGTGAGTTTGTAAACAAACTCGTTAAGAACTTTGAAGAGCCAACCTATAATTCTCCATCCAGAAATCCTATTTGGCAGTTGATCCCAACAGGAGGCACACCTTTATCAATAGTATTTGGTATCGACGGGTCAATGCAACCAATTGAATCCAAAACTCCACCATATAAAAGACTGGCTTTCGTAAAAACGGCTCTTTTAAAAATTGATCAATTTGCTCTTTCTAAAATAGATAAAGAATCACCACACCCCTTAGCACTGCGCGATATTCTTTCAGATTCAGCTTTATACCATGCAACTGTTTTCCCTTTACAGCATGTATCTATTCCAGGGGTAACTACCTATCATGCCATAAGAAAAATTATTTTTGACTCTTTGAAATTAGATTTAGGTGGTGAAGCATTAGAAACACTTAAATGGGTCGCGTATGAAAAGTGGGATGGAAAGATGAAAAATTTACCACTTTTTGAATGTCCTCATTGTGAAAAAACCGTTGCCACACTCCCCTATGATGCTGAAGCTGGCAATTGTCCTCAATGCAAAGGAGATTTACTAATTACTGATATGCTCGGCTTTCATCAGGAGATGGCTCCTGACTCGGCACCAGATACGATAGCGACTGCATATATGAGTATTCATGAAGTATTATTGTTATTTACTGGAGTTCGGTTTTACTGGAGGGATAAAAAGGAAATTCTTTCTCGTTGCCTTTTTGTAAAAGATGGGCCATTGACAATTCGCGCTCAGTATTCAAAACTTGTAAATCCCATCCGACGCTTCTTGGAACACGCAAAGGAAGAAGGATATCCCGTGCATATTATTGGCCAGGAAAAGACGGGCAGATTTTGCGAACATTTAGAACTAATAGGTAGAAATGCTCCAGTTGGTCATATATTTATTCCAAGCAATCAATACATAAAAGAAGAAATCCAACATAGGCCCAATACGGGTGCTCCCTATGGTAAAGATACAAATTATGGAGCAAAGGTTTTTGTCAAACTTAATAATTTTCATCAAATGGTGCTAAATATTCCAACAGGTGAATTCATAGCAGATCCTACTCTTTCCGATTTAATAGGTATTGAAAATATTTTTGCAACATTACCAATTATTTTAAGTAATAGATATGAAGGAGCACTTTTGCCTGTTGAACTTGCAAATGGTGTTGCTTCTCTTTCAACTTATCCCTCGGCAAAAATTCTAGAAATATTCTCGGAAAAAAGACCTATCTAGATATGGTCATAATAAAAACAGAACAATGGTATCTGCAGTATGAAGAAGGTGGCACGGCACTGCATATAACACAGCATAAAATGTTCGTGCCTCACGGCACTCACCCAAATTCTTCGCTAACGCTCAGGACTTCTTTTATGCTGGGAACATTATACTTAATCGGACTTCAGCGGATAAGAAATTGGATAAGATAGGTGATACACAATGAATCAAAGAAAGTCAAAATTGATTATTGAACTTGTTCCATCTAAAGTATGGTTTTTGTCTATCTATCAGATTTATAAAAAGGGCAATCAACTAAGTAAATGGAGAAAAATTAAAAAAGAACTTTTTGAGAAAGAAGGTCGGCGATGTTGGATCTGTGGAAAAGAAGGAGAGCGTTTAGAAGCTCATGAATTTTGGGAATATGACGATGAGAATCATATTCAAAAATTAGTGACAATTCATCACTTATGTGGAATGTGTCATAAAATTAAGCATATAGGATTTTGGTGCTACACTGAAGATGGGAGAAAACAGCTTACGAAAGCAGGATTAAACAAAGAAGATTTGGTTAATCATTTTTGTAAAGTTAATAACTGCTCAATAGAGGAATTTAAAAAACACAAGGAAGAAGCCTTTAAATTATGGAGAGAAAGAAGTAAATATGAGTGGAAACAGGATTTTGATGAGTACGGTCTAACAGGTGATTAGAATGGGAACAGAAAAAAAGCAATCACAAGAGTCTACCAAGGTAAAAAAAAGAGAAAAATTTTTACCTTATTCAGATGCTAAACCCTCTGAGGTGATAGATGTTTACTGGATTTATGCAATGAGGAAAATGGGGAAATATCCAAAGTCAACGCCCAGAAGCGGAAAATGGCTTATATTTGTTGACCCTGAAAATGTAAACGAGGTGTGGGCTAAAATTAAGGATGCTGTGGAAGAAGGTAAATTAGGTAATAGTGCAAAAGTATCGACTGCCAAGCCAAATCCGCTGGCTGGGAAATCAGACGCAAAGGTTATTTGTGTTTACACTTATGATTGGACTGATGAAAAAGATGTTAAAAGGATTCGAGAGGAGCTCAGAAAACTTGGTATAACGAATAAAATACCATACAAAGCAGATGAAGATACGCTAAGTGGCAAATATCGATTAACAGGACACAGGAGAATAAGTAAATACTATGAATGATTTGAAGCTCGCATTCGTCCGACTTATGCTCGCTCTGCTCGCTACGTATAACAGCAGATATACGGCTTCGCATCACTTCGCCCTAATGCTCGGCATTGGTCAACATTATTTTTACAAAGTCGCATTTTATAATAAACTTTAGCAAATAATGACAACACGAAAAAATTACTGGACTATCAAACGATCTGATGGAAAGTGGGTCGTTAAAAGAGAAGGTTCTAATCGAGCATCTTCAATTCACGTTAAGCAAGAAAGTGCATGGAAAGAGGCTAGAAGGCTGGCAAGAGGTTCAGGTTCCGAAGCTTTCTTAAAAGGACGAGATGGGAAAATTCGTGCACAAAATAGTTATGGCAGTGACCCCTGTTCACCAAAAGGTTAAATAATATGCGCAAATTAATACCTTTAGCAATTGTCTATGATTTTGATGGTACACTTGCTCCAGGGAATATGCAAGAAAGGGATTTTATTCCAAATATTGGGATGACTTCAAAAAAATTTTGGGATAAAGTTGCAGCTAAATCAAAAAAACATCAAGCAGATAATATTCTTGTTTATATGAAATTAATGCTCGACAAAGCTAATTCAGCCGAATTGCCAGTTCGTAGAAATGACTTTATGAAGTATGGAAGAAATTTATCATTTTTTAAAGGGATTTTACCATATAAAAATAACAATCAGTCAGAAAAGGGTTGGTTTGATCGAATTAATACATATGGGAAAGCAAGTAATATAAAAATTGAACATTACATTGTTTCATCGGGTATTAGAGAAATGATTGAGGGTACGGTTATAAGCAAAAAATTTAAAGCTATCTATGCATCTTCATTTTTATATGACCATAATGGCATTGCGATATGGCCTGCTCTTGCTTTAAATTATACTACAAAGACCCAATATTTATTTAGAATTAACAAGGGTTGTCTTGATGTTAGCGATACTAAAAAGATAAATGAATATCTTCCTGATTCTAGAAGAAAAATACCATTTAAGAACATAATATATATTGGTGACGGTGAAACTGATATTCCTTGCTTTCGGTTAGTTAAGGACAGAGGAGGATATTCAATAGCCGTATATAAACCAAATACCAAAGGAGCAAAAAATAGACTTCAAAGTTTAGTAAGAGATGGACGAATTAATTTTATAGCACCTGCTGATTATAGAAATAATAGTCAATTAGATAAAATAATTAAATCAATAATTGATAAAATTCAAACAGATAATTACTTAGCTGAATTTAATATTAAAATATATAATAACGTTGCCCAACACCGCATATAATGCATTGGGTAAAAATTTCTCTTACGGGTTACAATTCATCTACATTCTTTTTGTTTACCTGATTAAGTGAGCGCTCCGAACCAGACAACACTCCATATGCGCAACCTTTAGGTAGCATAGGTTACTTAATTTCAACTAAGGGCCAAGTATTTAAGATTTATATATTTTCAAAATAAACTTGTCAATCTGATAATAAAAAAAATAGAGAAATGAAACGACTAAAATTTTTAACTTTTTTGTTTTGTGGACTATTAATTTCATGTTCCACTACAAAGACATTAGTTAACTTTCCCGAACCAATCATAAAAACTTATGATGTTGATGGTTCTCAGGATGAACTGTTTCTTAGAGCAAATAGATGGATGATTTCAATTTTTAAAGATGCAAGAAGTATAATTCAGTATTCAGATAAGGTGCAAGGAGTCTTAATAGGCAAATATTTACTTCATTATCCACAATCTTTAATGGATGGATATGCCGAAGTTTATGCAATAATCGAAATAAAGGTAAAGGAAGGTAAAGCACTTATATCTATTAAACCAGAAGACTGGTCTTATATCACTTCCAATTATGGAATCCCTTACTGGACTGGAACGCAGGATAAATATATCTATACTAAAGAAAAAGCTATTGATGATATAAATACTTTATGTGAAAATTTCTATAATTACCTTAAAACCTCAGAAATCAAATTTTAATATTATTTTAATAAACCATTAGATCCTGATAAATAATTAATAACTGCGTCCACCTAACACAGAAAGCTGCTATGAAAAGCAGAGCCTCCAGTTAGTAAATTTAAATCAAATATTTCTTAAAAAAATCTTCAAAAATACTATAAAATCAGGCTACGGACCTTGTCCCGCAACACCGGGATGCGATCCGCCATCCAGGGCTGTCGCAATCACTTGTCATTTTTTATAGTTAAGGGTGCGAAGGCTATAATGTGTAATCATATCGTTACAATCCGTGTTTTGCGCTATCCCTTACTGCTTGAAATTTTATAGATTTTTTTCCTTATGCTACTCCCGTATCATAAGGTTTCCTGTTTTTCATTACATATCTTATTCTGTTTAATAGTTTACGTGCCACTTTAATCACTACTTTATGCCCTTTGTTATTTACCAGATGAGAATGATAGTATTGCATCAGGACCGGATCCATCCTTATTGCCTGCCAGGAAGATTCTATCAGTAAAGTTCTGAGAAATGAATTGCACCGAAAGGTTATCCCGCCGGAATATGACGTTTCTCCGCTTTCCCGTACCCTGGGAACCAATCCTACATAACTGGCCAGATCGTTAATATGTGCAAACCTGTTAATATCGCCAATCTCTGTTATCAAAGCTGAAGCCGTCAGAGGCCCTATTCCGGAAATGCTTTTTAAAAGATTAAATAACTCCTTGTCATGCTGGCTTATTCTGAGCCTTACAATCCGGCTCAGAATAAGCAACTGTTGCCTGTGATGTTCATATGAAGTAATAAGATGAGAGAAAGCTTCCTGACCGGCGATTGTCTGCAATCTTACCTGTTTGAGCCAGGCAATAAACTTCAGGCTCCACTGGTTATTATCAAATTCTCCCGGAAGTGGGATATCGTAATACAGAAGAAAGCTTTTTATCCTGTTTTTGCTTCTTCTAAGATCGCGCATGAGGTAGAAACGGGTTCTGTTGAGGCTACGGAGCTCCTCCAGGTCACGGTCAAATACATGGATGCCCCGCAAAGAATTTTTTTCCAGTCCTCTGGCAAGCTTGCGGCTATCAACAGGATCACGCTTTTGTAATTTATCTTTCTGGGATGTTGGGACATCCGCAGCATTGATTACAATATTCTTTATCCCCAGATCATTAAGTCTGCGGTGAATTCCATATCCGCAATAACCGGCTTCATAAGCACTTTGGTAGTTACCTCCGGGAAAGGAACGCTGAAGATATTTTTGCAAAGCTTCGGGATCAGGAGGTTGAGTAAAACTTCTGTGTTCAATTCCATCAACAATGATGGTGACGCTCTAGCTCTTCTTATGGACATCCAGTCCAATAAAAAGATCTTTACCTGTGAAATCAATTTTTTTCGTAACTTGTGGATGCATAGTCTCTGATGTTAAGTTGTTTACGAACTTTAATTTACATAATTATTGATATCGTACCAGAGACTATGCTTTTTTCATAAGTGCTATGGATTGTAAAACACTTGAGATTATTAAGTTAATTATACCAGGGTTGATTGCCATTATAGGCAACATGATATTTTATTGGATTGTTAAAAGCCGGATTGATAAATCGATTGAAAGACATAAGATTTCGTATTCTGGGATTTTCAAAGAGAAGATTGAAATATACAAAGGGTTACTTCAAAAGGTATTTGCATTAAAAACAAAGATCCAAAAATATCAATATTCAGGACAGCAAGAGATAGGCTATGAAATCATGTCCGATTTCAATGATTTTATTTCATATTATCAAATTAATCAGCCATATTTATCCGAAAATATGATTGAAAATTTAAGGACAATTGTAAATGAACTACAAGGATGTTTTGACGATTTTTTTATGCATAATTCCTTACAAAATACTCAGGGCATATCAAACGATAAACGAATTGAATTATTGAATAAGTTCTTTGAATCTGGTAATAAATTTAAGACTAATCATCCATTTAAGGATTTAGAAGAAACTATTATTGCAGAGATGAGAAAGGATTTACAGATTAATAAATAATAAAAATGCACATACTTCCAACACACAATATAACCAATAAGGGTTTCAGTGGTATGCGAAGGGTTGTTGTCCGCTTCAACTTTTCGTGTAACTTGGCAGGAAATTGCCCGCAATCGGCAACTTTTCATACTGCTATCCGTTGGACGCAATAGCTAAAATCGTTATCAAAAACAAGAAAGGAGGAAAATATGAATTTTGAAAAAAAGAGTATTAACTCAAAGTGGATACTACTTAAAAAAGTATTAATAAGGTATATAATAGCTTTTGTTTTTATTGGTCTATTAATATTTATACCTGCAGGGACTTTGAAATTTATAAATGGTTGGATATTCATAGCGGGATTATTTATTCCAATGACATTTACATTAATCTATTTAATGGTTAAAGATCCAGAACTCCTTGAAAAACGGATACAACTAAAGGAAAAGGAAAATGTTCAGAAAAAATATATCAAACTATCGATATTGTTATATATCATTGCTTATATAATACCTGGATTAGATTACAGGTATCATTGGTCAAATGTTCCAAATTGGCTAGTCATAGTTTCTTTAGTAGTAATGATTTTTGGATACGTTATGTTTATTATAGTTATGCTTCAAAATAGATATGCATCGAGAGTCATAGAGATACAAGACAAACAAAAGCTAATAGATACAGGATTATATAGAGTAGTTCGTCATCCTATGTATTTAGCAGCAATTATTCTATATATGGCTTCAACAATTGTATTAGGTTCATATTATACTTTGATTCCAATGATGCTTTTACCATTTTTATTAAGATATAGGATTAAAAATGAGGAAAAAGTATTAATGGAGGGATTACCCGGATACAATGAGTATATGAAGAAAGTAAAATATAGATTGATACCATTTATTTGGTAAATTAAAACGCTATAGCGCCCAACACTCGGTATAGTTTATTGCCGTTGCAGTGCGATTCTCAAGGTTTTAGCTTTTATCAAGGTTCGTTGTACCTTGATAACAACTCACTTCGAAATCGGTAACAAACCATACCATCACCGTTATACCACGATACTGAGCCAGGTGCCTTTGAATAATATTCTGCACCATGAGTTAATTCTTGTTGTCCGAAAGTTTGTACCGCGATTATGCCAGCATGCAATTAAATTTGTACCATGACGGCAAACCCTGAGTAGTGACCTAAATGCATCGGGACAATTGGCCCGCATTTCAGTGGTTACCAGGACGGTTGCTAAGTGCTGTGCTGGGTAACTCTAATTGTTCCGATATATAACGGACTTTAATATATTACTGGGTCGGTATTGCGCATTTTAAAAAAAGTATCACTTTTAATTTTAAGATGAAAGATTGTGATTTCTATAATCAATCTTTGGGAATCTAATAATGAGTGTGATTGGAGGACTGCTCTTGAACATTATTGGAGCTTTGTGCGACCTGAAAGAATAGAATTGGAACGTGAGTTAAATAATTTAAGGCTTGAGCAAATTAAAGATTTAGGTCAACTTGAGTGGTATAATTTCTTACATGATAAATACTTTCGTTGGAAATATACTGCTCCAAATAGATACGCATCAACCACATTGGCTTTAAGAAAGTACAAGGACTCAAATCAACTTGATATTTTGTTTGATATAAAAAAGAGATTATTAAATCTCAATGTTTTTGACATTGCAGCTGGACTTTCAGTTGCAAAAGAAATTCGTGGACTCGGGGTTGCGGGAGCTTCTGGACTTTTAAGTCTCATGTATCCAAATAATTTTGCTACAGTTGATCAATTTGTTGTAAAAGCACTGCGTCAAATTCCAAATTTACCTGAAAGTAATTCTCTTAAAAGAATGCGACCTGAAAATCTAACTATCAGAGATGGCGTTATTTTAATTAATATAATGCTTAGAAAAGCCAAAGAAAACAACAGAATTTTTTGTACAGACTTTTGGACTCCAAGAAAAATTGACATGATTCTGTGGGCTTCAAGAAAAAGATAATATAAAAAACCACTTAAGTACAGAGCGTTATAAAAAGCAGGAGCTCTATTAAACAAATGTAAAAATTCATTACTTCGATATCATTCTTAAAGAATTAAGAAATATATTTGTTTAATTTTTTACATAAAATCACTACCATTAATAGGGTTTGAAGATTCATTATTGGTCAATATACTTTATTACAGTTAATATATTGCAGTTTTCATCAACCAAAGAATCTTGATATGTTTAGCGAAAGATTATTTGAAGATATATTGATTAAGTATCCTGAACTGATAGAGAAAAAACTCAAATTTGTTGGCAGACAAGTAAACTATTTCGGAAAGAGAATTGATATTCTTTTTGAGGACCAGTTTAATCAAAAGTTAATTGTCGAGATTAAGAAAGATGTCCTTAATAGAAATGCCCTTAGCCAGGTGATGGAATACGAGGGTTATATATTATCAGAAAAAGATTCTACTGCCAGAGTCATGATCGTTGCAAACAGGATTCCTTTAAATCTAAAAAAAGCCATGGACCATCATGGAATAGAGTATAGAGAATTAACACAAAATCAGTTATTAAACTTCTTAAAAGAAAGAGATATTCAGCTTTTTAACGAGTTTATACGAAAGGAAACAACAATTACTGAAAAAGAAAAACCTATTGAACAAGTTTCTCATAAAGTAGAACACTTAAGCAACCTATTCATAAGCAAACTTGATCAATCAAAATATTCTCTTGAACAGATGTATGAAAAACAAAAACCTAATGAATCAGTTAAAAATATTATAAATAAATTTCACGAGATACTCATCAATAAACTTAGAGTGGATAATAAATATATCATAATCAGAACTAATGGAGTCGGATTTACATATTTCGTAAATGACAAAAAAGCATTTATTTTTTCATTAATTTGTCAAAATTATCTCTCGATGAGATTTTTTACTGGCAACAGTATAATTAAAGGGCTAAATAAGGGAATATGGTTAAGCAAAAATGACAACCTCGGTTCTGAAACTTTCAGAATTACTGATGACGATTCTCTTATGAGAGCAATTGATTTTGCATTAATTGCATACAAAATAGCTGAAGAATGGCCTGGAACAGGCAGGTAAAAATATTTTTAAAACTTCTTTAAACAGTCAATAGATGGAATTTGTTTACCGCATTTCAGGCCAAACCATTACAAGTGTTTCACTTCCTCCATGCAATAAATTTGCCAAATCATAAAGCCTGTAAACGTTACCCTGGCAAAGGCAAAATTAAGTAATACTTAATACAAATTTGTAATTATTTGAAAAACAAATAAAAGCTAACATTAAAAGGTTATAATTATGAAGAAGTATGTTCTTAGTTTTTTAATATTTGTAATGGCATACTTCATATTTGTCCTGATACATGAAGGTTGCCATGCAATATTCTCATCAATCTTCAATGAATATTCATCATTTAGAATATTACCATACGGGTTTGAAGTTACTTTTAAAACCCTTGTTGAAGACAGGACAGGTATTAAATGGGCCGTTATTTCCGGTGTACCAAATATTTTAACTCTTTTTGCCGGATACATTCTGTTCCTGAATAGAAAATATTTTTTACGCTTTCGAAACGAAATAAGGTATCTATTTATTTATGTGGTAATTCTTCTTATGATCTTCGATCCTTTTAATCTTTCCATTGGCCCGTTTATCTGGGGCGGCGACATAAATGGAATTACTACCGGATTAAGAATTAATCAATATGTTGTACAAAGTATATTTCTGATAATACTACTTATCAATAGAGAATTGATTGCACAAAAACTTTTACCGGAATTTTCTATTGAAACAAAACATATTCTATTAAGAAAATGGTTTTAAACATTACCGAATAAAATTTTCCAATAGAAAATTGCATAAAATAATTGTAAAATAGATTAAAGTTAAAAGAAGGATATATGCATAATCAACAGAAATGAAGAAAAGAAAATATAGCCTTATTTCTCATTTCTGGAAATGGCATACGCTTTTCTATTTGCCATCTAATCTGTCTTTCTGAAAATTACTATTAAATGATAACTTAAGTTTTGTAATTATTCCTTTCATATTTGTTTTTGCATATATTTTTTATAATTTGATTTGTTTCCCATGGGAATATGGTTGTCAGGAAAAAATAACATGGGTTTTTGTGTTATTTAGTGCTGGCATTTTCCTATGATTGAGGGGACGGAAAGATTTGATAATGTACAGTATGCCGAGCATTTGATGGAATCAGGAACAGATCTGCGAGACATTTATGAACTGTCTAGTCAAAAGTACAGCAGAGGCAATTAGATTTATACCAATATAGCAATACAGAGCATATAAAGATCAATAGTCCTTTAGATAATTTATGTAGTTTTTTTAACTTTATATAGGACAAGTTTTATAAAAGACATAAAAATAAAAGGGTAAAAAATAACACTCAATTTGGTAAATTATATGCACCTTTTGTACATATGTAACCTGTTGGTGACCAGTGTGAAAAGCAGCAAATCGATAATGAATTACTTAATGCACAGAAATAAGGCAATATGAAACTCGTAACACGTGATAATCTTGAAAGGTGGGCTGACACTACCTTTTCAAAAGCTGATCTTCCTTATCTTATTAAAAGATTGGTTAGAGCAACAACCCCTGCAACCACAACTGTAAATATTCTTTCAGGAAGCGAAATTTATATTGAAGGATGGGACGGCATTGTCAATTGTGAAACTGAAACGGCTTACGTACCTCAAGGAATTTCTTTGTGGGAATTCGGCACATCTTCTGACTGTAAAGGTAAAGCTGATGCTGATTATAATAAAAGAAAAACAAATCCATTAGGATTTACACCAAGTGATTGCGTTTTCATATTAGTTACACCAAGGTTTTGGAAAAACAAAGACAAATGGATTAAAGAGAAACAAGCAGAAAATTATTGGAAGGATGTTAGAGTATATGATTCAATAGATTTAGAGCAATGGCTTGATATATCTTTGCCAGTCTCAAAATGGTTTGCAGAGGAACCTGGTGTCAATGGGATTCCATTTGAGGGTGTTTTAACAGCAGAAGAATTTTGGAATGAATGGTCAAATGGTCCGATAAAATTAAAGCCCGAAATAGTTACTGCTGGCAGAGAGTTTGAACAGCAATTATTGCTTAAAATTCTACAAGGAGAAGCCTGTATCAAAGCAGTTAAAGCTTCTACTAAAGATGAAGCTATTGCATTTATTATTGCAACTGCTAAATTGTTTTCTTTTAACGATTCTGAATTATTTTTCTCTAAATCATTAATTTCAGAAAATAGTTATTCATTCAGAAGAATAAGATACAACACAATATATCCTCTCAATTTAATTCCTAGATTTAATGATGCAAGTCAGTTTTATTCAGCCACAGGGGAGGGGCATCACGTGCTAGTTCCACTTGGAGCTGATGATGATTTTAATCAAGATACAATCAATTTACCTACAATTGATAGAGATGGTCAAATCAATGCACTTATAAAGAGCGGCATATCAAAAGAAGATGCGGAGAAATTTTCCAGGGAATCAGGCAGAAACATTACTATACTCAAAAAACTACTTGGATTTCCTCATTTCAAAGCAAAATGGTTAGATAATGCAAATATCCGTGAAATTATTCCTGCTCTTATACTTGGGAGATGGGACGAAACTTTTGTAGGTGATATTGAGCTATTTGAAAAACTTTCTGAGCAAAAATATTCAGATTATTTAGCAACATTGAACAAATGGAAGAATTTTGAAGAATATCCGATAATTAACATAGGTGAAACTTGGCGATTAACTTCGCCCTTAGATTTGTGGACCAATCTTTCTTCTCAACTAACACCAAAAGATTTTCAAAATCTTAAAGAATGCTTTGAATTAGCATTTAAAGATGGGAATCCTGTTATTGAACCCGAAGACAAGAACAATTTTACTGCTTATTTCAACAAAAGAAAAAAATACTCTAATTGGTCAAGAGAAGGACTGACACAATCTTTAATTTTAATTGGGCGATTGAATGAAGTAAAAACTCCCAATCTTTACAATCCCCAAAATTGGGTGGATAATATCATTTTTGATTTGCTTAATAATGCAAATGGTGAATTGTGGATTTCTCTTGACCATGAATTACCACTTATAGCCGAAGCATCGCCAGAAAGTTTTCTCAAAGCGGTAAAAAATTCGTTGTCAAAAGAAAAGCCCGTAATAATGGATATGTTTAATGAGGAAGACGGTTTTTTTAACAAAACAAGTCATCACACGGGTTTATTGTGGTCACTTGAAAGTTTAGCGTGGTTGCCTGAATATTTGAGAGATGTCAGTTTGATATTGTTAAAACTTTCAAGACTTGACCCAGGAGGTAGTTTATCAAACAGACCATTAAACAGTATTACCGAAATTTTTAAACCTTGGCACTACCAAACTCTTGCTACTTATGAAGAAAGAATGGAAATATTAAAATTCGTTACTGAACAAGAAAAAGAGTCGGGGTGGTCTCTTTTAATCCGAATGCTTCCTAAACATAACGATATTGCTATACCTACGCATAAAATGCGTTGGCGAATGTTTGATAAAAACACTAATCTCACCTACAATTATCAAGAAATTTGGAATACGCACTCAGCAGTAATAGAAATGCTGATAAACATTTTTGATAATGACGAAGAAAAATTTGCTCAACTAATAAGAGAATGCCCCAATCTTTCGTATAAAGACAGAAAAAGAGTTTTAGACTGGGCTGATAAAGTTTATCCAAATATAAAGCAGGAAAAATTTTCAACTTGGGAAACAATTAGAAAAATATTATATAATCATAGGTCATACCCTGATACCGATTGGGCTTTACCCGAATCTGAGTTAATGCTATTAGAAAATTTGTACAACAAACTTCAACCAACAGAAACTATTCATAAGTACATTTGGCTTTTCAATGAACATTGGCCTGAATTCCCAGAAGGTTTTAAATACGAACCCAATGAATCAGAAAAACGATTCGAACAACAACAAAAACACATAGATGAAGCAAGAGAAAATGCAGTGATGATATTTCTAAAGGAAATAGGAGTAAATAGAACGATTGAGCTTAGAAAAATTGTAAAGGAAAAATGGGCTTTAGGTGATACCTTGGCAAAAGTAATTAAAAGTAAAACCGATGTTATTAAGATTTGTGATTGTTTATATGATGAAAGAAATCTGATCAGTTTTATTCATAGTTTTATTTATCGTAAATCAACTATTGAAGGCTTTGAATGGATAAAATTATTATTCAATGAACTACAAGAAAAGAAGTTTAGCAATAAAGCACTTTCAAATGTGCTTATTCCACTAAATCAAAATAAACAATTGTGGGATTTTGTGGCGTCATTAGATGAAGAAATACAAAATGAATACTGGCAAAATATAAATCCTCATTTTTATCATATAAATGATGATGAAAAAGCAATTGGAATTGAAATGCTTTTGAAACACAAAAGATTCTTTTCTGCAATAGATATTGCTTCACATTTTTCAGACGTAATTTCAAGCAATCTGCTTTCAGAGATGTTAAAAAAGGCAGCGACAGAGGAACCAAATGAAACGCCTCACTTAAGGAGTTATGAAATAGAACGAATTTTTGAAGAGCTTGACAAACGAACAGATATTGATAAATCAACACTTATTCATTTAGAATGGTTGTATCTTCCAATTTTAGATTCATACGGAACAAAAAGAAAACCCTGGAATTTGGAAGAAGAATTGGCAAACAACCCTGATTTTTTTATTGAGGTTTTAAAATGGGTTTACATTCCTAAGGACGAGACGTTGTTGGAAAAAGAAAGAGAGGGTATTTCTGATGAAACAATTCAAAACAGAGCAAAACGAGCATATCATTTGCTTCAATCATGGAAGAAAATTCCAGGAATGAAAGAAGATAATTCTATTGATGAAACGGAACTAAAAAATTGGGTTACTAAAGCAAGAACTTTGGCAGAAAGTGTAAGTATATTAGAAGTTGCAGATGCAGAAATTGGTAAAGTCTTAGCACAGTATCCCGAAAACGTTCCTTTGTGGCCACAGGAAAAAATATTTCAGCTAATAGAAGAAATAAATACCGACAGTTTGAAAAGTGGTTATTATTCTGCTATGTTTAACAAAAGAGGATTATCAACAAGAGCTGTTTTTGATGGTGGAGATATTGAAAGAGAAAAAGCCGCCTACTTTGAAAAGTTAGCAAATGATTGTAAAAACAAATATCCAAGTGTTGCTGAGATATTTAAACGTATGCAACAAGGATATTTGGCTGACGCAAAGCGTATGGATGAAGAGGCTGAAAGAAACAAGTTAGAATACTAACTGCCAAAATTTGAAAAAAGGCAGACAAAACTGTTATTGTCAAAAATAAAAGATAATGAAAAAGAAAAAACAACAAACCGCCAACAATGTGTATAAGCAATGGCTGGTGTTGCGCTTATTATGAGGCGATTATGGGCAATATAAACGGAAATGCTAATATAAAACAAGTGTAAAAAAACCTGACATTGCTCATACATTTGACCGTTAGACGCAATTTATTGACTTCTAATGATATAATGATAAAAACTAATTCAGGCTTTAATTTCCTTCCAAAATTTTTAATTGATCTTGCCGAAGGATTCTATCAGGTTGGATATCAACTAGCCAAATTTATTCATCAGGAAAAATCTTATAATGGTTTCGTTGGAATAGCTCCAGCAGTAGTTAATTTCAACTTAGCCGCTGAATTATATATAAAGTCTATTATTGCAATTCAATTTAAAAGGAGAATTCTTGGTCATAATCTCATAAAACTGTATAAGGAGTTACCTGCTTCTGTAAAAAGACAACTTGAGAAGAATTACACTGAGTTAAAAGAAACACGAAAAAAAGAACTAACACGCTTCAGAGTTGTAATTACTCGAGCAGATATTAACACAGATAGCCCTAATGAACCTATGGTTTACAATTCAATTTCAGAATTGCTTCTCAATCATCAAGATGCCTTCGAAAAATGGCGTTACCTTCATGAGATTGGTAATAATGACAAAATTGATTATGAATACGATTTTCATTCGATGGATTGCTTCATAAATGCTATAAAAGATTATATAAAGTTAGCATTAAGAAGTACTGAAAAGGACAGATAAAAATTAAGCTATACCTAACAGGCCGGTAATATGATTGGCGCTCGAATCGCGAGAATCTTCTGGCTTAATAGGATAATTTAGTGGCCGGTGGCACAATCTGATTCGGCTCCTGCTAGGGACTTTTTCCCGGTGTCACAGTATGCCCAGATCTATCGGGAGTTTTGTCTTATACCAACAACTTAACAACGAAAAGAAAAATCCTACACAGTAATACGAGTGTCAAAATACGCTCTACGGCAATGTTAAGCCATCATGCACATACTGCTAAATATTATGACAAAATTAATGTAATCCAGTAGAATATGAAACCAATTCAAGAAATAAAGATCACATCATTTGAAGAATTCATACACAAAATAAAAGAAGTTTCTCTGCATGATCAGGAAAGTCATATTAGACTATATCGTGGACATGGAGATTCTACATGGTCACTTATCCCAAAAATTGGTAGACCAGAATATCAAGTCCAAAACTTTCTTGAAAGTGAGAAAGATATTCTGAATGAATTTAAAAGAATGGCTATTCAACATAATAATGACATTAGTGAGTACTCAAATTGGGATTTAATGGCATTAGCTCAGCATCATGGCCTTCCAACAAGACTACTAGACTGGACAACTAACCCATTAGCAGCTCTGTGGTTCGCATTCTATCTTAATGACAACAAATCAGGAAAAAGATGCGTTTGGAGTCTTCTAACAGATGATACATATATTGCTAATTTATTAGTAGATCCTTTTAGTCTAAAGAGAACTGTAATATTCAGGCCAAATCATATTACAAAAAGAATTACAGCACAAAGTGGGTGGTTTACAGTGCATTTGTATATACAGGACAGAAATTCATTCATTCCTCTCGAAAAACATAAACAGTACTCACCGCATCTTGCTAAATTTATCATTGATAACTCATTAAAAACCGACATCCTTAAGACACCTGAGACATTGGGAATTAATCATTATACAATGTTCCCAGACCTAGACGGACTTACTTCCTATATTGAATGGAAAAAGTATAAAAGGAATAAAAAATAAGTAGATAAAATTTATAACCTTGAAGATGACACCTATACCTGTTCGGGCGAATGATTATGAGAACCAACAGGTTGTGGTACAATCAACGCAGTAGCGCAGGAAATATAAGCTTGTTTAAATAGTACAAAACAAAGGCTTGCAGAAAATGCCCACCCCGCTCCCAGTGCACAAAATCTCAAAAGGAAAGAGTCATTAAAAGAAGCGAATGTGCAATTTATTATGATGCTAACAGATTTAATGTCAAAACCAGAGAGCATCTTTACAAACGACGGCAGGAGATAGTGGAGCACCTTTACGGAACCATAAAGCGATTCCGAAAGCTTTAGGGAGGGGTTCAATTACATACTGACAATGAAGTGCATTGAAAGAGCAAGCGCCGATGTCGGGTTTATGTTTATCTCTTATAACCTCAGGAGAATTGGGAACATTTTGCCTGTGAATGTCCTGAAGGAGCATCTGGGGATATTTTTGACCCTGTTTTTAGCACTTTACAACCTCTTCAGAAGAAAAATAAGCTTGAATGGGGTATCTTTTTCCACTGGGGGGTTCCCTGCCCGGCTATAAAAATTGCCTAAACCAATTTTTCTGGCATGAAAAATATCCATCGGAAAAAGTTATTAGACAGACTCCCGAGATATGTCATGCCGTACTCTGAATTTGCTTTACTTTATTTCTTTCAATTTTATTGTCCTCGTTGCAGCGTTTTGAAGATTTATTTCGTATTATTTTTATGACAAACTAATTGATTGACATAAAAAAAATCCATGAAATCATTTATCATTAAAACCGGATTTTTTATTCCGCTTCTCCTGATGATGGGGACAGGATGCGAGAAAGAATCACTGGAAACCTATTCCACAAAAAAAATTATTGGCAAATGGGAAATTATTGAACTTGGTAACTGGCCTTATATGAGACCTCTTCCCCGAAGATCAGGATATTATACAGAATATCTCCCGGATAGCATAGTACGCGTTTTTGAATATGATAAAAATCAGTTTACCTTACAAGCTAAGTATTGGATAAACGATTCATTGCTGTATACAATTTATACACGTGATGATGGCCATAGAGTGACTACTAAAAATAAATATCAGTTTTATGACAAATATCGAAAATTGCGAATAGATTTTGAGTTTGCGGAATATAATACAGAAATTTATAAACGAATAAACTAAACTGATTAGAAAAAATTGATTTTTACAATATTGGGCATTTTTGAACAAAATGCTGATTATTACGATGCTAACATATTTAATGTCAAAACCAGAGAGCATCTTTACAAACGACGGCAGGAGATAGTGGAGCACCCTTACGGAACCATAAAGCGATTCCGAAAGCTTTAGGGAGGGGTTCAATTACATACTGACAATGAAGTGCATTGAAAGAGCAAGCGCCGATGTCGGGTTTATGTTTATCGCTTATAACCTCAGGAGAATTGGGAACATTTTGCCTGTGAATGTCCTGAAGGAGTATCTGGGGATACTTTTGACCCTGTTTTTGGCCCTTTACGACCTCTCAGGAAGAAAAATAAGCCTGAATGGGGTATCTTTTTCCACTGGGATGGTTTCCCCCCCTCCCGGCTACAAAAATTGCCTAAACCAATTTTTCTGGTATGAAAAATATCCATCGGAAAAAGTTATTAGACAGACTCCCGAGATGTGTCATGCCGTACTCTGAATTTGCTTTACTTTATTTCTTTCAATTTTATTGTCCTCGTTGCAGCGTTTTGAAGATTTATTTCGTATTATGATTGAGTAATTGTAAAAGTTATAATAAGCCATGAAACCACTGATCATTAAAAACGGGTTTTTCATTCTGCTTCTTTTGACAATGGGAACAAGATGTGTAAAAGATGAAAATATTAAAAATTCTGATTTTGTAATTGGCTATATTGTCGGATCCTTCAGATGCTGGGAAATTGACTCTGTAACCGGATATATGATTAATAACAAAACACCAAGAGGGTATTGTATTTTGTTGGAAGGAAGTGCAAATGCCAACTCGCACTGGCCTATGGATTATTATACATTTAATTTACCTGCTGAATTGTTTGATTTCCCAGAAGAAATACTCCGTGACTTAAACGGATATGAATGCAGTCCTTATTTCTTCCCTGATAGTTATAGAAACAAGTATAAAATCGGGTTCAAATACAGGTTATTGAACGAAAAAGAAAAAGTGAATTTCGTTTGTGGAGGTTGTCTGGCTTTGGGGGCAGGTTTCCCATGGGAAAATTATAAGGAAATCTCACTTGATCTTGAGAGTATGATAAAATATTAACAAAAAATTAAAGCTATGAAAAGAAATTCCTTTATTTTCATGTTATTGCTGGGGATTTCACTTTTCATATTATCCCCCACAACTTCTGAAGAGGAAAGGTTTTACTATGCATTCGACGAAAAAGTTCCGCTAATAATAAAATCCAATGCAATTCTGGTTAAATATGTCGAAGGGACAGAAAAAACACAGATTGAAGAATCTGTCAGCAGGCTTACAAAGGATTACACAATAAAGTGGCACGGTACTTTGGCTGCAGAAATCACTGTCAGTTCACAAAAGCTAGCTGATGAACTTGTAAATAAACTGAAACAGGACTATGCAGTGTATACATGTCAGCCATTTTATACTTTAAAAGACGGGCTAAATATGGGAGTTACAGACGAAATCCTTGTCCGTTTTCTGCCGGTAGTTGATGAAAATCAAAAAAAAGAATTACAGGAATTCTTCGGTCTGTCCTTAATTAAAACAACTAAGAGATATCAAAAGTACAGGGTACAGAAAGGAGCTGATGCACTGGAAATAGCAAACAGAATTTATGAATCGGGATTAGTGGAATTTGCTACTCCCAATTTTATTTCTTATGGTGAGCTTTGTCAGATAATCCCGAATGATACTTATTTTACTGGAGTTTCCTCAAAAATAAGAAATTATTGAAATGGGGAGTAATATTTTGTGGGTTTAAAAGCAAATTATAAAAGTGATAAATCAATTTTTTATAAAAAAGGAGATTACTTAAAAGATTGGAGCCCATTTTTGCCAACTTTGGATTTTACATAAAAAACAAAAAAGCTATGGACTCCAATTATGTATTAATACAAAGATTCAAGTGCAAATAAGTAAATTTTCAGGAATCATTTCCAAAGGTTTTTCAAAGCCTGTGAAAAAATTTATAACACAGATGATATATGATATTCAGGCCAGTGAGTATGTAAAACTCTCTAACATATCCAGGAGTCTGAAAGAGGATATTCCACTTATAAAGACGGAAGATCGTCTAAGCAGGAACCTTTCATACATAGATTTTTCTGATAAAATCAATTACGAAGTAACGCGTCTGGCTTCAAACCGGATAACAGAAGATATTGTTTTGGCCATAGATCCTGGAGATATACGCAAACCATATTCAAAAGCTATGGAACATTTATGCAAGATATATGATGCCGACAAGCACCAGGAAGGGAATGGTTATCATCTTTGTAAGGTAGTGGCTGATTCGCTTGATCACATGACTGTTATACCGATGTATTGTCAGGCATGGTCGACAGAAGCTGAAAGCCGTAAATTGCAGTTCAAAAAATACTTCTGCTGTCAAAAAGGTTTTTTGGCGTCCCAACGTTTTTCAACTATGCAATTGCGGATGGAATAACAGAGCTCCTAAGAAAAGCAACAAAGGGAATTTATTATAGTGAAAGTAAAAAAACAAAAGGATTTTCAATTATCTTTCCCTTTTGGTTAAAAAAATGAGGAAACTCCAGAAGAATTATTACATTACCGTACAAAAATTGGAATTCCTTAATAATGGGACCAATTTTTGGCCCAGTTATAGATACATTCCACAAAAGAATTGGCATTAAGTTTTTAATCGATGGACTTTTCTTACATAAATGGATAACACAAGGACTTCCATACTCAATAATAAAAAATAAAAACGCAACATAACACGGACTATTGGGGTAATAAGCTAGTCACGGTTTTAGTCCAATGACAGCTTTGTAATCACTTATACCGCGACCGCGCCAGTGACCACAATAAAACTTTGTATACCTTGACTTGTTACCTACTTCCAATCAGCCTCGTACACCCGCTTTCGCTTCGCTTCTGCGGGGCACGGCGCGATAGCTTGCTGGCCCCGAGTACTCGGTGTATCAGGACTCTGCCCGGATGCTTCGTCTAGTAACGCTTACGAAATTATACCGTCGGGCCTCTATGGGCAATTCGAAAACCTGCCTTTCACGGAAAGGGGGGCAGTTATTTATCACAATGTTGTTGCCTCCGTTTAACTTCGTAGGTGGAACAGAGACAATGCAATTGCTACGCGATCTTCATTAATCAAAAATTAAACAAAATTTATTCTTATTTTTACAATCGGGATCTTTTTATGACTAAAAAAAAGATTTATAATTAAAGAAATACTGAGGTAGTATTATGACCAAAGAGCAAAAATTTTATAAAGCATTACAGGATGTATTTATTGGCGCCAGGATTGAAGGCACTGGCGGTTTTGTTAATTTGATGAAGATAAAATCAAACTACTACAGCAAAATTGAGGATATTCTCAAAAAGGATATTGAAACGGCACTAAAAAACCATCCTTCATTCAGAGACGAACTTTTTGACAAACTCTATTCATTTTTTAGCCGCTATTTTACAGAAAGTGGTTCAATTTATTTTAATTCAACGCCATTTCACAATAATATTTATGAAAAGGTTTATACCGATGAGAAAGATGTTATTCTCTTCTGGAAAACACAGATGCTTTACTATGTCAAAACCGACAGGATCTTCAGGAGTTTGGAAATAGAATCTGACGGTTTTAAGTTTTTCTTTGATGTTGCAAAACTTGAGCATAAAAAAGCCAATGAAAAACGTTCACTTGTTTATGAGTTAGACAAAGTAAAAGAAGATGGAACAATTGTTTTTGCCGTTCAATATTCTGAAAAAGGCACAAAAACAAAAACTGATGAGATACTTAAAAACATTAAGAGAAAAGGGATTGCGATTACCGAAGAACAATTAGAACGAGCTTTTAGAGTTTTTGAGAAACAAAGCGAAGTAGATTTTTTTATTAATAAAAATGCCAAAGCATTTTTGCAGGAGCAGTTTAAACTCTGGAGTTATCAATATTTCTGGGAAGGAGCAAAAGAGTGGAGTGCGGATAGAGTAAATGAACTACAAATCTTAAAAGATATTGCTTTCAAAATTATTGACTTTATCTCGCAGTTTGAAGACGAACTTGTGAAGATATGGAACAAGCCGAAGTTTGTGAAAAACTCAAATTATGTGATAAAACTGGATAGGATTGGCAAGTTTGAGTTAATTGAAAAGATAGTCAAACATAAAAATTTACAAGACCAGATCAAAGAATGGAAAGAATTGGGAATTGTGGATGAAAGCTTCAAAGTAAAAGATATTTTTGACAATGATTTAACTGGCAAATACTTAGCGGAAAAATATAAACACTTACCGATAGACACAAAATATTTCAAGGATTTGGAGCTTGAGATTTTAAGCCAGTTTGATGACTTGGACAAATCTTTAGACGGCTGGCTGATAAAAAGCGAAAACTATCAAGCATTAAATACAATCCTGCCAAAATTCAAAGAAAAGGTGCAGACAATCTACATTGATCCGCCGTTTAATCTTGATTCATCTGATCAATTTCTTTATCGCACAAACTACAAAGACGCAAACTGGGCTACATTACTTGAAAACAGATTAAGAATTGCAAAAAATTGGCTGAATGAAAAAGGAAGTATTTTTGTAAGGTGTGATTATAATGGGAATTGGATTGTAAGATGTTTGATGGATGAGATTTTTGATAGCAATTTTATTAACGAAATAGATGTGGGAAAAACTGCTGGTAAAAAGAAAACAGGATTAAGCCTCTCATATACTAAAGACAATATCTTTTTCTATGCAAAAAATTCTGAATATATAATCAATGAAACAATTAAAGAAACTTATGATTATTCATTTTATAAAGAGATATTAAAAATTCTTAATAAAAATAACTTCAAAGATGTAAATAAAATAGCTGATATTTTATTAAATAATCTTTTTTGGGTTGACTTAGACCATCGCCCAGGTGAAAGACAAACAAACAAAAGTCGGAAACTTTTGGGTATTGATTTTGAACCGCCGAAAGGAAGACATTGGATTAAGTCTCAAGAAAAATTAAATCAACTCTATAAAGAGGGGAAGGCCAGATTAAGAGATAAAATAACAGGAAAAATTTATTACAAAGAGGAAGACTTAAATAGTGCTGTAAATAAAAATAATTTAGTAATACAAGTATTTCTTGATACCGAAATAGTAACGGATAATTGGACAGATATAAACGGTTATTCACAAGCAAGTGGTTTTCAAACAGAAAATTCTGAAATTTTGCTTAAAAGAGCGATTGAGACAGCTTCCAATAATAACGATTTAATCCTCGACTTCTTCCTTGGCTCTGGCACGACAACCGCAGTCGCGCATAAGCTTGGCAGGAAATGGATTGGCGTTGAGATGGGAGAGCATTTTTACAGCGTGGTTTTGCCACGAATGAAGAAGGTTTTGGCTTATGATAAATCGGGCATTTCAAGAGAAGTAAAAGAATATCAGGGCGGTGGTTTTTTCAAATACTACGAACTTGAGCAATACGAAGAAACACTTGCCAATACAGTATATGAAAATCATGATATATTTATTGTTGGGAACAAAAATGCTTATGAACAATATGTTTTTATGAAGGATGAAAAGATGCTTAGTGCATTGGAGATTGATTATGAGAATAATAAGGTAAAAGTGGATTTATCAAAACTATACAAAAATATAGACATTGCCGAAACGCTCTCTAACTTAACAGGTAAATGGATAAAGAAACTCAGCGCCGATGAAGTAGAGTTTGAAGACGGAACGAAAATCAATATAAAGGATTTGGATTATAAGTTAATTAAATCTTTAATTTGGTGGGAGTGATATGGAAAAAGATATTACTTTATTTAACAATGGTGCAAATTGGATAAAAGCAGATTTTCATTTGCATTCGCCTTATGTGCATTCTTTTACCTTACCATCGGGATGTAATCTGAATGATATTGATAAGCTTGTTGATTTATACATAAAAAAGTTAAAGGAAAGAGAAATTAAAATTGCTGCCATAACCGATTATCAGCAAGTAAAGAAGGAGTTCTTTGAAAAATTACAATCAGAAGCCCAAAAATGGGGAATATACATATTCCCCGGAATAGAATTCTCAGTAAATTATGGCAAAGGATTACATGTCTTATTGATTTTTGAGTATGATGCAAATATTGATGGAATCAACGATTACATCAAATCACTGGATACATCTCCACATCAACAGCTAATCAATGATGATAGAAGTCACAGAGATATTAACCTTAGAGAGGGCTTAAAACTTACTTTAGAAAAAATCAAATCTAATTTTAATTGTTTAATAATTTATCCCCATGCCAACGATAAAAATGGACTATTAAATTCATTTCAAGCCAAAGAAGCCGCAGAATTGCTAAAATTCGCAGATGCCATTGAATGGATAGATGAAAACGATAAAAATAGATTGATCAGCACGGGGATTTTAAATAAAGCATTTTTTGAAAATCTTGCGGTCATAGAAAATACCGATCCTAAATCGCTTGATGAAATTGGTTCAAAAACAAGAAATAATAATAAAGTTAGAACTACTTTTCTCAAATTAAGCTCTGTTTCTATTAGTGCCATAAAATTAGCATTACACGATCCGATGCTCAGAGTCAGAGTTTATGACAAACCTGTCGTTAAAAAAGATAGAATAGTATATGTTAAAATAAATGGTTCAACCTTTTTAAAGAACGTATATTTAGAAGTTAATTCAGAATTAAATACACTCATTGGCGGACGAGGAGTTGGTAAATCAGCCATTGTTGAAGCTATAAGATATTGTCTGGATCTACCAATATACTCAGAGAGAGATTTTAGAGAAAACTTTGTAAAAAATGTTGTCGGAAGCGGTGGAATTATTGAGATAGAAATTGAGCAATTTTTCGGAGAAAATTCTATAAAAAACAAAATTAAAAGGATTATTGGACAATTACCGGAAGTAGAAGGAAAAAACATACCACCTGTTGAGTTGTTTGCTGACAAAACTCCCATAATACTGGGGCAAAAAGAACTCTATGCACTCTCCTTAAAAGAAGATTTTCAACTATCACTTATTGATAATTTTATTGGCGAAGAATTCAAAAAAGAAGAGAATGAATTCAAAAAATTACTAAATCTTTTAGAAGAAAATTCATCAATACTATTACGTGAAAAAAAGAATATTAAAAAGAAAGATGAATATGAACAGGAATTAAAAATAATAAATTCTCATATCGATACTTTTAAGCAACTTGGTGTTGCTGATAAAATGGCAAAAAATACAGCCCTTATTCAAGATGAAAAAAAACTAAGTCAGGCAATAGAAAAGATTGAGAGTCAGATTAACGGTTATAGAGAATTATTTGAAAATTCTATTATCGAAATAGAAAGTGCCATAAAATCATTACAAAGCGCGGGTAGTGTAGAAAAAAATATTTTAATTGAGGCATCTAAAACTGCTTTAAACATAAAAAATTATTTTGAACAATTAAAACAACAATTTGAACAAAAAATAATTGAATACGAGAAACAAATTAATGAACTTTATGCCCAATGGAAAGAAAACAAAAAAATACATGATGAAGAAATAAATGCAATCAAAAAAGAACTTGCAGAGAAAGGTTTATCTCCTGATAAATATCAAGAATTGATAATAAGAAAAACACAATTGGAAACTTTACTCAAGGAATTCAAAAAAATTAATCATAAGATAAATGAGTTACAGCAAACCAGAGATAAACTTAAGAAGCAACTAAAAGAGAAAAGACATCAACTATTTGAAATTCGTAAAAACAAACTGAATTATTTGAATACAAAATTGCGGGATAAACTCAAAATTGAAATTGAATATTTAGGTGGTAAAGAAAAATTTAAAGAAGATTTTGCCGATATTATTAGAGGTTCGGGAGTGTCCCAAAATGCTATAGACAATATTGTAGATAAAGAAGCTATAGATGGTGTTGAATTATCAGAATTATTATCCATTGGTAAAGAAAAAATAAAAGAGTATTTTGATCTAACCGATGCAATGGCAAAACGTCTGATTGATTGGTTTCAGAATGATGAAAATCTATACAAATTGGAAATGCTTTTTCCGGAAGATAAAATCATCATTAAACTAAAAATAGATGACACATACAAAAAACTTAGCGCTCTTTCAGCAGGTCAAAAAGCAACAGCTTTATTGATTTTATTATTTGCACAAGAAAATAGAATTTTAATTATTGATCAGCCGGAAGAAGATTTGGATAATAGATTTATTTATGAAGATGTGGTAAAGATTTTAAGGGAAATAAAAAATAACAGACAGATGATATTGGTTACTCATAATGCCAATATACCTGTTTTAGGTGATGCAGAACAGGTGTTTGTTTTAGATGCATATAATAACGAGTGTAACATCAACGATATAGGTTCTATCGATAAAATTTCCATTGCTCAAAATATCAAATCAATCATGGAAGGGGGCGAAGAAGCATTTAGAAGAAGAATTGAAAAATATGGAGTAAGTATATGAATAGCATTGAATTATTAGAACTCATCAATAAGGGAGAAGGATATCACCTTGAATTCAAATTAGAAGAAGAAAATAACGAAGATTTTGCAAAAACCATCGTATGTTTTGCCAATACCGATGGTGGAAAAATACTTGTAGGCGTTGATGATGATGGGAAAATCATCGGAGTATCGGATATTGATAAAGTAATGCTCAGGATAGATAATATTGCCATCAATAATTGTAAACCCCCGATATCTATTTATCAGGAATCTGAAGTAATTGATGATAAGAAAATTATAATTGTAACCGTTGCCAAAGGTGCTCAAAGACCATACCAAACCAACAAAGGTCAATACTATGTTAGGGCTTCCAATCGTTGCAGACAGGCATCAAGAGAAGAGTTATTAAGAATCTTTCAGGCAGGTCAAAGTTTATATTATGATGAATTACCCATTAATCGGGCGTTATTATCTAATTTAGATTTGATTGCGTTCAAAGATTTTTTGTTAAATTACCTTGATACCCCCATTGATAATGATGAAGATTTAAAGAGATACCTTATCTATTTTCATTTATTGACAGAAAACGAAATACCAACATTCACGGGAATACTTTTTTGGGGGAAAGAACCTCAGAAATTCGTTCCTGAAAGCAGAATTATATGCGCTAATATAAATGGAGTAGATATTGGAGATTTAAATATAGAAAAGCAAGAATTAAAAGGAACTATTCCTGCAATGCTTAGTTATGTAGAGAATTTTTTAAAAAGTAATTTAAGAAAGTTACATGAAATAAAAGATTTTATGCCCGAATCAGATTATGAAATTCCGCTTACTGCTTTGAGAGAAGCTGTTGTAAATGCAATAGCGCATAGAGATTATACCATCAGCGCTCCCATAAGAATACTTTTATTCACAGATAGAATTGAAATACACAGCCCCGGAAGATTACCTAATACCGTTACCATAGAGAGTATGAAGGTTGGTGGTTCGCATGTACTCAGAAATCCAACTATATATAACCTGCTGATTAAAATGAAAATGGTAACAGATTTAGGAAGTGGAGTAAGAAGAATGATTAAACTTGTCAGGGAACAAACGGGTAAAGATATAGAATTTTCAACAAATGAAAGCGAATTTATTATTACTATATTGAGAAAAACAATTAAATAATGAAAATCGGTTATGGAGAGATGATGTTTGAAGATGGAATAAAAATCAACACAAAAGATTTGGATTACAAGCTCATTAAACCATTGATTTGGTGAGAGTGATGAAATATACCGAATCTCAAACCATTGAATTCAAATCTTCATGGCGGGATGAGCATCTGAAATCAATTTGTGCCTTTGCTAATACTGATGAGTGCAAAAAATCGGGACTGTCAGAACCTGATTTTTAAAGAGGAATTTGGTGGGTTTGCAGTTTATTTCTATAAAGATATTTATACAGAAGAAAATTTAAGAAAGATGGGATTGAATGAGAGGCAGATAAAAGCAGTTAAGTATATAAAGGAAAAGGGAAGGATTACCAATAAGGATTACCAAAAAGAGTTCTCAGTTTCAAGGCAGACTGCTACACGTGATTTAACAGAATTGGTTGATAAAGCTTTACTTGAATTACGAGGCATGGGCTAGCGAGATGCTCATTATATACTTATGAGGCAAAAATTAGGCAAAAATAGTCAAATGAGGCAAAAATGAGGCAAAAAACACAAATGACTCAAACGGCTCATAAAAGATTCTCCAAAATAATGATAAAAAAGGTTAATAATATATGCGACTTTATCTTCAAAACATTTTAGACGATATCCATTTTGAGAACTTGCCGGCAAAATGGCAGGACTTTGATTTGTCTCGGTTTTCAAAAGATAAGACGTTTTTTGATTTTCAGCAAAACGCTTTAAAGAATTCTCTAAAAGCATTATATCTATTTTTCAAAGATAAAAAAGCGGATAAAAAAGCACTATTTGAGCACTACAGACTTAATGGACTTGAAGAAGACTTCGATTATGACCTGAAGAAAAAACAGGATAGTAAAACAGCCAAGTATCTTTTGGAGTATCCTGAAGATTATCCTGTCGTTAATAACAAAATCTCATTTGCTCATTTTATTAACCGGATGAGTTTTTGGATGGCTACCGGTTCAGGCAAAACGCTGATTATTGTTAAATTAATTGAGCTTTTGGGAAAACTTATTGCCGAAAAAGAATTGCCATGCTGTGATATTCTCTTTTTGGCACACCGCGATGACCTTTTGGACCAGTTCAAAAATCATGTTGAGGAGTTTAACAGTTATAATTTTGATTGCCGAATAAACTTGAAAAGTTTAAAAGATTGGGCAAGCGTCAAAAATAATCCTGTTTTGCCGTTTGCTAAAAACGAGATTACTGTTTATTATTATCGTTCTGATTTGATTTCCGACGAACACAAAGAAAAAATCGTTAGCTTTAAAAACTACGATAATAATGGGCAGTGGTACATTCTTTTGGACGAAGCCCACAAGGGAGACAAAGAAGACAGCAAACGTCAAATTTTGTACTCCATACTCTCAAGAAACGGTTTTTTGTTTAATTTTTCCGCCACATTTACAGATCCAAGGGATTTTGCGACCTGCGTTTTCAATTTCAATCTTTCAAGGTTCGTGGAGGAAGGATACGGCAAGCATATTTATGTGTCTTCTGCCGAGATTAGCGCGTTTCGTGGACAAGACGATTTTTCCCCGACTGAAAAGCAGAAAATAGTTTTGAAATCGCTTTTGCTTCTAACTTATATCAATAAATATTTTGAAGAAATCATAAAAGTTAATAATACGCTATATCATCGTCCTCTACTTCTGACGCTAGTTAACTCAGTAGATGTAGAAGAATCTGATTTGCAATTGTTTTTTAGAGAGTTAGAAAAAGTAGCAAAAAATGAAATTAGAACAGATTTGTTTAATAAAGCAAAAGAAGAACTTATCAAAGAGTTTAATGACCATTCAAAATTTGAGTTTGAGGAGCTGGACTGCGTAATAAATACCGATTTAATTTCAAAGTTAGATTATAAAGATATTTTGGAATATGTTTTAAACGCTCAAACTCCGGGCAATATTGAAGTTTTAAAAATCCCTGGTAATAGAAATGAATTGATTTTTAAACTTAAGACAGCTGAAAAGCCATTTGCGTTAATAAAAATCGGCGATATTTCCGGTTGGCTGAAAGACAAACTTGAAGGATACGAGATAAACGAAACTTTTGATAATGAAAGCTATTTCAAAGCAATTAATCAAGACGATTCTGATATAAATATTCTAATGGGTTCTCGCTCTTTTTACGAGGGCTGGGATTCTAACAGGCCAAATCTGCTTTTGTTTGTTAATATCGGGGTTGGAAGCGATGCCAAAAAATTTGTTCTGCAGTCAGTTGGCAGAGGCGTAAGGATAGAACCGCAGAAACACAAAAGAAAGCGACTTCAAAATTTGTTTAACGCAAAGGAAGTAAAAGAGGAAATCTTCGGAAAAATTGAACACCTGATTTTGCCAATTGAGAGTTTATTTGTTTTTGGTACCAACGCGGAAAACTTACGAGAGATAATCACAACGCTAAAAGCAGAAAAACAAGATAAGAGTTTGGGCGAAGCGTTTATTGTAAATCCAGAAGCGCAAAAACATCTTCTTTTGGTGCCTGTTTACAAAAACTCTGAAAGGATTTTTGCTGAGGAAAATAACCCACAAAAATATCCTATCAGCCGCGAAGATTTTTATCTAACATCGCAATTTTACGGATTTTTAGGCGATAAAATCGCTTTGGCTAAATATGATTGCGAAGTGAAGGTTTTAAAAAAGGCAAAAGAAAGCTTTACTCAAGAAGATAGATACTACGATTTTAACCAAATTAACTCGCTCTTTGAGCCGGAGCTAATTCTCGACCGGATTTTTGACTATTTCGGAGTGAAGAGCAAGGAGTTTGAGAAATTTAAGGAGTTAGAAAATGAAATCGTGCATTTCAAAAAGATTAGATTTAACGACGGCGAAAAATATCAAAAAATATTAGATGCAATTGGGAAAGTTAAAAATTATCCGCAAAAGCAGACCAGAGAAAAAGAGATAGATGAGGCATTTGACCGAACAAAAAATAAAGAAAAATATAAACAAGATCTTAAACAATTAGAGTTGGATTTTCTATCTGAAGTGAAATTTGAAAGCCTGAAGATTAAATATATAGCTAATCATTATTATCTTCCAGTGATAGTTTCGGAGACTGAGAAAATTGATTATCTCAATCATATTATTAATGTTGATAGTGAGAAAAGATTTATTTATCAGTTAGAAGAATATCTTGCCAAATCCGATAATATTTTTACACAATTTGACTGGTGGATGTTCTCAAAGCTTGATCAAACTCTGGATGAGGTTTATATTCCTTATTATAACCCAAAGGAAAATAATAATTCAAATTTCAAGCCTGATTTCATTTTTTGGGCGCAAAAAGGCGAACGATACTTGATTTTGTTTGTTGATCCGAAAGGAACTGAACATGTGGACGGTTATAGAAAAATTGACGGCTTTTCAAAGATATTTGAAACTGAAAAGAATGGACAAAAACAAAGTAAAGATTTTTCATATAATGGATTTACCATAAACACAAAGCTATTACTTAAACCGAAAAGAGGCATAGCGGACGTTTTGGAAAATTATAGAAGATACTGGTTTGATAATTTTGAAGATTTTGCTGAGAAGATAAAAGCCTAAGTCCCTTAAGACCTTAAGAAGAAAAATGATACGAGGGTAAATAAGAAAAAACTACGGCAACATAATTTACGGCAGGTTTTCGAACTCTGCGGCACTTCGTGCCTTGCCATCAATTCGTTCGGAGCACATAGCAATGGCTATACGGCTCACTTTGTTCGCCTAACTCCCGACTTTGTAGAGACTTCGTATAGCCCGAGAACGCTAGTTGCCATTTCTAATGATTAGAAGGAAATAACAAAATAAATGGAGATGAAATACATTTTTAATCCATTAAACACAGAGGAGTTTAAGAGTCGCATTGCGGAGAGTTTTCCCAGTGCCTATCTAACCATCATAAGCATAATTCAAGGCGTAGCTCTGGGGCTTTTAGCTACTAATTCCTTTGGATATATAAAAGATCCCTGTCTTCCTGAAACTTGGGTAAGATTTTTACCATATTCATTTATGTCTTTTCTCACCATTATAGTAGTGACCTATGAATATACGTGGTTTGTTGGGGTGTTTAGATGGTCTCCACGGATTTGGGATACTATTATACCTTTCGCTTTAGGATTTTCAGCAATCGGACCTATCTTTTATCTGACAAATCCAAAAATATGGTGGTTCTTGACTGCTGCATTCTGTGGTTTTGGCGCTCTCGGTTTCTTTAATACTTTATGGAATTGCAGGCAGAATATGTTTGATAAGAATAAGAAAGTATACATTAGAGTCAGAAATACTCTTAAGAGTGATATCTTGATTGCACTTATAGCAGCTTTGATTTGTATATTCGCAGGATTGTTTTACTCCTCTTCAATGAAGATTCTACACTGGTATTTGCTTGAGATTCTATTTCTCATTTCCTTATTTGGTATCGTAATTTTTCTCTTTTACAAAGAGGAAAGGTTTATGAAAAATCTACATAGTGATTTTGGTTTTATACGTTAAAGACTGTTTTTAATGTAACAGCGTATAACATGATATTTGTGGAAAGATATGCTCCCCCACCTAGAGCCTGTTTAAATTTTTGTGTAAATGGGCAGCGTTTGAGATTAAAGTATAGTGCATCTATCACCAAAAATAATTATTAATTGGTTAATAACGGTACCCCAATCTCTTATAGAGTAAGTCCATTTTTTCTCCACGTTAGCAATAGCCAGATAAACAGCGAACCTGTCTTATACCTGAGAGGTTGTCGGTGCATGCAATCAATATGTCCTTTACGCCTCTGGCTTTTATTTCAGTAAGGACATTAAGCCAGAATGAGGTGCTCTCACTCTCACCGATCCACATCCCAAACACTTCTTTCAGACCATTATGCTTAAGCCCGATCATCAGATAGATGGTTTTACCTGTTACTTTCCCGTTTTGTCTGACTTTTATCACAATACCATCCATCCAGACAACCACATAAACCGCATCCAGAGGCCTTTGCTGCCACTCTTTTATGTCCTCTATTATCGCACTGGTAATATTGGATATCGAACTCTCACTCACCTCAACACCATAAATGTCTTTTATAGTTTCTTCAATGTCCCTTGTTGTCATGCCTCTGGAATACATAGTAATGATGGCATGCTCAATCTTTGAAGACATTCTTTGATGTTTCGGTACTACAACAGGCTCAAATGTAGAGTTGCGGTCACGGGGTACCTCCAGCGGTATATCTCCCAGATTAGTCTTGAGTATTTTTTTACTGTAACCATTGCGACTGTTACCAGTGTTACGACCCGCAGGCTCATGCTTAGAGTAACCAAGATGCTCCTTTATTATTTCAGCTTTCAGAAGTGCCTCTACGCCTTTTTTATAAAGCGTCTGAAAGTAATCTTCAAATTCCTCCTGAGTCCTTATTTTCTTTAAGACCCCTTCCGGAATCTTAAATAATTCATTTTCATTCTCATTCATAATGCTGCATTTTAAAAAGGTTAAAATTAATTTTTTCTTCCTAACCAACCGGACTTTGAGCTCGTTTTCCAGCTCCAGTCCGGTTGGCTTCCCAAATGCAGCTGCTTTTTCATTTACACAAAATTATGGACACTACCGATTGCTCCGGCTTCGTTATCTATTTTCTTTGCTTAATCAATTCATCTATCCAAATTTCACCTTTTATTAACGGCATCAAATGTTGTTGGATAAATTCAGCTTGTGATTTTAAAGTGTAATTTTTCCCTTTTAACATACTACTGCCAAAGGTGTTGTAATAATCGCTGATATCAATGGCATAAGATTTTGTTTTAAGCGCAAAAGGCCTATTCCTTTCAATTATTATTGACCAAGAACTTTCTCTTCCCAAAATTATGACCTTTCTTTTTAAAATTGCATTTACATAAATAATTGTTGGATACTCTCTATGATCAATGGATAATTCCTTTTCACGATAACCATATTTTCTAAGAAAATTAAACGAACGAATAATTTCAATTACACTCCTTTCGTCATCATTTAGTTCTTCCATTTGGTATTTATTTATAAATAATTAGAATTCTAATTGTTTGTGTAGAATTATAGATTGCTTTCACATTGTAATTGTAAATGTTATTATAGTTCATAGTTCGACCTACTTCCATATTATAATATTGACTTCCATTACCAACGGGGCCTCTGTCGTAAATTATTACATTCTCCTGCATCTGGATTTCAATCTGCACAGCATTGTCATACATTAAGTCAGATGTAGTTCCATAACCTGGAACTTCTTTAGGAATACTTGGATCTGGTTTGTAATAATCACTTTTTAGATCGTCTGCAATTTTATCTACACCCATCCAGCCTTTTGAAGGATCTGTACTCATACCTTCTCCAATTGTAAAACTCCTATTTGCTCGTCCTGTCCATGGGTTTATATTATTGTTTTTTGCATAACGATAGCCAGCACCTGCACCAACAACACCACCTACGGCTGCTCCACTCCATAAACCGCTTATGCCCGCTTTGTTGGCTACTCCTACATCACCGGTAATTATTAGCCCTCCTGCAAATCCTCCGGCGTAACCGCCAGCAGCACCACCAATTGCTCCAGTAATTGCTCCTTTCAAAACAGGACTTGCCACATGAAATCCGTTAATAACAACTCCTCCTAAGTTTTGGCCTGCCCATTGTCCTGCAGCTCCTCCAACTACACCAGATATTGCTCCAATTCCTGCTCCTACCAATATATCACTACCTTTCGCACCACCTAACCAAGCGTTTGTAGCTCCTACGGTAGCACCACCCCAAACCCAACCTCCGAATTCAGGATATAATGCACCAAATCCACCAACTGCACCAGCTCCAAAAGCTGCTAAACCATCACCAATATTATGGATGTTCCCTTGAAATGCATTAGT